>Ga0210393_10003093_pt1 | contig 13456 bp, 10 predicted proteins | sample IncBWC27OmetaG_FD_160068 | JGI IMG/M metagenome (GOLD analysis project Ga0210393, IMG submission 160068) | Forest soil microbial communities from Barre Woods Harvard Forest LTER site, Petersham, Massachusetts, United States - Inc-BW-C-27-O ... | reverse complement strand
CGCAGACGGGGCGGACGCTACCGATGGCGACGCAACAGCGGAAGCGGAAGAAGACATCTCGGAAACTGGTGCCGGCTTCTCGGGCGGACTCGGCAGCGGATAGGTCGACGAAATTTGATTAAGGTCGGGAGTATTCCCCCGCGCCATTTCATAGCCCGCGACCAGGCCCAGTCCGAATACGCCGGCCGACAGACCGACCAATCCGACCAGGATTAGAAACCCACCGCCCGCCCTGATTTCGAATCGCATCTTTCCCCCGTCCTCACATCCGCTCCGGGGCACTCACCCCGAGCAATTCGAGTCCACCCGCAATCGCACTCTTGAGAATCGCCGCCATGTACATCCGCGCCATACTCAGCTCGCGATCGGGTCCGATTATACGATTCGCGGGCTTGTTGTAGTAGCGATGGAACTCGGTCGCCAGGTCGAGCAGGTAGAAAGTAATTCGATGCGGTTCGAGCGCCTCGGCGGCCGAAGACATGACCTCGGGCAGGCCGAGCGCGCGCTTGGCGAGCTCGAGTTCCTCGGGACCGAGCCGATCGAGACTGATCTGCGACGCGTCGGTCGGAAGGGCCAAGCCCTTGGCCGCGCCCTCGCGAAAAATACTCGCCAGGCGCGCGTGCGCATACTGGACGTAGAAGACGGGATTCTCGGGCGCCTGCTTCTTGGCCAGCTCGAGATCAAAGTCAAACTGGCTGTCGGACTTGCGCGACAGAAAGAAAAATCGCACGACGTCGGCGCCGCCCACTTCGTCGGGAAATTCCTCGAGTAGTTGGTCGAGCGTTATGTAAGTAGCCTTGCGCGTCGACATTTTAACTTTTTCGCCGCCGCGTATCAGCGTGACGAACTGATAAATGATCGAACGGATGGGGGTGATGTCGTAGCCGAGCGCCTTGACGGCCGCGAGGACCTCCTGATGCTCGGCGATATGATCGGCCCCGAACACGTCGACGATCAGGTCGAAACCGCGCTCGAGCTTCTCGATGTGATACGCGATGTCGGGCGTGCGATAAGTCGGCTGCTTGTCGGCGCCGGAGCGCACCAGCACTGCGTCTTTGGGCAGGCCGAGCGGCTCGCCTCGAAGGTAAACTGCGCCGTCTTGCTCGAACGTCAGGCCCTTGTCGCTGAGGGCCTTGAGAACCTTGTCGACCGCGCCGCTTTTGAAGAGATCGAGCTCGTTGGTGAAGACGTCGAAGTGGATTCCGAGGCGCGTGCAGGTCTGGTTGATGTCGGCGAAGATGGCTTTGACGGCGACCGATCGAAAAACCTCGAGGTCGGTAACCGACACGAGCGAATCGCCCCGCTCCGCCTTCAGCTCGCGCGCGATATCGATGATGTACTCGCCCTGGTAGCCGTCTTCGGGCATCGGCGCGTCGATGCCGTGCTGCTGGAGGTAGCGCGCGCGGACCGACTCGCCGAGCAGCTTCATCTGGCGGCCGCCGTCGTTGAAATAATATTCGCGCGTCACGTCGAAGCCGGCCGCTTCGTAGAGTCGCGCTATTGTATCGCCCAGCACCGCGTTGCGGCCGTGGCCGACGGTGACAGGCCCGGTCGGATTGGCTGAGAGAAATTCGACCTGGACTTTCTTGCCTGCCCCCGGGCGCAGCTCCCACGCGCGCGGCTTCCAGAACGCGCGGCCGGCGTTCGCGGCCTGGCGCATCTCGGAGTGCCAGTATGCGGGCGACATTTTGAAATTGATGAAGCCAGGGCCGGCGACCGAGACTTCGCTCACTTCGGCGGGAAGCGTGACGTGCGACTTGATTATCTCGGCAATCGCGCGCGGCGCCTTGCGCTCGGGCTTGGCGAGAGTAAGCGCGAGGTTCGAGGCGACGTCGCCGTGGGCGGAATCACGCGGCGCTTCGGTGCCGATTGCGGTCGATGGAATTTCGGTGGTCAACTGACCCGCCGCGCGCGCCCGCTCGAGCGCGTCGCGAAGGATGGAGACGATCAGTTCTTTCATTTTTCAGTGCTTCAATGATGAAGCCGTGTGCGCGTGCAGCAATCGTGTCAGATAGACGGCGCGATGTTAAGGCGGGTTGACGCTCGCGGCGGTGCGATGCGAACTTGGCGGCGAGAGGTTATCCACAATGGAACTCGGACTTGGCGGCAAGATGGCGATCGTCACGGGCGGCAGCAAAGGAATCGGGCGCGCGACTGCGATCGGGTTCGCGGCGGAGGGCGCGTCGGTGCTCGTATGCGCGCGCGGTCGCGAGGCGCTCGACGAAACCGTGGCGCTGGCGAGCGGGCGCAACGGCGCGCGGGTCGAGGCGATACAGGCCGACTTGAACCAACCCGAAGACGTGAAGCGGGTCGTGTCGCGATGCGTCGAGACGTTCGGCAAAATCGACATCCTGGTGAACAACGCGGGCAGTGCGCGGCCGGGCGATTTTCAGAAGCTCACCGACGCCGAATGGCTCGAGGACTGGAACCTCAAGTTCTTCGGCTACGTGCGGATGGCGCGCGAAGTTCTGCCGGCGATGCAGCGCCAGGGACACGGCGTGATCGTGAACGTGATCGGCACGGGCGGGCTGATTCCGACCGGCGGATATATGATCGGCGGTTCGGCGAATGCCGCGCTCAACCATTTTACCAAGGCGCTGGCGAATGAAGGATCGAAGCATGGCGTGCGCGTCGTCGGCGTGAATCCCGGGCCGATATTCACCGACCGGCTGCGTCTGTTCACCGAGCGTCGCGCGGCGGGGCGCGACATCGATGAAGTGCTGAAGCGGATGACGCCGCTTGGGCGTCCCGGGAAGGCGGAGGAAGTTGCGGACCTCGTGATGTTTCTTGCGTCGGAGCGCGCCGCGTTCATCCACGGTGCGAACGTCACGATCGACGGCGGCGCGAATCCGGGGTTAATCGGATAGGTCGGGAAAATCTTATTCCTTCTTCGTGGTCCAGGCGGGATCGCTGTTCAGGGTCGGGTAGCCCGAGCCGAGCTGGATCAGGACGCCGTGGGATGAGCGCGGCGAGATGAAGGATTCGTAGCTGGCGGGCGACCACTGGTGCTCGTCAACGATGCGGACGCCCTGCTCTTTCAGCTCGGCAGTCTTGGCCTTGCAGTCAGGGACGTCGAACGTCAGATGATGCATCCCTTCGCCCCGCTTTTCGAGGAACTTGTGCAGGAACGAATTTGCGCCGAGCGGTTCAAGCAACTCGATTGACAGTCCGCGCAGATCGAATGCGGCGAGCCTGAAGCCAGCTGCTTCGTTGGCGGCCTCAAATTGAAAGGTGGCGCCGAGAGTGCCCTCGAAAAACTTGCGCGCCTCGGCGACGCTCTTAACCGCGATTCCGATATGATCGAGTTTGCCGATTGGTGGATTTGCCATCGCCGGGGTCTCCCAGATTGATTGACGTGATGTCGAATATGATCGAATAGAGATTGCTATGCCAGCGACGCCATGGAAAATACCGCCCCTCATAAAAGCCTACGAAGCGCTCGGCGCGATTGGGGACGGCCGCGTGCGAATCGAGGACGAGCGCCTCGCTACCGTTACGTCGTCGGACGGGTCGAAAACCTATGAGGTCGAGACTTCGGCTGACGGGCGCGAGATTGCGTCGAACGACAATGCATCATATTGGCAGGGCTACGTCGGCTATCCTGCGATCGCCGTGCTGATCGCGCGCGGATTCTACCGTCCTCCGGCAAACGTCACCGACGCGCTGGCTGGAGTGGCGTGGAAGGAACTGAATCGCAAGTACAAGAATGACTGGGCGAAGACGATCGCGGACGTCGACACGGAGATGGAGCAAGGCGGCCACGATCCTGACGCCGTGCGTTCGGAAGCTGAGGCCGTGCTCACCTTTCTTCGCGCGCTGCGACCGGTGCGCGCCAAACGCAGCCGGCCAGCCACAGAGAAGCCCGGCAAGAAGAAATCACTTAAATAGATGTGGAACCCGCCGTGGGTTCCACACCTCCTCGGTCAGGGGTGACCCCGCACCCAGCATCAAGAGTGTACTGTTTCGCTCGTGGCGAGATGCTAGCGTGACGGGATTCGCGGCGGACGGGGGCTTCCATGGCGAGCGGCGACTCGATCACACCATTCTTCACGATCTGGACTGAACCGCGCGCGACCATCCGGCGTATCGTCGATACCAATCCTACCCGCTACGTAATCGCGCTGGCCGCTGCCGGCCCTGCTATCAGCACGCTGGAAAGCCAATGGTCGAAGGCGATTGGCAACAGCGCCAATCTGTCGCCCTTGTGGCCGCTGTGGGTGCCGATTTACGTCATGCTCGGAGCAGCCCTCGGAATTGTTTCGCTTTACCTAGGTGGCGCCCTCTGGCGATGGGCCGGAGGCATCCTCGGCGGCGTTGCTAGCAGCGTCGAGGTGCGCGCCGCGATTGCCTGGTCGTCGGTGCCGGGGATCGCCGGCGAGATCATCCTGCTGTTCGCGATTCTGTCGGGCTCACCGGTGCCGCAAGCGACCCTCGGCGCGATGCACGTCGACCCTGGGTTTTACAAGTTTATCGTGGTTGAAGGTGTGCTCGGAGTCTGGGGCTTCGTGATCCTGCTGAAGACTATCGGCGAGGTGCATCGATTCTCTGCGTGGCGCGCGCTGCTCGCGGCCCTGATACCGCCGCTCATGGCATTCGCCTTGACAGCACTGTTCCTACTCCTGACTTGGTCCCTGGCGGGACATCACTGATCGATCAGTCGACGTGCAGGCGCGCTGCCAGCCGCGAAAAGCGCAGACGCTCATCCTGATTGCGCACTGCCTGCTGCAACGCGCTCTTCGTCCCGACCAGAACGCATACCCGCTCGGCGCGCGTAATCGCCGTGTAGAGCAGGTTGCGGCGCAGCATCAGGTAGTGACTCGAATGTATCGGCATCACGATCGCCGGGTACTGGCTGCCCTGGCTCTTGTGGACCGAGATCGCGTAGGCGAGAGCCAGCTCGTCGAGCTCCGCGAGGTCGTATTCGGCGTGAGTCTCTTCGAACCCGACACTCACGCGCGCTTTTTCAGAATTAACCGCCACGATACGGCCGATCGATCCGTTGAAGACGCCCTTGTCGTAGTTGTTGCGCAACTGGATGACGCGATCGCCTTCGCGGAAAGTGCGATCTCCCGCGCGCTGCTCGCGTCCCGACGGATTCAGCAATGCTTGCAGCTCGCGATTGAGCGTATGCGTGCCGAGCGGGCCGCGGTTCATCGGCGTCAGCACCTGGATTTCGCGCGGGTCGCTAATTCCGAAGCGTCCGATCAGGCGCTGCTGCAGGAGCTGCTTGATCGTCGCGACTACATCCTCGGCGGCGTTGCGCTCGAAGAAAAAGAAGTCGCCTTCGGCGTCGTTGGAGATTTGCGGGAACTCGCCCCGATTCAAACGATGCGCGTTGGCGACGATCATGCTGCGGCGCGCTTGGCGGTAGACCTCTTTCAATTGCACAACTGGCACGAAGTCGGACGCGATCACGTCCTTGAGCACACTGCCCGGGCCGACTGACGGTAGCTGATCCTTGTCACCGACCAGCAACAGCGAGCAGTTCGGCATCAGCGCGGATAACAGGCTGGAGGCGAGCTCGACGTCCATCATCGAGGCTTCATCGATGATCAGATAGTTGGTACGCAGCGGAAAATTCTTGTTGCGCACAAAGCCGCCGCTCTCGGGCGCGTATTCGAGCAGTCGATGGATCGTCTTCGCGTCGCGTCCCGAGGCCTCCTGGAGCCGTCGTGCGGCGCGGCCGGTCGGAGCAGCCAGCGTGGGCTTCAAACCGACGTGGGCGAGCGCGACCAGCAGCGAGCGCAGCAAGGTCGTCTTGCCGGTCCCGGGGCCGCCGGTAATGACGGTGACGCGGCTCGCCAGCGCGCATCGCAGCGCGCTCTTTTGTTCGGCGGAGAGCTCGAGCTCCGATGATTTGACGGCGGCCGCGACGGCGCGATCGATCAGATCCTTGTTCATCGCGCGGCCCGCGCTCAGTTCCGCGATTCGCTTCGCGACGTTTACTTCGGCCTCGTGCAGACGCGCGAGATATATGGCGATATGATCGTCCGCCTCTTCGGCGATCACCTCGCCGCTCGCGACGAGCTCGTTGACGGCGTCGTGCGCCAGGTCGGGCTCCATCTCGAGCGCGCTGCGGAACTGGCCTTCGAGATACTCGAAGGGCGAATAGACGTTGCCCTCGTCGGACATGCGTTCGAGAATGTAGAGCACGGCGGCGCGCGCGCGCTGGATCGAGTTGCGCGGGATGCCAAGTTTCTCGGCGATAGCGTCTGCCGTGCGAAAGCCGATGCCGTGAATCGTGCGCGCCAGCACGTACGGGTCGCGCCGCACGACCTCGAGCGCGTCCTTGCCGTAGAACTTGTGGATGCGGCGCGCGTGCGACGCCGCCAGCCCGTGTCCGCGCAGAAAGACGGTGAGCTCGCGCAGGCCCGACGCGTCGCGCCATGCGGTCGCTATCAGCCGCGCGGCAGCCGAGCCGACGCCGGGAACTTCGCGCATCCGCTCCGGCGAATTGTCGAGCACTTCGCCGAGAGCGTCGCCGAAGTATTCGGCGATTCGGCGCGCACGCACCGGACCGATGCCTTTTATTTCCGAGGCAAGGTAGCGTTCGATCGCGACGGCTCCCGCCGGCCGCAGCGTTTCGTAGTCGACGACGTGGAACTGTTCGCCGAAGCGCTGATGCTGCTGGAAGCCGCCTTGCGCGCGGATGGTCGAGCCGACTTCGAGGCCGGCGAGATTGCCGACCACGGTGACGCGGCGGTAGTCGCCATGCTCGAGCGGCACGACGACGACGGCCACCGAGTAGCCGTTCTGGTCATTGACGAACAGGACCTGGTCGAGAATGCCCTCGAGCGTCTCGTTCGCTTCAACTGCACGTGCCACGGCAAAGAGAATTACGCGCCCCGCCTGCGGCGTCCAGTTGAGGGCGATGCGAGCGTCAACAGGCGCCGCGTTTGTGATCGGCGAGGACTTCAGCGATTTGGTGTCGAGCCATGCCGACGATCACGGGGTTGGTGTGCAGGTAATACGGCAGCGCGATGAGTCCTGTCGACAGCGCCCAGCCGCGACTTCGCGCCCAGCTCGCGTCATCGATCGAAAGCGCCGTGCGAAAGGTGTCGCGACTTTCACCGGAGAAAAGCATCCACGCGGCCACGAAATCGCACGCAGGATCGCCCACTCCCAGACCGCCGAAGTCGATGACGCCGCTTAGCCGGCCGTGGTCGATCAGCAGGTTTCCCGCATGGAGATCGCCGTGAATCCAAATTGGCGGACCGCTCCACGCCGGTGCGTGAAGGTCGGCGTCCCATGCCGCAGTTACCGCGTCGGTATCGATCACGCCGTCCAACTTTGCGATGGCAGCGCGGGTAGCGGCGTCGCGCATCGCGAGCGGCGCGCCGCGGCCAAAGTTATGCGCACCGGGACGCGGGCCGCCGGTGATATCGATCCGCTTCATCGCGGCGACGAACTGCCCGAGAGCGAGCGCCGCGTCGCGGAGATTCGCGATGGGCTCAACTATCGCGTTCTCGCCGGGAAGCCATCGGCAAACCAACCAGCGCCAAGGGTAACCCTCAGCCGGCATCCCCGTCGCAATCGGGACCGGGATGGCAAGCGGCAGATGCGGCGCGAGTCGCGGCAACCAGAGGTGCTCCTTGTCGATCTGCGCGGTCGCCCGTTCGATGAGCGGCAGTCGAACGGCCATGTCGTCGCCGAGGCGATAGATCGCGTTGTCGGTACCGCCGGAACGGACACGCTGGATAGGAAGATTTGCCCATTGCGGAAACTGCGCATCGAGGAGCCGGCGCACCAGCGATGCGTCGGTGTCGATCTCGTCCGCATGCATTTTGCGCGCGCACATGACAAGCAACGAATTGGAGAGACCCTAAACTTGGATCTTTTCCCACTTCCCGGTTTGGAAGCGCCAGACTTTGACCGTCGAGCGGACCACGTAGTCGGCGAGCAGCGACCACCAGATATAGTTGATGCTGCCGCCGTGGTACCAAATCAGAATCGTCAGGAAGAGGCGCATTCCGTAGAAGCCGGCCAGCGAGCCGTAGAGCGGGAACTGCGAATCGCCTGCGCCGCGGAGCGCGCCGGTGATGGTCCAATCGATCGCCATCAGCGGTTGTGCGGCAGCCAGCGCGTACATGAATTGCACTGTGTACTCGATGACTGTTTTATCGTCGATGAAAAGCGCGGCGATTTGGTGGGCGAAGACGATAAACAGCACGCCCATCAAGGTCATCCCGACTATCGCCATCCCGGTCGATTCCCATCCGGCTCGGCGCGAGAACTTGGGGTCACCGGCGCCGAGGCCCTGGCCGACGAGAGTCGCGGATGCCGCAGAGAAGCCGAAGCCCGGCAGGAACGACAGCGCGAGGATTCGCACGCCGATGAAATAAGCGGCGATTTCCTTGGCGCCGTAGCGCGCGATGAATCCGACGTAGGCGACGAAGCCGAATTGGATCAGCAACTGCTCGATGGCAGCGGGATTGCCGACGCTTAGAATTCGCCGGCCAAGGCCGAAGTCGGGCCACAAGCCGCGCCATCGGAAGTTCAGCACCATTCCGTCGATCGACAGGGCATAAAAGAACAAAATTCCGCCGAAGGCAATCGCGAGCAGGGTCGCGACGGCCGAGCCGTCTACGCCTAGCGCGGGCATACCGAGTTTGCCGAAGATCAGCACCCAGTTGAGAAAGATCGCGAGCACGTCGATGATGCCGCCGATCCAGAGGGGTGTCCGCGTGTCGCCTGCCCCGCGCAGCGCCGATGCGCACATCAGGAAGATTCCCTGGAACGGCTCCGACAGCATCACGACCTGCAGGTAGCGCGCGCCCATGTCGGCCATCTCACCGTGGACCTGGAACAGGCCCATCAGCGGACGCGCGAAGACGATCACAGGGATCGCGATGATGGTCGAAACGAGGACGCCGAAGACGACCGACTGCCGCAGGACGCCCTCGGCGCTTTCGCGATCGTTGGCGCCGATATAGCGCGCGACCAGTGCGACCGTACCGGTGCCGACGGCCGCGATGCCTGCGCGCACGGCGCCGAGGATTTGGGTGGCGAGGCCGACTGCACCGACCGCGTCAGCGCCGAGCCGTCCCACCATCAGCATCGAGGAGAGGCCGAGGATCGAGTCGAGTCCGAAAGAGAGAATAACCGGCCACGCGAGCGCCCACACTTCAAAGCGGATGCGCTCGATCGGCGGCAGGGTCATCGCGACCCCGCCTCCCGAAGTACTGACCTCGGGAACCGCTTCGAGAAATTCGGACATGATTGTGAACAGTTACGCCAGCACGAGGCGCGATAGTCAATGCGCTACCTCGCTTGCACGCGCGCGGAGAAAGATCGTGTGCGCGCGCGAAATCCGGTATATCTGGCGCAGTGGCGGACAAGGAAACCCCGATGACCAAGAGAGCGTCACGCCGGGCGCTTGAAATATTCGTAGTAATCTTAGTCGCGGCAGGATTTATCTATTCATATCATCTAGGCACCGATGCGCTCGGCGCGAGCGAGGCTTACAGCGCGTGGGCAGCCTCAAAGCCGGGCGTCAGCGCGATCGTTCGGACTCCCGTGTTGCACGATCCCGGCAAGCAGGTCTTTTACTACGTAGTACTGCACTACTACTCGCGCATATTCGGGCTCAGTGAAACTTCGCTGCGCTCGATGTCGATGGTTTTTTCGCTGGTGACTCTGGCGCTTGTGTTCGCGCTCGGTCGTGAAATGTTCGACGACAACACTGCTCTGGCTGCTGCCGCGATATGGGCATTCAACCCGCTGGCAGTTGCGTTCGCGCATACGGCGCGGATGTATCCGATGCTGATAGCGCTAGCGCTCGCGCAAATGCTGATGCTGTGGCGAGTCCGCATACGCCCGAGCATGAGCGGCGCGGTGCTGTGCGGCATCACGGGTGCCGCGCTGCTCTATACGCATCTCGGCGGCATCCTGTTCCTCGGCGTCGCCGTCGCGATGCTGCTGCGCGACTATATTCGCGGGCAACGAAATCCGATGGCGTGGCTCGCGATGGCGATAACGCTCGCCTTGTTCGTCCCATACGTGCCAATCGCTCGCGCACAGAGCGAGACCCTGCTCGCGGGGCACTGGCTCGACTGGATCGGAACGGCATACGAGTATCCGCTAGGCGTCAAAATAGTAACTGCGCTCGGAGCCGCCGCGGTCGCCTATTGGTTCGTCCTTGGCGCGAACACGCAGTCGGATAGCGACGACCAACTCCGCTGGATAGGCGCGTGGACACTCCTGCCGGGACTCGCGCTTGCGGCAGGTTCGATCGCGATTCGTCCGATGTTCAACGCGCGGTACGTGGCGCCCTCGATGGCCACGCTCGCATTGCTGATCGCGGCAGGACTCGCACTGGCGAGCGTCAAATGGCGCAATCTGCTGGCGGTGGGGTTTCCAGCGGCATGCTTGATCTTGCTGCCATTCGATCGCGTCACGCCGGGGCCGTGGCGAGATTTCGCCGAGCAGGTAATGGCAGGCGGCAAGTCGGATCCGGTTTTTTTTGAATCGGGCTTCGTTTCGACCGGAGGCAACTCGGACGTTCCCAACGGCGGATTTCCGTTCGGCTATTACTCGGTTCCATTCGATTACTATTTCCGCGGCGCCAATCCTCGAATAGCTATCCCAGGATTCGATCCGGCGTCGGCGCGGACGACTGTCGAAGAACAAGTGTCATCGGCGGGCGGCGGCTGGCTGATCAGTTGGAAGGACGGCGACGCGCTAGCAGCCGAACTTCCCGATTCGACGCGCTTCAAAGTAGTCCAGAGATTTCATATCGACCGGCTGACGTTCTATCGGATCACCCCTACCGGCAAATGAGAGCGGACGGAAACTACTCAGGCGGCTTGCGAGGTAGCGGGGATTGCCATCGAGCCTGCGCCCACGCGGATTGGCAGAATGACCAGGCTGTAGCCGTAGAGCTGCAGCCAGTTCTGGATTTCGACCGATGTGTGATTGTGCAGGAAGCGGCCGATGAAGCCCTCGATCTCGTCGGAGAAGATCAGCTTGCCGGCGAAGAACACGACGTGCGGGAATTCGTGCGCGACTTCCAGGCATAGCCGCCGCAACTCGACGACGACGTCGGGCGCCAGCCCCGCGCGCAGCTCGGGATGCATCCCGAGGTCGGCCGCGAACTGGCAGTACTCGTTGAGGTCTTCCGACATCCGCGTCTCGAGCTCGTGCACTTCTTCGGGACCCTTGAGCAACGCCGCGTCGACTTCACCGACTCCGATGAAGACCACGTTGCGGAATTCGCCTTTGAACAACTGCGTGACCGCGATCAGCGTCGCCAGCCCCAGGCCGTTGTAGCCGCTGACCAGGATGGCTGCGGTCGGCGCGTCGGGATCACGCTTGGCAGGTTCCTGTTTTTTGACGGCGTATAGTTTCGGGAGAATGTCAGCCTCGAGCTGCTCGATAGCTTTCGAGACGCGCTCGTAATGGCGCCGCACCACGAAACACACGGCGATCAGTCCGCCAGTGATGACGACAGTCACCCATCCGCCGTCGTGGAATTTGAGCGTCAGCGTGATCATCAGGATAGTCGCGGTAAAGAATGTGCCGATGCCGTTGATGGTGAGCTTGCGGAGCCATCGCTTTTCGTTCTTGCGCTCGAGCCACCAATGCGTCGTCATTCCCAGCTGCGAGAGCGTGAAGGTGACGAACACGTTGATCGCATAGAGGACTACCAGCAGATCGACCTTCGCTTCGGTGCCGATAAGAATCAGCATCGACGCTAGCCCGATCGAAATGACGCCGTCCTGCGTGACCAGCCGCGCGCTCAGGTTGGCGAAGCGCCGCGGCAGCCAGCGGTCGGCCGCCATCGTGGCGAGCACGCGCGGTCCGTCGACGAACCCGGTCTGCGCGGCGACGAACAGCAACGCGCCTTCGGTCAGCAGCGCGAAGGTGATTATCGCCGGTCCGACTCCGAAGCCGAAAACCTGCCAGTTGGACGCGAGCCGCTCGAACATGACGGCGTTCAGCGTCTTCCCCGGCTCGGCCTCGACGTTGAGCAGCAGGTAGCCGAGCAGAATTCCGCCGGCGACGAAGGCGAGCGAAATAGCCATGTAGATCATCGTGCGCTTGCCGGTTTCGGCGCGCGGCTCGCGCAGAATCGGCAGGCCGTTGCTGACGGCCTCGATGCCGGTATAGGTGCCGCCGCCGAGGCTGTAGGCGCGGAAGAAAATCACCGCCAACGCCAGCATCCCGATGCTGTGGGAGCTGGCGTGGACCTCGCGCACGGCGTGGCCGACAATCGACGGCAGCTCCGGCGCGCGGCTCAGAATCGCGTAGCCGACCAGCCACACATGCATGATTATGAAAGCGATGAAGATGGGCAGCAGCGACAGCACCGACTCCTTCACACCGCGCAGATTCATCAGCACCATCAGCGCCACGACCAGCAGGCACAGCCAGAACTTGTACGGCAGCCATGAGACCGGCAGGAAGCTGAAGATCGCGTCGGCGCCGCTCGCGATTGATATCGCGATCGTCAGCACGTAATCGACGACCAACGCTGAGCCGGAAACCAGCCCGAAATATTTGCCGAGCAGTTTGGTGGCAACCAGGTAACCGCCGCCGCCGGTCGGAAAGAGATCGATCGTCTGCGAATACGACGCCGAGATGATGAAGACGGTCAGCGCCATCAGCATCGCGAGGAACACTGCCAGGTACTGATGGTGCCCGAGGGCGAGGAACGCTTCTTCGGGGCCGTAGCATGACGAGCTCAAGCCGTCGGAGCCGAGGCCAACCCACGCCAGGAACGCGACCAGCGACAGGCTGTGGAATATTTCGGGATCGCGGACGTCGCGCGGCGGTCCGATTAGAACGTCGCTGATAGTGCGCTTGCCCGATTTCTCGCGCGACGAACTAGTGATCTTCGAGCCAGTGGTCGGTGATGCCATTCGATTCTGCGGACGGTCCCTACTGCAATTTGCAAATCTACGGGAAAGTCAGACCTTGCGCAAAGCAATGCGAGCGAGTTCTCGTCAGGTCGCCTCAAACAGAATAAGCGGCGCGCGGCAATCCTAGCTGATAGCGAGTCGCATCGATGAGGTTCTGCATCAGCGCCGTCACGGTCATCGGACCGGTACCGCCGGGGTTGAGCGTGATCCATCCGGCGACTTCCTTCACCGCTTCGAAATCGACATCGCCAACGAACTTGCCGGGACCGATACGGCGGAAGCCCACGTCAATCACGCAGGCGCTCGGCTTCACCATATCGGCGGTGATCAGATATGGGCGGCCCGTGTCGGCACCGACGCATGGGATGAGAATGTCGGCCTCGCGGCAAATAGCGGCGAGTCCCCGCGTGTGGCGATGGCACCATGTGATGGTCGCGTTGCGCAGGCGTCCGCCGAGAATGAGCGCCGTCGGCTTGCCGGCGATATCGCTGCGACCGATGACCACGGCGCGTGCACCGTCGACCGGTATCTTGTAGAAATCGAGCAAGGTGAGAACCCCGCGCGGAGTGCACGGAATAAAGCGTCCCCACTGACCG
>Ga0210393_10003092_pt1 | contig 13456 bp, 13 predicted proteins | sample IncBWC27OmetaG_FD_160068 | JGI IMG/M metagenome (GOLD analysis project Ga0210393, IMG submission 160068) | Forest soil microbial communities from Barre Woods Harvard Forest LTER site, Petersham, Massachusetts, United States - Inc-BW-C-27-O ... | reverse complement strand
GGTTAGCGCTCATCTTGAGGGGATCATCGTTGGTTCCTGACCGATAGGGTCCAGCGATAAGAATGATCAAGGGACATGACGAAGTTCTTTGATATTGCATGTAATTTCTGATTATTAACGATACAAAGCTATTTTAGAGAGACATTCGTGCAACTTCAAGTACTTTCGTAAAATATATTGAGAGTTCGTTGAATTTCGGTATGTTGAAAAGATCCGTGCCAAACTCATGCTGACTAGCCACCGCAAAAGATTGATTTTAGACAAGCTGCGAGCCGAAGGGCAGGTCATCGCAAAATCCATCAGCCACGAATTAGGCCTCTCGGAAGACACGATCCGCCGGGATCTTCGCGAATTAGCTCAGGAAGGTTTGCTGCAGCGGGTGCACGGGGGAGCGTTACCGGCTTCGCCGGCCGTTGCGGATTTTGCCGGGCGGCAGCTTTTTGGAACCGACGGAAAGAGTGCGATTGGCCGAACTGCTGCCCAAATGATTCACTCCGGCCACGTTGTCATCCTGGATGGCGGTACTACCGCAGTTCACGTAGCGCGTCATTTATCACCCGAGCTCCGAGCCACTATTGTGACCCACAGCCCGACGATAGCGGTGGAGCTTGTGCGACATCCCAACGTGGAGGTAGTCATCCTCGGCGGACGATTGTTCAAGCATTCTGTCGTTGCGGTTGGTGCGGCCTTGGTCGAAGCAGCCAGCCGCATACGCGCAGATATCTATTTCATGGGAGTTACCGGAGTGCACACTGAGGCCGGGTTGAGCACCGGGGATTTGGAAGAAGCTGACGTAAAGCGTGCGCTGAGTTCTCGGGCCGCCGAAACCATTGTCTTGGCTTCCGCTGAGAAACTCAACGCGGCGTCTCCCTATGTCATTGCGCCGCTATCAGAAGTGAGCGGCATCATCGTTGAAGCTGACACTCCCGAAGACATAGTTGCGGATTTTCGACGACTTGGAATAGCCATTACGCGCGCGTCATAGATCGAGCCTGATAAACTAAAAACCTTACGAAGCCACAGCTGTCACGTTGTACGAAATTAGGAGACTGGCGAGCGTTGTCCTTCGAGGGAGTCTCTTCTTTTAGTACAATTTTTCATTGCACTTAAAGAGGAGATTATTGCGCTTTAATAGGAGACTGCGTGCGTCCGTACGTGGTCTCCCATTTAAATGCAAAGCTACAAAATTGGCAATGGGCGGGGATTTACTTCTTCCAGGAGAAATCTCGCAATGTACACAGGATTGCGGGTCTCCTAATTAAGTGCAATTTGTTTGCTGAGTCTCCCAATTTAGTGCAACAAACCGGTCCATATTCTCCAAGTCTCCTAATTTCGTGCAGCGTGACAGCGGTGGCCATGGCTCGGCGGTTGCCTGGCAGCACCTCAACCTGCTCGGCGAGTATGACTTCTCGGACGAGAAGCTTGCGAGACAGCATCGGAATTCGGCCCCCCAAAATTGGTTGACTAAATGGGGCGCCATTTTTGGGGTAGCCCAAAGTCCGAAAATCCAATCTATCAAAGGGGATAAGCGAAATGGCCATGTCGCGTTTGGTACCTTTGTTGGAATTTAACCAAAGATGGGTTAACGCGGTGGAGACATCTAAAGACTTCCGGGAAACCCGCGCCATCCGGGACGTCCGTCTGGCCGCGTAATCAACAAGGGCGGAAGCGTAAGGCTGTCGACACCGCATTGGAGCGGTCACGTGTTGCTCGTTGCAGCATCTTTGCTCCGCATCAACGCAGCGGGAAGGAGCGGCAGCAGGATGAGCACGATCGCCGTCGTGCCGGCACTTAGATAAACGAGATGGGCGAATGGCCAGTGGTGATCTGCAAGGTATGAGCCGACAACGTCGGCGCCAGAAGCCGCGACGTTCCTAATCGAGAGCATAAGAGAGTACCCAAGACCTTCACACCCTTTAGGCGTTGCCCGAGCCGCCAGGTCCAGAATAGCTAGTTCAGCGAGACCGCCAAAGAACCCACTCTGAGATTCGATCAGAAGCGCCCGGGTCCAGGTTGAATAGAAAAGATAAAACAGAGTGCCCGCGGCTGCCGTCGCTACTGCAATGAATAACAGGATCCGAACATGGACGCGCTTGATGAGCAGGCCGTAAAGGATCGTCGCCAGAATCGCGAATGCTCCGCTGAAGACGCCGAGATTTCCAATCGCCTGCTTGGAGAAATGCAGCTCATCAGTCTGTTTGTAGAACAGTGGAGTTGAAAATCCAGGAGCGAAATAATATAACGCGATGAACAATAGCGCCGTCCAAAGGTTCTTCGAGTGGATGATGGTTTTCAATTGCTGGCTGGCGTTTTGAAAAACCGCGCTGCTCGGCTGTTGAGCGATCCGCTGCTCCTTCAGGAAAATGTAAGCAATTGGAAAGATCGTAAAAGCAAAAAGGGCGTTCCCTCCCGTTGCCCACATAAACCCGGCGGTTGCCAACAAACCGCCGAGAGGTCCCTGAATCAATGTGCAGAAGTTAGACACGAACATTCGCAGGGCAGTCAGGCGGCCGGTTGCGCCCATGCGTTGCCCTGCCTCAACGAGAAGAGCACCGGTGACCGTCGAAGCCATCACCATGAACAGGTTCACCGCCATTGCACCGCAAAGCAGCGCCCCATACTTGTGCGGAAGAAAACCCATGCCAATCCAACTCAGGGCGGTCAGCACCGAACTGAAAAGCAGATAGTGTCGCCGCCGTGTCCCGAAAATTGGGAACGCGTCGGTGAGGATGCCTGCGAACGGCTTCAGATACCATGCCAACGTGCACCAGAAGAAGAACGCTGCCATTTGCTCGATTGTGACGTGGACGTCATTCTTGAGGAGGAATTGCAGCGGCAGCCTTCCCAACACCAGGGGCTGAGGCAACGTCGAGGCGAAAATGCCGAAGACGATGATAAGCCCCAGCGGAAGCAGATTGCGCCTGTCGACTTTTGCCCGCGGGCTGAGGGTTTCGCCCATTTCGGGCTTTATCTGTATCCTGAGCTTGAACAGAACCCAAGCAGTCTCTTCAAGTCAGCCACAAGGAAAGACTACTCGCAATAACGGGAGAGATTGTTGACTCTCGAACGCCGGCGATCTTTTTCTTTAGATCGCTTAAGCTGCTCAATCTGATTGTTTCGAGCCTCTGTACGTACCCGGCTCTCAATCTCGAGCAAAAGGCTAAGAAGCGTGCGTCGCGAGGCTGACTGCGCAATAGCCGGACTTGACGGCCAGCACCAAGAATCGGCAAACTTCCAGTTTAAAACTGATGCAGAAGCATAGGCTGATATCGACGCGCAACGAGTTCGGCCAAACAATTCGCAAAGTGACACGCTAAATTTAGGTTCTTTTCCGCTCGGGGTGTGTAAAACATAACATAGTGTTTATGTGTCATATAACCTGAATTTCGGAAGGTAATTTATAGCGGGGACGACATTCAACGATTTCCCAAAGTAGTTCGTGCGCTGCGACTTAAGTATGATCAATGGGTGCGAACGGCGGGCAGCGAGTGGGGCGGGGCAGGGGAGGTGCCTATTTTAGATTAGAACGCGTTGGTTGATTTTATGGGAGGCGCTATTCCACTTACCGCGGCATTCCAGGTTTTCTGAACGTCGTTTCGCAGGCCCAAGTCGAGTTCGCAGTCATGATTGGGGTGTTCATCCCGTTATAAATGCAGCCGGTTTCAGAGAATCAGGAATATTGTTCCTAAACATGCTTTTGCCCGCTATTGTTGGATGAAACACGGAATTCTTTGTGGAACGCGACCATGGTCGACCGGCGCAGGGTGCGGCGAGCTTTCACACCACGCGCTGGGCGATCGTAATGAGGGCGGCGCAAAACCAGACGCTAGGGGGGCAGTCCGCTTTAGCTCAGTTGTGCCGCAATTATTGGTATCCACTCTACATGTACGTTCGCCGCCGCAGGCACTCCCCGGATGACGCCCAGGACCTGACCCAAGGCTTCTTCCTGCACCTGCTGGAACACCGGACTACCGGCGCGGTCAAAACACCTATCCATCGGTTGCGAAAGCGGTACACTACGCTTTTGCGCGAGGAGGTCGGCCGCACGGTGTCAGATTCGGCAGAGGTCGACGAGGAAATCCATGCCCTTTGCGAAGCTTTAATCGCATCCGAAGGATGGTTAGGTCCATGAGCAGGGAGCCCCAACGCGCCTGCCCGAGTTGCGGTAACGAGTTTTCTGGAGCGATGGAATTCTGTCCAGTATGCATGCTTCGCAAGGCTCTCGCTGCCGGGGTTGAGTCCGGCGAGTCTTCCGCTTGCGAGGATACGGTCAAGCCGACACCGGAACAGGCAACGCAACGATTTGAGCATTATGAATTGGCGAAGGGCGAAGATGGGAAACCGGTCGAGTTGGGTCGCGGTGCGATGGGCGTCACTTACAAGGCGGTCGACGTCGATCTGCACTGCCCCGTGACACTGAAAGTCATCAGCGAGCGATATCTGGGTGATGAATCAGCGCGGCTTCGTTTTTTACGCGAAGCGCGCGCGGCGGCGAGCGTTCGCCACCCGAATATTGCCTCGGTCTTCCGCCTGGGCAGAACCGGTCAGAATTATTTTTACGCGATGGAGTTTGTAGAGGGGGAAACGGTCGAGCATATTATTAAACGCTCCGGTCGGCTTGACGTGAAGTTGGCGCTGGAAACTGCAACGCAAGTGGCCGCCGGTTTGGCTGCGGTGCACGAACAAAAGCTCGTTCACTGGGGCATCAAACCGGGTAACATCATGGTGCGCCTGAATCAGTGATTCCCCGAACTCACCTGTATTCCGACAGCTTTATGATAAGCCGGGTTCGGGCAAAAGCGGGCTCAGCATGGCGTTCAAGCGGATCATGGACCGGGCCGGGATTGCCGCTGGTATCCTCAGGGAGCGCAAAGGCCACGCCGGTCGATCAGTCTCGGCGCTCAGCTTTCATAGTCTGCGCCACAGCTTCAATTCGGCGCTGGCAAATTCCGGGGTCAGCCAAGAATTGCGAATGAAGCTCACCGGACATTCGAGCGCAGGCATGAACACCGTCTACAGCCACCATGAGCTTCAAACGATCCGGGCGGCAGTCCAGACGCTGCCAAGGTTGCCGAAAATGTAGTGGCTATTATCCGATAAGTTCCGGATGAAATCATGAGCGCGTTTAAATAGGACAACGCTTGTGTTGCCATTCAAACTGAGGAACTTACGAGACGCCGAGGATAAACACATTCTGATTTGGTCGGCAATTTTCAGCTTCAACTTTTTGGGTGGCCGTCGCGATCGTACTCTGCGAACCGCAAAACAGGACCGGTGTGGTCTCTTGTGGCCTGCTAGATTTCCTCCTCTGCTCGGTGGGGGACTTGAACCCCATTTTAGGGTTCTATTTTCCGTTGTTTTCCAGATGTTTCCCTCGGGAATTTCCATCACGGTGGAAATCCGCGGAAAGTAGCGGAAGCAAAGGTTTGGTCTTTTTTGGTCAATCCGCGCACATTTTTTATGTGCGTTTTAAATATTTGCGGGCTGTGAAATCGCAGGAAAAGCGTTTTTTGATCCAGGGCACGGTTATCTGAGGCGGGTTCGTGCCCACGTTGCTCTGAGATTGGATAAACGTTAGCATGCCGCTCGCGAGATCGACTCACTCGGGCGCCCTTGGTATTGATTCACTCCTAGGGCGTTGTTGCCGGCCTTGCGACGCTGGATTATGGGCATGTGTGCTGATCGACAGAAACGATATCCCAAAACACCTCTTTGGAATTCCGGATCTGGAGCTTTCCGAGGACATGTGCGCCGAGCCCTCTGTCGGCCCATGGTTCAGGCTCGGGGCGTCTGGCACGGGTTCCGGTAGTGACGGGCAAGGCGTCGAGAATGTGGAGCGCTAGAGCATGATCCGTCGGTTTAACCTAGCGGGGGATGGGGCCGGCGATGAGGTCCCTCTCTTGCCTGTTTTCCGAAAATCGAATGGTTAACGCCTCTGTTTAACGAAATATGCATCTCTCTCTTCGACTCGTGACGGTTCCTGGAGGTAGCGACAACCGAAAGGACAATCGGTGGACGATCTGACCCCGGAAGGGTCCAAGAGTCCTCGCCACTTCTCTCCGGTACGTCGAAGCAGGCGCCCGCGACCCGACGACCGCGCAGAGCAGCCATTTCTTATCTGGCCGGAGGCCCCTTTTACCATTCGCACTGCGGAGGGGTGGCACAGCCAGCGCCCGCAATGTGGTTAAGGGCTCGCTTCTGAAATTATATGCTTGACAATCCAAACTGCCGCGAAGTTTGATTGCCGCGCAAATCAAGCGGAGCCTTAGCCAAAATGTCTTTTTTCTTGGACATCGCTCAGGGTAATACGGGCGGCTTCTGCTGGTACGACGTATCGGCGGATTCGCTCGCTGAGCTGATTTCGCCTGGCTTAGCATGTGGGCTCACTCCAGGAAAAAGACGCGCAAAGTATGAAACTGCCTCGCGAGATGCGTCACCATCTCCCGGCGCTTCAACAAAACCACCATCACCGAACCAGTGGTTCAGTGACAACGGAAGATGTTTTGAATGCTTTGGAACAATACGCTAACCCAGTGCTTGCGATGCTTTAGCCAAGTGGACCAGCGCCTGGTTATTTTCTTCTCATTTCCCGTCGGATTGCGTGCTCATCGGCTGCGTGCTCTCGCGTTCATCCGGCACTTGAAAAACAACCGATCACCGAGTCACCGGCAATGGGAAGTTCCGTAATTAATGCCATCATTATTCTAGTAGCTTTCAAAGTGATCGGCTGTAGCCGTCGCGCTTTACTATGGAACCGACAGGCTCCGATCATTCTGGACCTTGTTCTTTCGATGTGCGTTTTTGCAGCCTGCAGTGGAAAGGCTTCTGCTCAGTCTCACGGCGCGAGCAGTACTGGCTTTGCGGACTACGCAACGGAACTGGGCGAAGACCCGCTGCTTAAACTTTGCGACATGACCTCCGCGCGATATAGCGCAAAAGCGCTGCCAGAAATGATCAGAGAACTCAACCGCCATCTCGAAGTCTGGGCCAACTACTATCAGCTTCGGCATCACCGGACGACCTCCCGCAAGACCAACCGGTATGCCCGGCACCGCCTGCAGCGTCATCCGCGCTGGCACAGTCAAGGTCCTCGCTATGTGACTGGGCCCTCACTGATCGGCCGAGATCCCGCTTTGAGTGGTGGACCAGGAGGGTATCCCTGGAGGCGCGACATTATCACGACGATCTTCTGGATCGGCGAGCGTCCTAGGGGCAATAACCCCGTGCCCAATGTTAGCAGCTCCTGGGACAAACACTGGTACTACAGCTACGGAGGCTACGATAATCCTGACCCGGGTTCGCGCAGAAATTTTATTCCGATCAACTTCGTTCCTCGCCAGAATCCGTTTTACTTTGCTCTCCCTTACAACGATGTCGTAGGCGGTCATACCAAATACGAAGCAAGCCAAGTGATTCCCTGGTTCAAGCAGGCGTTTGTTAGCAATGGACAAACCGTTCTCAAAAACAGATGGATTGCGGTCCACCACGGCGACAAAGTGTGTTACGCCCAGTGGGAAGATTGCGGACCATTCCGTACGGATGATTCGCGATACGTGTTTGGTGACGAACGTCCAAGACCGAATTTAAATCAGGGCGCCGGCTTAGATGTGTCGCCTGCGGTTCGCGATTACCTGGGTCTTGGCATCAAAGATCCATGTGACTGGAAGTTCGTCGAGTTTCGCGAAGTACCTCCCGGTCCGTGGGCCACGTACGGTGACAACAACACATTTGTCATTGTGCGGCGCCAGAGTAATAAGCAGTTCGCGGCCAAGTAGGCATCGGCTTTCCAAACTATCCGTATCCCGACCTCCTTCGAGCCAAACGTTCAGCAGAATAAAAAGAGGATCGTGCGAAAACACCGCGGCAGCCGGAATCCATGTAACGGGTTTTATTCTTTCATGGTCTTCCAGTGCGGGATGCCACCTAACCTTCGAGCAAGTCGCGAAGATACTGGGTGTAGAATAGGCCGTTCGGATCGCAGGTCTTGCGGTATTTCTGGAATGCATCTACGGGTGCATGGCGCGTCTCAATCCGTTGCTTGGTGATGAAGCTCAAAAACTTCTTGTTGAACGGCGGCGTATAGGTATCCAAGGCCTTGTCGGTCGGGTCGTAGAAGCCGAACATCTTTCCGTTATGTGGCAAGCCACCCATTTCGACCCACTTCCGCTCGACCTTCGCGAAAAACTGCAAAAGTTTGGCGGGATAATCGGACCCCCTTTGGTCGGCACCCACGAAACCGATCAGATCCAAATTGACGAACCAGGTGTGTTCGGGGTCTTCGGTGAAGGTCCCGGACATGGCGGAGTCGCCGCCCTTGACGAAGCGGAACTCCATGGGAGCCGCGATGTGGAATTTACCGTATTGGGTAACGATCTTAGAAACGACATCCAAGCCATCCCAGGCTTTGCCGAGGCCTTTATCGTCGAGATCGGGCAGCGGAATATAATAAGACATGAAAATAACGCGCACGGCGCCTGTCAGCCACAGGTCGGAATACGACTTGTTAGCCGTATCTACTTCCGGCTTAATCACTTGGAAGGTGGCAATAGCCGTGATCTCAGCAGCGCCATCTGTCGGAAGATTCCAATACTGTGAGTTTAGTGCAAAATCAGCGCCCCACTTAGCGATCCCCGTCAGATACGGCGCACCGTATTCGGGTGGTTGTTTGCTGGCAAGGACACACGCATTATCCGGCGGAGGATCCGGGGGTGCGTTCCGAATCTTCGGAGACGGGTCTGCTACTATATCCCAGAACAGGGCGAGGAAATTGGGGAAAGGCGGCCACGCGGCGGCATAGGGAGTAAAAAAGGTTTCCACTCGAGTATGGTTTCCCAGTAGCGTCTTAAATTTCTCCACGAAGGCAGGCTTGTCGGCGAGTCGTAGTTGCTCTGTGCCTCCCTGGAGAGTTGTCTTCCACGGGCGCTCCAGGACATCAATAGTGATCGAAGTCACGACACCAAGGCCACCCAAAGACACCCGGGCAAACTGCAAGGGCGACCAACCATCAACAGCTGACGACTTCCCATCGATCGTCGTTACCGTCCCGTCGGCCAGCAGGATATTGAACGCCGACACGGTCTCTGCGAAGATCGGGGCATCCTGGGTCGCGCCGTGCACGTCTACTGCGGTCATACCGCCGAGGCTGAAGAAGCCGCCAGCGGTAACCGTTTTTAGCATGAGGTTGTGCTCGGTGAGGAAGGCGTCCAGTTCGTCCTCGCGGACACCAGTGTTGACCGTGACCTGGTTTTTTCCCGGCCCCAGTACAATGCGTTGGTCGCGATCCAAATCCGCGTAGCACGACATATCCACGAGGTAGGTCTTGGTCGTCTGCGGGACGGCGGCACGATTATCCTCCACGACCAGCGGTGGCTGTGAATGCCGCTGTGCGGACACTCGGATGATTGCACCCTTTATTTTTGATACCTCCGTAAGCACGGACTTCAATTTGGTAAGGTTAGTGGGTGCGAAATAGTACTTCCCGCCATCGGAAGCGGGCTTGTGAACTAGGTTTCCGCTCCAGTTTTGCCAGGTCGGCGCTGAAGGGGTCGGGATGTTCGCATTTGGATTACTTGCCATGTCAAGCCTCTTTGAATTCGTTGACTATTGAAGTAACACGGAATCCCTTTTGGCGCGCCAACGCGTTGGGCCGGAATCTGAGGCCGAAAGCGTGCCTTTCCATGGGCGCAGAGTGACAAACTTGGGCCCGGAAGTCAAAGCTGGATTGCCGTCCAGGAAATGCACCTGCTGGCTCAGGCGCCGAAGCCCTACCTTTAGGCGCGAGAGATTTGGGTACTTGCTCGGTATCGGAGGGCAAACCAGACCGGCAAAAAAAAGTCCTCGCGCATGCCCTGCCAATGGCGGTCGTCGATGAAGATGATCTGGGCGCGATATATCGACATCTGTCGGCAATGCCTAGCCCTTGACGAATTTGCACCATTAACTGCACCAACGTTTTTAATCAGTTCAGGCGATTCAATGCTTGCAAGAATCTTTTTCCAGTTTTGCCTTAGCCCCGATCGGGGCATAGAGTCGATGCGAAAATGCAGGCTACGGGTGTGATATCGAATCGGGAGAGATTTCGAGAGCCGGCAACTCTGGGCCCACCGAGAAGCATCGTCAAAAGGCTGAGTGATACGCCAGTCCAGTTCTCATTCTTCCGAGTTGCTGCTGGTTGTTTGTGAGTTCTCGGATCTGATTCTTTTCTTGTCTAGGATCTTCTCGCGGTTTGCGATCTCGAGCGGACTTTTGGAGGAATAGAGTGAAACCAGGCGTGCGATCAGCAGCGTTACATAAAACATACCGAACACTGCCTCGACGATCGCCAGCATCCGAGCTACGCCCGACACTGGAATGATATCACCGTACCCGACGGTGCTGAGCGTGGTGAAACTGAAGTAAAGAGCATTGAAGCCATGCATCGAATGGCTGGAAACCGGCCCAACCGTGAAAAAAAAGGAATCGGGAACCAGGCGGTCCACTAAAATGTAGGCAAAAGACCAGAGCAATCCCAACATCAGGTAAGTGGCAATACCAGCGCACAAAACCTCGAAATCAACTCGGGGTGCGCGCACGATGAAACGAAGAAACTGCAGCACTACGAATCCGATGAACAGCACGCCGCTTCCACGGATCACCAGCGAAAGCTGCAGGTCCGGCCTCCAATAAATTAACCATTGTCCCACGAGTGCAGGCGCTACCAACACAGCCCCTACCAGCGTTCTCAGGCGACCGCCGATGGCCAGCAACGCAGATAGCAAGACCAACGTCATGAGCGCCGTCTCAACAAGAAACCCGCCCCGAAACTGATCCACGAACGGAGAGACGAAGATGTTCAAGACAAGCGCGCCGAGAAAGTAACTTACTGAGAATCGGAAGACCGGTTTTGGCCTGCTTTGAGTTCTCTGCGGGCTTGTATCGGTTTCTGAGTGCTTTGGCCGTACAGGTCGTGGCATAAGACTGCGATTGCGAGGTAGAAAAATGGCTCAATTGCGCGACCATCTCAAAGGAATTGTGTGAAAGGAAGATATCAGCCTACTTCATCGGGTTCGCTCCAGCCCGATTTGGCGAACGGCAATCAGCATTCTAGCGCAATCATCCACCCACTGCTCTGTTAGCATGAGGAGAAAGAAATGCAGGTCAAATCTTACCGGAGTCCCTTTTTAAAGACTCACTGCACTATCAGCAAATCTCGCTAGGATCGCGTAGGAACGCTCGTACAAAAACGGCCATATCTAACATTGCCTGCTAATCAAACGAGCTGCCACAGCTTGGTGGCACTCGGGTGGGGTACGCATTTAGGGGGGGCGCTCAGCCGTCACTTGTCGGCGGTCGAATCAAAACCAGCCACTTTTTTGATTAGTTAAAGGTATTGATGGGAATTGGCAAGTTACGTTTAAAGAGATTGTAATTTTCGTTTGGTTGGTGAGAGCGAGGAACGAGCGAACCCAACCAAACGAAAATTGCAGGTGACCGGTTTTGCCCGAAGCATTCTCCAAGCTCCAGACCAAAACGGAATAAATGTACAGGTTGTCCGCAGTTTATTCATGGGCTGGCAACGGAGAGCCCAAAAAACTCGCAGTTTAAGCCTGTGAATAACTGCGGCAGCAGCCGCGATTCTTCGCGACGGCAACGATCGTCACTCGCGATCTGCGTGCGGAAGTGCTCAGAGGACTAACCGAGAAACTACAATCGGAGCTAAGTGAACTGAAGCGCGGGCGAAGTCGTTGGCGAAGAGACTAGGAATGAGATCACCCTTATGAACATGAACATCACCGACATTAATAATATTTTGGAAAGCAAGCTCCCGGCGACTGCATCCGAGGCTACCACGTTGCGCCTGCGCTTCGTGCCCGACCAGACAAAACTGGCGGCCAACTGCTGGCTCACCTTGGCTTGGCGCTGCCGAACTCCCCAAAAATCATTCAAAATGTGTGGAGAAAATCGCCTGAATCCTCTCCCAAGCCGCTTAAATGCTAGATCGTTTCACGATAATTGCGGAACCTGGGCTAGCTCGCTACAGTAATGGCTTCTCTCAGCAAACCCTTGAGCGGACCTGAATCTTCGTCAAGCAAGTCATCTCCAGGCGGCGCAAGGTCCATTTTGAATTTTTCCTGAAGAACGCACGCGCTGAGCACCCAAATCAACACGGGATCCCAGGCAATACGATCCGATTCGGACATTGCCGGAATCCGGTCGAGCACGGCGACAACCTCCTTTTGATCGTAAAACGGGACCGACGCGAGCACCGAGCTGCGCAAAGTGTCCTGTACCATTTGATGGAACCGTTCTGTCGGGGCTGTCGTCGTCAGCGGCGTATGAAATGGATGCTTTTCACGGCGGTATGCCTTTTCGGTGATCACAGGCTTTGCGGCTTCGCGAAGCAAATACTTTTCGGTTGCACCTCGGATTTTAAACCAGACCGGCGTTCGGCAGGCGCACTCAACAACGTGATGATCCAGAAATGGTACGCGACCCTCAACCGAATGGGCCATTTCCATTCGATCGCGAGCAGATTAAGAATGTAGTTCGGCAGAACTGATTTTGACCAAACGAACATCGACTTATGGAGAGGATCACGCCCATCCAGGACGCCAGGCACGTCGAGGGCGTCCAGGAATAAACGAGCGCTGTCGTGTTCTTCAAAACGTGATCGAAAATCGGCGCTGAATAGAGTCAGCTGTCGCTGTCCCCCTGCAGAGGACAGCTTCATGTTGGTTGGCACAAAACCGAGCAATCTCTCGACACTCTTCAGCGATCCGGTTTCGCCAATGGGCACATGAACTGCCCGCGAAACGCTATTGGCATTGTCGAGTTGCTGTAGTAACCGCTGTACTTCTGCGGCATCTTGGCCCTGGGTGTTATGACGCAACATATCTATACGGAAATGGAGGTAGCCGGCCAAGATCTCGTCAGAGCCCTCGCCGGTGTAGACAACTTTATACCCGGCATCCCGAACAGCTCTACTGAGCAGGTATTTTGCAACCCCATGACCATTGACGCACAATGTTTCCGAATGCCAAATCGCGTCCGCAAAATTGTCTGCTATATCGGACTGTCTGATCGGAATAGGATGAAAGTTAGCGCCGGTAAACCTGGCCATTTCGCAAGCGATCTCGCCTTCATCATAAGCGGCCTGATCGAACGTAAGCGTAAAAGCCTCAATCGGTGAGTCTGAAATGCGCGCGGCAAATCCGAGTATGGAGCAAGAGTCCAGACCTCCGCTCAAATAGCATGCGGCTCCTCCGATTACAATTGAAGTCTTTGAATCGTTCCTACAGTGCCAAACAAAATCGAAGCTCCATTTTCAAGGTGCGGCTGCGACTGACTCCGAATTCAAAAATTGGCTATGCCACGAACGCGATCGTTTCAAAGAAGAAGGCATATCTCTGCTCCGGACAATGTGCCAAGAAGACGAGTTCTATGGCGGAACTCCACCTCGAAGCTCTCAAACGAGTCA
>Ga0210393_10003090_pt1 | contig 13457 bp, 9 predicted proteins | sample IncBWC27OmetaG_FD_160068 | JGI IMG/M metagenome (GOLD analysis project Ga0210393, IMG submission 160068) | Forest soil microbial communities from Barre Woods Harvard Forest LTER site, Petersham, Massachusetts, United States - Inc-BW-C-27-O ... | reverse complement strand
TCTGAACGTCCATCGGCAACAAGAAGCGCTTCGCCTGCAGCAAAGTGGCCGCCGCGGCAACCGCAGAGGCGTACGCCGCATGCGTGCCATAACGCTCGGTCAATGAAAGACGCGGATCGCCGATCGTCGTGCGTGTCGCTTGATCGGGAGCGAATGGCACGAGAAGTCCCGAAGACTCGCAGCCGTCAGGTCCGCCGAATGCGGTCGCTCGGTGATTCCAACCCGCCGTCGTCGCAACGGGAACCGACACGGGCGGCAGGCGGATTCCCGCCACTTCGTTGCCGTCCAGGTCGACCTTGGAAACGAAATTCGGGTAGACCTTGCCGGTGGGTGTGGGCGGTACTACCGAAATGATTCCTTGGTCAAACTGCGGCCCCCAGTTCCAGACATTGTGGACCGTGACCAGGCCGTCGTAGTTAAGTCCCGGGATGGTCGGGAAGCCGAGTGCGATCTGCGAAACGGAACCGATTCCAATCGCCTCGGTCGCGGGATTGACCGTCGCGAATACCGCCGTGTTATTCGCCACTGTGGGTACCTGGCTATCCGGCGGAGGTGTGCCATCGAGCCACTGATCGAGATCTTCGAATAGCGCGCGCACCGCCGGAAGTTGATCAGTTGAATTTTGGAACTGTGCGCATACACCGAGAGAATTCGCCGCGGCCGGGCCGGCATGCTGAGACCCGGAGATCAAGAAGGTCCGGGTATTCGCGGCATCCGGCAAGTCGGTGCCGTTCGCGTCTGAATGCAGCATGGAGGTTGCCTTCACCCAATACTCGTTCGCTGAATTGATGTTCATGATCAGCGGACAAGTATTCGATGCCGCACAACGCGAGTCGCGCCCGTCGGTCTTTCCGGTCAACGGGTCGGTGATGGTCGGGTAGGCGAAGGGGAAAATCCCCTCCGGATACAAATGCTCCTGGCGATTGCGCTCGGTCATGCCCGACTGCTCGAAGCGATAATTGAGCGCGACGCCGTCGCCGCCGCCGACCCAATTGAGCGTCCCGTCAAACACCTGCTTGCCGTTGAGATCCTGATTGAAGCCCAGCCAGATGAAATCGTTCATGGTGCGAGCCGGTTGCGACAGACCGTAGGAGAACATGCGCATCACGTCGCCCGCGAGCGGGTTCGGCGTTCCGGCGGTGTCTGCCGTCGCATTGCGCAGAAACGACGCCAAGTCGCGGATCGCCGCAAAACCGATGCCCGCCACGAAGGGGTTCTGGGCCGTGTACACCAGTTCATAAATGGCGCTTTGCGTGAAAGGCGTGCCGGCCGGCAGCAGCGCGATGGTGGTGGGGCCGGTCCACGCCCACCCGGTCGAGGGAATGGTGGTCGGAGTGTCGGTCAGGTGCTGCTTGACGGTCAGCGTCGCCTGCGTCGTGTCGGTAGTATTGGTGGCATAGGCGACCGTGGCGGCCATGGTGGTCGCATTGTCGAATTCGATGTAGTTGTACACCGGTCCGGTAATCGTTGAACCATCGGCGTTCACCGCCACCGGCAACGTGATACCCATCGAATTGTTGGCGCGCGACACCGTGGGCTCCCAGCCGCCCCACACTATGGTGTAGCCCTGATTCTGCAGGAATGCCGTGCCGGCGTCGGCTGCGGTGGTTGGATCATTGCCGCCGCCGGACAGGTTCAGTGAACCGTACTGTTTGCTGCCGCGATTCGGCAGTTCAAAAAATACCTTGTGATTGCCCTTGGTCAGGTCCGTGGGTTTCAAGATATAAAAATCCATGTTGTATTCGACCAATCCATTGGCATCGACCGGTGCGAGAGCGATGTCCGTGATGACGGCATTCTTCGGATCCTTCGGATCGAGCGTCCCGCTCGCGGTGCCGCGGATCTTGTCGTAGGTCCCCACGGCGCCAAAAGTCATGCCGCCGAATGTCGGCATTTGGCTCGGCGCGGTCATGGCCGTGGTTGAATTGATGTTGAGTGTCACGATGCCGGTGGGCGGCGGAGGCGGTGGCGGTGGCGGCGGGGGAGAGGCCGGCGGCGGCGTGGCGACGGTCGTGGTGTTGCCGCCCCCGCAGCCGGTGACGGCCGCGACCAACCCAATGAGCACAAGCGCACCTACACGCTTGTAGTGCGCAAAAGCATAGGTTTCCATAGATTCCTCAATTGTTTATGCGTTATCGGAAGCGGTGAACGATCAGCGTCGTTCACTTCATAGTTGCCCTGCGTTTGATTGCGCCGCACCCCTCGAAGCCGATGAACCGCATATGGAACAACGACCGCGCTTTGATCTGATATCAGTCAAGCGCCATACTTTAAACGCGCGCTCTTTCGCAACAACCCCGAGTCGATGCTACTCCCGTCAGCTGCACGCAGATATATGAGTAGATATATTGGTTTGCAAAGAAGCGTAAAGATTCCGGCGGTCAACCGCACGGTGGTACGAGATGGCCAGCCTTAGGCTGGCTGGCCATATCCTGAGATGCCCGATAGGGGAGAGTTACTTGAGAATTGCCTGGTAAGTCCAGGCATGCGACAGGCCACGCACGTCAGGAACCGCGGCCACGGCCGCGGCGCCCGTGCCCGCCGCCTGCTGGATCATGCCGACGACGATCAGGTCATTGACCGGATCGATCCAAAACCAGGTACCGGCCGCGCCGCCCCACCAGTACGAGCCCTTGCCGTAGTAACCGCCGGCCGCAACCGGATCGGTGTAAATCGCAAAGTCCAAACCGAACCCGGCGCCGGGCGCGAGAATCGGCACGCTCGGGGCCAACACATTGGTATGCATGAGTTCAACCGTCAGCGGCGAGAGGATTCTGACGCCGTCCAGCTGACCGCCGTTCAACAACATTTGGCAGAAGCGCATGTAGTCGGTCGCCGTCGATACCAAGCCGCCGCCGCCGGAGGAGAGCGCGGGTTTCGCCGCAAAATCATGATTCAATCCTTCGCGTACGCCCACCGCATGCAGTTTTCCGTCGTTGTCGTAATTATAGAATTCCGCGAAGCGATTCAGCTTTTCCTTCGGCACGTAAAAGCCGGTGTCGCTCATACCCAGGGGTTTGAAAATTCTCTTTTCCAAGAATTCCTCAAACGGCATGCCGGAGAGTTTTTGGACGATGTAGCCCTGAATGTCGACCGAGATGCTGTAGTGCCATTCGGTGCCGGGTTGTGAATTCAAAGGCAACTTGGCGACGCGCTTGATGAATTCATCCAAGGTGTTGTTGGGATTCAGCAGATCGGCTTCCAGCTGCAACTTGTCCACGGCCGTTTGACTGAAAAACCCATACGTGAAGCCGCCGGAGTGCGACATGAGCTCACGCATGGTCACCGGATGGTTTTGATCCTTCATGACCACATTGCCGTTGGGGTCGGTCGCGTAGACCTTCAATTTGGCGAACTCCGGAATGTACTTCGCCACCGGATCGTTGAGCTGCCACTTCCCTTCCTCGAACAGGATCATCATCGCAACGCCGGTGATCGGTTTGCTCATGGAGTAGATGCGGAAAATGCTGTCCTTTTGCATCGGCGCATTGGCTGCGATGTCGCGCTTGCCCGTTGCGTCGAATTCCACCACTTTGCCGTGGCGCGAAACCATCGTGACCGCACCGGCCAGGCGGCCACTGTCCACGAGCTCTTTCATGCCGGCGCTCAGACGGGCGAGGCGCTCCGCCGACATGCCTTCGCTTTCTGCGCTGGCCGTGGGCAAGTCATGTACCGCCGCCATCGCGGGCGAAACGCTGAGGGCGGCCAAAGAGGCTATGGCCAGTAAACGCGGAAGATGCATGCGAGGACTCCCTGTTAAATGTTATTCATCGGATTCGAAACACAGTGTATGCCAACGCGCAATACTCGCACAGGCGCCTACGCGCGCTCCAGTATCCAGCGCGACATGAGATCGAACAGCGCGGTGCGTGAGGTCTCATCTTCGTTGTGGACCTCATGAAGAAGCTGTGGATAGGTCACCAGGTGCTTGTCGCTTGAACCGAGGATCTCGATGAGCGTGCGTGAACCGCTGACCGGGCAAACGCTATCCGCTTCGCCGTGTAGCGCGAGCCACGGCAGCGTGATCTTGGCGGCATCGGCGCGGCAGCTGCGGCAGGCCGCTGCAAATCCATAGAGCAGCCTGAGGCTTGCCGTGCGCGGTACCAACGGATCGCTCATGTGCCGGCGTTGTTCCTCCGCAACGTGCGTGAGGGTGGTGGCATCAATGCCCAGGCTGATGCGCAGCCGTGGGGCGAGTATCGAGACAGTCCGCAGGAGCACGCCGGCGAGGCCGTCTAACTTGGGCATGGCGTCGAGCGCGCAGCCGCTTGTGATGCAGCCCCGGGCCCACCCAAGGTGCGGAGCGGCAAGCAGAACCACGACCGAACCCATACTGTGCCCCCAGACAAACAGTGGCAAGGGCGCGAATCGTTGCCGCACATTCTCACCGATCAACCTCAAGTCGGCGGCGAACTCTGCGAAATCCCCGATGTGTGCGCGCGTGCCGGGGCTTTCCCCGTGACCGCGCTGGTCATAGACGAAACTGGCGATATTCCTGCGCGCCAGCGCGTCAGCCGGGTGCCGGTAACGGGCACCGTGTTCCGCGATGCCATGCACGATGATCAGGCCCGCCTTCGCGCCGCGCGGCACGACCTCAAACCCTGGAAAGCGCGTCCCGATCATGCGCCAATCTCGGCCGCGGAATGAGGTTGCGACTTGGTGAGCAGCCAGATCCCCGCCAAGACCAAGACGGTCCCCGCCGCGATCCACGCTGTAAACGGCTCGCCGAGCAGGATGACCGCCATCAGGATGGTCGATACGGGGCCAACGGTGCCGGCTTGCGCCGTCAGCGAGGCGCCGATCCGCTCAATGGCCATCATGACCATCACCACCGGTGCAAAGGTACAGAGCGTTGCGTTCAGAACGGAGAGCCACAGCACCGCGGCCGGTACGGCCATGCTGCTGATCGGCCTGAGCAACAGGAACTGTCCTATACAAATGAGGCAGGCCACCGTGGTCGCCAAACCCGTGAGCCGCAGCGCGCCAAGCCGCTGCACTTCCTCGCCGCTGTATGACAGGTAAATGGCATAGCTGACGGCGCTGCCGAAAACGAGCATCGCGCCCAGCGGCACGTCGGCTCCCTGCAAGGTCATCTCGCGTCCGAACACGCAGAGCACGCCGCAGTAGCTGACCGCCAGGGCGAGAATTTGCACGCGCGATACCCGCTTGTGGAACAAGAAAGCGCCCAAGGCCAGCACCAGCGTCGGATTGAGATACAGAATCAGGCGTTCCAGACTCGCGCTGATATAGCGCAATCCGGCGAAATCGAGAAAGCTCGACAGATAGTAGCCGCAAAATCCGAGGCCCAGCACGGTGCGCGCGTCGCGCCAGGTCAACGAGGGCTTGCCGCGTCCGGCCCACCACGCCAGCAACACAAACATCGGCAGCGCGAACAACATTCGGTACATGATCAGCGTGACCGCATCGACGCCATGGCGATAGGCCAATTTGACGATAATGGCCTTGCCGGAAAAGCCGACCGCACCGAGACCAGCCAACAGAAGGCCTTGGCGCCGTGCATTCGCCGCGATCTTGGGGGTAGGGGACAATGTGCTCACGAAGCCGATTCTACGGATTCGCAGCCGTGCGGCCAGGTTTTTTGTCAGGCTTCGCGCAGTCGAAACAGCTTGCTTTGCGTGCGATCGATGTCCGCGTCGCCCTGACTCTTCAAGCGCTGCGCATCGTCGCGCACGAATCTTTCGATGTCGGGGGCCGGCACCGCGGCGCTGCGAAAGAAGCCTTGATACTGATCGCAGCCCATGCGGCGCAGGATGCCGAGCTGTTCCTCCGACTCAACACCTTCCGCGATGACTTTCAAGCGCAGCCCGTGGGCCAGCGAGATGATCGCGCGCACGATGGAGGCGTCACCGGCGTTTGATGCCACATCGCTGATGAAGCTTCGATCGATTTTTAGCTTGTCGATTGGGAAGCGCTGCAGGTAGCTCATGCACGAATAACCGGTACCGAAATCATCGATGGCGACCACCACGCCGAGTTCGCTCAGCTCCTCGAGCAATGCCACCGAAGTCTCGGCGTTACTCATCAACGTGGCTTCGGTCAATTCAATTTCCAAGTAAGTCGCATCGAGCGAGTGTTCCTGAAGCGCCGCATGGATTTTCTTGACGAAATTGGCTTGCCGAAACTGCAGCGGCGAGACATTGACCGCGACCCGCAAGAAGGGCATTTGCCGCCGCTGCCATTCGCGCGCCTGCCGGCAAGCCTCCCGTATCACCCAGTCGCCGATCTCAAGAATGAGGCCGCTCTCCTCGGCGATCGGAATGAATTCGCCGGGCAAAATCGCCCCGCGCGCCGGGTGCTGCCAGCGGATCAACGCTTCCACGCTGCGCATCTCGCCGGTCGCGATATCGATCTTCGGCTGATAGTGCAGGGAGAGCTGACCCTGCGCGAGCGCGCCGCGCAGTTCCGCCTCAATTTCCAAACGCTCGCGCGAGAAGCCCATGACGCTTGCGTCAAAAAACCGGAAGGTCTTGCGGCCGCTGCGCTTGGCGAAATACATCGCTTCATCGGCGCGCGCCAGCAACTCCTCGGCACCGGTGCCGTCGTTCGGGTAGCGCGCGATCCCGATGCTGGGACTGACATGCAGCTCCAGGCCGGTGAGTTGATAGGGCTGCGACAGCGCCAGCATCCAGCGGGCGATGAGTCCTTCGATTTCCTCCACCGAGCGCAAGTTTCGCAACAGCAGCAAGAATTCATCGCCGCCGGCGCGAGCGACCGTGTCGGTCGATCGAACGATTGACAGCAGCCGCTCGGTAACATGCTTGAGCAGCGCATCGCCCGCGCCGTGACCCAGCGAATCATTGATGATCTTGAAGCGGTCCAAATCGAACACGCACACCGCGAACGGCTGGCGATCATAGACGGCATGATTCAGACGCTCGACGAACAGCACCCGATTGGCAATTCCGGTCAGCGCATCGTGAGTTGCCTGGCGTTTCAGTTCGAGATTCGCGTTGGCGAGGGACTTGTCCCGCTCTTTGAGCAGGTGAACCGATTCGCGCAGCTGTTGGCGCCTGTCATGCAGACGCAGCCGCAGCACCCGGCCGAATACGCCGAGCAGTATGCAGCGGCCCAAGGTGGCCACGAAGCATAACCAGACCAGGCCGCGCACCAGAGGCGTATCCTGAGGGATCGAAATTCTGGCGTTGATCGACGACATCACGACCGCGGCCGAGATGGCCACGGTAATCCAGGCAATGACGGATTGTTTTTTCGACAGCCCCAAGCTGGCGCAGCCAAACACGACGAACAGCACGGTGAAGAAATAAAACGCCAATTGCGGCACCAGCGCGGCGAACGCCAGCTGAATGCAACTCGCGGTGATGACCTGGGCCAGGGCGTAGTCGGTTGTATTGCGCCGCTGCTTAATGCTCCACGCGCGAATGAGAAGCGCTATCGAACTATCCATCAGTCCGGTGGCGGTATAGACCAGGGGAATAGCGGGGCTGATGCTGCCTGCGGCCGCAAATCCGGCCAGCAACATCCCGTCAATGAGATAGCTGAATGCGACCGCCAAAATCATTTTGGTGCCGAGGCTGCTGTCCGACACCAGTTTGGCGGGTCTCATGGCCGCCGATCATCGCTTGCCCCCCAGGGCTTTACCGCGACAGAGTTCAACAAATTCAAGCTCTAAGGGTCAATTTGGGTCGGAAAATTCGGGATTTTCGACGAACTCGCGGTCGGTCAGGCTTTGAAGAAACTCCTTAAGATCCGCACGCTCCGTTTGCGACAGAACGAAGGGACGGACACGGGGGTCCTGCAACGGATTCTCGTGACCGCCGCGCACGTAGTGATCCAGCACCGCGTCAAGCGTCGGCAAACTACCGTCGTGCATGTACGGTGCGGTAAGTGCCACATTGCGCAACGTGGGAACCTTGAACTTGCCCATGTCCGCGGCGCGATGCGTGACCTCAATCAGCCCGCGATCGCTCGACGGGTAAGCGCCGCGCCCGTCGAGATCGTAAAGACCCGTATTGGCGAACAGCGCATGCGCATGCGGGTGACCTTCGTAGACAATTGCCCCGGTGAAGTTGATTCCCGAGTGGCATTGGCCACAGCCGACTCGTGTCGAGTAAAAAAGCGCCATGCCGCGCTTGGCGGCTGCCGATAGTGCGGTTTGCTCATCGTCAAAGACGTAGCGATCGAACGGCGACCGCCCGGAAATGAGGGTTCGCTCAAATGCAGCGATGGCCTCGATAATGTGCTGCATCGAAAGCGGTTCGGCGTCGCCCGGAAACGCTGCGGCAAATTGTGTACGGTAGTTTGCGTCGGCCGTGAGCGCGGCCACGGCCGATGCCCCGTCTTTTTTGAGGCCCATCTCCACCGGATGCGCGTTGAACAGCGGCTGGCGCATTTGCGCCTCCAGCGAGCGCACTTGGTTGCTGCTCCAGGTGAAAGCCGGATTGTAGGCGACATTGGTGAGACTCATGGCGCCGCGCCGCACGTGCTCACCCGTGGCGCCCTGCGCGCGCGCCCGGCCGTCGGTAAAGGCAAGTTCACGCCGATGACAACTCGAGCACGAATATCGGCCGGATGAAGAGAGGCGGGTTTCGAAGAACAGCCGCCGACCCAGCGCGACCTTCGCGGCGGACATCGGGTTCTCGAGCGGCACCGCAGGTCGCGGGAATCCTCGGGGCAGGTGCCACTCGTAGTGGGGGGCCGAAATGCCATCGGCGGCATTGGCGGCATCAGCGGCGTGTGCGGCATTGATCGCCGCACACGCCGCCAGGATCATGCAGAAATCGCGAATTAATGCAGTCCCGGTCTCCAGGGCTGCGCTGCGCCGATGGCCAGCGATGCGGTTTGCGCGGCTACACTGGTGCGTTCATTCATCCACTTGGTAAAGGCCTCGACGTCGGCGGACGACAAGCCTTGCGAGTCCTGGCGGCGCGCGTCGGCCCAATGATGCATGGCGACCATTAATTCGTCGGCCAGCGGCCTGGATGCGCTGAACAACGCCATGTAGGCACCCTTCGCCTCTTCGAGCTGATTCAAGCCCAAATAAGCTTCGCCGCGATACTCGATCGCGTCCGGATAATTGGGATTGATTTCAAGCGCCTTGGCATAGGAGGACAGGGCATCCTCATAGTTGCCCAAGTGCCGGTTGGCAAAGCCGAGGTAGTTCCAGGCCTCATACATTTTCGGATCCGCCGCGACGGCGTCGATGAAAGATCCCAGCGCATCATGGTAAGCCTTCTGGGCCTTGTCATGCGCTTTCGCGACCTTCTCCGGCGTCGATGCTTTGGCCGCGTCGGCGTCGTAGTCTTGCGCTCTCTTGATGTTGCGGACGCCGGCATTGTAGGCGCTCTTGGCCGCGTCGGTTCCGCTGCGCGGCGAGGCCGTTACCATTCCCGCAGGACCGCTCGAGGAACCGCCGCCGTGCGCCAGTGCCGCCCCGCCGGGCGCTGCCGTCATGACGGCGACGACTACCAAAATACCGAGAATGCTTCGCATAACAACCTCCGGAGGTTCCATGGCCAATTCCCCGTTCCCAACCAATTGCGCTTTGCCGGTTGTGAGTACCTGTGAGCTTCAAGTAGGTTTAACTCATGGTCCGATTCTGTATGGATCCTATTGCGGCCCGATAAGTTCAGCAGCCGGATGGGGCAGCGCCGAGACCTCTGCGGCGGTGACCTCGGCCTTGTACGCATTGCCAAAATGACTGCGCACATAGTTGACCACATCGGCGATCTGCGCATCGCTCAGGTGCGCCGGCCCCGAATCCATCCCGCGGCCGGCAGGGAATCCGAACGGCGGCATGCCATTGCGCCCATCCAACACGGTCAGCGCCACAAATCGCCAGGAAATAAAGTTTTTGTTGGCGGCAAGTTTAGGATAGGCCCCGGCACCCACGGCGCCCCGGCCTTCCGGCATGTGACATCCCTGACAGATGTGCGCATAGATTTGTTCACCGTTGAGCGAACCTAAAGTTGCTCGTGAGGTAAACAAGGGGCTGTCGGCATCGGCCCGCAGCCCGCCGATGAGAAGCAGCACCGCTGCAATTGCCGGGGCCGGCGCAGCGTTCCTCATACTGCTGCTCCTTGCGCGACGGCGCGCTGATGCAAACGGCCGATGGCATCGAGCGCCGAGGTGACCGCTCCTTCCTGCCATCCGCCGATGAACGACGCGTGCTCGCCCGCGAGCGCAATGCGTCCGTCGATCTGGCACAGGTTGTCATAGTGTTTGGCGCGCGTCGTGGAAGTCCACATGCCGAAACACCCGAGCGTGAAAGGTGCGCGGTGCCACGCCACGGCAACGCCATTTTCGAATTCCTGGTGGTATTGCGGATGGATTTGGCTGCCGTAGTCGACAACCTTTTGCACGCGCTCCGGCGGACTCATCGCGGTAAATTCCATCGCTCTCATGCCCCAAATGTAGGCGCCCAACAGTACGCCTTTGCCGCCGCTTTGAAAGCCGGTATTGGGGTAGCCGATATTCATGATCGGCAAGTCGGTATAGGTAATGCCGCCATAAATCTTTTCGTCCTCCTCCCAGAAGCGGCGCTTGAATTGCAATCCCGCCTTGATCGCCGCGGCGTAGGGAACCGCGGAAATTGCCGCGGCCATGCTTTGACTGACGTTCATGGAGATCTGCGCGAGAATGGGCAGGGGAATGGTGCACAGACACCAGTCGGCCCGCGCAGTTTGCGACACACCCGGACTTTGGACGTCTGTGAACGTGACGGTCACGCCGCGGTCATCCTGGCGGATGTCAGTTACCTTGGCGTTGTAGCGAACCAGGGGTCCGAGTTCTTTGCCGAATGCCTCACCGATGCGGCCCATGCCGCCCGCCGGTTGAAACAGGGCCGTTTGCATATCAAAGTTATCGCCATTGGCCACGCCCGACCACAAACCGGAATCGAGAATATCGTGGAGTGCGACCGGTTTTGAAGCAACGGGCCTGGCACTCAAGCCGCCGCCGGGATTCTTGTCATAGCCGCGCCGATCGCTGCTCGCGTCGCTCGATACGTAGGCATAATTGCTGTCGAGCGCGCCCCATTGGCGCAGCGACTCGAGCAGCATTTCCTGGTCTTCTTTGGTGACCGAGGCATCCAGCGAATTTTGCCGCGTCGCTTTAGCCAAGAGTTCGGCGATATGCCCGTGATAGTCGGCTTTTATCTCACGGAAGCGCTGCGGCCTGCCCCCAAATGCGCGGCTACTGTGCAAGTACGCGTTGTAGTTGACTTGGAAGAACGGCTCGAGGGGAATCCCCAGGAGCTTCGTGTAATGCATCATGCCGTGGTGGTGATACGGTATGCGCCACGGGCCCGGATTGATGTACAAATCCTTGTCGAATTCGCACTGCTGGGTGTGGCCGCCAAGCTCGGTGTAGCGATCCCCGCCTCGCAGTGTCCAGTTTCGCCCGCCCGCCCTGGCGTTGTACTCGAGCACTTGCACTTTGTAGCCGGCGTTGCGCAGCTCATACGCGGCGGTCATCCCCGCCATGCCGGCGCCTAAAATCAGTATCGAGGTACCGCGCGGCGCGCCCTGCAGATCAATCGGACCCCGATAAGGCGATTCGGCGGCAAAGCCTAAGGTGTTCATCGCCTGGTACATCGCCGAACCACCGGCGGCGGCGCCGATCATGCGCAACAGCTCGCGCCGGCTCAATGAACTCGAACCTTCCCCATTTTCCATAGCGTCCCCGTGTCAAGGCGCCGTTTCCCCCTGGATTGAATATACATGAGCGGGGACGTCGCGCATCAATCGTGAACCGGGTCTTAATCGCGCGGGTTGAACTGCCGTTGAATTGGCAAGTCTTATACAATGTGGCCGTCAATTTCATGGGCCTGGAAGCCACGGGTGCTCTCATGCAAAAGCTCAACAAGATTCGTTCATTCTCCCTGGCACTGTGCGCGAGCGCTGCGTTGGCCTCGAGTGCACCGGCGTTCGCGCAGCACTATGGCGGCGGCGGCGGCCACTTTGGTGGGTGGCATGGTGGTTATGGCGGATGGCATGGCGGCTATGGCTACGGCTGGCGCGGCGGCTTTTGGGGGCCGTGGGGCTGGGGTTGGGGCGGCGTAGGGCTCGGCCTCTATTTCGCAACGCTTCCCTATTACTACTCCACCTATTGGTGGGGCGGCGTTCCTTACTATTACGCCGATAACACTTACTACCGCTGGGATCCCGGCGTGGGCCAGTATCAAACCGTCGCGCCGCCGGCCGGACTGCAGAATCAGGGCGGCGCTCCAGGAGCGGCGAGCACCTCGGACCTCATTGCCTACCCAAAGAATGGTCAAACCCAAGAACAGCAGGGCAAGGACAAATTCGAGTGTTATCGCTGGGCGGTTGGCCAAACCGGCTTTGACCCGACTCAGCCCGGCGGCGGATCGGCGCCCGGCAATCGATCCAACTACCTTCGGGCCCAAGCTGCCTGCCTTGAAGGGCGCGGCTACAGCGTCAAATAAGCAAACCCGGATCGGGGCGCCGCCTTGAGGCTCTTTCCGAGCCTTGAGGCGCGATAGCGCGCCGCAATAGCACGTTTTTTTTTCGACAGATGCCCCAACGTCGTGGCAAAATGCCCGGCTTTTGACCCGGCCCCTAAGGCCTCCTTTCAAACACGGAATTTTCGCTATGGCCCGTACTACCCCGCTTTCCGATATCCGCAATATCGGCATCATCGCCCACGTCGACGCCGGCAAGACCACGACGACGGAGCGCATCCTTTATTACACGGGGCGCAAGCACACCATTATCGACATTCACGATACGAAGGATCTGAAGACTTCGACGACTACCGATTATCTGGAGCAGGAACAGAAGCGCGGCATCACCATTCAAAGCGCCGCCGTGTCGGCCTTCTGGCGCGACAAGAAGATCAATTTGATCGACACGCCGGGACACGTCGATTTCACCATCGAAGTCAATCGATCGCTGCGCGTGCTGGACGGCGCCGTCGTGGTGTTCGATGGCGTCGCGGGAGTCGAGCCGCAATCCGAAACCAATTGGCGCCTCGCCGATAACTATGACGTTCCGCGTATTTGTTATGTGAACAAAATGGACCGCAGCGGCGCGAACTTCTTGCGCTGCGTCGACATGATCAAGAAGCGTCTGGGCGCACGGCCCCTGCCGGTCCAGCTCCCGATCGGATCGGAAGACAACTTCAAGGGCATGATCGACCTGGTGGAAATGAAGGCGCTGGTCTGGGATTCCGATGACAAGGATGCCGAGTGGCAGGTGCTGGAGGTGACTCCGGACCTGGCGGACAAGTTGCACATTACCGTGCCGAGCGACCGGAAGCTGCTGGCGGATGTGGACAAATTCCGCACGGAGTTGGTCGATACCTGCCTCGAGCAAGACGATGAGGCAATGGAAGCCTATCTTACGCACGGCACCATGCCGTCCGGCGACATTTTGCGCGCCTGTTTGCGCAAGGGGACGCTGAATTCGGCGTTTACGCCGGTGCTTTGCGGCTCCTCGTACAAGAATAAGGGTGTTCAG
>Ga0210393_10003089_pt1 | contig 13457 bp, 8 predicted proteins | sample IncBWC27OmetaG_FD_160068 | JGI IMG/M metagenome (GOLD analysis project Ga0210393, IMG submission 160068) | Forest soil microbial communities from Barre Woods Harvard Forest LTER site, Petersham, Massachusetts, United States - Inc-BW-C-27-O ... | reverse complement strand
TTTCGTGGGGGTGGGGTAAGTACAGAAGTAACAAGGCGATAGACGGCGGGCCGGTTGCTAGAATGACCCGGTGGGAGGAGCCATGAGATCGAATCGGTGGCTTGCGCCGGTCATGCTACTGTCTTTCTTCACGCTTCAGGGGCGCATCCAAGCCGCCGAAGAAATTATTGAACTTCAACTGCAACATTCTAAGTGTCTCTGTGGCATCGTCACATACGCCAACGGTGACCCGGCGCAGAACGCTAGGGTGGAGGAGTTCGGACCAGATTGGAAAGAGGCGCTGCGATCGACGAACACAGGTTCAGATGGCCAGTCAAGGGAAGACACGTTTACTATCTTCAAGTCTCGGCGCGAGCACCGGGGGTCAACCCGCTGCGGGTCCCTGTTCAGATTAGCCGCTTTCGGGGAACCAAGCTGCTGCGCCTCCGCTTGCACTTGGCGTAAGAGCCCTGCGCTCATGAGAAGTCGTGCTGCGCGGAACGTCGCAATAAAAACGGTCTAGTAGTACTCCACCGAAGAATCCTCAACATCCGCGCCGTGGTTATTGGCGATGCGGGTAGCCGCCCGCTCCACGTTCCTCATCAAGCCATCGAGATAGTCACGCGAATCAGAGACGCTGACCACCCCGACCGTAGCCCGGTTCCACAAGTTGGAGGCGTCCAGCTCGGCCACGGAAATGTTGAAACTCGCGCGCAGACGATCCTTCAAACTGCGCACGACCTGCCGTTTGTCCTTGAGAGACTGTGCCGCTTCGATGTGCAGCTCGAGGGTAAGGAAGGCGATCATAAAAACGGGCCAGGGGCCGGAGTTCAGGGCCTAGAAAAATCTGGCCCCTAATCCCTGATCCCTGGCCCCTGCTTTAAGCGATCACTTCCGCCGCAATCCGCTCCGTAACAAACGCCTCGATGACGTCGCGAGCCTTGATGTCGCCGTAGTTTGAGATCGAGATGCCGCACTCCATACCATTGGTCACTTCTTTGGCATCGTCCTTGAAGCGGCGCAGCGAGCCGATCTTGCCCTTGAACACCACCACGTTGTCGCGCAGCAGTCGCACTTCGGAATCGCGCTTGATGAGGCCGTCGGTCACGCGGCAACCGGCAATGGTTCCCACCTTCGGGATGCGGAACGTTTCCAGCACTTCGGCGCGGCCCTGGTAAGTTTCCTTGATCGTGGGTTCGAGCAACCCGGTCATGGCGCGCTTGATCTCGTCCTGCAGTTCGTAAATGATCGAGTGCAGCCGGATGTCCACTTCTTCCTGCTCGGCCAGTTCCTGCGCTTTCCGCTCGGGCCGCACGTTGAAGCCGATGATGATGGCGTTCGACGCCGAAGCCAGCAGCACATCGGTTTCCGTGATGGCGCCAACTCCGGACCGCAGCACCTTGAGGCGAACTTTTTCGTTCGACAATTTCGCCAGCAGATCCCCCAGCACTTCCACCGACCCTTGCACATCGCCCTTCAGGATGATGTTCAGTTCCTTGGTGCCGGCAGTCTTGATCTGTTCCGCAAGGCCTTCGAGCGACACGCGTGAACTCTTCGCCAGCATCGCCTCGCGCGCTTTCTGTTCGCGATATTCCGAAATGCCGCGCGCCTTGTCGCGGTCCGCAACTACCACGAACTGATCGCCCGCCTGCGGCAAACCTTCCATACCCAGAATTTCCACCGGCGTCGACGGAGGAGCCTCCTGCAACGCCGCCCCGCGATCGTCAAACATGGCGCGGACTTTGCCGTACACGTTCCCCACCACAAAATTATCTCCGGCTCTCAGGGTGCCGTTCTGCACCAGCACCGTGGCCACAGGTCCGCGGCCGCGGTCGAGCTTGGCTTCGAGCACCACGCCCGTGGCGGCGCGCTCGGGCGTAGCTTTCAGTTCTCCCAGGTCGGCGACCAGGGCAATCATTTCCATCAGCAGGTTCAGATTGGTTTTCTTTTTCGCGGACACATCCACGAACACGGTCTTACCGCCCCAGTCTTCCGGCATCAGCCCGCGATCGGCGAGCTGTTTCTTCACCCGGTCCGGCAGAGCTTCTGGCTTATCGATCTTGTTCACCGCCACGATGATGGGAACTTCCGCGGCGTGCGCGTGATCAATCGCCTCCAAGGTCTGCGGCATGACGCCATCATCGGCCGCAACCACCAGCACCACAATGTCGGTCGCCTTTGCGCCGCGCGAACGCATACGCGTAAACGCTTCGTGGCCCGGGGTATCGAGGAACACAATCTCGCGTCCGAATGCGGGCGACGCCGTGTCGACAATGCGAACCTTGTAGGCACCAATGTGCTGAGTAATACCGCCAGCCTCACCGCCGGCCACGTTCGTGAGGCGAATCGCATCCAGCAGCGTGGTCTTGCCGTGATCCACGTGGCCCATGATCGTGACCACCGGGGGCCGCGGCACCACTTCCACGCTCGTATCTTCGGTGACGGCCGCGTCAATTTCTTTCGAAGCCTGCTCTTCGAACGTGATCACGTTCGTCTCAGCGCCGAAAAAGCGCGCCATCTCGCTGGCCAGCTCCGCATCGAGCGTCTGGTTCACCGTGGCGAACACGCCGCGCCCCAGCAGCCGCGAGATCACATCCTTGACGCGAATGTCCAGCTTCTCCGCCAGATCTTTCACGCTGATGCCTTCGGTGATGGTGATGCTCCGCGTGATCGGCAGCGGCTCGTTCGACACCACCATGCGCGATGGCGGAACGTAGCCCTTCATCGGGCCTTCTTTCACTCCTCGCGGAACGTAGCGCTGCCCCGGCCGTCGCGAAGGCGCTCCCGGACGGCTCCCCGGACGCACGGGTCCCGGCGGTGGAAGTCCCGGACCTACGCCCAGTGGACGCGTGCCGGTCGGCGACTGCCGCGTCGGATGCATCGGACGCCGTTCCCCAGGCCGCGCAGCCGGACGCGGCGGACCACCCGGCACTTGCGGACGCGGTCGCTGAAAAATTGGTTGTCCCGGCACCGGACGCCCCGGAGCTGGACGCAACGTGCCCGGAGCGGAAGCCCCAGCTTGTGCGGTAGGCGCAACCGGCCGAGGCGGCGGAGCCTTATATACAGGTCGCGGCCCGGTCTGCGGCACGATCATGCGCGGCAAAGGAGTCTGCGGAACAACGGGAGCAGGTGGGCGCGGCGCGGCCACCGGTGCCTGTCCTGAAACAGGCGTTGAAGCTGGAGATGGAACCTGCGGTGCAACACCAGACCCAGAAGCCGGAGGCGCACTTGGCGCGGACGGCGCCACAGGCCGCGCAGGCGGAGCTGAAACCACCGGAGGCGCAAACACCGGCCTCTCAATCGGCGAAGGAGTTACGAACCGAGGCGCAACCGGCGGAGCCGCTGGCGGCGTAACAACAGCGCTCGCAGATACCACAGGTGCAGCCGGCGTCTTCGCCACCGGAGGCGCCGCAGCCACAGGCTTGCTGATAACAGGAGGCGCAGGAATCGCCGCAGGTGGCGGCGCCACACGCGCCGCTGGCGCGGATGCAGCCTCTTTCCGCTGCGTGATCGCCTTCAACACATCTCCCGGCCGGGTGATGTGCGACAAGTCAATCTTGGTTTTGATTTCGTCTTCGCCACGCAGATTGCGGGCGGATCGCGCAGAGGGAGCCGCTTCCGCGGACGCACGGAAGTGCACCCGTACTTTTTCTGCTTCGAAGTCTTCCAGTGAACTGGAATGGGTCTTCTTCTCGGTCACCCCGACTGCCTGCAGGACATCGAGAATAGCCTTGCTTTTAACTTCCAGCTCCCTGGCGAGATCGTTGATTCGAACCTTGCTCATCCGGCCTTTCTTGCTTCCGCGTGTGCTCAGGTCTTCATCTGAGCCTCACTCGGTTCAGCTTGGTGGGCATGCGGAATGTCTTCGCGCTTGCCATCACTACTCTTTGACTTCCAGATCTTTCACTTGCACTTGCCCATCTTCACTTTCCGGCGACGCCATTGTTTCCGCGTCCTCGCCGTGCGTTGCAACAGATTCCAGCGGAGCTTCTTCCGCGGTTTCGGATTCGACAGCCGGCTCGGCAAGCACGTCGGCCTCGACAGAACCCTCCGCCGTAGCTTCCAGCGATACCGCTTCGCCTTCGGCCACACCCTCCGCGGAAACTTCCCCTTCCGCGGCTACACCCTCCAGGCTGGCGAAATAATTATTCACCGCGAGGCTGATTTTTTCCACTGTCTTCGGCCCGATGCCCTCGATCGCTTCCAGTTGCTCCGGCGTCATGTCCGCCAGTGCTTCCACGGTGGTCACACCCGCGGCCGCAAGCTTCTCAATCAGTCCTTCGCCCAGACCAGGCACGCTCTCCAGAGGAGTGGTCGCCGGAGGCGCCATCGCCGCCATCTGCTGCTCCACTTCCTGTCGCTTCTCTTCTTCGCTCTTGATGTCAATCTTCCAGCCCAGCAACTTGGCCGCCAGCCGCACGTTCTGGCCCTTCTTGCCGATGGCAAGCGAAAGCTGGCTGTCATCCACGACAACCTCAAGATGCTTATCCGCGCTGTCGACCACGGTCACGCGGCTTACCTTGGCCGGCTGCAACGCCTTCTCGGCAAAAGTCACCGCATCTTCGTGATACTCGATGATGTCGATCTTCTCTCCGCGCAGCTCGCGGATAATCGATTGCACCCGCATTCCCTTCATGCCCACGCAGGCGCCCACCGCGTCCACGTCCTTGTCCTTCGACATGACTGCAATCTTGGTGCGTTCCCCGGCCTCGCGCGCAATCGCGCGGATGACAACGGTGCCGTCGTAAATCTCCGGCACTTCCGTCTGAAACAAATGCTGCACCAGGTCCGGAGCCGCGCGCGACACCACCACTCCCGGGCCTTTGGAGGCTCTCTCCACCCGCGCAATCACCACCCGCACCCGCTCGCTGATCGCGAACGACTCCAGCCGCGACTGTTCCTTGCGCGGCATGCGAGCTTCGGCCTTGCCGATGTCGAAGATCACGTCGGGCCCTTCCACGCGCTTCACCGTCGCGTTGACAATCTCGCCCACACGCCCGATGTATTCGTTGTAAACCGTGTCGCGTTCCGCTTCCCGCACTTTCTGGAAGATGACCTGCTTCGCCAGCTGCGCCGCGATCCGACCCAGAATGCCTTCGGTGACTTTCGGAATCTGCAGCTCGCCGCCGATCTCCAGCTTCGGGTCGACCTTGCGCGCGTCTTCCAGCGTGATCTGCAGGTTCGGATCTTCCACCTGCTCCGGAAGTTCGACCACGGTCTTCACCGCGAACGCATTGATCTTGCCGGTTTCCTTATCCAGCTTGGCCCGCAGGTTCTCCTGCGACTTGTAGTACTTGCGCGTGGCCATAACAATGGCGTCTTCCACCGCGCTGACCACAATCTGCGGATCAATCCCTTTTTCCCGGCTCAGTGCGTCAATCGTGTTGTAAAGCTCGCTTGCCATAACTGAATTCTTCCGTTGCAACTCAACTGCGGCTTCGGGCTTCGGCGATCAGGCTTCAACAAAGCCGAAACTCAAGCTCTCCGCCCGTCCGCCACTCAGCCCGCTAAACCGACCCGGCTTGCCGAAGCCCGAAAGCTGAAGCCCGCCTTCAAATCTCCGGCACCAAATTCGCCGACTCCACATTGGCGAACTCAATTTCAATCTTCTGTTCCGCTGCCGCAGCCACCGCCGCGCCCATCTTCTTGCGAGACTTTTTGCTGGCCGCGCTCAAGTCCAGCGTCAACCGGCCGTCGCGAAAACTTTCCAGCCGCCCGTCAAAGTAGCGGTTATTATTCACCGGATTCCGCGTCATCAACTTCATGCGGCTGCCGGTAAAGCGCTCAAAGTCCGCCGCCCTCGTCAACTTCCGGTCCAGCCCCGGGGACGAAACTTCCAGCGTGTACGAACCGTCCGGCGCGGCATCTTCCACCTCAAGCACGGTGCCAAACTCGCGGCTGAACTTGGCACAGTCCTCGTGCGTGACACCTTGCGGCACCTCCTGAGCAAGCTCGCCCAGCGCACTCGCGCCCGCGGCAGGCTTGTCCAGATACACCCGCAGCATGCGGCTCTTGCCGCCGCCGCGGAATTCCACATCGACCACTTCGAGTCCGCTGGAGGAGGCTACCCGCTCCGCGATTTCCCGCACGCGATCAACGTCAAGCGCCATGAATGCAATAACTTACCGTCAAACTCCAAAATACAATCCCGGTGCAACTAAAAAGTGGGCTTGCGCCCACTGGTGTGCCTCGCCAACTACTGGTATTACACAACAGTTCTCAATTCCCTAATATACGCCCGCAGTCTCCAAAAGACAAACGCCCCGGAACCGGATCAAGAGCCGAACTAGCCCACGCGCCCGGTCGTTCCAAGCGCAAATGAAAGCCTTGTGATTCCGACATCGGGGGAGACAGCGATTCCTCCGCGCGTGAGGCAAGACACGCACTGTCCACCGCTCACGGCCAATCAGGGCGTCGGTACCACCCCCGGAATCGGTTTGTATTCGCAATGCAAAAGCCTCGAAAAAGAACCAACTGGGCCCTATAATGGCGAACGCGAAGTGGTTCGCCTCCGCACGGGGTCCTGATGCTTTCGGCGTGTTCCCTTAGAAAGGAAAATCACCGTTCTTCCTCCCCGTTATGGACAGGACTGCTGCTTTTCCAAATTTTCCTGTTTCTTCCCTCAGCGCGCGCGCAGCGCGCGCCCAGCTCCCCGCCATCGGAAGGCACACAGACATCGCCAGGGTCCCTGACCTCAGGACAGCCCGCCATCGATGAACTCCGCTTGCATGAGCTAGGAAAAACTTACTGCGACAAGAAAACTCTTCATCTGACGGTTCGAACTGAGAAGAACGATCTTCTCGATCGCCAGGCGGTTGCCAAACTGCATGAACAAAAGAAGGATGTCACGCTTTGGCAGAGTACCTCGAAGGAATCCGAGACAACGTTTTGCGTCGACATTGGAGATTACGACGTTGAAGTCAGCGCAGTCGGATACCTGACTGGGCACAAGGAAGTGCAAGTCGTCGGCACACAGACTCTTAAACTGGAGATAATCCTGCAAAGTGACCCAGCCGCGGTTGAACTGAGTGCCAGCGACGACGCAATCCCGCCCAAGTTGCGCAAAGATGCGAAGGCGGCGGTTGACGAGCTCAAGTCAGGCAATTTTCCCAAGGCGCAGAAGCACCTCGATAAAGTTTACGCAGCCGTTCCATCCAGCGCCCAGCTGAACTTTCTATATGGATTTCTGTTCTTGCAGCTGAAAGACATGGAGAAGTCGGAGGCGTACCTGAAGCGCGCCGTAGCTTTGAATCCGCGGAAAGTCCAGGCGCTCATTCTGCTGGGGCGTGAGCAGTTGCACCAGGGACAGACGGAAGAGGCGCGTAAGACTCTGGAGCAGGCCGTGATCGCAAATTCCGCGGACTGGATGGCGCACAACCTTCTCGCGGATGCCTACTTGCAGCAGAAGGAGTTCGAAGAAGCTCGGCAACAAGCTCAAATGGCAATCGAAGCGGGAAAAGCCTCCGCAAGCGCCGCCCAGTTGGCTCTGGGGGAGGCCCTGGCTCACCTTGGGCGTAACCAGGAAAGCCTTGCCGCTTTGAACAGATTCCTGCAAACGAACGCCAATAATCCAACCGTTCCGGAAGTAAAGAAACTGATCGCGCAAATCGAAGCCCGGGCTGCTGGCGGCAATGCAGCATCCGGCGGCGAAGAGCCGCAAACTGATCTGGTGCTGGCATCCTCCACCCCCAGCCTGCCACCCAGCGCCTGGGGACCTCCGGGAGTGGATGAGGTAAAGCCGTTCGTTGCGCCGGGCGTAAGCTGCCCCGCCCAGCACGTGTTAGAGATGGCTGGTGAGAGGGTGAAGGAACTGGTCGATTCCATGTCACAATTCAGCGCCATCGAAGACCTGCTCCATGAGCAGCTCGATCCGGCTGGCAATCCCCTCAGCAAAGAGACTCGCAAGTTCGACTATGTGGCTTCCATCACCGAGGAGCGCCCTGGGTTTTTGGCAGTTGACGAATATCGCAACAACCGGGACGCGCTGCCTAATCTTCCCGATAACATCTCCACTCAGGGATTTATGAGCGCGGCGCTTATCTTCCATCCTGACATGCAGGACAATTTCGATCTGGCTTGTGAAGGCCTGGGCCAGTGGCATGGGAATGCGACCTGGCTGGTACATTTCCGCCAGCGGGAAAACAAGCCCAAACGGCTGGAAGATTACATCGAGGCAGGCCAAACTTATGGCGTGAGCCAGAAAGGGAGGGCCTGGATCAATTCCGACAATTTTCAGATCGTGCGCGTCGAATCAGAACTCGTGAGTTCTGCTCAGCGACTTACCGTCCAGCATCAAATTGCCGAGTACGGTCCGGTCCAATTCCAAAAAAGGAACATTCAGCTTTGGCTGCCCCAGAGTGTCGATCTCTTCTTGGAGATTAATAGCCATCGCTATTATCGCCGGCATAGTTTTGACCATTACATGCTGTTCTCGATCAATTCAGAACAGAAGTCAGCGACGGTCACAGGTGCACAACACAAAGAACCCCAGAGTCAGTAGTCGCCTCAGCGCGTGATCCGGCACGATTCAATTTGGCTCATCATCCGGGACGGCCGCACGCGCCCTTGTTCCGCGTATTACTGCTAACCCTCGGTCCTCGCAAGTGGCCCTCCTAAATGCGCCGGATCTTTGGGACACCCTACTGCTTGGAAATATTGTGGCTGCCTCAGTTGACCCTGTCGAAGCTCACATTGCGGGCCCGGATCGTGAACACGTTCAACCCTGAAATGCGATGATTCGCATCTCTCCGAAACACGACGTTAAATTCTTCACTTTCGAATTCATCTCGCGCGATCGGAATTAGCTTTAGCGGCGGATTCCAGTTGTTCCGAAGCATCAGGCCTCCCTGGTCGACCGACAGACTGTAGGTCGCCTCGAGTTCCGCGCTGCGATACTGCCCGGCATAAGCTGCGAGATCGGCCTCGCTGAGGGGTGGCGCTTCAATCCTCCTGCCTGCGAAAAATGTCCCCCCATCGGTTTCCAGCGTAGCCTTCATGCTGCCGTCAGAGTTATCAAACGTGATGGTGCCGGTACCAAGGTCCCTGAATTGATTCGCTCCCACCCGCGGCAGGTTCCCGCCCCACGCCATCAGATTGCCTCCGGAAGCGGTGAAAGAATAAGCAAAATGTTTCAGAGGATCCAGGTATTTACCTGCAAACACACTTGGGTCGGGAAGCCCCTTGTTTCCGGCCGACGGCACCGCCCCGGCATCGGCCTGCAAACTCTTTTCCAGATAAACACCGGCAACCTTGCGCGCAAGACTGCCGGTGCTTGCGCTTGCCAAATTGCACAGGCACACCACCGTGAACCGCTGCTCCGGGAAACGCAGAATTTCTGCGCGGTATCCGAAAAGCGCGCCGTTATGCTCCACGATCGGCAGACCGCGATACGTACTCAGTTCCAGGCCAAGGGCATAGTCCGTCTTCTTGCCGTTATTCAGCACGCCGCGCGTCTGCATTTCTTTGAGGAATGCTCCTTTCCCCAGCCGGTTTTCATAGAAGTTCCGATCCCACAAAAGCAGATCGTCGACGCTGCTCATCAGCCCGCCGGCGCCGACCGTGTCAAAATTGGTCGACCAATCCACCACGAACTTGCCGCTGTCTCCGTTCGCATAAGCCGGGACACGACCTGGCATCACCAGAGTGTGATCGTCGTAAAACCGCGTATGCCCCATCCCTAGCGGCTGAAAAATATTCTCGGCAGCGAACTGGGCGAGTGATTTCTTGGTCGCTCGCTGCACCACCTCGCCCAGCAGGAAATAGTTCGTGTTGCTGTAAATCCATTCGTCTCCGGGAATGTTGTTGAGGGCTTTCTGCCTCGCGATGAGGTCGAGCATTTCGGCTCGGGAATGAATATCTTCTCCGCGCCGGCCGGAGAGATCGAGCAGGGTCAGGAAATCTCGCAACCCGCTGGTATGATGCAGCATTTGCCGCAGCGTAATCACCTGCCCATAGTCGGGGAGTTCCGGGATGTATTTGCGGACGTCGTCGTCAAGCGCAAGAAATCCCTGTTCCGCCGCCAACACAACGCTGGCAGCGGTGAATTGCTTGGACACCGAGCCCATGTAAAACACGGATTCCGACGAAATCGGGACGTGGAGTTCGAGGCTGCCCATGCCGTAGCCTTTGCGGTAAATGAAGTTCCCGTCCCGTATCACACCCAGCGCGCAGCCCGGAGAATCGGCCTTGTCGTACGCGGCGAAGATCTGATCCACCTTCTGTTGATTGGCATCCCCTGAAAACGCGGGCACCCCGGGAAGGAACACAATCAGCATGGCCAAAGCTGCAAGTCGCATCGTAAGCTCCCTTCCATCTGGCCTGCCCAGCAGAGCAGTGCCGACCGCGGGTCTAATCTTACGCCGGGCAACCCGATCGACTGGATGTGCCTCGATCTTCCGCTGCGGGTGGCCCATCCTTTCGTAGTTTCTCGTGAAAGGTCGGATTCCGTGCCAAGCAAACGCAGGAATGGGCCGGAGTCCGCACTATCATTTGACTTTGGGTTCTGCCCACATCAGTCGGTGCCAACTCGTCTCGCTTGGCGGAAAGATCGGAGGGATATCGGCGATATTAGAGAACATCCGCGTGAATTTACCTTGGGCGGAAAAGAATAGGATAACGTACCGGTCGCGGAGTGGGTCGCGTCGAAAAATGTCGCTCGTCCAACGTTCTGTGAAGAAAATGTACGCTAGGTTCTCGCCACGGTCGGCGGCACAAAATCCGAGGAGACCAATATGCTTAGGGGCCGCCGTCCAATTCGTGACCTGAGATTCCTCACCCTTGTCGACGGCGTCGGGCTTTCCAGCAATGCTCAACACTTGCTCCGTACTCATCCCGGGCCGCAAACGGGAGAAGCGTGTGCGAGCTGTCGCCAATTCACTCGCCGCCATTCGGAAGCTTGGTTTCGGCGCCAGCTTGCGAACAATTGTTGGGGCAGCGCAGCAGTCTGGGTGTTGGGCGATCCATGCGCGAATGGCCGCCTGCAATCTCAGGCGATGATCTCCGACGCTGGGCCATAAGAAATAGTCGTCCATCCTTAGCTGATCTGGCTTTTTGTGAGCGAGCTTGGACAAAACATCTGGCACGCCCTTATCGGAGAGGATCATGTAGGCGACATCTGCGACCAAGGGCACACCCAGCAACGGTTCTGATCGCGGGTCAGGCATCCAGTGCGTATCAGTTAGGCGGTCAGTGAGGCAAGGGAGTGAAGAACGCCCCAGCCAGACCAGCGAATCGTATACGTCATCGACGACGGGTGGCTCCGGAGCGGAAACCATACTGTTGTTTGTGGCGCTGCTCGGGGCCTGAATTATTTCTAGGATGGTTGTCACATTGGGCAACTGGCGACACATGAGCTCAGCGAGTTTTCGCGCTTCCGCCGAGTTCAGGGTGCCCGCGGGCTCGGCGAAGAGAAAGGTTGGCAACAAAAAGAACGGTAGAAACAATAATTTGAGCACCGTCATGATTGAGTTGTAGAACCTATAGTAGCGGATGGTTGTTGCAAAATCGCCATTTTCACGCATGGACCCGGATCGTGAACTAAGGCTCAGATGGCCGCTCGGATCAACGGACGCATTTCGGCCGTGCACTGATCGCAATTTCAATCGCAAGCTACGGGGGCGAGCGCGATCTGAGAGTTATGAGAAAGATTTTCCCGGCGTCGGCGCAAATCCTGGCTTTGGTTCTATGCCTCATTGCAGTTTGCGGTAACACCCAAGCACAGACCGCCAAAATCGGCGTGCCCAAAACTCAAGGTTCGCAGTCAGCCTTGAGCTGCACGAAAGATGTGGGTTGCCCGTCCGGTCAGCGCTGCGGGTTTACATCCGGATGCAAGAGCAAAGGCAAGTGCATCGTTCCTAGCCGCGACGCTCACTGCATCGATCCCGGCGGTCGCTGCGGTTGCGATGGTCGACCTGTGGATATTTTTTGTGAGGTGGGCTCACGTACCGAATACGCATCGGCTCCCACCAATGCGGTAGGCCCGTGTCCGAAAACCTGCAGCGAGCAACGGGAGTGCGGATCTGGTCTAGCGTGTCAGAAGGGCTTCTGCGTCAAGCCCTAATCCCTCCTCCCGATGGGCGGGCACTTGCATCGTTGACGATACAAATCGCCATTCCATTCACTGGGCCCGCAAACCCCATTTGCCTCAATCCCCCGCCGTCTCTAAAATGAATCATCCCCATCGGCTGGGAGAATTCCCGAGACATTTATGATTCATTTTCCTGTTCCCGAGGCTCTCACCTTCGACGACGTTCTCCTGCTGCCGGCGCGCTCCGATGTTGTGCCGTCGCAAGCGAATACGCAGACGCAGCTTACGCGCACCATCCACCTGAACATTCCCATCGTGAGCGCCGCCATGGACACCGTCACCGAATCGCATATGGCGATTGCGCTGGCCCAGCAGGGCGGCATGGGCATTATTCACCGCAACCTCACGATCGAGCAGCAGGCCAACGAGGTCGACAAAGTAAAACGCTCGGAAAGCGGCATGATCGTTGATCCGGTCACCATGCACCCCACCGACCGCGTCAGCGACGCACTCGAGGTCATGCGCAAATACAAAATTTCGGGCGTGCCCATCACCGAGCATGGCAAGCTGGTCGGCATCCTTACCAACCGCGACCTGCGCTTTGAAACCCGCTTCGATATTCCCATCGACCAGGTGATGACCAAGAAAAACCTGATCACCGTGCCGGTCGGTACCACGCTCGAAGAAGCCGAAAAGATTCTGCACGAGCACCGCGTCGAAAAGCTTCTGGTGGTCGACGACAAGTACAACCTGAAGGGCCTGATCACCGTAAAAGACATTCAGAAAAAACTGAAGTATCCGAACGCCGCCAAGGATTCGCAGGGACGTCTGCGCGTGGGTGCGGCCATCGGTGCCACCGGAGATTTTCTGGAGCGCGCGCAGGAACTGGCCGAAGCCAAAGTGGACGTGATCGCCATCGACAGCGCGCACGGCCACTCCACCAAGGTGCTTGAAGCGGTGAAGCTGGTGAAGTCGAAGCTTCCGGAGCTGCAACTGCTGGCGGGCAACGTCGCAACTTTCGACGGCGCATGCGAACTGGCCCGCGCCGGAGCCGACGGCATTAAAGTAGGCATCGGCCCGGGCTCCATTTGCACCACGCGGGTGGTCACCGGCGCCGGCGTGCCGCAGATCACCGCCATCGCCGAAGCGTTCCGCGCCACCAAAGACGCCGGAGTTCCCATCATCGCCGACGGCGGCATCAAGTACTCCGGCGACATCAGCAAGGCGCTGGCCGCGGGCGCGAGCGCGGTGATGATTGGATCGCTGTTCGCCGGCACCGACGAAAGTCCCGGCGAGTTGATTCTTTATCAGGGCCGCTCGTTCAAATCGTATCGCGGCATGGGCTCGATCGGCGCCATGGCCGCGGGTTCCAGCGAACGCTATTTTCAAAGCGTGGAAGGCGAGTCTTCCGCGGCCGCGTCTTCCAGCCTCGACTCCGATCCCAACCGCCTCG
>Ga0210393_10003088_pt1 | contig 13461 bp, 12 predicted proteins | sample IncBWC27OmetaG_FD_160068 | JGI IMG/M metagenome (GOLD analysis project Ga0210393, IMG submission 160068) | Forest soil microbial communities from Barre Woods Harvard Forest LTER site, Petersham, Massachusetts, United States - Inc-BW-C-27-O ... | reverse complement strand
CTCGTTCGTACTTTTCACGTATTTTTCAATTTGCCTGTTCATCTCTCATCCAATTATCACCAAATTTTGTACATGTCATCTAGTAGTGTCTATTAACATATTCCGTACATTTTTTGAATGAGAATCGTGTTGTGTCGTGAAATGAGCAAAAGTTTGGTTTGTCACGTCTGCCGACGGAATGCCGAGTCGGAGTTTGCATCCATCACAAAAATGGCAAACATGTGGCGAGTCGCGTCGTAGTACAAATCTCAAGATCACGCTGCTTTCATCACGTGTGCATATATATGCTAGAACCAACCGAGCGGGGATTCAAAAAGACCCTGTGACACTGCGTGACAGTACGAACGAGGGGGGGGGTTCGATGTTAGGGTCACCTTTAGTAGTGCCGTCGCTGTCACGGTATGCTCAGGGTTTGTGCGGGCAGCTTCGGCTTCAAACGCTCTGCCACGTAAGCAAAAATGGTTAGCCGAATCCAGGCAATACTCCCAACTGAGCTGAGACGTCTTCTCTCGCCGACTCTCGGTGTGCGACCGTCGTCTAATCACCCAACTTTGCTTCATATGCCTTGTACTTCTCCGCATTTCATCGATGCAAAGACAGTCATTCTTCATTTATGGTACGCGCCCACGACCTAGCTTAGCTTGAAGCTCCCGTCCAGCAGGCAACCAAGTTGTCTATCTTCCCAGACCGGGCCTTCTCAATCCTCGACCTTGAGCCAGGGTCCAAGCTGCATAAGTCCCACATCCCTACCCTCCCCGAGCGAATCGGCGACATTCCCTGACCACACAAGCTTCTCTTCCACAATCACTCCACAGTCGTATCCCGGACGGTGTTGTGTTCGCTATGACCCCCCGCCCTAAGCGATACCTACGTACACCAGAATTCGCCACGATAACCTTTGTGGGATGGGCCGTTGGAGAGGGCTTGTGGAAGAGTAGGGTTCATTGATGGATGCATGCGATGACCACAATGTTGGGTCCAGGCTCATGGCCATCATCCATCAAGCCATTTGGGTTGAGCGTGCTGACATCGGAGGGCGATCGGTCCCCTTTTCTACGTGTACGTCTTCTCTTTATTAAAACAATCGTGGATCCCGACATCGTAGCTGTTCAGACTTGCCAGTGAAATCGCGCTGCTGTAGAGAGCCCACATTTACTGATCCACCTCGATTCCCCCTCGACATTATTCTTTCTGACTAGTCATCAGTGCGGCCACCCCGCCACCTATTACCGACGCATATAATCCTTGCCACGCTTTCGACCGTATCAGCAGTCTGCTCCTCGATATACGTCTCGTCTGCCAAGGCCCAGACGGCGCTGCTCTTCGGTGAGTTATGCCCTGACAAACAGACACATATCACAAACTCTCACCCTGCGACCGTCTCTGATACTGGTCGATTGTTGCATGTCGACGGGAACCCCGACAAGCATGGCCTCCCATCATCTCATCTTACCATCGCATATCGTTATGAACACCCTCCTAAGATGGTCCAACCACCCAACGCCTTTGTGTCGTGATGGGGCAGGTATGCTGCCTCTACACGCAACATTTCAAGGCGACTCGGTGGCTCTGATCGCCTCGATGGGTCCTTGGTTTTGTGCGTCGCGTCCTTGTCTTGGGTTGATTCTTTCTCCCCCGTCAGACGGAGCCCGTGAGACTTCGTAGGGTCCGATAGCATTCCGGCCCTCGCGGAGCGATTGAATATGCATCCTCCTCGCTTCGAGATATTCTTAGCCAGCATTCCACATTCTCTCCCCACAACAATAACCGAGACGATCCTGTCGCTGCTGTGCGTCCGCTAAGTGATACATGTCCCAGTATTCCCCCAACGTTCGACATGGCGGGGCCCGCAGTGATCAAGGGATTCTGCGGGTGAGTTGGAAAGACTTGTTACTGGATATGTGCAGTGACCTTGATGTCGAGGCCGCCGGTCGAACAAGTCGATTTTGGGAACGCTAAATGGCTCAGCGTCAAAGCGGCCGGAGTCTACACGGTGAAGCCGGATAGACGGAAAGCGATCAACCCAATATCTATGCGGGCTTCGTGTCTTTATTTTTTTCTAAATAATCGTAGATCAAATCGATCAGACGTTATAGCCATTCAGACTGCTATCATACCAATACAGACAACTCGCAGCTAGAGGCAGATCTTGTCACTGGCTCCCTGTTCTTCTTCCAAGTTGTCCCTTCATGCTTTGATATTTAGCTTCACAGCCTCGTCGACTGTATGTATCCGACGACGGGGAGCAATGAAATAGCGGGACACAAGTTCAGCAGAGAGTGGGCAGGAGAATACAGGCAAGAGAGATCGGCGCACGGCCAGTTGTCTTTACTGCGCAGAGGAACTCAAGCATGGCCTCGCGCTTGAGCTTTCCGGGGTTCGTACGAAAGAGTCAAGTCACAGTTACAACAGATTGCAGGTAGGGATATCTGCTTTGAGCTTATCTGATGAGTTCCTCGATTGAGCCGCACCATGAGTTAAGGTTGTGTGCGAAGGCGGGATACTAGTCAACTTGAAGCCTGAAGTCTCACGTGTATATCCAGAATGGTTTGGAGATATTCGATTCCGAGTCCTTCGAGGTGTTGAGTACTTGAGTATTTGAGTACTTGAGTGACAGTTAAGGGCTGTGAGCACCAGAAACAAGAGTCAACTCAGTCTGACTAAGTCGTCCAGCATTGAGCGCGAGTGTTGTAGGTCATAACGGCGACCGCAAGAGAACTTAGAGGACTTTCGTTAACTCGGAAGCTTGGGCACACGAGGGGTTCCGAGAAATGATGCATGATGATACATTCAGGCGTCTATTTACTAGTATGCGGTTACAAGTACGCTATTGCATTAGCTGTCACGGTAACACTGCTGTAACAGTAAGATAAAACAGAGAACATTACTACTAGTAGAACATTCTTCATAACGAGCGACCGCGTAGACGATGAGTAGACAACAAACAGGGGCAGCAATCGCACTTGTATCTTGTAAGAAACTGTGACAAGGTATCGTATCTTAAGAGTAAAACCTGAGGCCGATGCACATGAGGTAGTGAGATGAGGGACGAAACATTACGTGGAAGTGGTGCTCGAGGAGCACAATTGCAGAAGAGTAAGAAGTAAGACCTATCCTCACGAGGGGGAGGGGGGGGGATTATGAGTCGCCGCAGCGATCTCGTGAGGTCGAGCGTGGTAGGCCTACGCGCCCCGCTGTTACAATCTAGCAGACTGTCGTCCAGTAGTTTTCACCAATACCGAAAGGTCAGGAACTCCTGTTGTTTTCCATCAGCGTAACGAAGACGACGTCAACTCATGATTATAGTAGCCGATGTTCACTCACATGATAATACCCCACACTTTCGTTACTTCAGCTCAATAGTTGCGATGAGGTAGGGTCCATGGCTCCATGCTCCAAAAGCAACTGCGTAATGCTATGAAATCCTCCCCTCGATGCTCGTTGGAGCGGAGTCAACTGTAAAGCGTCCTGCAAACTCGTGCCTGCCCCGCTCTCGAGAAGCACCTGAACGACTTCCAGATGACCTCCTTCCACTGCCAAATGCAACGGGGTCGACTTGAAATCATCCTGGGAGATCACATCTGTCCCGTGCTGAAGAAGCATCCGAGCGACTTCTACGTGGCCACGTTCCGACGCCAAATGCAATGGAGTCACCTTGAAAAAGTCCTGGGCACTCGCATCCGCCTCTTGCTGGAGAAGAACCCGAACGACTTCCACATATCCGCGTTCCGATGCCAAATGTAACGGAGTCGAGTCGAAGTCGTCCGGGGCATTTGGATCAGCGGCATACTCGAGAAGAACCCGAGCGACTGCTACGTGCCCGTGTTTGGACGCCAAATGTAATGGTGTCAAGTTGAAATCGTCCTGGGAATTCGGCTCTGCGCCAAGCTCGAGAAGTACCCGAGCGACTTCGACATGCCCAAGTCGCGATGCTAGATGCAACGGGGCCAACATGCGATTGTTCCGGGAATCCAGGTCCGCCCCGTTCTCGAGAAGTACTCGAGCGACTTCGACGTATCCATATCGCGAGGCGAGATGCAGCGGGGTCAACATACGATTGTCCTGGGAGTTCGGGTCCGCGCCGTGCTCGAGGAGCAACGTGGCAAGTTGTACATTCCCATCTCGCGATGCCCGATGCAACGGTGTCCACTCATCCAAGCCCTGGGCACTCGGGTCCGCACCAGCCTCGAGGAGGACCTGAGCAACTTCTATATGTTTGTATTGCGACGCACGATGAAGTGGGGTCCACGTGCGCAAGTCCCGGGCCTTCGGATCCCCGCCATGCAGGAGGAGCAACCGAACGAATTCTACGTATCCGCCTCGCGACGCGTAGTGCAATGGTGTCCACTTGTAATCGTCCTGGGCATTCACATCGGGGCCGTGTTCGACGAGAACCCGAGCGAATTCCACATCTCCGCGATTCGAGACGGAATGCAACGGAGTCAACTTTTCAGAATCCTGGGCATTCACATCGGCGCCGTGTTCGACGAGAACCAGAGCGCATTCCACATGTCCGTAATCCAATGAGAAATGCAGCGGAGTCAACTTGTGATCGTTCTGGGCATTCACATCGGCGCCATGTTCGAGGAGAACCCGAGCAAATCCCACATGTCCGCCCTTCAACGCGTAATGCAACGGAGTTGACTTGTAATAGTCCTGGACATTCACATCGGCGCCATGTTCGAGGAGAACCCGAGCAAATTCCACATGTCCGCCCTTCAACGCGTAATGCAACGAAGTTGACTTGTAATAGTCCTGGGCATTCACATCGGCGCCATGTTCGAGAAGAATCCGAGCAAATTCCACATGTCCGCGTTTCGACGCGGAATGTAACGGAGTCAACTTGTAACTGTCCGGGGAATTCACATCGGCGCCATGTTCGAGGAGAACCCGAGCAAATTCCACATGTCCGCCACTCGGCGCGGCATGCAACGGAGTCCACTTGGAACCGTCCTGGGCGTTCACATCGGCGCCGTGTTCGACGAGAACCCGAGCGAATTCTACGTATCCGTTATTCAATGCGGAATGCAGTGGAGTCAACTTGTGATCGTTCTGGGCATTCACATTGGCGCCGTGTTCGACGAGAACCCGAGCAAATTCCACATGTCCGCCATTCAATGCGGAATGCAACGGAGGAGACTTGAAATAGTCCTGGGCATTCACATCGGCGCCGTGTTCGACGAGAACCCGAGCAAATTCCACATGTCCGTGCCTCATTGCTACATGTAATGGAGTGTCATCGTAGTCAAAGCCTGAGACATTCAAGTCCTGTGAGCATTCGATCACCAGGAATGTTATCAACTCGTGGACACCGAGAACGGCAGCATAGTACAAGCAACTTCCTCCAGGCTGTGAAGGGCAGGGGGATTGCGGGGTTCGATGCCAGGGAAGACTTGGATCGAATATCCAGATCCATATCGCAAAGTGTGGATTCCTCGGGTCAAACAGATGCTTCATCCCATCTTGCAGGCTTGCCGACACATTCCTGAATCGGACATGGTCCGCCCAATGCTCGGCAGCATATCTTGCGAGAGGGAAATTCTTCAAGCCGTCCCTCGTGATGGTTTCATCCAGATGCAGTAGAATGCCCAGACATGCTTGCCCGACAAGTGTGTGAGCGGGTGCCATAGAAATATGGTAGCGGGAGATGGCATCTTTTGCCTCCGCAAGGCGAGCCGATATCAGGAATTCTTTCACCGAAAAATGAGAGAACTGTATGACTTCCGAACGGCGGACTTTGACAACGGCAAGCAAACTAGAGCACGTGGACAGTACGGCGCCTAATGGATCTTCTGGGCGCCAATCCGCTCGATAGTTCGCAGTTGGTCCTTCGTCGAAATCAAACGCGAGGAACTCTGCGAGCTCCTCGACACGAAGAGGGCGAGATGCGACTGCGACACATTGGAAGATCCGATGTGCAAATTTCCAGTTTGCCTTGTTGATATCTTGCAAGGTCCGTTCGTACGTCCCATCCAGGCTCTCTGGCAATTCGCGCAAGGCCTGTCGGATCCGCGCGGGAAGGCAGTGCCGGAGGAATTCCAACTGGCAAAAAACCCATCTGAACCTACGCAACGGATATAAGCAAGAGTCATAGCTTGCGGTCTGGAATTAAGATCTCACATTCCGTCGGCTTTGCTCGAGAGGACTTCAACAACGAGTTCCTTGTCCGCCGCTCTCCATCTTTTCATCCTCACATCTGTATTGACGACAGACTTGATATAGTCAACGATGTCCTGCTTTTGTCCCTTCTCATTATGGAGGGCAACAGTACGAAAGAGGAGGGGGGTGAGGGCATTGGCGATATCGACTTCGGGGCGACTTGTGATGCAAATGTGAAGGTGTTGAAGGTCCAAGTTGACTAGCTCCTCGATAAGCGTCAGAATCACCTCGCGACGAGATGGCATCCCCGATGTGTTCGGACATTCATCCAGTCCATCAATAATAATATAAACTGGCGCATGCCCCGGTTGTTTCAATATGGACTTCAGACATTCGACAAGAGCTTTGTCACTAGGTTCTCGCGAACCATCGTCATGTGCCGAGTAGAGATCGGAAAGGATGGTAGAGTAGGATTTCGATTGATGACAGAGCTGGAGTAGGAGAGATGAGGCCAATCCACGGAGCTTCTTCTTGTCGTCATCTCGGAAGTCACAGTAGAAAAATCCTAACAAGGCTAGTCCGCGTCTCCGCATGTCATCGATGTCGTCAATGATCGTGGAACTGATTGACCCCATAAGCTCTTGCAACGGAAATACTGAAGAATGGACTTACGAAAGAACGCTCTTGCCAGCACCGGCTACGAATGTGACATCTTATTCTCAACGAAAATAGAGGGATGTGAGACTCAGACACCCACGTTTTCCATTAATCCATAAGAGTACATCTCGACCGGACAATTTCCATGCTGCGAAAGTGTTGCCTTGGACGAACCATGTAGATGTTCCTTTGTGATGCGATTCCTGAGCGGTGTTGTGATTTTTCCATGGGTCTGGTGGAGAAAGCCACAGTCTAGTCTTTTTCTGCAACTTGTCACCTACGACAGGATTTCAGTGTTCCTTATTAAAGATGTGGGTGATACAAATTATCTCACGTTCTGATTTGTTCATGTTGGTCGCGATTTCTTGCATAATTGCTGTATTCGATTAGGTATGCTGACAAACTTATTCTTACTGAGACGCACCTAATGCGTTACAAATACGATCTCCTGACGCCTTGCCATCTAGAGCATGGAACGTTAATAAGAAATGGGAAGGGAGCCATAAAAAGTTGCATCACCATCCAGGACTACCCTCATATTCTGGACGAGACCGTAGACGACGTCAAGGGTCTGTGCTGCGGTCGCACGAGCCTCGTCCACGGTCAGCCTATCTATTCTCTGTAACACTGCCTCAACCTCATTCTCTCCCAAGATCTTCTTTGCAAGTTTCACTGCGCTGCGTTCAGTCAGGTGGTACAAATACAAGGAAGCACTAACATGGTCGACTCTGCTTGACTTGTTTCGTCACGAGAGCGATGGTGGAAAGCAGTTCCACCATTATCTTCACAATAATCTCTCTCATTGCTGCTGTATTGGGCAATTCGGTATAAATATCGAGGCGGACGAGGAAGTGTTCGATGGATTCAAGTAGGTCGAGAAGCGCATCGTAACTTGCGCCGATGTCCTTTATCGCCTGATGCCTTGGACATCAGAACGATTCACGATCGGGAAGTGGGAAAGACGTACGCCGAGTAGGATAGCGAAGCCTGCGAATAATGCCTTTGCAGGGGGGAACGGCTGTATAAGGGACGTAAGGAAGTAGGAGTACCAAAAAGCGTGCAAGACTTACCAGACCGATACCCTCTCCCAGAATGGTGCTTGTGGAAAGCGTATGGACGACGTGGACTACTCGCTTCAGGGATTTCACTACTTTGCCGTCATCCCCTCGAAATTCTGTCATGGCCCGGGCTTGCTGTTGGAGAATGTCCATGACAGAGTCAACAGAATGACAGTTTTCGAGCTGCTTGGCGAAGGGATGGTCGAGCAATTTCATCCTTGTCTGTTTCTCATAGTTCTGCAAGGCGGCGTCGAAGAGTAACTGAAGGCGAGAGCTGGAAGCGTTACTCATTTTTCGGGTAGAAGGAATATGGGTAGAAGGAGAAGAATATGTCTCGTGTGAGGATATGATGAAGAGTGAGACGTGGTCGTTGAAGGTCGGAGAGGAGAGGGACGAGTACACAGCCCCCACATATCGGATATCGATAGACGCTGAGGAAGGTTTCCAGTTAAGGACATGCGAATCCCCGCGTAACAATGGCTGGCCTCATCGGGTGGAAGCTTCCCCCACCCCAAGGATACGGCCATCGGCACAACACCGAGCTCTTGGAGTCATCCAATCTCTCGGCTTTTCCTTCCTATGTCCCTCCTTCTCCCGTCCAGAGCAAGCAAACAAGTTGTCTATCTTCCCAGTCGAACCGGGCCTTCTCCAACCTCTATCTCGAGCTATATTCCAAGCCGTATCAGCCATGGCCCATGGATTCCCTGCCCTCGCCAAGCGAATCACCAATATTTTCCCTCCTCGCTACACAAGTTACACTCACACTGGCTCTCCAGTTGTATGACTCGTATTTCGGACGAGATCGTGTTCGCTGTGATGTGCCCTAAGTGATACATACGTAGACCAGTATTCGCCAAGATAATCTTCATGGCATCTGCAGTCGGTCGGTGAGACAGTTTATAGATGCCAAGATGAGTAGAATTCTGTTGATGGATACGTGCAGTGACCGAAATGTCGAGTCCCGGCACATGGCCATCATCGAGCAAGTCCTTTGGGTTAAGCTTGGTGACACCGGAGAGCAATCCCCTGTTTTCTATATGTACGTCTTCTTCTTTTGGATCCAACTCAATTAACCTCGATGCCATCCTTCCCTCCTGACCAGTCAGTCCCACACCGACTCTTAGTCACGCATACACAATCCCTACTTCATTTTCGACCATATCAGGAGTCTGCCCTCGATATACGTCTCGTTTGAGCACCCAGGCCGTGCTGCACTTCGATGAGTTATGCACCGTCATGCCCTGACATGCAGACACGTCACAAACCCTCACCTCATGGCCTTTCTCTGATACGGGTCGGTCGTCGCCTGTTGACGGGACCTGCGACAAGTATAGAAACCTGTCACCTCATCTGGCCATCGCATATCCCTATGAACACCCCCTAGATGTCCAACCACCCACCGCGTTCGTGACGTGATTCGTTGGCTTTGATCGCCGCGATGGTCCCATTTTTTGCACGTCGCACCCCTCATCTTGGATCCAGAGGAAACCAGTGACATTCCCCTATCCCAGAGATATCCCCAGACAGTATCCCATATTATCTTTTCATAGCAATATTCTGCATGCTTGGGACGTGCAACAGACAAGGCAAGGCCTTGGCACCAGGGCCAATACCCACAGGCCCACCCATCTTGTCCCAACATCGGCACGTGTGGGGAAAGGCATCCAGCGTGGAGCGTCCACAGCCAGAGGGGGGCGCACCGCCCGAAAAGAAAAAAAAAAGATACGCAAACAAGAAAGCCACGAAGACGCGCGTGAACGAGGCATTCGAGGCCCCGGCCTACTCTAGGACGACCCGAAAAGGACCATGGGCGGTAATCGGTTGAAAACTGGGAGTGCTGATGCATTTGTTACAGCTGCTGGTCGGTGGCTGATTGGCTTGGGATGTGGTTCTATTGTTTTACATGCAATGTACAATGGTACATTCTATGTAAAAAAATATAATTACATCCTGAGCCAATCAGCCACCGACTTAAAAACAGAGTTTGAGATATTGAAAGTCAGAAAATCGGTGCAGTTTGTCTGAGTTAGTCTGAGTCAATCTGAGTGTGAAGCTGAGTGAAGCAGGAAGCGTTGGCCATTGAAGTGCCGTTGACTCGGAGAAGTGTTGAGGGAGGTTGAGGATATACATACCCTTTTTCCCTCTTCGCATCTCTGCTCATTCCATCAGCGCAAGTAAATTCATTCTTCGTTGTCGGTACGTGCCCAGAAGCCTAGCAAAAGACCCCATCCAGAGGAGGAGCCGAACAAGCTGTCTTCCCCTTCGGATGATCTCCGAGCTTGGGCCTCATGGTATAGTCTCCCACCCGCCTGCCCAGAAATGCCCCAAACCCGCTTTCTACAATTGTGTCTAGGACGATGTCGTGTTTGCTGTCCACTACCCCAAGCCGAGACGTTCCCAGTATTCCGCCGCTAACCAGACACGTCCCACACCCCTGCTGATCAGCCTCTCTGGTATGATTCTGTCATAGCTTTGGCAGTTATGATGTTCGTCTCTGATAAACTGCCATAGATATGACGTATTCCTATGGTCCTGCAGTTCGTCAGAGATCCCAATATTGTCCCAAGAAGCTCAGAGCGCTCGCTGCCCGGTGTGGGAAGCGGTCCTCACCTCCGTGGCTCGTACCGGGCCAACTGGTTGGAACCTTATCGTGTCGCGATCACGATCTTTGATCAATTTATTCTGAAATGGACAGCAGGGAACTCGGGCAACGCGATTGTGATAGCTATCCTCTGGTTCTGCGTGTCCCGGAGAATTGTCACAGTTCACGAAATGGGATTTTGTGTACGTTTCTTTTATATATATATATGGCAGTACACCACTTGCTAAACCGAAATAAAAAGACAGCAGACCATAGAGATGTGAGAATAAATGATATGATACGAAGGAGAGACGGGTAAGACCATATCCTATAGTAAGAAACACCATTCTCTGTGGTCGAATAACCTGATAGAAAGTTCAAACAAGAGCCCCCTCGTTCCTTGACCGCATTTTCACGCGGGACGGCGAATGCGCTAGGTAGCCCTGCCTGATTCTTGTCATGGCTCTGTGCGTGAGGTTAGAATCTTCGAACCCACTGCAGAGATTTCATAGGAAACTGACCTACAGGTGTCCATTAATACTGTGGCCCACCAATGCAACTCAGTTACGTTAGGTCATGATGATGGTCCTCCCATCGGAATGAGCGGATTCTGGTCACGGGAATCGGCATGGGCATCAGCGGTTCCGACACTTTGAGTAATGTGTCGATCTGAAACCGCTGCGGAGATGGGAAGGAGGACAGTGGCCGAGGGTGAGGACGAGGACGGGGGTTCCAATATGTGATGGATGGAATCAGCTCGTGAAATAGTGGAATCTATGGAAAGATGGAGTGGTGCCACGGCAATTGTGTCTCTACTGATGACCTGCATCGAGTTGGGTATCGGTTTGGGATCAAATACGATAGAAGACTCGGAGGGGATCATATCTGTTTCCCTGACAGGGTGATGAACAGGGCCACCGCCAGAGGTCGAAAGAGGGATCCGGTTGGCCAAGTCTGAGATGCCAGAGATGTCGATGGTGACGTTGCCTGGAGGTGCGCCGGTGGCGGTTACATCGGGATATGTAGCAAGATGAGATGGCGCAGAGTTCGGAGTACCACCGGATGTAGGCTCAGCTGCGGGGAGTGTGTAGGCATAACTTGGACGAGGATTCGGCACAGGAAACGAAGGGTTCGAACTAGGGCCAACTTGAAGGTCAGCGTTACCCAATGGCCCGAACGGAATGTTGTCATCATCAGTGGGAAGATCAGAGTAGTATACCATCAGAGGAATATCGGTGCCTCGACGCAACGCAAGATAAAAGTGGTGAATCTCCCTGAGGATTAAGATGGGAGTACTCCCAGCCCCGCGCCCACGCGATTCTTGAACGATTTCATCCCACAAGGCGCAGAAGTCTTGCTGTAGTCCGGGAAGAGTATTGGAAATGTCGAAATACGAAAGCTTCCGGAGGATGTCGGGGCCCCAGGATGGGAAATCGGAGCGAAACAGCTGGCGAGTGATGTGGATCAAGATGGCAAGCGAAGCGCTGTCCCCGTGTGCGACGTAAACTTGGAGGACGTGGTCCGGTATGCCAAACTCGTCCTTGGCAAGTGCGATCCAACGACCATCGCGTTCACGCACGCAGGAAATAATGTGGGTAACTATCCTTCGAATGGGTGGAGAAAATTGTTCGTCGCCCCAGTGCCTTAGAGAATGTCCCACTTCAACGGATTGAAGCGCTTCATGCCAGCGGCCGTTAAGAATGTTGTCCAGGATCCTCGAAACACCATTCGAACCCAGTGCCGCACGGGCGGCATTGAGACAGATGACAAGTCGATCGCTTCTCACTGAGTCAGAGACGGAATCAGATGAGAAAGTGCGGTCCAAGAATCCATGCAACGCGTGACCGAGCTTGACGCGAAACTCATCTTGCAATTGTCCTTCGAGATTGGCGACCACCTTTGAATCGAAGAAGCCAGGGACGGCTTTGAAGAACTTCTCTAGCGCATCGTCTTCTCCGCCCAGACATGATTGAAATGTCCACTCCAGAATATGGGCATCAATCTCCGACGATTTCTTCGAAATAATTTCTTCGGCCCCTTTTTCTCGACCCTTAAAGAAGCCTTCGCGGTAAAGGTTGCTCAGGTCATGATAGCGCTGCTTGGTACTATCGCGAAAGCGACGAAGGGGTGGTGCGCAGGAGCAAACTTGAAACACCGCATATAATATGCAGAGATGAAGGCGGAAAGCCAATGGAGTAAAGGGAGCATAGAACAGAGTGTCGGGCTTGTGAATAGCTTTCACTGTATCTTGTCCATAAATCATCATGCCGATCACGACCAACCAAATTAGAGCAGCGAATACAGTGCGATTGACATTGAAGAGATAAATGAGCCCACCAGCGATGAAGAAGAAGAGGGAAAGGGGTAGATAGAGTGGCACGACGAAGGCCGATAGGCGGCCATAGCCCGGCATGACGTCGGGTCCTCGAGTGTCATTGACAAATATTGCACGGATCCTTGCTCGCTGGTGTGGAATGTGTGATTGCTGCTGAGCGACCATGATGTATCGTTGTGCCCACTGCTGTTGTAAGATTGACACCAGGGCAGCCGCAAGACTGAAAACGCCACTCAAAAAGAGAAGCGAGTTAGCCCAGATGACATATCCTGGTGGAGAGAACACTGGCGGTTCAGCTAAAGTAATTGGGGTCGACGCAGAAGAATTCGGGCTGGCGAGAAGCTTATAAATATTCTCGAGATAGAATGCGGAGGTATCCTGCGAGTTTGGTCTCAGATCTTGAAACGTGATAGTAAGCGTTGTAGCGACGGTGGCTAAGAAAAGACCAGCCTATGTCTTTCGGTTTATGTATGCAGTTACATGAAAGCTATGATGGCTTACGAAAATTAAGGTCGCATCTGCGCCTTTTTGACAGCGTTCGGCCACCTTGTTGTCTTCTTCCTGTGCAATCTTGGAATACATGGAGTAGAGTTGCCATGAGCTATCACAATAGTGGAGTTGTCCCTGGTATGGCTGCGATAGCTGTCCAGGTGCCACTGACTCGGGCCGCTCGCGGTGACCATCTACTACATGCGTTGATGGATTTGGCAAGGGAATAGCGGAGAAGGAAG
>Ga0210393_10003087_pt1 | contig 13465 bp, 11 predicted proteins | sample IncBWC27OmetaG_FD_160068 | JGI IMG/M metagenome (GOLD analysis project Ga0210393, IMG submission 160068) | Forest soil microbial communities from Barre Woods Harvard Forest LTER site, Petersham, Massachusetts, United States - Inc-BW-C-27-O ... | reverse complement strand
TTCCGGCGAGACGTGCAGAATGCAGGCGCCATAGCTGGTGCCGCTCATGCGCGCATCCGACAGCCGCACCATATCGCGTACGCCCTGCTTCACGAGCTTGGTCGGAATCGGCAGCATACCCCATTCCGGCATACCCGGACCGCCCTGCGGGCCGGCGTTGCGCAGGATCAGCACATGATCGGCCGTCACGTCGAGATCGGGATCGTCAACCGCCTTCTTCATCGACGGATAGTCATCGAACACCAACGCGGTTCCGGTGTGCTTGAGGAAACGCGGTTCGCAGGCAGAAGGCTTGATCACGCAGCCGTCGGGCGCGAGATTGCCTTTGAGCACGGCGAGCGCGCCTTCCGCATAGATCGGGTTCTCGACCGTGCGGATGACATCGTCATTGTAGACTTCGGCGCGGGCGATATTCTCGCCCAGCGTCTGGCCCGTGACGGTCAGAACATCGAGATGGAGATGCGGCTTGATCCGGCTCATCAGGCCGGGCAACCCGCCGGCGTAGTAAAAATCTTCCATCAGATATTTGTCGCCGGACGGGCGCACATTGGCGATCACCGGTACCTTGCGGCTCGCTTTTTCGAAATCGTCGAGCCCGATGTCCTGCCCGGCGCGGCGCGCCTGCGCGATCAGATGAATGATCGCATTGGTGGAGCAGCCCATCGCCATCGCCACCGTGATCGCGTTCTCGAATGCCTTGCGCGTCTGGATCTTCTTCGGCGTCAAATCTTCCCAGACCATCTCGACGATGCGCCGACCGCATTCCGACGCCATGCGGATGTGGCCGGCGTCGGCTGCCGGAATCGAGGACGCGCCGGGTAGCGTCATGCCGATCGATTCCGCGATCGCGGTCATGGTCGAGGCGGTGCCCATGGTCATGCAGGTGCCATAGCTGCGGGCGATCCCGGCCTCGACATCGACCCAGTCCTTGTCGGAAATCTTCCCCGCACGCCGTTCGTCCCAGTATTTCCAGGCGTCCGATCCCGAACCCAGCGTCTTGCCCTTCCAGTTGCCGCGCAGCATCGGTCCCGCGGGCAAATAGATCGCCGGGATGTTCATGCTGGTGGCGCCGAGCAACAGCGCCGGCGTGGTCTTGTCGCAACCGCCCATCAGCACCACGCCATCGACCGGGTGGCCGCGCAGCAATTCCTCGGCATCCATCGCCAGCAAATTGCGATACAGCATGGTGGTCGGCTTCAGGAACGACTCCGACAGCGACAGCGCCGGCAATTCCATCGGAAAGCCGCCGGCCATCAGGATGCCGCGCTTGACGTCGTCGACCCGGCTCTTGAAATGCATGTGGCAGGGCTGGGCATCCGACCAGGTGTTGAGGATCGCGATCACCGGCCGGCCTTTCCATTCCTCCGGCGCATAGCCCATCTGCATCGCGCGCGAGCGATGGCCAAAGGCCCTCAGATCATCGGGCGCGAACCAGCGCGCGCTGCGGAGCGTTTCCGGTGTTTTCTTGTTTTCTGTCATGATGGTACCCGTGCCAAACTCTGCTCGTGTCTTCTCACAGGCGATCCATGGCGAGCAAGGCCCGCGTGGATCGATCGGGAGAAATTTATGGAGGCGCGGCTCGCCGGAGCGGGGCTACCTGGAGCTCTGCTCGTCGGCGAAATTTCCCGTCAGCGCCTCTCGCAACCGCTCCGCCAATTCTGCCTTGCGGTATGGCTTGCTCAGGATGAGCGATTTGCCGGGCGCGCGGCCCTTGTGGGTCAACATCTCCAGCGCGTAACCGGAGGAGAAGACAACGGGCAGACCGGGCCTGATTTCGCGCGCCCGATCCGCAAGCTCCCAACCGCTCATGCCGCCGGGCATGACGATGTCGGTGAAAAGCATATGGATGCCGGGATTGTCCTTGAGCTTGAACAGCGCATCGTTGCCGTTGACCGCTGATATGACGGTATAGCCCAGATTTTCGATCCTCAGGATCACGGACGAGCGAACGAACGGGTCGTCTTCCGCCACCAGGATCGTTTCGTGGCCGCGCGGAATGGACACTTCTTCCCCTGAAGCCGGATCGGACGGCTTTTGGTCCTTGTCCGCGATAGGCGGCAGATAGATTCGCACCGTCGTGCCGAGCCCCATTTCGCTGTAGATCGATACGTGACCGTTCGACTGCTTGGCAAAGCCGTAGACCATGCTCAAGCCGAGCCCGCTGCCTTTGCCGACTTCCTTGGTCGTGTAAAACGGCTCGAACGCCCGGGCGGCGACTTCGCCCGTCATCCCCAGGCCATCGTCGGTCACCGCGATCATGGCGTACTCGTCGGATTCGATCTCCGGATGCTGTCCCTGGTACTCGTCGTCGAGCGAGGCGACGCTGGTGCTCAGTGTCAGGTGCCCGCCATTGGGCATGGCGTCCTGCGCATTAAGCGCCAGGTTCAAGACCGACGACTCAAGCTGCGCACGATCGGCGAACGCGAGGATCCGGGAAGAACTCGGCGCGATCGCGATTTCGATGTTCTCCCGCAAGGTCCGCCGCAGCAGCTTGCGCATCGAATCCAGCAATTCATGACAATCCACTTCGCGCGGATGCAGCAATTGCCGGCGGCTGAATGCCAGCAATCGTTGCGTCAATTCCGCGCCACGCTCGCCGGCCTGGCAGATGTCGTTTGAAATCCGCTGCAGGTCCTGCCGGGACTTCAATTGTTCGCTGAGATGTTCAGCATTGCCGACGATGACAGTGAGCAGATTGTTGAAGTCGTGCGCGATGCCGCCGGAGAGCTGCCCCACCATCTCCATCTTCTGCGCCTGCCGCAGTTGCTCTTCGGTATGCTTGCGCGCGGTCACATCGTGGATGATGCCGACGAAGATCGATTCGCCGTCCTGCTTGGCTTCGCCGACGGATAACTCCATTGGAAAGGTCGAGCCATCCTTGCGCAGACCGATGACTTCCCGGCCGATGCCGATGATCTTGCGGTCGCCGGTCCGCAGGAAGTTCTTGATGTAGTCGTCGTGATGCGCGCTATAGGTTGGCGGCATCAGCATCTTGACGTTTTCGTGGAAGACTTCTTCGGCGCGATATCCGAACAACCGTTCGCAGGCGGGATTGAACAGCAGGATACGGCCTCGGGAATCGATCAGGATAAATCCGTCGACCGCCGTCTCCACCACCGCCGTCAGGCGCATCATACTCTCCCGCAGCGCTTGCTGGGCCTGGCGGAATTGCTGGAGCAATTGTTCGGAATCCCTGCCCTTTATTTCTTCTTCCTTGAGCGCTTCCTGGGCCTGTCGCAGCTCGAATGGCGACGGGATCGTGAGCAGTTGCGGCAGTAACGGCCAGAGCATGGCGGCGGTGAAGACAGACGCCACCGCGGTCGCGGCTTTAACAAGGCCTTCGACGCCGTAGATCGGAACCCAAAGCGTGTAGATCGACAGAATATGCGTCAGGCCGCAGGCCATGATGAAAATGCCGAACGACCAATAGACCCACCCGAACCTGAGGTCCCGCCGCTTCGAGACAAAGATCGCGAGTGCGAACGGAATCGAGAAATAGGCCAGCGCGATCAAGGCATCGGAAATGACATGCAGCCATATCAGTTCGGGTTCCCACAACAGGCAAAGGCCGTGCGGAGAGAACATCGACGAATCCAGAATCCGCTCAAGGAAGGTCCACATCTTAGCTACCGGCTGTTTTGAGGAACGGCGAAGTCCGCCGCATCAATGAGGGCAGACAAGACCCAACGCGAAAGCCAATCGGACAACCAGATACGCGCGCTGCAATTTGCATGGCCAGCCTCAGCCCGAGCGGAGATCGAGGGCGGTCTTGGCCGCTCAGGACGCGCGGGCGGCGGTCATCACGATCCGGACCAGATCGGCGGCATTTTTCGCGCCCAGCTTTTTCATGATGTTGGCGCGATGGTCCTCGATGGTGCGAGGGCTGATTCCCAAGTGCCGCCCGGCCTCCTTGTTGGAGGAACCGGCAGTGAACTGCTCCAGCACTTCGCGCTCTCGCCGGGTCAGCGGTTCGCGACCGGGAAAATGCAGCGAGCCGACGTTGGACGCGGAACGATCGGCCTGACGGCGCGCATAGGCTTCGATCGCCTCATTGAGGCGCGCCACAATCTCATTTCCACGAAACGGTTTCTCGATGAAATCCAGCGCGCCATCCTTGATCGCGCTGACCGCCATGGCGATGTCGCCCTGTCCGGAAATGATGAAGATCGGCGCCGGATAGTCCTCGCCGCGCAGTTCCCTCAAAATATCCAGGCCGGATTTGCCGGGAATATGCACGTCCAGAATAACGCAAGCGGGTGTGCGGTTTCGCGCGACCGACAACAGCGCGGCGCCGTCGGCAAAGCAGATGACCTCGTAGCCCCCCGCCGACAAGACGATGGAAAGGGTTTCGCGGACGGCAGGATCGTCGTCAACAACGAAGATCTCACCGCGAGAGGGTGGCCTTTCGGTCATATGACATCGTCCCTAATAGAGAGGGAAATAACGACGTGGACTCCCTGACCGACTTGCAAACGTTAGATCGCAAATCGCTCCCGTCATTTCTTTTAAGGGACGAGACCTTAGCGCACAAGTAGTAACATGATGCAGTCTAACGCGGCCGAATGTTTGAGAGCAACGATCTTCCGCCTTGTCCCTGTTTTGCGAAACTCGCGAGCTTCGAAAAAAAGCGGGCGCTGGCAGCGCCGATCTGAAGTTCCTGCACGAGCGGCGAGTTCCTTCCCAAGGATTTCCGATCGAACGCAGTACTGGCATCACAGATTTGCTAGTTCGGGGGACCGGCCGCCTTCTTCTTGCGCGCCTTGCCCTTCAGAAACTGGATGTCCATGTCGGTTCCGTTGACGCGGACGAGTTCACAACGGCGATACGCGAGCCCCGTTGAGGACAGCAGCAGAAAAAATTCCTTCAGGTTGAGACCCTGGACCGAGCCCTCGACCGTCAGTACGGCGTCGTTGTCGGAGACGGCTTTGAGAAGACAGTCGCGGCGCCAGGTGCCGTCGATACCCATGATGCAGACGTCATAGCCACGGCCGAACGTCACGCGATCAAGCAGCTTGTTCTCTTCATTCATTGTCGTGGCCGGCTTTCGGAGCGGAAGCATGATCCAGCAGGAGGAAGTGCCGACATCTCCGCAAAATCGAACGTCTCCCTTTCTGCAACCCTTAGTGGGCTCCGGCCAGCTTCTCGTTAATTTTTGCGGCCGGACAAATACGGAGCCCTGGCACCGAGCGTAGGCCCCGGCGGCGTCGGCCGCGATTCATGTCGGCTCTCGGTCCACAGGGTTAAATTTCGGCTAATTGCTGCTGCGCGAAAGGAACGTAAAAAAATGCCGCGTTTTGAGCGACATGCGCGATGTACGATTCCTGCCGTCGCTGCTCTCGGCAATGTGAACCCGTAATTCCCCGGAACGTGGTGGCGGCTTACCGTTTTTTTTACGACTTAATTTACGGCGCCCTGCTTTGATGGTGCAGCCGCATGCTGGCCACGGGCAGCAGAGGGTTTTGTTTATCAATCACACCATCTTGCAATGATTCAGAACCGCCTCAAGGAATTCTTGCAACGATTAACGCCGCCGACGCGCAGCAATCTGCTGGACGAGTTGGAGCGGCTGGAACTTAGCGGCGCCGAAATACCGGGCGCGGGCGAGGTCATGGAAAGTCTGCGCGCCGAGTTTCGCGGCGGCGGACAAACCCAAAAACGCAACAGCGTTCCGGCACGCTATTTCTTTGCCCCGTTAGAACCGTTGCTGGTCGAAGGTTCGCCTCAACATGGCACGACGGGCGGGATCCAGCGCGGGTCGTTATCGGCCATCTGGGAATGGATCAGCCGCGACCTGCTGCCGACGATGGCGCGCGACTACATAAAGAACGTCACCGACCTGATCGCGTTGGACAAGCAGCGCGAGGCTCGTCAGGCCGCGACGACGTTTCAGACCAAAGTCGCAAAGAGCATGGAGAACATCCTCTCCTCCCCCGACAGCGCCGACCAGATTCGCAGCCGGCTTGCCTTCTATACAGCCTCACCGCTGGTGTTCGACGATCTAACGAAGATGCTTGGCGCGCTCCGCGCCCGCGACGAGCTCGCCAAATTGAACGAGGCGCTGCCGGCGAAGCTCACCCGCTTTGAAGACGCCGAGATTGCCAAAATCACGCCGCTGTTGGACGCGTTCGCCAAGACCCATCGCGAGCAGGTTCCCTTCGCGCTGATGCTGGTGGCCAAGCGGCTGCGGCCCCATTGGCAATTGATCCATCTCGCCACCAAAGCCGCGTCGAACAAAACCGCGGCCAGTGTCGCCGCCACGCCCTATGCGGTCGCCGTCGCGATGGTCCTGGATCGTCTGGAGGACAAACGCGGGTTGCTGCGCCTCGCGCTCAAACAAGAGCGGATTCTGGTCGCCAAGGAACTTCTGGTCGATATCTACGACACCGAATTCGCTTTGAGCGTCCGCATCGATCAGTTCGCGGAATCCGATTGGGGACGAAGGCTGGATGGACTGATGGCGTCGATCACGGAACTCGTGGAAAACGAAATCCGCCGGTTTCCCGACAATGTCGGTCACGTGCTGGGATCGCGCAGTTTGCGACGCCACAATACCCTTGCCGGCCGGCTGACCTATTGGGCCTGGAAGAGCCGCGACATCGCAAATGATGGCGTCGCCCTTTGTAAAGAGATCCTCGGCAGTTCGGAAAAATCCCGCGCCTGATCCGCGTGGCGCGGCCGGGCAGCAGCACCTTCTCCCACCAATCTGGTCGGCCGAAAGTTGGATGCGGAACGGCGGAACCCTCATCATGGGCCAGGCGTTTCTCTGCGAAACGCCCGTTGACGACCCTTCGTCTTCCGATGTTGGGCGCGCGGAGCCGCCGCGGGCTAGTGGTCCGATTCTAACATTCGCATCCCTTCTCAGCGGGTACCTTTGCGAATGTTAGAATCAAAGGACCACTAGAACCTTTAATTTTGAAGTGGAGTGGATTTGACATTCGCTTTGCGAATTCGCGGCCTAGGCGGGTAGCGAATGTCAAATCCACTCCACTTCTGGAGGCATCGCCATGGCAGCAATCGACACCAATGTTATCCCGCTCGGTCCCACCCTAAGCCCCGGCGAACATCAGACCCAGCTTCGCAGGGCGGTCATTGCCTCGACGATCGGCACCGCGATCGAGTGGTACGATTTCTTCCTCTACAGCACCGTGACCGGGCTCGTTTTCGCCAAGCTGTTCTTTCCGCATTCAGACCCCTGGGTCGGCACACTGGAAGCCTTTGCGATCTATGCGGTCGGCTTCATCGCGCGCCCGGTGGGCGCTGCGATTTTCGGCCATTACGGCGACCGCATCGGTCGCAAATCGACGCTAATCGCAACGCTGCTGTTGATGGGACTGGCCACCTTCGCAGTCGCGCTGGTACCGACCTATGCCAGCATCGGCGTTTGGGGTGCGGTCATCCTGACCGTGCTGCGCTTCATTCAGGGTGTCGGCGTCGGCGGTGAATGGGGCGGTTCGGTGCTGATGTCGATGGAATGGGCACGGAACAATCAGTCGCGCGGGCTGGTGGCGTCATGGCCGCAATTCGGCGTCCCCTGCGGTCTGTTTCTGGCTAACCTCGCCGTTCTGGCATTCAGTCAGATGTCGGGCGAACAATTCCTGACCTGGGGCTGGCGGATTCCGTTCGCGCTCAGCCTCCTGCTGGTCGGTGTCGGCCTCTATATCCGCTTGGGGATTATGGAGACACCCGTCTTTGCCAAACTGGTCGCCGAACGCAAGATCGAGCGGGCGCCGATGCTCGCTGTCATCAAGGAATATCCCAAGGAAATCCTGCTTTCGGCGTTCGCCCGCATGGCCGAACAGGCACCGTTCTACATCTTCACCGCTTTCATCTTTTCATACGGGATCGACACCTTGCATGTTTCCCGCAACTTCCTGCTCAGCGCGGTGCTGGCGGCCTCGATCCTGTCCTTCGTGTCGATCCCGGTGTTCGGCCATCTCTCGGACCGGATCGGCCGCAAGAACATGTACATGATCGGCGCGGCAGCGACCGGGATATTCGGCTTCATCTATTTCGCCATGCTCCAGACCAGCTCCGAACCGATCATCTTTGCCGCGATTATTCTTTCACTGATTCCGCACGACATGATGTATGGCCCGCAAGCCGCATTGATCGCCGAAAGCTTCACGGGACGGCTGCGCTACAGCGGCTCGTCGCTCGGCTATCAATTGGCATCCATCATAGCCGGCGGCCCGGCGCCTCTGATCGCGGCGTGGCTGTTCGGCACCTATCACTCGGCAACCGCGATTGCGATTTACATCGCGGCCTGTGCGGTGATCTCACTGATCGCTACCGCGTTGATGACCGACTATACCGGCAAGGATATATCCGCCGAATATCAATCACGATGATATCAGGTTGAAAACCGTCTCGGTTCAGCGATGGTTGGCGGCCTCGCGTCGCATGAAAAGGCGCATGCGAGGCAGCACGGCGTCGGCGCTTGCGGCGTTGTGACTCGAGTACCTGCGGTAAGCGCGTCGCCGGCGATCTCGATAGAGTGGCGGTGCCGGATGGCTCTCACGCAGCGGCTATCCCGGCGAACGGAAAGCGTCGATCGAAGGCGTTAATATCCGCCCGACGGAATTTAAGCTTTGAGTAAGGGTACGATGGTAGCTATCTGACCGCAATCCAAGCTGACTGGTCAGATTTTATGCCATTGTTGTTGAATTAAGTCGCTTGGTCGCATATTTGTCATGCTTGCGAGAGGATTTATCATCCCTCGCGGAGGGTAAAACCCTCGGGAGAGACGTTCATGGCCAGACCCAGCCTGCGCGAGAAACTCGCCAGCAGCGCGGTAGACACGCTGCATACCCTCGGCTTCAAGGGATGTTCGATCCAGGACATTACCGAGGCCGCCGGCGTCCCCAAGGGATCGTTCTTCAATCACTTCGAGAACAAGGAAGATCTCGCGATCGATGCGTTGCGGCGCTATCTCGAAGGCACCCGCTCGGACATGTTGTTCGACGAGAGTGTGCCCCCGCTCGAACGTCTCAAAGGCCATTTCAACTACCTGTCGGAACGCCTGATCGATCAGGGTTTTGAGCGCGGCTGCATGCTTGGGCTGTTTGCGGCGGAGATGGCCCGTGAATATCCGAAGATGCGGGAAGAGCTGCGGTTGGTGTTCGAACGATGGTGTGGCGCCGTTGAAACGGTGCTGCGCGACGCGCAGGCCAAGGGCGAAGTCGATCCCCGTCACGACCCGGGCGAGATGGCGCGCTTCCTCGTCAATGCCTGGGAAGGCGCGACCATCCGGCTCAAGATCACCAAGGACCGCGAACCGATCGACGACTTCATGAACACCGCCTTCAAGGTGGTGTTAAAGTGAACGTGATCTTAACCCCCGTTGACTTTTCAAGCTGACTGGTCATATTGGCTACATTGCGTTTCTGTAATGGAGTTGGGGTTTATTACGGCCTGATTTCAAGGTGACCAGTCACCTTACTTTCGAATCCGGCGTATTATGATACCTTATTCTATTCGGAATGACGCGCTAACCGAGAGAGAAGCATCATGCTGAAATTCATCCAGAATACCCGCATCCCGAGCCTCGTTTTCGGCTTGGCCGCTTTGATCGCGCTGATTTCCGCGGCCCCGGTCACCCCGGCGGCGGCGCAAGGTGTACCCGCCGGCTTGCTCCGGCTGGATTCGTCGCAAGGCTATAGCAACGACGCCCAGCTGGCCGAAGTCCAACAGCCGAAGGTTCGCGGCGCCTACGCTTATGCCCACGCTCGCAAGCATCATATTGCCCACTAACGGGCAAACGACGCGAAGCGAACCCTCCCTAACCGACCCCTCTAAGTGCGATGGCTGCCCCTCTTGCCATCGCACTCTTTTTTTGTCGCGAGCGCACTCCGGTCCACGACTCTGTTCCGATTCATCCAACTCGCTAGTGGACATGCTTGGGCAGGAACTCAAGCATGAGCGCTGCGATTTCATCGACCTTCTCGTCGAGTGCGAAATGACCTGCGTCGAGCAGGTGAATTTCGGCGTCAGGGACGTCGCGCTTGTAGGCTTCCGCGCCGGGCGAGATGAATGAGCTGTCATACCGGCCCCAGACGACCAACGTCGCCGGCTTGATCTCACGCAGCCACGCCTGCCAGGCCGGATAAGAGGCCACATTGGTTCGATAGTCGTAAAGCAACGCCTCCTGAATCTCTTGCTGGCCAGGCCGCGTCAGGAAAGCATATTCCTCAATCCAGGCTTCGGGATTGTAGCGCTCCGGATTGGGACTGCCGCCGTCATGACGGAGTCTGGCAGCCGCGAGCGAACTGAACACAACCGGCACCTCCGGATGGGCTTTGGGGTCCGCCCAGTACTCGGCAATGCCCTTCCACTTGGCACCAAGGCCTTCCTCATAGGCGTTGCCGTTCTGGATCACGAGCGCCTGCACGCGCTCGGGATGTGCAAGCATGATGCGGTAACCGACCGGTGCGCCGTAGTCTTGTAAATAGAGGCTGTAGCGAGGGATCTTGAGCTGTTCGAGCAGCGCGTTGATCGTCTCGGCCAGATGGTCGAAGGTGTAGGTGTATTGCGAAGGCGGCGGCGCGTCGCTCTGGCCAAAGCCCGGATAATCGGGCGCTATCAGGTGATACCGCGTTGCCAGCAACGGGATCAGCGTTTCATACATCCGCGATGAGGACGGAAAGCCGTGCAACAGCACGATGACAGGCGCGTCCTTGGGACCAGCCTCGCGATAGAACACGCCAACGCCGCCGACTTCGGTGCGGTGATAGGTGGTCGTGGCCGAGGTGGAAGGCAGCGCGGACGCGTTGGAAGCAGACGCGGCGGTGAGCGCCAAAGCCGTCGCGATATGTTTGACGGAGGACATAGGCTTTCTCCTTCAGATTATCGAATTACTCGGCCCCCAGTCCGCCTCTTCTCACTTTGCCGGTTAATAGGCTGAGAATGAGACTTATCTTATCAAATTCCGAGAAAATGGATGGACCGCTTCGAAACCAATTGGTTCAGCGGTTTGACTCGACGGGGTGGCGAAGCATTCCCGCCATCCCCGAAAGCCAACGAATTCTCATTGAGTCATTTTGCATTCGGTCCCGGCGGGGAATGCGGTTGCCGCGGGCACCGTCGCCAGGATGTTGTACCAGGCATGTGGCTCCGGCAGTTCGGCCGACGCTCTGACCTTTGCGACATAGAGATCGTGGACGACCATATGATCGCTGGCGCGAAACTCACCGCCATGGGCAAACACGTCATCGAACTTGTGACCGTCGAGAACACGAATAACCGCATCGGCGTCGGTGGTGCCGGCGGTGCGAACCGCGTTGAGCCACTGCGTCGTCGCCGAGTAGTCCGCCGCTTGAGCGGCGGTCGGCCGGCGGCCGTCATGCGCGGCGGCGAAGCGGTCGGACCATGCCCGGGCTGTCGGATCGAGATTCCAATACCACGGCACGGTTGCCACCAAGCCGGCGTAGCCGTCCTTGATCCGATCGACGTCGGACAAATAGAGCAACGCCGTCGTCGTCACGGCCGAAAGCTTGGCCTTCGTCACCGCCGATACAACGGCATCATCCTTCGCGCCGGCATTGATGACCGCGACCACGTCCGGCTTCAGGCCGCGGACTTCTTCGATGACGGCCGCGTAGCCGTCTTCCGTCGGCGGCGTCAGAAAGGTCTTCACGACCTCGCCGCCATGCGCGGTGATCTTCGGCGTCATGGTCGCCAGCCCAGCGCGGCCGAAGCCGCTGTCGTCCATGATGAACACCCAACGCTTGCCTTGTGCTGCAAGATAATCGGACGTCGCACTTTCGATGGCGGTCAAGTCAAACGAGTAGTGATAGAAATAGCGGCTGCATTCAGCCCGGGTGAGCGCGGGAGAAGCTGAGCCCGTGCTGATCGCGAGCTTATGCCGTTCGGTGGCCACCTTGGAGATGGCGAGCGCGATCGGCGCGTTCTGCACGTCCATCAGGAGGTCGGCGCCGGCGTCGAAGGCCTGCTTGGCAAGCCCCGGCGCTTCCGCCGGCTTGTTGTGGTCGTTCAAGGCATCGACGACGACCGGCCGGCCCAGCACCGTCCCGCCGAAATCTTCGACCGCCATCCGCGTGGCATCGACGCCGCCACGGCCAGCGCGCGCGTCGTAAATATCGTCATCCTGATCCGAGATCACGGTGATGCGGACGGGCGCTGAATCGGCCGCGTATGCCATGCCAACAAAGGTGGAGGACGCGAAACTGCACGTGATGAGCAACAGAACCTTTAGTCTAGCGAGCATGCGACGGCCTTTCCGGGTGCGACCAAGACATCGAGGTCAATAACCATGGATGAAAAAGAGCTGATGACACGGCTCTCCGCGCGCGCGGATTGGGACGGCGTCTCAGCCCATGTGATGCACCCTCGATGTTGGATCACCGTGACGGCCTGAGGCAAGAAAATAGGCCACACGCACTGTTGAACAGTTAGTGAGCGCCGGCCCCACTGTCCGATTTAGGACTGTGGAGCGAGCGAACACGTGACCTGTCCGGATATTCTATTTCGTGGGCTCGGTCGTCGACCACAGCACCGTGCTGGCGTTCTTTTCGTAAGCCATGCCCTTGGGGTAGCTGATCAACTCCATCTGCATTCCCCATGGGGTGAGGAAATACAGAATCGACTGGCCGGCCGCCGGACCTTCATTGACTGGGATCGGTCCCTGCATGGTCTTGACGTTCTTTGAACGCAAATACTCGGCCGCTTTCACGATGTCGTCGACATAGAGTGCGATATGATGCCCGCCGTAATCGCTGTTCTTGGGCTCTGTCTTGGCCTGGTCGGGTGACTGATATTGGAACAGTTCGATGTTCGAGCCATAGCCGCAGCGAACCATGACGATCTGTTCAATGACGGCGCGCGGATTGACGTTGACGGCATCCTGCATGAACGTGCCCTTGTCGTCCATGAACGGCCCGAACGACATCGCATGCTTGCAGCCGAGCACATCGGTGAAGAAGGCGGTCGCCGCTTTCACGTCCGGCACGGTGACGCCGGTGTGATCGTGGCCGCGCAGGCCGGGAATGGAATCGGCGAAGGCCGGCGTTGCGAAGGCGCCGAGCGCGAGCGCCGCGGAGGCAAGCAGGTTTCTCAACTTGGTCATGTTCGCTCCCTTTGGTTTTGCAGCCATCGAACTCGACGGTCCAATTCTCCACTAGCCGGGGGAAGCGAGTTGCCGTTCGATCCCCTTGGGATCGTGGGCCAGGCCTTGCGCCAGCCCGCGCGCCATCTCGCCGACGTAAATCTCCTCTTCGCCCGCCTCGAAACCATCGAGGATTTCCTTGGCGGCATCCGCGGTGGTCATCTTCGGGATGGTCAGCATCGCCGTCATGCGGGTATCGATCGCGCCGGGAAGTGCGGCGACAACGCGCACGCCCTTTGGCGTCAGTTCGCCACGCAGGCCCTGCGTCAGGCTGAGGCCGGCCGCCTTCGATGCGCAGTAAGAGCCCATGAACGGCAGATTGACCCGCGACAGAATGGTCAGGAG
>Ga0210393_10003085_pt1 | contig 13469 bp, 25 predicted proteins | sample IncBWC27OmetaG_FD_160068 | JGI IMG/M metagenome (GOLD analysis project Ga0210393, IMG submission 160068) | Forest soil microbial communities from Barre Woods Harvard Forest LTER site, Petersham, Massachusetts, United States - Inc-BW-C-27-O ... | reverse complement strand
GAAAGAAGTATCAGGTTGCTGACGGGCTTGCCTTGGGGATTGGTGCGCTCGCCGGACTGCAAGACCTGGGGGCTCTTGTTTTTCACGGACCATCCTTTAACAGACCGGGATCAGAACGGAGGCCCTTGCAGATGTTATTAGGAACTCGCCTGTCATCTCGCCTGTCATCGACTGGGAAGACTTCTCAAGACTACGGTGGATGCGGACCTGTGGCTGAGCAATAGTGATCGCATCGAGACGCGCGCGCAGGGCAAGGCTTGATTGGTGCGCTTCAAAGCGGCCCGTCTTGCCGGACCAGAGTTCTCAGGGATTCTGTCCAGGTATGTAGCCTGCGCGACCGACTATCGAAATTCGAGTCTGTAGGATGCTCGGCCATGACCAGGAAGCTGATATGGATCGAGCAACCACGTTTTCGGGGCTTCGGCTGCTCCGAATGCGGCTGGCGGTTCAAGCCGACGAAAACGCCGAGCGGGGGGACCTTCGATGAAATGATGCGCAACTTCGAGTTGCATCGCGATAAGGAGTTTGCGGCGCATGTGTGCGCGGATCACTCTGGCGCGGATCATTCAACAGAGGAAAACACCAAATAGCGTTGACCGAATCTGGCGCTGGCTAGGCTGGTCCGGAGATCGGCCCCATTTTGGTCGCGACCACCACTTCCAACAGGGTTGCGGTGTGACGGAGGCTTCCTGAGATCGTGATGAGCGCTTCGGCGATGACGGGATGTTCCTCGGCCAGCAAGTCCAGACGGTCACTCACTTTATAGAGTTGCTGAACCTCGTGCAGGATTGCATTCGAAGGCATGAGTCACCGCTTTCCTCGAGCCTAAGGAGAGAGAACTTCAGATGGGCTGACTTAGCTCAGGGAACCTGAAAGAGGAGAAGGCGGAAACCACCTCAGGTTCAGTATAGCACCGGCGGAGCGCTGTCGCTGTCCATCCCGGCGGGGTGCAGTTTGATAAGGCGAGCGATGAGGAAGCGCGCCAAACGCGTGATTATTGCGTCGCAAAAAGCGCGAGGCTTCGCGCGGCTCGCCCAGATTCCTCACGGCGCAAAGAACGCTGGTTCGGAATGACAATCAGACCGTTCATTACTACGTTTATTCCGAGGAATCGCGCCGACGGGTTGCCTTTACGCCCGAGAGAATCCCTGCCCCTAAGAGCACGAGCGCGCCCACCGCAATCCAGTGTGTGGGTATATGCATCAGGTACGCGCCGTAAATCACTCCGGCGAGCATAATTACGAAGCCGATCGCGTAAATTCCGAACGACATGGGCAACTCCTTCTCCACGGCTGGATCTACAACTGAATCCGGAGAATCAGGAACTCGGGCCCGTGCTACACGTCTCATAGGTTCGCTCATTCGCTTCGGTTTGTGCTGTGCAGAAGCGCTCACTTTATCGGAGGCCGAGAGGATCGCTGTTCTTCTTCGCGACACTCGGCTCGGTTCTGCAGATTACGAAAGACGATCAATAGTGACCAGCTTTGCCGGGCCGAAGGGTGAATACTTGCAACTCTCTAATGTTCCCAGCCAAATCAATGTCGTGAGCAACCTGTTTTTTGTGGAGGTTTGAATGAATTTTAATGTGATGGATCCGAAGGTAATTATCCTGGCCGCTGCCGTGATTGTACTTATCGGAGTGGTGGTGTTGCTCTATGTGCGAAAACGCAGGAGCACGACCGCAGGCCTGCGGCAGAAGTTTGGGCCGGAGTACGAGCGGGCAGTGCTGGCACATGGATCGAAAGCAGAAACGAAATTAGCGGATCGCGAGAAGCGGGTGGAAAAGCTCAACATCCGCGATCTTGATCCGATGGAATACGAACGCTTCTCAAAGCATTGGCAGGAAGTGCAGTCCCGTTTTGTCGATTCGCCGAAGGGGGCAGTCACGGAGGCTGATGACCTGGTGTCGTCGGTGATGAAAGTCCGGGGCTATCCCGTCTCCGATTTCGAGCAGCGGGCCGCGGACATCTCTGTGGCCCATCCTCGAGTGGTGGAGAACTATCGGTCGGCGCATGAGATTGCGCTGCGAGTTGGGAAGGACGCGGCCACCACGGAAGATTTGAGAACGGCGATGATTCATTACCGTTCTTTGTTTGACGAACTAGTGCACGTGCAACCAGTTCTGGAACGGAAAGAGGTAGCGTGATCGAGGGACGATCAGCATAGAAGCTATCTCATAAATCCTCGATGGTGGCACACGAGCGGAACCTCAGACTTGTTCCGAAACCACACGGCCAGTGCTAAACCCTGCGCAGGCGATCTGCGCAGGGTTTGTTTCGCGCCGGCTCAGCGATGTTTGATGAACGAGCCGGTTTGCAGTTCTGCCATGGCCTGGCGGAGTTGTTCTTGCGTGTTCATCACGATCGGGCCGTACCATGCCACGGGTTCTTCGATCGGCTTGCCCGACACTAACAGGAAGCGGATGCCCTGGTCGCCGGCCTGGACGGAGATTTCGTCGCCGCGGTCGAAGAGCACCAGCGAGTGATTCTTGACGTCGTAGACGGGCGGGGCATCGGGTTGCTCGACCTTCTCGGTCAAAACCGCGCGAGGAGTCGAGGAATCGCGGAACGTTCCTGAGCCGGCGAACACGTAGGCAAAGGCGTTGCGCGTAGTCTCAACTTTGAGTCGCTTCTGCTGGCCGGGGGCAACCGAAATATCAAGATAGTTCGGGTCGGCGGCGACGCCTTCCACCGGTCCCTTCTTGCCCCAGAACTCACCGCAGATGATGCGCACCTTGGTGCCGTCGTCGTCGGTGACCTCGGGGATCGCGGTTGACGGAATGTCCTGATAACGCGGGTCGGTCATCTTCAGCGAAGCAGGCAGGTTGGCCCACAACTGGAAACCGTGCATGTGGCCCTGCTGATCGCCCTTGGGCATCTCTTGATGCAGGATGCCGCTGCCAGCGGTCATCCACTGCACATCGCCGGCGGTCATCTTGCCCTTGTTCCCGAGACTATCGCCGTGCTCGACCGAGCCGGCCAGAACGTAGGTGATAGTCTCGATTCCGCGGTGCGGATGCCAGGGAAATCCGGCCAGATAATCTTTCGGGTTATCGTTGCGGAAATCGTCCAGAAGCAAAAAGGGATCGAAGTCCTTGGTCTTGCCGAAACCGAAGGCGCGTTGCAGTTTCACCCCGGCGCCCTCGATGGTGGGTTTTGGTTCAATAATCTGTCGAACTGGTCGGAGCGACATAATGTCTCCTTCCTTTCCGTGTGTGCGCCTTTCGTGCGCGTCTAGCCGTTGCCCCGCGCGGCGTGCAGATCACTTAGGTTTTTAGAGCTGGGCTTTCAGAAACTCCACATCTAAAGTGATGGTTACTTCTTCGCCGACGAGAATGCCGCCGGTCTCAAGCGCCGCATTCCAGGTCAGGCCGAAATCCTTGCGGTTGATTTTTGTGGTCGCCGAAAGACCGATGCGGGTATTTCCCCAGGGATCTTTGGTCGGCGGCGTGGGCCCTTCCACCGAAAACGACACCTTGCGCGTGACGCCCCGTATGGACAGGTCGCCCTCGACCGCAAGTTCGCCGTCGCCGACGACGCTAACGCGCGTGGACTTGAAAGAGAGCGTGGGGAATTTTTCCACGTCGAGGAAGTCGGCACTCTTGAGGTGCCCGTTACGCTGGGCATCGCGGGTTTCGAGGGAAGCCCCGTCGATCACAGCCTCGACCCGGGAATTCGCAAGGTTGGATTCGTCGAGCGTCAAGCTTCCCGTAACTCGGTGAAATTGCCCCTTCACGTTTGAGATCATCATGTGCTTAACCTTGAACTCGGCAACGGCGTGAGCCGGGTCAATGTTCCAGGTTGTGGTGGAGGTTTGCGGTGCGGTCAATGTGGTCATAAATCAATCTCCTTTGTCCAGTGCTTAGATGCGTGTAAACGATATTCGTTGCAACAGATAGTAAATCCAAAAAAATCAAAGCACCTGGCTGCGGGACACAGCCAGCAGTTCGGTCAACGCCCGCAGGCGCTTGGTCCCCAGGTGGCCCAATTGTTGGCGATGAGTGGCTTGCACCGGTTCGTCCAGCCGGGCCAGGAGTTTCAGACCGTCTGGAGTGATGCGGGCCATTACTGTCCGCCGGTCTTCGGTTTCGCGGCAGCGCGAGATCAGCCCGCGTTTTTCCAGTCGGTCGAGGAGGCGAGTCACGTCCGGGTCACGCGTAATCATGCGGTTGCCGATTTCCCCACAGGGGAGCCCGGAGGGAGAACCGCGGAGAATGCGGAGCACGTTGTACTGCGTCGCGGATACGTCCACTGTCTTCAGAATGCGGACCAGGCCACGGGACAGCATGTCGGTGGTTCGCAGCAGATCGAGAAACGCAGCCTCCTCAGGGCAGCCGACGCGCCGCTTGCTTTTTCTTGTCTCGACCTTTAAGTTCATGCCGAGCCGATATTATACGTTATAACGACTATTGTCAAGACAGATATATTATGAGTCGCTTTAGCTTGTTCAGCACATCAAACGGTCCTGACGTGCACGTCCACATGGTCGCCTCCGACGACGCAAAAGACAGCGCCAGCGTGCTGCGCGCGGGTTTCATCGATTTGGGGACAATCAAGGGGAATATGGGCGACCAAAACTATACCCTCGGTCCCGATGTGGACCTGTCGAAATATCGCGCGGTTTCGGTGTGGTGTAAACGCTTCAGTGTCAATTTTGGCGCTGCTCGATTGACGCCCGATCAAGCGTCGGAGAAGTAGCACATAGAAAGATCTCTGGCCGCTCCGAAAAGGAGAAGTCGCATGAAGACTATGGAATGCGTCTCATCAGCCCGGTCAACTAAGAAGACGCCGACGGAAGAATTCGATCTTGTGTTTCTCAGTGGTGGTACGGGATCAATCTCTGCGTAGGCTTTCTGAAGCGGATGCATCCAATTTCAAATGGTCGAGCCACCATTTATGACCGACGACTTGGTAGAGGTCTCAGGAAAACCAGGTCCTTGTGTTGTATGGAGACCCGGGACAAATGGGGAACTGGTCGTCGCGGAACCGTGTGGAGGCCTTCCGTTCGGGGTGCCCTATCAAGATGTCAAGAGGTGGAACCCCGCAGGCGATGGGTTCGGAGAGCTCTGCCGAAAGGCATTTGGCGTCACGACTTGACGCTGGACAAGGCATCTCATTCTGGATCTGGATGCAAATCGGCGGAAATGCCTGGACTGGGAGGAACACATCCCTGCCCGACGGTACTCACAGCGTTCAGAGCGATCCTGAAGTCGATTGGCAAAACGGGAACTAAGGAAAACGGAGGGGCAATGCTGATTGATGCGATTTTCAGCCACGCCGCGGACAGAAGCGGACTGAAAGCGGACTGGGAGGGTAAGACGCGATTCCGCTAAGTTCTTTAGAATGATGGCGGCCAGGGACGGAGTTGAACCGCCTGTCGTCGTCAGAGTCCTCGGTGGCAAAGTATCCCGTTGGACGCCAGCCGGTTAGAATCTTCGCTTGCCCTAGATCTGGTGATCTGGTGCGATTTTTCGTTCGACGCCCTTGGGCAGCCCCTAGGCCGTAGGTGACGGGGGTGATCGTTGGGGTGAGAGCGTTTTATGGTTTGACGCTAGCCTGCCAGGCTGCGCTCTGGCGCTCAGCGGATAACGTGGGCCTTGGGGGAAGGGAACTGGCTGCGGGTCGGGATGGGGGCGTTGACGGCGCGCGGTCGGCGGGCAGGGCCGCCGTCGAAGGTCACGATCCTGGATTAACTTCAAGCGGTGAGCAAAATTGAACAGATATTGGAAACGCCAACTAGTAAACTGTGGAGGTTGCACTTAGCCCCTCGCGTAAGGGCTTAAACGCCGGACCAACTAGGTCCGGCGTTTTTCTGCCCGGTCGCGATCGCAGGACTCCGCGTGGTGCGTCGGTGGAACTCGCGCAGGAGCCGGCGCGGTTGTCGTAAGGCACTACAAGCCCTAACATTTCTTTGGGTTTGGTCGGATGTTGACGCTGCCTGCTTCTTCAGGAACGTTGGTTGAGGAGAGAGACGGAACATCCGGCAAAACCACACTTCCCACGGCGCGCCTATGCCGAGCGCTCCCGCTTCTCATCTTTCGAGGTTGTCTTAGTAGGCTTCTTCCCGGACGCATTGGGGTATTCGAGCACGGGCAAGAACAGTGGGCGGTAGTAATGGTGCATGCATTGGAGGCACCTGGCGAGCTGGAACAGGAAGACGCAAGCTCGATCCAGCCACGTCCTCGGGTGTGAGCGGAAAGCTTCGCGACTGCCGCAGTAGGGACAGCTATTCAAGCCAATTCTACGCATCGCTACACCGCCAAAAGCTTGCGGTGGGAGGTACGGAGTTGAACCGTCATATCCAGGATGGAGCCCTGGCTCATTGCCGTGGTTATGCTACTCCCACGTGAAAACGAATGGCGCTCATTGTAACGCGGTCCCCGCCCTCGTTAGCTCTTGCTCATGGGCGTCTGTTCGTTATTCGTAACGAACTCGGCATCGGCACTTCGTTACTTCTCGATCGTGCCATACTTACGCGCTGCAAGAAATCGGGACTGAGAATGCCGTACATCGTGGTCGTAAAGCACCAAACCAAAGGGACCTCGCTAATTCCCACCAAGATAAAGGATGCGCAGAAAGCGATCGACCAAGCAAAGATAGAGAACAAAGAGCCGGGCTATGACTGGCAGCACGCGAAAGTCGGATACATGCCCGACACTGGGACGCCAAGAAAGCAGGGTCGAGCCGCACGCCTGTAGTGCCTCGCCGACCGGTCGATGCGCTTCTCCGGCAAAGGAGAAATCAAACGTGATTCAGAGTAGTCACCCTGCAATCTTGGTGATGATGGAGAAGTTCCATTCTTTCCCGTCATCGTCCCGCACGTAGACATGGCGGCCATCAACCGCAATCTTGGCCATGCCATTGATCGTTAGGTTCGGGACGCGTCCACTGAGGCGACTGGGAAAGTACAGGCGATAGTCCAATTCGTCGGTGCGAAACCAATAGTTTCTTGTCGAGATGAGCACCGTTGCGCTCCCGGTTCCGACGGGCATGGTAGCGGTGCGGTCTGGGCAGCATTAAATCCAAGGAACGTCGCCGTGCGCCACTCTCGGTCATGAGCGAATGCCGATAGCGAAGCCAATAGCACGAGAAAGAAACGCATTCCGAGCGTACGATCTCATAGCGCCGCAAGTTATACGCTTCCAGCGAGTATGGGCGTTCTCGTGCCGTAGCCCGACCGGGCCATAGGCACACCCACGAAGTCGTGCCAGAGTGTTCCCGCCATGGCCGAGCGCAGCTTCATCGTCGTCAGATCCGTTGGCAAAGTTCCCGCGATGGCGTCTTGCGCCAACTGCGGGCACAAGTTCTTCACCCCCGCGCCGTTCGCGAGTGATGCCCTTGGCGCGGATGAGTACTTGAGGCGTAAGTTCGATCGGCATGCGTGTCCTGGAGAGCAGGAGTCCACGCGTGACTGGTGGGGCGCTACAGTGCGATGAATCCGTTACTGCCGGTGTCGTCAGAAAGGAAGTACGGATGCGGAAACAAAGAGGAGGGTGAACAAGGCCATCAAAGCAGATCGTGAAGACGCATGGGAACTTCCGCAGGGCCATGCGGCGAATTCGGCGAGTCATTCAGTAGCCGGACGACTCAGTGATACGTACCTTTTTCGAGCATCTCTATTCGCGCGGTCACATCGTTAGTGAGCGAGGCTTCGAGCGTGCTGATTTGTGGCGCGAGTGGATCTACGCCGGCTGAGATCGTCACACCAGCAGAGACCTCCGTTACCATCATGGACTCCATTGCGTCGAAGATGCCGCGTAAGAAGCGTTCGAGAGCGAGTTCGCCGGACATGCAGCGTTTTATGGGCTGCTTCGCAACCCATTGCGTGCATACTCGTCCTGCATGAGACCGATGTCTCTGGATTGCAAGACCTTCGCGCCAACGGCATAGGATGCATCAGACTTCGCGGGATCGACCTTCCTCAGCGTGGCTTCCCATACGGGTAACTTGCTGTCCACCTCAAGTAGGAAGTGCTTGTAATCAGCATCGGTCATCAGTTGCCCGTCAGTGGCGTAGGCAGGAGTCACACATGCCACGCACCACGAAATTATCCCGGCCTGCGAGCATCACACCTGTGTGCTGTATTGAACACATCTTGAATCTCTTACCGTGCGACACTAGTGGGCTAAGCGCGACCTGACAGTTAATTGGAGAACGCGAGGTAGGATGAAGAAGAAGCCAAATAGCGTGGCGACCATACTGGAGCGAGAACGCGAAGCCACAATCAAAGAATGGCTGAGGCGGGTAAATCTTCTTGGAGCGCTAACCTGCATTCCGCTCAGCGATAACGATCGCTCCCAGCATCTGCCGAAGTTGTTTCATGACCTAGTTTGCCGCCTCCGACTTGCCAACGATGCCCATCTTCCCGTGTCCACCAGCGCTACTGCGCACGGGCAAGCGCGCCGACTTCAGGGTTACTCCCCGGCCATGCTCGTTGAGGAGTCAAGGCTTTTCCAAGTGGTCACATTTCAGACGTTGCATCTTAACCAGAGCGAACTCGAGCAGAGTCAAGTGCTGGCAGACGTGGTGATCATCGCGGACGAGGTGGACTTGCAGCTGATGCAGGCAGTACGGTGCTGGGAAACACCCGCTGTCCCGTGCTGAGTTCGCATCGCTCAAGGTGAGAGGCACCGCAGTTTGGTCCGATTGAAGCGCCGGAATGAGCCGGGCGGCGATCTGCCTCACCCCCGAAGCGGGGTTTTGAGATCGCGCATTCCCCTATTTGTTTATATCCTTGAGACTCGGACCAACGACCTTAGAATTCCGACACAGCGTGAGGTCGTCCATGCCCGTTGGGCACGACACGCGCGTCCCAGTCGGCCTCCCATTACAGAACTGCTCACATCGAGGAACCCCGGCATCGCATCTCACGGGCGCGACATAGCAGCTAGGCGGGGAATTGGAAGGTGGTGGCTGAGAGCTGGTCGGGGAACATACCGTGCCGGGCTCGTCTGCTAGAGGCTGCGCCACGAGTTTCACAGTGTCGAGCCACGCATAGGCGTATCCACCCTCACCAGTATTTGGATCGGACTGCGCCGAGCAAGCGCCGCCATTGATTACTTTTCTGTCCTGGTCAATCCACGGCTCGTCGCAGTCGCCTCGTATGTGGTCTTTCTTATGCCAAGTGAAAGTGCAAATTCGCCAGCCGTTTTCTTTATCAACGCTGGCTTCATTCCATTTTTGGGGACCTTGAGATGGGGGAGGACACGGAGGCTTTCCCCCATCGGCATCGCAACCGATGAGAAAATAAGACACAGGAAAGAGAACCAGTTTTTGTGTTGGGAGCGGAGGTACCTGCACAGGTACAGGGAGAGGTGCTGGTGGTGGTGGAGCAACAGCCTCAGGCTTGGTCTGCGCGAGTGACATCCCAGTCGCAAGGAACATTGACATTAGGGCCACGAAACGCACTTTAGAGACATTGACCATCTTGACCTCGGGCGAAAAGATTGAACCTCCAAATGCCAAGTACGTTAGCACGGTCAGGCCAAAACGGCGATAAGTATCACAAGTGAATGCCGAATATGAGAAACGGCGGCATCGTCGGCGCTGCCGGATCGAACAGAACCTTGGGCATAGTGGCGATGACGCACTGCAGTGCAGATGAGGGGCGAGCATCGGTCATGCGCAACGCGAGGACTTCTGCGTGAAGCTCTTGATGGTTCCATAGGCACCAGGTAGACAGCTTATCCCAGAGACCCAGGTCAGCCAGCATGAACTGATACCGCTTGGCGTCACGCGTTTCCAGAGATCCTTGCGACATTCGCTTACGTCGTAGCTCAACCAGTAAGGGAGGGTCTTTTTTCTCTGGATGCAGGGGGTGTGCCCTGTCTTCGCTCAGGTGCCGCCTCAGCCGCCTCAGCGCTAGCAGTAGGCGGCGGACGTTGTGCTTCCTTGCATACCTGCCTGCGCCGCGCGATACGATCACGGGCACCTACAGCCGGGCCTTCGACTTCATCGTGGCACTCGACCCAAAGCCAGACGATATTGTCGCGGAGAGGCAAGCCACCCTCGGCCCTCGGAATAATGTGATGGGGACCGGTTCTGGCGGCTCCACAGCAGTAGCAGACTCGGGTTGTCCGGTATTCCGGCCTCTTCCGGTTGACGTTCTCTATCTTTTCTGGGGCGGTTGAACCTGCGGTAAAAAGGCGGCAGTCTTGGTGCTCAAATGTCTCGGTGCTGGTATCAAAAAGGCGGTTCCTGAATTTAGTTCATTATCCGGACTGGATAGTTAGGGTGGTTTTGAAAGCTGTTCAAGGGTTCCGCCAAGCTCTACGAAGAAAAAGGGTTAATCCTGCATTCACGAAACTCGCGGGGCAGAGCTAACATCTGGCCTGCATCCCGACAGCGGACAGCCCACTCCACGAGACTTCGGTACTGATCGAACTTAGCGATATTCCCCAGCCACTCCGTACCCGATGAGCTTGTAAGCACGACCACGTTCGGCACGTCGCACGGTCCAACACAGCCGCTGATCGTCAGCTGAACTCGCTTAAGCAGTCCCCGTTTCCGCCATTCGCTCTTCAGCCATTCCACCGGAACTTCGGGTAAACCACGTTCGACATTGCCGCAACAGCAGCCTCGACAGATCGTGATCTGTCCGACGACGAGGCGCTTCGTTTTCAATGGACAATCTCGATCATCGTTCACCGCGTGTGATCCGTTTCCAGTTCTGGAAGCCACTTAATCCAACAGGCCATAGAGGTCGTCCATTTCAATCGTTTTCGGTGATCTGCGAGACTGTGAGAAAATTGCGGCAATTGAGGTCACCAAGATCGCGAGTGTGATTAGGATTACCCACGCTCTGACTTTCCGACACCAGATCACCTGAGCAAAGTGCATACCGAAACTCAAGCTCCCCACAAATCTTCGATCTCACTGCGCGGCTTTCGAGCTCCGGGGCAGCAATCTTGTGGAATTGAGGATGAATGCCAACTCTGAGGTCACGTGAATAAAGGCGGCCAGCAGCGGATTCAGGAAGCCAAGAGCTGCCATTCCGACTCCGATGCTGTCCACAACCAGCGTGCCTACAAAGTTCTGCATGATGATCCCACGGCAACGTCGAGCCACCCCCAGAGTTTCGACCAGTTTCGAGAGATCGCTTCCGATCAAGATCACATCCGCACTCTCGCGAGCGACATCAGTGCCCGATCCCATCGCGATGCCAACATTGGCTTCCACCAGGGCGGGAGCGTCGTTGATTCCGTCGCCAACCATCGCGACATTACGCCCCTTGCTGCGCAGTTCGGCCACCCGCTTCGCTTTCTGCTCCGGAAGGAGTCCTCCCACCGCTTCGTCTACTCCGAGATCGTGGCCAACCGATGAAGTTACGGCCTGCGCGTCTCCGCTCAACAGAACAGTTCTCAAACCCATCTGTCGCATTGCCGCAACCGCATTCTTGGCTTCTGGCCGCAAGACATCCGCGATTCGGATGCTCCCGAGAACCTGGCCCGCGCGAGCGACGTAGACTTCCGAAGCCCCATCCGCACCGTTACTGGTTCCGGGCAACCCCCTCGTCATACCGTGTTCCACGAGAAGGGCCAGACTACCCACAACGATTTCTTCGCCCGCATAACTCACCCTGACGCCTCGTCCGGGTTTGTACGAGAATTCATCGGGGTCGACGAGTGGAATGGCGAGTTCTGTTGCCCGCGCCATCACCGCCTTGGCAAGAGGATGTTCGGATTTGCGCTCCGCGATGCTGGCAGCGGCGATGATTTGCTGCTCCCCGAAGCCGTTGGCGGAAATGACTTCCCGGATCTGCGGCGTCCCGAAAGTCAGCGTGCCCGTCTTGTCCAACAGCACTGTGTCGACAGCAGCCAGCGCTTCCAAGTAGAGGCCGCCTTTAATGATGGCTCCCTGATGCGCCGCCCGGCCGATTGCTCCCAGGATGGCAAGAGGGGTCCCCGCAGCAATGCCGCATGCGCCGGCGACGATAACGACCGAAATGGTCGACCTGATATTGTGAGTAACGATGAATGTGAGAACCGCGGCTCCCAGGGCGAAATACACAAGGTAGCCCGCCAGCCGATCCGCGGTTTTCTGAATTGGAGCCCGCGATTTCTCGGCGCGTTCGACGGCTTCAATGATTCTTCCGAACGTCGTATCGCGTCCGAGTTTCTGGGCCCTGATTTCCAGAGCGCCTGACTGATTAATGGTGCCGGCATAGACCGCATCTCCGGGTGCTTTCTCAACCGGCATGGCTTCGCCCGTAATAGCAGCTTGTTCCACAAACGACCGGCCGCCAAGCACAGTGCCGTCCACGGGGATGCGTCCCCCTGGCTTCACGATCACGGTGTCACCAACCTGAACCTGGTCGGAGGGAACCTCAATCACCTGATCATTACGGCGTACTGCGACGGTTCTCGGGAGAAAATCGAGCAGGCTCTGGATAGCCCGCCGGCCTCGGCCAACTGTGAGACCCTCCAACACCTCGGCTGCAAGGACGAAGCCAGTGATGACCAGAGCAGTGAAGAACTCTCCAATTGCCAAAGCCGAGAGAAGAGCGATGGTCATCGAGAGTTCCATCGTCATCTTGCGCTCGACGATGTTCTCGCATGCTTCTTTGAAAATCGGATATCCGCCGACGAGAGCGGCCGCGATGCCGATTAGACTGAAGTGCTGAAATGGCTCCCATAGTCGAAACCAGACCGCCGCTGCAGCTAAGAACACAAAAGCTATGCGGACCAGTTCGGCCCATTCCACGCCGTGTCCGTGTTCTTCGCTTTCCGAGCCAGTGTCAGGCTCGTTCCGTTTTGGGGACTTCCGCGTCTCGCCGAACTGCGGAGGGCTGACTGGGGACTTTTCGATGATCGGTGAAGAACTCATGGCGACATTCCCTCCGTGGGACGAAACCGATATTCCGGGTGAGACTCGACTTTCTCGATAACTTCATGGCCACGCACAAACCGTGCAACGGGCGTTGCAATTGCACACAGTCCAACGAGGGAAACCGCTCGAAATTTTGCTTGCGCCCCTCGATAACGTGCATTTCGCATATTGCAAGACCGTCTGCGCGCCCGGGCGATTTCAGAGGCAACCATCCAGCTCTGCACGATAGCCAGCGCAGAAACCACACAAAAACCTGCTCCCGCCCCCCCGTTCCTCGTGTATGCCACGAACAAAAAGGGCGATGATGCCCCCACTGACTCCCAGAAGCACAACCGTTATGACGAAGGCCATTCGCTGCCACATGATGAACTCGCGTCAAAGAATGGGATCATCATACATACCCCCATAGGTATAGTGCAAGCTTTGGCGTGATATGATTCGTGTTCCAATGAGTCATACAATCAAGAACAAACAGAAGCTGATTTTGCGGAGCAAACGCATCCGCGGGCAATTTGAGGCTCTTGAGCGGGTCCTCGACGAGGAACGCGATTGCTCCGAAGTGTTGCAGATCATCAGCGCAGCAAGAGGTGCAGTCAATAGCCTAATGACTGAACTCCTGGAAGGCCACATCCGGCATCACGT
>Ga0210393_10003084_pt1 | contig 13475 bp, 10 predicted proteins | sample IncBWC27OmetaG_FD_160068 | JGI IMG/M metagenome (GOLD analysis project Ga0210393, IMG submission 160068) | Forest soil microbial communities from Barre Woods Harvard Forest LTER site, Petersham, Massachusetts, United States - Inc-BW-C-27-O ... | reverse complement strand
CGCCGCATACCGGAGAACGTGCTGGAGCGGGATTACTGCCTGGCGTGGTTTCTGGTCGGGCTTTCACGAACGCCGCTTAAAGAGCGGTTGGCGTTCAAGGGAGGCACGGCCCTGAAGCGATGCTACTTCGGCGACTACCGTTTTTCTGAGGACCTGGATTTTACTCTGAGGGCGGAAGTGCCTTTCGAGGTGATCCGTCAGGAGCTCGAGCCGGCGTTCGCAGAAGCGGGCCGCATGGGAGGGGTGTCGATCAAATTTGCCCATGAAGACAAGCAAGCCCACCAGAATAGCCATACCTTCTTTTTAAGTTACGAAGGCCCGCTTCCGGCCACGGCTAGGCCGAAAGAGGTCAAGGTGGACATCACGATCAAGGAGGAGATCGTTTTCCCGCTTGAATCGCGTCGTGTACTGCGTGCCTACGAGGAGTACGAGGACCTGCCAGAAGACGCCGAGATTCTGACCTATTCGCTGCATGAAATCACGGCCGAGAAGGTGATGGCCCTCCTCGATGGAGCCAGGAACGAACCGCGCGACCTCTACGACATCTGGTACTTGACGCACTTCCGGCACATCGATGTGGGTGACGTAACGCACGCGATGGAAAAAAAATGGAAATTCCGGGGCAAGGACCCAGGTCAGATGCGGCAGGCTCTGGATTCAAAGGAAACTCGCTACAAGAAGCTCTGGGAGATGCGTCTGGCAGCGCAGATGGCAGAGCTTCCTAAGTTCGAGGAGGTTTTTCGCGCAGTCCGACGCGTACTTCGCGAAGCGGGTGTCACTGCGAAGTGATCGCTCGAGGGTCGGAGGCGCTGGGACCCTGAGATCGCTCTGCCGGCTTTGGGAAGTCATCGCCTGGTGATGTCGGTGATGGTGATGTCGGTGATGGTGATGTCGGCGATGGTGATGTCGGCGATGGTGGCGGTTGAACCGGCATTCCCCGTGACATGGGAGGTCACGTCATGTCCAACCCGAAGCGGCAACATTGGGTGCCGAAGGTTTACCTCAAATATTTTGCGACGCCTGAATCGCAGGGATCGGGCAAGGAGACGCTGTGGGCGTTTTCGCGCGACAAGAAGTCGCCGGCGACGCTGCTACGCCCATCTGTCGAATCTGTGGCCGTCGAGCGATTTCTGTACTCGCCGAAAAATTCGGACGGCTCGCGGGATTTCGAACTGGAGAAGAAGTTCAGTGAGTTTGAAGGAACGATTGGCCGGCTGTGGCCCGAACTGATCGCAATGCGGATCGGGCTAACCGGGAGCGTTCGCAAGATACTGAGTCTTTTTGTCGCGACGCTTCATCTTAGGCATCCCGAACGTCGGAAGGAGATGCTAAAGCTCCACCAGCGACTCGTTGATCGCGTCGAAACGGAGTTGCTCTCCTTCAAACGCATTCCCCCGACAGTCGACGTCGATATCAACGGGCGGAGGATGACGTTTAAGACTGCAGAGTTTGAGGACTGGAAGAACAAGAGTGCTAACGACCACCATCGGTCCTTCGTCGACGTCATCGCGCAGGAGGGAAAGTGGCTTGCAAAATTCCTTTTGAAGAAGCGTTGGTCAGTGATCGTCGCTGACGAGCCGGTGTTTGTTACATCGGATAAGCCGGTGATTCTCGACGGGCCGCTTGACCGAAAGAAAAAGTTTGGCTTTGGAACACCGGGAATGACAGTCACGTTTCCGCTGTCGCCGAAGATGCTGCTCCATCTTTGCGACAGGGTCCCTGGCAAAGAGGATGGGCTCTATTGCCCGCTGCAGGGGATCCCTGGGATGCCGGTGCCTGCGTGGGCGCCATTCAATTGGCAAGTGTGGGTCAATGCGTCCCGGCTGATGCTGAGTCCTCGCCCGGCGGATGCCGTTTTGTCGGAGATCGTCGCGTTTCACGATTGGGCGCAGGTGAACAGCGGGCTCGATGAGTCGTAAATCTCGGGCTGCCGCAAACTGCAACGGCGTCCTACGCGACGCTCGCAGTCTCGGACTCTACGACCGCGACATAGGCTCGGTCCAAGTCGTCGCCGAGCAATGAGTAGGGCTTTGAGCTGCCGGACCATTTCCGTGACGTAAGTGACTTCATCGAGCCGCAACGACCGCCCAAGAATTTTGTACTCGCGATAGCTGAGCCATTTTTTGACGACGGGATAGCCGCCAATCGTAAGGTCCCGGACGTCGTTCGGAACATTTGACCAGAACACCTTGTCGTTAATGTAAACGTCGAGCGATGTCGAGTCCTTGGGCTTTGCCTCGAGGCGGCCTTTGCCACACATGACAGCGTTCTTCCGCCCACGAAATCCGTAGCCTGCCTCGACGCGAGGATCGTTGTCGGGGATTGCCCCTTTATCCGCCTTCGTCGGCACTGCGAGCGCGCTCAATTCGGGGCGAAGACGGCCGGTCGTCACGCCGCGAACAGGCCGATCAGGTAGCAGGAGATCGTTGGTAGTAATACCAGGCGACACTACTATAATTGACGTTTGTTCGAGCTGACGGCAGTCTGTGGCACTGCCGTATCTGCTTTCCGGCGGATTGAAACTCATTCTCGCCCGATCGGTCACGGGAAGGGCCAGCGATGTTTGCGCTTTCTGGGCGGCGCGTCCGCCGGCGGACTGCTTATCGCTTCGTTGTGGTGACGGTTGTGCTGGGAATTCTCGGCACGGCGGCTGCCCTCAAAGCGTGGAGCGCGGGAGATGCAATCTCGCCGGAGTTGCGTGAGCTGTGCCAGGCCGGCAGCAATGCTTACTACCTGAAGAGCAAGCCCTGTTCGCTCCATGCCGACACGCCGCTGCTCGAACGGCTGTCGCATGCGGGCGACCGATCGATCCGCGAGCTGGCGACCCAGCGGCTGATTGCCGAAAAGCTGCTCGGCGACTTTGATCAAGCCGGGAACAATGCCCGGGAAACCATCAACAAGAGGCTGAACGCCGTCACGTCGGACGAGTTCATGGCGCGATCGCTCAACGGGTGGATTCAGGAAGTCACCAAGGACGACAGCCAGCGGCGCTCGTTCAAGAATCTGATGTTTGGCGGCCAAGTGCACGAATTCCACGACGAGGCGATGGAACTACATGGCAAGACGGTCGCGACTGCCGTGGCCGGAATGCTCGCCGACAAGAAATTTCGCGAAGGCGTGGAAAAACTGCTTGTCGAACGCTCAGACGACGACAGCGTCGTAAAAAGGCTCGCCACGACGATCGCCCCAGGACGTATCCCCAAGGGGCCGCAAGGCGCCCGCTTTCGCGTGCAAAACAATACGGGGCAGACGCTCCACAACTGCGTGATCGTGCTCAACGTGCGCTACAATCAAACCATGTACCGTCCCATCGACGTCGCCGGCGAGGTCGTCATGGGGGTCGTCATGCGGCAGTTCGAATTCGATCCCACGGGCGATGCCAAGCTCTCCTTTCTGCTGCGGCTCCACGGAACTCTGGACCGCGGAGGCTTCGCGTTCATTGATGAACTGCCGGCCGGGGCCACCGCCATCATCGAGGTCGATTCGGCCCGCTCGTTTGAGGCCCGTGCGATGCACGCCGAAACCAGCATCTCGTGCGACGAGTTCTGCTTCAAAGGCCGGCCGCTCTCTTTGAACGCATTCAAGGGCATCCGACAAAGAGAGGCGGCCGAAAAGAAGGCCGCAAAGAAGAAGAGGCCATCCTCTTCTCAGTAGACCCGGCGGTGAGTGAAGGGATACGGACTGCGGACTATTGTTCGTGATGTGCCACGCCTGCCCGAACAACTCGATTCCGTTGCTTCATAAGACCCACAAGAAGTGACAGCCGCTATTCGGCCAATGAAGCTGCTTTTGATCTAAATTTAGATCGCTTCGCCTTACGCCATTCCCACGGCGGCTTAGGGTCCGAATCAGCCCACAGTCCTCGACGATGTTCGCGGGCGTCTTTTTCAGCGGCCGTGAATTCGCGTGGCTGTCGTATTGCACGTTTCGCCAAGCGAAGCCGTCTCGGACCATTGCCGTCTTGACTATCTCCGTAAGCTTGCCGACGGCATTTCCATTTCTTGCTTGATTTTGCTCATGTCAACGCTCGCTCGTTTGTGGGCCATTTGTTTCGGAGCCGCGAATATGTGGTCTCCACGACCGACGGCTTGTCAGGACGCGACGTGCGTGTCACGGCTGGTTCCTGAGTGACGATGAATTGGTCGACGAGAGCTTGGTTAGTTCGAGGAGGTCAAATGTGGCAAGCAACGTCACTTGATGTCGCCGTCAGGAACGACCGTGGCCCCCGCGTCTCCCCCGTCTGCAGGAAACCAACCTACTCACGCGATGGCATCCATCCGCAATACGCAGAGCGTGCACTCGACCGTGCTCGGATGAAAGCGCTGCGTGACCACGGGCGGGCCATTAGGGAAGGACATAAGCGAGCGAATTCCGGTCCTCTCAAGCCGTTTCATCGCCGCTGCCCCAATTGTTCCGCGCATCTTCATCCGCGAAGGGCGCAATGTGCTTGCGGCTACCAATTGAATTTGGAGCCGGCGGTGCCCAAGGTGCCGTCTGCAAATTCATATCCGGGTTCTTGTGTGCCCCCTGTGGATACGAATTCCTTAAGGTGCGGCTCGAGCGCCGATCGCTCGGAGGCGGACTGCTTGCAAAGGGCGTTGCGACTACTGAACCGCCTTAGCAGTCTCAATCAGTGCAGCAAGGCCCGCGAGTCGAGTTCGGGCCTCCTCAATGCTGCCTGCCGGACGAATGAAATCCAGCCCGGCTTTCATGACTTGGTCAGCTTGCCCGTTGCTAGCGACACCACGTCCCGGCTTGCGCCGTCGAACAATCGTCCGCTTGCCGCCGCCAGCTAGTTTATAAAACGTGGATTTAAACGTGCCCTCGTTGATCTTGTGCGACGGATTGGCTTTCTTGATCCCTTCCAACCCGTTCTTGGCCGACACACCGCGGTGGGTCTTGCGTTACTGGCGAATGACCTCGGAGAGATTAAAGCTATCTGACTTGGATGCCATCTAGTTGTTGCCCCCTGCGAAGGCGGGACGGAAACGATTAAGAAAACACGTTAGTTCCGGCCGCCCTTTCTGGTGGAACGAAGTGTTGGCTGTGACGACCGATTACTCGGGACTCATCCAAGGCCAGACGCCAGCGACAGAAACACCGGAAGACCTCTCGCGACGGCAGCAGGTCGTTGCGCGAAAGCCGGCGTTCTCTCTGAAAACGTCCGAACGAAGGCGGATCGAATCGGAAATGATTGATGTTGATCGCAGTATCCAACGTCTCGAGAGATCCATTGCGGGGTACCAAAAGCAGTTGGAGGAAGTCGATCGCCTGCTCAATCAATCCGTGGATGCTGCGCATGAGGCTGACACGACGCTCAAGCAGGCCGTCGTCGGGTTCGCCGGTGGCTTTGCGATCGGCAGGCAGATCGCCCTCAAGAACCAGATCCAGCGAGCGCAATTGTTATTGGATGAAAAGCGGGATCGATCAGCGGAGCTGAAGAAGCGGCTCATTGAATTGCAGGATTGAGAGTTCGCGAGGAAAAGGGTCGTACACTCTAGGGCCTGCGCCAGGAAGGAGCCGGCCGGCCGTTTTCGATCAGTGTCTTGAACTTGTCCCCGGTCTGATGGTCTTGTCGGACATTGGCAAAGTCGAGACATAGCTTAGCTCTCTCTCGATCGCGAAATCCGCGCTGGAATGCGATCGTCAAGCATTGGAGGGCCGACTGCGGGTGTCCGGTGATGCTCAAGATGCGGGCGCAGTCGTACCAGAAATCGGGTCGTTTTGAATAGGAAGTGCGCGGCGTGTGGACGGTTCGGGACCCGCGCCCCTGCGAATTCATGGCCCGCTCCGCGATCACGTCGAGGGCCCCTTTCGCATCGCCCGCGTACGCACGTGCCAGAAACTGATTCTGCACAACCTCGTCGGTGATTTCGGTGTCGAAGGTCTGAAACTTGACGCACGCGTCCCAAATTTCACGTGCTAAGACCCCTCCTTCAGGAGCATCGTCGGGACTTTGCGGCAAGCCCGTCTCGCCCAGGTCAATGGCCGCCGCGCGATTGGCGATCCGCCCGGCCCATTTCAAAAAGAAAGCCCGGTAAGAATCATAAGTGTGCGGATCATCAGGCACCTGATCGGCCGCCTGGCGGCAAACGAGGGCGTATTGCAGCAGGCGCTTCGCCGCGACCGTCTTGCGTTCATGTTGGGCGACGTCCTCTTCGTCGCGCGCAGCCTGCCACACGGCTCGCGCAGTACGCTCGAAGGGGTTGCGACTGTGCGGATCGCCGTGATTGGAGTTCAGGGACCGCTGTGGCAGATCCCACCTGCTCTGCTTGATTTTTCCGGCCCACTCGTCTGTCACCTTGACGACGACCCCACTCATCCCGGCTAGGTAAACTCTGAAGTCGTCCTCGAGTTGAGCATTCACTGTCTTTTTAGCCTGATTCGCTTTTGGTAGCTCCATGGAGGCGGCTGCGGCCCCGCCGAACACGCCAATCGCGAACGCCGTGTCGTCGCGTTCGCCGCGCGCCCAAGCCGAAAGGCCCAGGCCCAATCCGTTCGCCAGAACCCGCGCGGCCGCGGCTTGCTGGATCGCGCGGATCGTCCGATCGTATCGAGCAAGCGGTTGCTCAAGCGAAGCCGCACGATTGGAAATGGTATTCAATACGACTTCGTATTCCGTGAAATTTTGAACGAAGTCCTCGTTCATGGTCTTTTGAAGATGCCTGCGAAGGGTGTCGTAGGCGCGTTTCTGCCGAATAGATTCCTGTCGAAACGCGGCCACGCTTTCCAATGCCGAGTTCAGCGGCGACGCGGGCGCTCCCTCATTGTTGGCGCGAAATCCTTCGTACTCGTGCTTCACGAGTCGGTACCAGTCTCGCGCCAAGTCCTCGACAGCGAACAGGGCAAAGGACTCCTCATCGAGTTTCTGCGTTTCTCCCGGAAGGATCACCACGTCGGGAACCTTCTGCGCGTCCATTGCGGTGAGTCCGGGTTCCGTGTCCCACCACTGTGTCGTCAAAGTCATCACGACGTCGGGTGCGTCCGTCTTCGATCCGTCTCCGGCCGCCGTGAATGAGAGCTTGGCCGGTGCCGATTTATATTTCGAGGCAAAGAGACCCGATCCCTTTGCAATCAAAACGGCGACGATCAGAATCCCTACAACGGCCGCGATCGACCGCCGGGTCGGGCGCTGCAGAAATCCAGGCAAAGAGGAAAACCGGGTGGCCGGGCGAAGGTCAGTCGAGTGTGGTGAGGTGGATCCAAGCAATCCGTTCACAGATCGCCCGCCATTGGACACGACGGCTGGAGGCCCCGCCGTGGGCGGCATCCGAGTCACGCTCCCTTCGGTGGCATCGAGCGGCGCATTTGCTATGCACACTCGGTCGGATTTGAGATTCGCCGGGCTTTGTATGGCTGGCTCGACGCTCCCCGAACCCTGGGCGAGAACCGACCCGCCGCATTTTGGACAGCGGACTGTCTTCCCAAGGTATTTCTCCGCAATCCGACCCGTTGCCTTACAATGAGGGCAGCGAAACGAAATAGACATCGGTTGGGCTCCGCCTGGCGAATGGCATTCGCATATCCTGCGCGCTTTGGCACCATCGACGCGCTGGTATCGAAACTGGTTGCCATCCTATCACCGCATTGCGTCAGCCGAACATGTTTTTTCTCCCAATGCGTGGCCAACTGCCTTGGCTCGGCTGGTTTGACGTCATCGCCGTCGGTCGGATTCTTTCGGGCGGCCACCCAAGCCGTGCTGCCCGAAAAATCCTGACCAGAGGCGTGGCCTGAGCAGAGTCATCGTCGGAGGGAGGAGATGCTGAGGGTGGTCACGATACACGTATTGACTCGTTACTTTTTGGGGCTCCCCTGGGGATTGCGCCCCTCAAAGGCAACGTTGCACAGAGTCGATTGCCTGGAGCACAGCGTGCTTAACGGGCACCTTTTCCGGGCTTCGGACGAGATTCGAGCAATCGCCGCTTCGATTCAAGCTCGGCGGCGAGGGTCTTTTCATCGGGGAGGGTCGTGCGATATTCGGCAGCCAGCACTTTGTTGGGCAATCCCTCCAGGGCGTACTTGGCGACGGCGTGATCTTTCGCCGTGCAGAGAATGACGCCGACGGGCGGATTCGAGGATCTGGACCACGCCGCTTAGGATCGCTTGGTAATCCGCGGTGGGAGCGACGGAAGCCAGATCGGTCCGCTTGCCAGGTTTTCTCGGTTTTTTTCGGTCCACCCTTCATTACCCGCAGATTGAGTTGCCCACGAAACGGCCGCCCTTAAAGCGGTCGCTGAAAAGGCTGGTTTTCGCCGTGATTGCGCGGAGGGTAAACCGACACGCTATCGGAAGTCAAATGGCAAAAACGTGGGAGCAATTTGCACTTGCGGAAATGGCGTGAAAATAACCGTGGCATCGGCTAACAGAGCTGCTCCTGGGCAACCTGTCGCAGGATCGCGACCTTCTCGAACAGCACGGCGAAGAGGTAATGCGGCATAAGGTGCGTGTACCCCCCGTAAATGTAGGGATGGTCCAAGTAGTCACCGATCAGCGAGAAATGGTTGTTCGCAAGTGCGCCAAAGACGTGGAGCAGGGCATTGTTTAAGATGTGACCGAACCACGGCCCATCGACGCATTTGATCCGCTTCGCGCGCTGTTCCTCCGTCATGGCCCGATCGCCGCGGATGACGTTCCGCCACGTCCCCGGATCGAGCGCCAGTTTGGCAAAAGCGGGATCGGCGTCCGCAACGAACGGCAGCACCATGCAGAGAACGTTCGCAAGGTCAGTTGAATCGACCGAGAGATTCATCAGCCATCGGCGCAGATCAGATAGACGGGCCGGAAGGTTTTTATTCTCCAACGCAGACGGAAGATCGGGAAAGGTCGCACAATAAGGAACGCAAAAACTCCGCTCAACGAATAGCCCGATCTCCCAGATGATTCGCCCGTCCCGCACGCAAAATGATGGTGTCGATGGCTGAAACAGGAAGTCGCGGAAATGCTCACGACTGATCTTTGACGAGTTCGCCGCCAGTGATCCGAGGGGGAGCAGTTCAGCTAGGCGGCAGGTTGCCCTTTGCCAATTCGACACGGCGCCGGCGCGCGTCACGATTTTTTCGTGGACCCACTCGGCGTATTCCTCCTGGAAGACCTCATGGATTGGCGTGCCAAAGAAAGTGGGCAGGCATTCCTCGCGTAACAAGAGGAGTTCGCCCTGCACCCTAGCCATCTCCGCACTGAGGTCGATGTCGGTCGCAATCAAGCCTTGTGTCTCTCCACGTCTGTTCTGGGTGTTGCATGTGCGGCGGTTAAATGGATCTCGACAACGGCGAGTGCCCGGCAGGTTCGGGGAGTCGCTCAATTTCTTCGTGAAACCGGGTCCAGTCCTCAATGTCGCGCGGCTCGGAGGGAGGAGATGCGTAATCGCGGGGTGGGTGACCGTCGGTCGTTGACCGGTCGGTTCGGTGTTTGACGCCTACCCCTAGGGGGCCGAAGTGATGGCGCGCGAGGTCGATCAACTCGCGCCGGATCTGCGTTGCGGCGAGTCCGTAAAACTGTTCCGCGGATGTGGGTTTTACTTGGGCAAGAGATCGATGCAATCGCAGCAGGGCGTTCTGCAAAACGTCATCGGTTTGCTCCCATCTGTGGAGCCGGGCGTAGTCGTGGTTCAGCATCTTGCGGGTGAGGCCGCGGAGCCGTTCACAAGCATGGGCGATGATCTCATCTCGCGCCAGGGGGTCGCCTTTGGCCAGAAGGCCCAACATCGATCGAAGCTGCGTCGTGTGGCCACTCTCGCGTTCCAATTTGGGGGCTCCTGGCCGCTTCCGAGACCCGCACGATGAGTTTACTTGGCAATAGAGCCGCATCAGGCGGTGGCGACCCGTTGTGGCGCCCGCCGAGCGTAAGCTTTTCCATCGGTTTTGGCGAGCGTAAGGTGAGACCCCAAAATGGTTAAGGTCACTGTTCATGGGACTCGGAATTGAAGGTCTGACAAGATTGAGAGTTGGCGTGGCCCTTTGAGGGCGGGTCTTCCGCTTGGGATAGCGGCGGAAGGGCAATCAACGGCAAATGCCAGGGGTTGACCACATAGAGAACGATCCACATCGCCGTCGAGCCGTTCGCGAAGGGCCGGTGCTCGGTTGGGGTGTTTGTGAACAGAGGTCTTGAAAGGCGAACGAGGGCGCGGCATGATGATCGGCATTCGCCAAGGACTGGTCGCAAGACGTTCCGTGTCAGTCAATTAAGTTCGGTCAACTGAATGGTTTTTTGACAGATGCGACACGCATCTGCCGGGCGGGTGCGCGCCTTCCGAGTTGTCGGTACGGCTCGGGAAGCGCGCGGCTGTTTGACGGTACCTCTAGGCCCCCAGATTGTCCGCACGAAAGCGAGTTGCGTGATGCCAAACCGTCCTGGTGGTGAGCTGGCCAAACGGCCACTTCAGTTTATTTGGATGGTCGATTGTTCTGGATCGATGCAGGGCAAGAAAATCGAGTCGTTGAATTTCGCGATCCACGAGTGCATCAAACCGATGCAAGATGTGGCCAACGAAAACCCGAACGCTCAAGTCGTCGTGCGCGCCATCAAGTTCTCCGACGGCGCGCAGTGGCATATTTCGCAGCCGACCGACATTCACGACTTCAAGTGGAGCGATTTAAGCGCTGACGGCGTGACCGACATGGGCCACGCGCTGCGTGAGGTCGCGAAGGCACTGGAGGTAAAGAACATGCCTGACCGGGGACTGCCGCCAGTACTGGTGCTGCTTTCCGACGGGCAGCCGACCGACGACTTCAATGACGGGTTGAAGGCCCTTATGGATCAACCGTGGGGCAAAAAGGCGGTTCGGATCGCCATTGCCATCGGCGACGACGCCGACGAAGAAGTGTTGCGGAAATTCATCGGCAATGTGGAGGTCCCTCCACTGACGGCCAAAAACGGGAAGGATTTGGTGAGAAAAATTAAGTGGGCGTCCACGGTGCCGTTGAAGGCGGCGTCGAATCCAGCAAGCCGGACAAAGGACCAACCGGATACTGGTCATGTCCCAATCCCTGCGCCGCCCCAGGACACCGCCGCGCCAAGCAGTGCTGATGACGTGTTCTGAATTCGGGCGCGGGCGGAGGTTTGCGGATGCCGTTTCAAGGCGATACTGCGTTTTGACTTCGCGGAAGGTTGTCGATGCCAGACGGGCGTACTGCTTACCGTTGGGGCGTCCTTGGTCACAGCCAATTGGGCGCTTCTCACGTCCGCCAAGGGTTACCCAATCAAGATGCGATCCGGTTCTACGTTTTGCCGGACGGTTCGCCACCCGTCCTTCTGGCCGTAGCCGATGGACATGGCAGCGCCAAGAGCTTTCGTAGCGACGTCGGCGCGGTAATGGCGGTCGAGACGGCCGTTCAAGTCTGTCGGGATTTTCTTGAGGGCATCGGCGATGCCGCGCCATCGGCGGTAAAAAGCGCCGCCGAGCAGCATATCCCCCCCCGAATTTTCCAGGCTTGGAAGCGGCGGGTGACTGACCATTGGGTTAGAAACCCGTTTAGCGAAGATGAATTGGCTCGGCTTGCCGATGCAGCCGGACCGGCGGCGCGGGAGCGCGCGGCGCGCGGCGAACAGCCGCATGTGGCATACGGGGCGACTCTGTTGGCTGCACTGCTGACAAACGAGTTCCTGATCTGTTTTCAGTTGGGGGATGGCGAGATTCTGGCGGTCTCGGACGCGACTGGCGAAGTCGCCCGCGCCGTCCCCAAGGATGAATCGCTGATCGCCAATGAGACAACGTCTCTGTGCCAGGACGACGCGGTTCGTCACGTCCAGTGCCGGTTTCAGTTGTTTCAGGATCGCCCTCCGGGACTTGTCCTGCTTTCGACTGACGGTTACTCGAATTCGTTCGTGTCATCGGATGCGTTCCTGAAGGTGGGCACCGATTATTTGGAGATGATTCAAACGGATGGGGCTGACACCGTAGGAACTAACCTTCCGAAATGGCTTGAAGAAGCGTCGCGCGACGGTAGCGGGGACGACATTACCTTAGGCATCATCTACCGCCGCGAGCCACCATTGTTGAAGCCTGCGGTGGCGTCGACTTGTGAATCGTCAACCTCCGCGTCGGCCGCAAGCGGGGATCCTCCGATTGGCGGACGACCGGGTTTGGATCACGGAGCAGCGGAGCCAATTGAACCGTGCGCGACGGAAACAACGAGTCCGCGATCGCCCCTACCTGATCAGAGCAGCCCCAACGCGAGCGGGACCGGCGATCCGCCTGATCTTATGAAAGAGGCGGCAATCGAGGTTCCAACTCGGACGGGTGCGGAGTTGCCGCCGGAATCGGAGTGCAGCGCGCCAGCGATGCAGATCGCCCAAGAGGGCGGCGACAAGCCGGGGGCTGCAGACCCGGCAACGCAGCATGTTGAGAGCCAGGATAATTTTGAGGCGTCAAGGACGACCCTATTCAGGCGATTGACTGACGGTATTGGATGGGTCTTTGGTCGAAAGGAAAACGGCTAAGTGATTCAAGGGCCTTCATCGTAGCGACTGAATTCCACTGGAGAACCGCGTCCGTGAATGAACTGCTGAAACCCGGTCAAGTTGTGCAGACCAAGACTACTGGCCAGCCGTGCCAGGTAGAAAAGTTTCTGGGCGGAGGTGGCCAAGGCGAAGTTTACAGTGCGCGATGGGCTGGCAGTGCCTTTGCGCTCAAATGGTACTTCGCAAACACGGCAACTGATGATCAACGGGACTCGCTGGAAAAGCTAATTAAAGAATCGCCGCCAAGCGACGCCTTCCTTTGGCCCCTAGACATCGCATTCGCTAACGGCGTTCCTGGCTTTGGGTACATGATGCGGCTGCGCGAATCCCGCTTTAAGGGACTCCTCGATTTGATGACAAATCGGATCGACCCCAAGTTTCGCGAGCTAACGACAGTAGGTTTGGCGCTCGCCGATAACTTCTACAAGCTGCACGCCATAGGTCTCTGCTATCGCGATATCTCGTTTGGAAACGCTTTCTTCGACCCGGATACCGGCGATGTATTGATTTGCGACAACGACAATGTCACCGAGAATCGTTCACCAAGAGTGAGCGTCCTCGGGACGCCTGACTTTATGGCGCCGGAAATCGTCCGACGCGAGGCTCTGCCGAGTCGGCAGACGGACCTGTTTTCGCTTGCAGTCCTGTTGTTTTACATCTTCCACATTCAGCACCCGCTCGTGGGAAGGAAAATCCTGTCGATCCACAGTTGGGATCTGTCCGCCCGCACAAAATTCCTCGGCATGGAGCCAGTGTTCATTTTTGATCCCAACGACAAGTCGAACGAAGCGGTTGATCGGTCAATCGATGCGATCGGAGAAGCCGGCGCGAATGCCCTAATCTATTGGCCGATTTATCCACAATTCTTGCGTGATACGTTCACCCACGCGTTCACGGTGGGGTTACGGGATGCCGATCATGGCAGAGTTACGGAAGGGGAATGGCGGCGGGTGCTGTCGCAGCTTCGCGATTCAATTTTCTATTGCGCCTCTTGTCGCAGTGAGAACTTCTACGAT
>Ga0210393_10003083_pt1 | contig 13476 bp, 15 predicted proteins | sample IncBWC27OmetaG_FD_160068 | JGI IMG/M metagenome (GOLD analysis project Ga0210393, IMG submission 160068) | Forest soil microbial communities from Barre Woods Harvard Forest LTER site, Petersham, Massachusetts, United States - Inc-BW-C-27-O ... | reverse complement strand
TCAGGGCCAGTTGCGGATCGTTCGTCGTATTGACCACCGCAACGTTGTAGTTCGACAGATCGAGTTGGACGTGGAGAGGTTCGCAGGCTTTCTTGACGGCGTAGAAAGAAGACTGGGTGTCGTAATCCGCGTTCAGGATTTGCCACGTGTTGCTGGGCCATGCAGGCTGGGTCATCCACAAAAGGCGGCCGCTGTTCGGGGCCCAGAGATGCGCGTTCATACCTTCGAAGATCGCGCGGTGGTCGACATAGTCGAGCATCTGCGCCTTGCGCTCGAAATCTTCCAGACTCACGGGCGCGCCAAACTCTGCTTGCATTTGCGCCATGAACGGGGCCATGTCGCCGTTTCCGCTTTGATGCCAGTCGTGGTAGGCCCACGCGTCGCTGACCGGCCACTGATCTTCTTTCGGTATCCACGCGCGGAAAGATTCCAGGGTCGAAAATGACGGTGTTCCGGTTTCGACCGAGAAACCGTGATTCAGCGAGGTGTAGTAGAGCGCCGGATCCATGTATTTATAGGGGCCGCTGTTTTGGAGATTGACCTGGTTCGAACTCGGAAAATAATAGCGAGTGCCGTCGAGGGAACGAATCAGCTCGATGAGACCCTCGTTGATAGTGGGCTGAGGAACGCCTTCGTTGCGGCCGCACCACACCACGATCGACGGATGATTGCGGAAGCGCAGAATGGTGTCGCGGGCGTTCTCGAGAAATAGCGCCGGGTCCTCGGCTTCGACGTTGTAGTTCTGCGTGGACTCCCAGAAATCGTTCCATACCATCAGCCCGTATTCGTCGGCGAGATCGTAAAAAGTTTGCTCGGTGTTTTGGCCAACCCAGTTGCGAATGATGTTTAAGTTGGCGTCGCGGTGCAGACGGAAGTAAGGTTCGAGGTGCTCGCGGGAGACGCGTTTACGCGAATCGTCCATGCCCCAGTTGCCGCCTCGCGCTGCGATGCGCACTCCGTTGACTCGGATCACCAGGTACGGGGAAGTCTTAGTATCGTCGAGCATCTTCACCGCCGGCGACTGCTCGCCGCCGGGCGATAGCGAAGCGACCCAGGATTTCCATCCGTCCCTCCATTCGGGAGGAAAAGTCGATGGAAATGGATCGGCGGCTGGAATTTCGCGCATGCCTTCGTGTCGAACGTCGACTACTGGCTCCGCTCTCAGTCTAGCCGTCGTCGGAGAATATTCCAGCCGGCGCAGGTGGCCCGTGCTGTCGAGCAGGCTCAGTTCGTAGGTGACCTCACGAATTCCGAAGCGTAATTCTTTTGTATCGGACTCCGACGTTCCCTCGGAAAAGCTTAGGTGCAAGGTATAAAGTTCCGGCTTGCCGTAGCCATTCGGCCACCACAGCCGTGGATGCTGCACCATGAGCTGAGCGAACTCAGATGGCTGCAATGTGACGGAACTCTTTCCCGGGGCCAGCGCTACTTGTTTAGTGACGACGATCTCACCGAACGAAGCCGTCAAGGTTCCGTTCGCGGCCGAACTGGAAAGATTCTCCAGGGTCACGGTGATTTCGACCTCGGCGCGGCTCGTATCTGGCAGCGGGAGAGTGGTTACGACCTGAGCGTCTCCGATTGTCACGTTGCTGGTTGCGGTTAGTGTGACGGGTTGCCAGATGCCGGTATCACGGTCGCGAACCGCCGGAATCCAGTCCCAGCCTTCCGTGGCTACGAAAGTCGGGCCATCGAGGCACATGATCCCGCCGTTTTCTCCGGGGCCACCCTTGATCGATTGCTCCTGAGGAATGCCCGGATGAGGAGGAGGGGAGACGCGCACGGCGAGAACGTTCGCGTGATCGGACTTCACGACATTGCTCACGTCGAAGACACCTCTGATGAATGCTCCCTTGATCGAGCCGAGAGGCTGGCCGTTGAGCCACACGGCTGCCCGGTAGTTGATGCCCTCGAAGGTCAAAGCCAGGCGGCGTCCGTGCGCGGCTTTCGGAATGTGGAACTCGACGCGATACCAGTAGTCCTGCTTGTTCAGGCTCTCGGGGATGTTGAGATTGTTCAGACCGTAATCGGGATCGGGATATATGCCACGATCGACCATGGTGGTGAGCGCAGTTCCGGGAACGGTTGCGATCATCCAGTCTCGAGCGTTGAAGCCGGGCTGCGAGATCGCCGGACCGTCAGCAATTGTTTTTGGCGCGGGGATCATTTGCCATCCTCCGGCCAGTGTCCACTGGGTTTCGCCGTTGGGTTGGAGAGTCTCCTGTGTGGTCACCCGCCTCGCGACAGGAATTGAAAATGGCGCATTACTGCGCGGCATCGTGGCCGGATCCTGTGGCGCTCGATACCCGGCCTGACCGCGAGTTTGCACGGGCCACGGTTTCGAACCTTCTTCGAATGCGATGGTTGAAAAGTCCGCAGGCTTTTGGAAGAGCCGTTTGATATCGTCGGCGCTTAATGCGTTTCGCACCAGAGTCAGGGAGGCGATCGCTCCGCCGAAGTGCTGTAAGTTCTGAGTGGACGCGGAAGGAGGAGCCATCTCGAGAACCGGGCTCACGCTTCCCAAATCTAATTTTCCGTTGGCCACTTGGAGGCCGTCGCCGTAGAGCCGAAACTCTTCGCCATCAAAAGTCGCTGCGATAAAATGCCACTTCCCCGGATTGAACGCAGCGGTGCCGAAGAGACTGTTATCCTTGCCCATCCACAGAATCGCGTGCTCGTCATCGAGCGCGAGATACCTCGAAAATTCTTCCGCGGGATCGCCGAAGCCGGCAATCAGGCTGACCGATTTCCTCGGCTCCTCGGGTTTCACCCAGGCGTAGAGCGACCAGGGAGAATCGGCGCGAAGGACCGAGTCGGTTTTCACGAGTGGCTTCTTCAGGCCATCGCCATCCGGCAAGAAAGTCGCATTGAACGGACCATAGGAAGGAGGATCGTTAGTGAGCTGAACCTGCGATTGGGCGCCAACGGTAGCTGCGATCATAAGAAGCGAGATCATCGCAACTAAAATCAGGGATCGAACAGCAGGAAACGAAGTCTTCATAAAAGCTCCGTGGGGCGCTCGATATATCGCCGATGGTGAAGGTGAATCGTAGCAGGACTGGATGAGGTGTTCCAGGCCAGGATGCAAAAGTCGAATGGAGGGCATCCAAAAAATCGCTAGTTCAGGTGTCTAAAATTATTGACCGGTCGGATCGCCTGACGTATTCTCGGTTGGAGTATGTTGTCACATCGCCATCACCGCCATCATCATCACGCGCATAGCGCGACGGCGGCGATGTGTACCTGAGATTGCAGATTTGATTTAACCAGCACTTTTCAGGAGTTCAGCCCGCTGAAGCGAAAACGCTTAGCGGGCTTTTTGTTTCTCCGAGAAAGGAAGTAACGGTATGAGTACGGAACTTGACTTCGACAAACTAAGCGGCCTGCTTCCCGCCGTGGTGCAAGACTCGGCCAATGGGGAAGTCCTGATGGTCGGCTTTATGAATCGTGAGGCGCTCGAACGCACGCTGCAGGAAGGGTATGTGACATTCTTCAGCCGCACGCGCCAGCAACTCTGGATGAAGGGTGAGACCTCGGGAAACCGGCTGAAAGTGGTTGTGGCCTCTACCGACTGCGACCGCGATAGTCTGCTGCTCCGGGTTGAGGTCGAGGGAGCGGGACTGGTCTGCCATCGCGGTACGCGCTCGTGCTTCACCGAGCCAGTTCAGTTGCAAGGATTGGAAAACGAAGCAGTACTGCCGAAGGAGGCGCGATGAAGCTACACATCGGCATTCCGAAAGGCAGCCTCGAGGAGGCGACTTTGCAGCTATTTGCGCGCGCCGGCCTGCCCACACGTACGACCGGGCGGTCGTATTTTGCCAGCACCGCCGACCCCGAAATCGATTGCATGCTGATTCGCGCGCAGGAGATGGCTCGGTATGTGGAGCACGGTGCGATCGATGCGGGCCTGACCGGGCTTGACTGGGTGATCGAAAGCGGACTGGGCGTCGTCACCGTGAGTGACTTGATTTACGCCAAGCGCAGCCGCGGCAAAGTGCGTTGGGTGCTGGCGGTGCCGGAAGATTCTGCGGTCCAGCGGGCGGAGGATCTGTCGGGAAAAATTGTCGCCACTGAATTGGTGAAGGTGACGCGCGACTACTTCACCAAGAAAGATGTCGAGGTGCGGGTGGAATTTTCGTGGGGCGCTACGGAGGTCAAGCCGCCCATGCTGGCCGATGCGATTGTCGAAGTGACGGAGACGGGAAGTTCGCTTAAAGCTAATCGCCTGCGCATTCTGGAGACGGTGCTGGAATCGAACACCCAGTTGATCGCCAACAAGTCTTCGTATGCCGATCGCGATAAGCGACGAAAAATCGACAACCTGGCCTTGATGCTGCAAGGAGCCATGGAAGCGCAGGAGCGGGTTGGACTTATGCTCAATGTCCGGAAGGAAGACCTGGCCGCGGTGCTCGCGGTGTTGCCCGCGTTGCAGAAACCGACGATTTCTCACCTGAGCGACCAAGCTTGGCTGGCCGTAAATACTGTGATCGACGAGGCGGCTGCATGGGATGTTATTCCGCGGCTCAAGGAAGCGCGGGCGCAAGGGATTGTTGAGTATCCACTGAACAAGGTGGTCCTCTAATGCGGATCGTTTCTGGCCGCGCAGCGGATGCGATGGTGAAACGCCTTGCCGTCCGAGGCGAGCGGTCGACAAGGCTAGAGCCGCTGGTGAAGCGCATTGTGAATGACGTTCGCAGGGGCGGCGACCGATCGCTTCGCCGCTATGCGGAGCGCTGGGATGGACTGGGGGCGAAGCGGGCTCCGCGAGTGCCTGAGGAAGAAATGGTGGCGGCCTGGGAAACTCTTGCTCCTGAATTACGCAAGTCTTTGCGTCAGGCTGCGCACAACATCCGGCGTTTTTGCGAGTGGCAGAAACCTGCGGACTGGATGCGAACTCGTGGCGGAATTTCGCTCGGACAAATTGTTCGGCCCGTGGAGTCGGTCGGCTGCTATGTGCCAGGCGGGCGTTTTCCGCTGGTTTCGACGGTTCTCATGACGGTGATTCCGGCGCAAGTTGCGGGAGTGAGGAATATTCGTGTGGTCTCGCCCAAGCCAACGGCGGAAGTATTGGCCGCGGCGGCGATGCTGGGGGTGCGTGAGTTTTATCGCGTGGGAGGGGCTCAGGCCATTGCGGCGTTGGCCTACGGCACCAGCAGCATTCCTCGAGTGGATAAGATTGTCGGGCCCGGAAATGCTTATGTTACGGCGGCGAAGAAGTTGGTCGCGTTCGACTGCGCGATTGATTTTCTCGCCGGGCCGACGGAGGCCGTCATTCTATGCGATTCGCTGAGTGGCTCGCGGGGCGATTCGTGTGCGCCAGAATTCATTGCTGCCGACCTGGTGGCGCAGGCCGAGCATGATCCGGAAACGCTGGCTCTGTTGATTACAACGTCTGGCCTGTTGGCGCGAACGGTGAAAACGCTTGCAACGCGCCTCGCGAAAGACAATCCGATCGCATGCGAGTCCTTGCGTGCGCGAGGCGCCGCGCTGGTGGCGGCATCTCGTGAGCAAGCGCGGGACTGGGCCAATCGACTGGCGCCTGAGCACATTACCATCGGCGAGGAAGATTTGCCATTCATTCAGAATGCGGGCTCGATTTTCATTGGAAACTATTCCGCGCAGGCGGCGGGCGACTACGCCTCCGGTCCCAACCACGTGTTGCCGACTTCGGGGCAAGCTCGATTTCGAGGAGGTCTCAGCGTGATGGATTTCGTGAAAGTCATTACCGTGCAGCAGCTCTCGGCAAAAGGATTGAAGGAGATTGCGCCCGCGATCGAATGTCTCGCCGAAGCAGAAGGATTGGCCGCGCACGCGCAGTCGATCCGCGTGAGGCGCGAACATGCTTAGTCCCCGGGAAGCGGTGCGCACACTGCCGTCCTACCACCCTCCGCTGGCGGGGCGGCACGGATTGCGACTGGATTTCAATGAGAACACCGCCGGTTGCTCGCCGCGAGTCCTCGAACGCTTGCGGCGGTTGGATCCGGAGCAACTGGCCAGCTACCCCGAGCGCGAGCCGGTCGAAGCGAAAGTGGCTGACGTGCTGGGCGTCGGAGCGCCGGAACTGTTGTTGACCAATGGCGTGGATGAAGCGATTCACTTGCTGTGTGAAACTTATCTCGAGCCGGGCGATGAAGCGTTGATCGTTGTCCCAACCTATTCGATGTATCGCATTTACATGATGTCGGCGGGCGCGCAGGTGACCAGCGTTCCCGCGGGCGAGAATTTTGGGTTTCCCGTCGACGAAGTGTGCAGGCGAATTTCGCCGCGTACGCGATTGATTGCCATTGCGAACCCAAACAATCCCACGGGATCAGTTGCGCCGCCGGAAGATTTGCGGCGAATCGCCGACTCGGCGCCGAATGCTGCGGTGCTTGTGGATGAAGCCTATTTCGAGTTCTACGGCCAAACCATGCTGGCGGCGCGAGAGCAATTCCCCAACCTGTTTGTGGCGCGCACTTTTTCAAAGGCATACGGGCTGGCAGGTTTGCGCATTGGCCTCCTGATTGGCGATGCCGATCAAATGCGCGCGGTGCGGCGCGTCAGTTCGCCTTACAACGTGAACGCCGTTGCACTGGCTTGCCTGCCCGAAGCACTGAGCGACCGGGTGTACATCCAGCAATATGTGAAGGAAGTTCGCGAATCCCGTGGGCGACTGGAGCGCGTTCTCGCGGCCAGCCGAATTCACTTCTGGCCTAGCAAGGCGAATTTTGTGCTGGCGCGCGTAGGTGCCGCGCCATCGTTTGTGGAAAGCATGCGAAGGCGCGGCATTCTGGTGCGTGACCGGTCGAGCGATCACGGTTGCGAGGGATGCGTGCGGATCACACTCGGCCCGCGGGCACACACTGATCGATTGCTCACTGCGCTGCAGGAGACGTTCGAGGAGCTTGGCATTGCGCAAGGAGTGTCGCGCCGATGAGAAAGGGAACTATCAGGCGTTCGAGCAAAGAGACGCAGATCCAACTTTCGCTCACCATCGAGGGCCGCGGCCGCTATCAAGTGTCGACCGGCATTCGATTCTTCGATCACATGCTGGAACTGTTTGCGCATCACGGTGGCTTCGATTTAAAGCTGAAGGCCTGCGGTGACCTCGACGTCGACCAGCATCACACCGTGGAGGATGTTGGGATCGTTCTCGGGCAGGCGTTTGATAAGGCGCTCGGGAGCAAGCGCGGCATTCTGCGCGCCGGATACTTTTTGATGCCGATGGACGAGACTATGGGCTTGGCCGCTGTCGATTTCTGCGGGCGCACCGCTGCAGTGGTGGATACCAAGGTGCGTACGCGGCTCGTTGGCGATCTGCAATCCGAACTGGTACACGACTTCTTCGAGGGATTTGCGCGAGGCGCACGAGCTAATGTGCATGTGCGGGTGCTTTATGGGCGATCGAACCACCACAAGATTGAAGCGCTGTTCAAGGCCTTTGCCCGGGCGTTGCGCGCGGCTTGCTGGCGCGACCGTCGCATGGCTCGCCTGCTGCCCAGCACCAAGGGAGTGCTGTGATGATCGCAATCGTGGATTACGGCGCCGGCAATCTGGTCTCGGTTAAAAAAGCGCTGGACTGGTTGAAGCAGGAATGTGCCATAACTTCCGCTCCGGCGGATGTCGCGAAGGCGTCGAAAATCGTTCTGCCGGGCGTCGGCCACTTTGCCACGACGGCGGCTCTAGCGCACTCAGGTTTAAAAAAGGCGATTGCGGAGGCCATTGAAGGCGGAACGCCTTTCCTGGGGATCTGCGTCGGCATGCAGTGGATGCTTGAGCACAGTCAGGAATCGCCGGACACCAGCGGGCTGGGCTTGTTGCATGGCGAATGCGAGCGCTTTCCGATGAGTGTGAAGTCGCCCCACGTTGGATGGAACCAGCTTGAGGTTAACTCTTCCTCGCGGCTGTTGCGTGGCGTGCCGTCGGCTTCGTTCGTTTATTTCACACATTCGTTTCGTGCGCCGGTTACGGAGACGACGGTCGCCTGCTGCGAGTATGGTGGCCGATTTTCAGCGGCAGTGGAACGGGAGCATGTTTTCGGCGTCCAGTTTCATCCTGAGAAATCAGGAGCGGTTGGTTTGAAGATGCTGAGCAATTTCTGCGAGATATGATGTTCGCGATCTGACATGTTGACAAAACGCATCATCGCTTGTCTCGACGTGGACGGCGGCCGTGTGGTCAAAGGCGTGCAGTTTGAAAATCTCCGAGACGCCGGCGATCCAGCCGAGCTGGCGAAGGCCCACAGCGAGTCGGGCGCAGACGAGATTGTTCTGCTCGATATTTCGGCGGCTCATGAGCGGCGAGCAACGCTGCTTGAGACTGTGCGTCGCGCCGCCCGCCAGTTGTTTATTCCGTTCACAGTGGGCGGCGGCATTCGAACTTTGGAGGATGCGGCTGCCGTGTTTTCGGCGGGCGCGGATAAGATCAGCATCAACTCTGCGGCGTTGGCTGACCCGACGGTGATCACGCGAATCGCAGAGCGCTTCGGCTCCCAAGCCGTGGTCGTGGCGATTGACGCCAAGCGCTCGGGGCGAGGCCCTCATTGGGAGGCGTTCACGCACGGCGGACGCGCTGCCGCCGGGCGCGACGCGATTGCGTGGGCGCAGGAGGCGGAAAAGCGTGGTGCGGGAGAAATTCTACTCACTTCGATGGATCGGGATGGCACCGGCATCGGCTTTGATTGTGAGTTGACGCGCGCGGTCGCAGACTCAGTGCGAATTCCGGTGATTGCCTCCGGTGGAGCGGGCGGCGCGCAACATTTCGTGGAAGTATTCCGCGAAGGCCACGCTGACGCGGCACTGGCTGCGTCGATTTTTCACTATGGCTTCAGCCGGCTGGCGGACCTCAAGGAGAAAATCAAGGCGCAAGAAATTCCGGTGAGGTGGCCATGCTGATCCCCTCCATCGATCTGATGGGCGGCAAGATTGTGCAACTCGTGCAAGGCAGGAAGAAGGCGCTGGAGTTCGACGACTTCGACGAGTGGGTGAGCCGCTTCTCGAAATATCCTTTGGTGCAGCTGATCGATCTGGACGCCGCAATCGGGTCGGGTAACAACGTCGCTCTAGTAAAGGAGTTTGCTCAGAAACTGCCGTGCCAGGTGGGTGGCGGTATTCGCTCGGTGGAGGCGGCGCGGGCGGCGCTGGCAGCGGGAGCGCAAAGAGTCATCATCGGGTCTGCGCTCTTCGCTGGAGATGAGCTCGACTACAACTTTGCAGAACGAGCGGCGGACGCTCTCGATGCCAGGCGGCTTGTCTTTGCGCTCGATGCGATCGGTGGTCGAGTCGTCACTCACGGGTGGCGAAAGCAGACTTCAGTCAGCCCGCTCCAGACGATGCAAGCGCTGGAACGGTGGTGCGACGCATTTCTCTATACGCACGTGGAGACTGAAGGCCTGCTCCAAGGATTTCCGTTGGATGTGATCCGTCCGCTACGCGAGGCCACGGCGAAGCAGCTCATTGCGGCGGGAGGTATACGCGCGCAAAACGAAATCGACGGCTTGCACGCCCTCGGCGTGGATGCCGTGGTTGGAATGGCGATCTACCAGGGACTTCTTCCTGCGTAACATTCACGCGAAAAGCCAATAGCTCAGAACTTCAGCCCGACGGCGCTGCTCAAGAACGCCGCGACGGGCGACATCGTTCGGCAGGCGCTGATGAATGTCGCCATGAAGTTGGGGCTGCAGATTTGTTTGTCGGTGAAGTTGACGCGGTCGCTGGCATCGCGTCGAAAGGCATGTCTCAGTTGGAAGAAATGAGTGCCGCTCAAAACCAACTGAAACACCGCTTTCGCTCGGTTTTAACTGACTTCTGAGCGGCGACTTGGTACTAAACTTTCGGGAGTGCCCCCACTCCCTTCAGGCGACTTGCCTAGCAAACAATCAAGTGTGCTTGCGTGAGGTTTACGTCCAGGTTCGAACGTGCCTTGTCGCAGTGTTACAATTGCGCGCGCCGGAATGTTATTTGACAGGGTGCCTAAGTCTCCCATGCCCTGAGAAACTTAGGGCATCCATTCCGGCGCGCATCTCTATACTGAAATCTAAGCCCTCATTCGCCTAAACTTATCAGGCTGAAATATCTCAAACTGTGGTGTGATAGTATTCCCTGTCGAGTCTGTGAGCGTATTATCACTAGCAAGCCACTTGCATATATCAAGAACAACTGGCGCATCGAACGCGATCAAAGCGGTGTTAGAATGACTTTCCTTTCTTATATTTGTCGAAGGAATCATCACACCTATCTGTTCAAACCACTTAGCAAGTTCCTCAGCTGTAATGTTATGCGTAAGATTTGTAATCCGAAGCCATTCTCCGTTTGGTAGCCGCATGTTCTCTGTCCTCGTCATTTGGTACTGAACCCTCTCAAATCTCGTTGTTCTCTTGGCTACCCGATGGTTCGTCCACCGTGGGCGGCAGAGTCGGTAATACAACCTCATTCAACACATAATTCAAGTTAAAGACTTTGTTTTCGAGCTGATCGACTATCTTTACCAACTGTTCGAAATGGTCCTGCGAGGCGAATGCCATCTTTTACTCCCATCGGTACGACTGCTGTGCTGCTGCTGGAAGCCCGCCACATACGACAGGCGCATTCAAAGCCGGGCTGCCTTGCTGCGGACCCTTCCCGACATTCTGAGTAGCAAGGAAAGCTTCCGTGATCAGCTCATTGTTCGTTACCTGCCAAGGATTGAGCGTAGGGATCGCGCCGGGATAGCCGGGAGTCGATGGTCCGCCGCCTGGAGACTGGGTTATGCCTCCCGAAGCGACAAACACAGCTGAACCGCCAACAAGTTCCCAAGTTCCTGACTGATCGGTAGTCATACCGAATCCAGCGTACTCAAGATTCGGGCAATTGCCGGCTTGCGATTCATTGTAAATATCTTCGGCTACTGTCGCGACGGAGAGACCTCCAGGTATTCCGACGGTTACGTTCGCCACTGGCATTCCAGCTGTCGGCACCTGCGCGTTTCCGCACGGTGGGCGGACCATTGGATACCCCGGACCAGCCGCATACAGAACGCCGTTCACGGCAGTTCCAGTCGGATCAGTCGTAAAGCTTGATGTGCTCGGACTGGTTCCTGTTGGTCCTTGTGCTGTAGGTTGTAGATTAGTTGACATGTTATTCTCCTGTGTTCATCCCTACAGTTCTGCCCCATCTGCTTCCGTTAGGGACATTGGCAGAATAGTTAGGTTCGTTTTCAAATGTCTTGTTGGGTGCGCTCACGTTCGTCTTCGGTCGCTGTGTCACTGGCAACGAACTAGTTTGCGGTGCTGCTGGCTTGAATTCCGGAAAGTTCTTTGCTGGCGGAACTTTCGTTACGGCTAGGTTGCCATGCTTGCTATCTGTAGCCGGAACAGCACTCGCTACATCATGCACGAGAGCATCGCTCTCGGGAGCGGGCGGATGCGAGCCTGCCACGTAGTTGTCCTGACTGCTGTACGGGCCGTATTGATTCCTTGTTGCAGAGTGTGGCCAAGTCATAGCTAGTCTCCGTCTCCAAAGCGTGTTGGGAATAGCAAGTGGTATCGGCATGTTCCTCACTGGAACGATTCTGGAGATATTGCTCCAGATCGAGGTTAACACTCAGAAGCGAGGAGAAGAGTGAGATGACTACAATGAAACCGGATTTACAGAAGTCAGTGATGTTGACAAAAGCTGTTAACGAAGGATTGAAAGAACTAGACGAAAAGATGCGCGACGGTCTGCCTTTGGAAGAATTCACAAAGGAGATGGCTAGATTGCGGATCATGCAAGATGAGAGTATGAGAGCGTTAGATCCTGACGGTCGGCATTTGATGGGTAAGATGCTGCGAAGGTTCTCCGCTCTTCCTAGGGAACTAAAGGACCACTACCTTCCTATGTTGCAAGCGCTGGACATTCCGGATGACATGGATTCATTGACAGAAGAACAAGCAGCGCTTGTATGCAGGAAGACGCAGTTATTCTTTGAAGACATGTTTAAGGAGATAGATCAGCAGCAGTAGGATTCCACTATAGGCGAAAAGTATAGGTGAAGTTGTGGAAGGCCGCCCGCACCAAATAGGGGTAGGTTCAATTGTTTCAATATCGATACTACTGATCTGTGAATATGCTGTGAATATCTTTTTGGTGTCTGCTACTAGCGGCGTAACCCAGTGATAACTACGGCTAGATAGTTGGGGTCGAACAAAAGAAAAGGGTAGGTGCTTTCCGGGAGAGGTATTTATTATTAATTATGATGATTCGCGGTACTGGACGACGCAAGATAGCTAGTGATCTAGTAGCCGCAGACAGGAGAGTTACTACAATGGGTAAGAACAGAACACAACTCGCAGCAGAAGCACGCTTGAAAGATACCACGCCAGCAGCAGTTGCAGATCAGCCAGAAGCTCAGACAGCGGCAATGGCACCTGCCGCACCAGTCGCTGATAAGCCAGTCGCTGATAAGCCGGCAGTTCCACTGAGCAAGCAAGAGACGACGATCCTGAAGCTGGCAGCTGCACTGCGGGAGAAGCGGCAGATCGAAGTGAAGCCGGAGATGCTACAGCAGGACGGCAAGTTCATCAACGTCGTTGTTGGCAAGGATTGGCCGACGATTCGGATCGGGACCAGCGGCGGTGTTACGGTGCTGGAGCTCAAGTCGTATCCGAACGCTTTCGACGCTGCGGTGGACGGCGATAAGCTGCTGGCGAAGCAAGTGGCTCGGGATCAGAAGAAGCAAGCTGTGGCAGCCCCGGCTCCGGCTAAGCAGCAAGAGGCAGTGACGGCGTAGCAGTTAAGTTGATGGATGTAGCAGCTTACGTCACCTAATATGGGTGGCGTATTGCTGTCTTTCCTTCTTCATAGATGATGAAAGTAGGCGTGGCGGTCGGGGGGTTTGCCGCGGTGAGAAAATCGCATGGCGACGTGCGTTTTGTAAGGACGTTTGTCAGGGGAGAATCGCGTGTCGCGGTAAATGCGAAACATGGACCCGCGCGACGGGCGTGGATCAGCAACCAGATGCGGCGCGAGTTCAGACAGCGGTACTGCGAAATTCGTAATGAAACGTAGGACAGGCCGGCGAACGCTGGTCTCCCATTCTTCTTTGTGCGCGAGGAACCAGTCACGATTGTTGTTGCGTTTGAGTCGAGTGAGAAAACGGAAAAGATCAGTACTGAAATAAACGGGCATTGAAGATAAGGTAAAAAGGAACGAAGAAAAAGTAAAGTGCGGGACCAGAAGCGGCCGACATTGACGTCGACCACGGCCGCATGTTTCGATGAGAAGTGCCGAGCCGCAAACTTGTTCTTCCGGTCGACGACCTTCTACCGGAGATTCTTGATTCCTTAAAACTGCACCCGAACCTGGTGATCGTAGCCGCCCCTGGGGCGGGGAAGACTACGCGTGTGCCGCCGGCACTACTAGGGACGTTCAGCGGAGAAGTGATCGTACTCGAACCGCGCCGGATTGCCGCGCGACTGGCGGCGCGCCGAGTCGCATGGGAACTCGGCGAAGAGGTAGGCGCGACGGTCGGATATCAGATCCG
>Ga0210393_10003082_pt1 | contig 13480 bp, 11 predicted proteins | sample IncBWC27OmetaG_FD_160068 | JGI IMG/M metagenome (GOLD analysis project Ga0210393, IMG submission 160068) | Forest soil microbial communities from Barre Woods Harvard Forest LTER site, Petersham, Massachusetts, United States - Inc-BW-C-27-O ... | reverse complement strand
TCGCGATCGCTTTTGCGCGCAGTGAGTGGGCCGACCAAATCGCCCAACTCGGTGGACCCTTCTCGATCAGCTATGCCCCTTGCATCAACCGGTTTCGTGGGGCCGAGAACGTCGAGCTGCAGCTCATCGACTGGCAGCCCGAGCCGTCGGTCGCGGCGCGGCAGCCGGTGGAGTCGGCCACGGTGTGACGAACATCCCAGAGCTTCAGCGGCAACTGCGGGACACGCTCGAGGGGCGGGGGATCACCGACCCCAACGTGCTCGACGCCGTCGAGGAGACGCGTCGCGACCGCTTCGTCCCCGAGTCCTTGCAGTGCGCGGCCTACGAAGACGACGCCCTTCCCATCGGCGAAGGGCAAACGATCAGCCAGCCCTACATCGTCGCACTGATGACGCAGGAGCTGCGACTGGGCGGCGATGAACTCGTGCTGGAGATCGGCACGGGCAGCGGCTATCAGACGGCCATCCTCGCGCGTTTGGCGCGTCGCGTCGTGACGATCGAACGCATCGAGAGTCTGTCGGCCAGCGCCCGCCGAGTGTTGGCCGAGCTGGGCGTCACCAACGTCGACTATCGGATTGGTGACGGCACACTCGGAAATCCCGAGTCCGGTCCCTATGATCGGGTGATCGTGACCGCGAGCGCTCCCGCCGTTCCCGAACCGCTCTACTCACAGCTCAAATTGGGCGGCCGAATTGTGGCTCCGGTCGGAGATGAATCGTCGCAGGATCTCGTGATCCTCGAAAAGACACCGGCCGGCCGCCGATTGACGCCGCTCTGCGGTTGCCGCTTCGTCAAGCTAATCGGCGAGGCCGGATGGGCTCCGACGGAGTGAATTTTTCTCGGCTCCAACGCAAACCCGATTTCAAACGTACAACAGACCGGCCCGCTCCCCGATTCCTCCGAACGGCTTCGGCCTCGTGACCGCTCGCTTGCCGCCGGTGAGGCCAATATCATCACGTTCCCCAGGGGTCATCCCGTTGATGGGCACACCGTATGTCGCTTGAGCTGAGCAATGTCGTCAAGACGTATCGCGAGCCGGACGGCAACATCCTCACCGTGCTCGACATCGAGCGATTTCAGATCGCACCGGCCGAGCAGGTTGTGCTGGTGGGAGCCAGTGGCGGCGGCAAGACCTCGCTGTTGAATGTGATTTCCGGGATCAGCACGCCCGACAAGGGCAGCGTTAAGGTCGACGGCCTCGAGATCACGCGGTTGCCCGAGGTGGCCCGCGACCGCTTTCGGGCCGAGCGGATTGGTTTTGTCTTTCAAACATTTAACCTGCTTCCCGCGTTTAGTGCGCTCGAAAACGTGCTGTTGGGGATGAGCTTTTCCGGCAAGCGGGTCGATTCCAAGCGGGCCTTGCAGCTGCTCGAGCGAGTTGGCCTGGGGCATCGCGTGTCGCATCGGCCGCCGCAGCTTTCAGTCGGCGAGCAACAGCGGGTGGCCGTCGCCCGGGCCTTGGCCAATCAACCGACGCTGCTGTTGGCCGACGAGCCGACCGCCAACGTCGACGTGAAGAACCAGGATTTAATCCTCGACCTGATCCGCGAAGGATGTGCCGAGTCGAAGGTGGCCCTGTTGATGGTGACGCACTCGCCCGAAGTCGCGGCCCGGTTTCCCCGCGTCGATCGACTCGAGAACTTCAACCGCGCTGCATCTGGAACGGGGGCCCCTCGATGAGCCTGTTTGCGATCGCGTGGAAGAGCATCCGCCAGCGGTTTCTGTCGTCATCGCTGACGGCGTTCAACGTCGCGCTGGGCGTGATGCTGATGGTGGCCGTGCTCGTGATCTACGGAATCATGGATCACATGTTCAGCCAGCAAACGATCGGCTACCAGCTGATCGTCGGGCCCAAGGGTAGCGATTTGCAGTTGGTGCTCAACACGGTCTACCGCGTGAGCGCTCCGCTACAGAACTTGCCGTACCTCTATTACGAGGAACTGAAGAAGGACCCGCGCGTCGAAACGGCCGTCCCGTTCTGCCTGGGCGACACGACCGAAAAGGGGACCTTCCCGATCGTCGGCACGACCGAGGAGTTTTTCGAGCATCCCTACGCGCCCGACCAGAAGTTCCAGATCCGAGGCGAACCGTTCGCCAGTTCGTTCGACGCCATCATTGGCTCGGAAGTCGCACGCACGAACCAATGGGACATCGGCACGCAGTTCCAACTGATCCATGGCGGGGCCGAGTCGCACAAGCACGAAGAGAAGTTCACCGTCCGTGCGGTCCTGGCCCCTACGGGTACGCCGAACGACAAAACCGTGTTCATTCACCTGAACGGCTTTTACGCGATCAGCGGTCACGACGCGCCGCTCAAGGAGGCGGTCAAACGCTGGCATGAGTTCAGCGGCAAGGGAACCACCGAGGCCGAGATCAACGCGGCCGCCGCCGAGTGGGCCCAGAAGTGCGGCATCCCCCTCGAGGAGCCGCCGCACAAACCGGGCGAGCACCATCATCACCACAAGACGTGCGACGTCCAAAAGGAAGTCACAGCCATCTTGGTGAATATGAAGAGCATTTCCCTGGCGGCCATGTTCAACGGCGAAATGAAGCGCGGCTACAAAGTGCAGGCCGTCAATCCGATCATCCCGATGCAACAACTGATGAGCAGCATCTTGGGCAACGTGCGAACGGTGCTGCTCGTGCTCACCGCGCTGATCATCGTCGTCTCGGGCGTCGGCATTTTCGTGAGCATCTACAACTCGATGTCAGACCGCCGCAAAGAGATCGCCATCATGCGCGCCCTGGGCGCACAGCGCCGGACCGTTTTCTCGATCATCCTGGCCGAGTCGATCCTGCTCTGCTTCGGCGGCGGAATCGTAGGCATCCTGCTCGGTCATGGCCTGGTCTTCGCCGCGGCCCCCATCGTTCAACAGCAGACGGGCCTCTTGATCAACCCATTCGCCTTCGAGCCAATCGAATTCGTGCTCCTGCCGGGCCTGATCGCACTGGCCTCACTGATCGGCATCGTCCCCGGCCTATCGGCGTATCGCACCGATGTGGCGCGGGCGCTGGCGGACTAGCAATCTTTTATCCGCCCCGTGTGGCCGGGGCGCCCGGCTTTGCGGAAGCCCCGGACTTTCGCCGGACGAGCGTTCGACGTGGATCGCGGACCATCGAACGGGGCTTCCGCTGACGCGGGCCGCCCCCGCCACCCGTCGGAACAGCTCGCACGTGGGCAGCCCAGCACTACTGCAACGACGTCTCCACCACCGTCAGCTCGATCCGCCCCAACACGCGGACCAGGGGCAAGAAGCTGGTCGTCGGCGCCGGGCCGTTGTCGGCGAAGCTCGATTCGCCCAGCTTGATGTGGGCCGCTCCGATACCCGATTCGCCGGTGCCGAGTGTGGCGTCGAGAGGTACCCAGCGGTCGCCGATGAGGGCCTCTGTCCACATGTGGCCGCCGAAGGAGGACAGGGGCTCGATGTAGACGAGGCCGACGGCGATCTTCGACGGAATGTTGCGAGCCCGCAGCATGGCGGCCAACAGCACCGCGTGTTCGGTGCAGTCGCCTTGCAGCGTGCGGGCTACCTCGGCGGCCGAGGCGAGGGCCGTCGAGAAATCCTTCTTTTGCATTTCGTGGTCGACATATTTCTCCATCGCGACGGCGATCTTCGACGGCTCGACCAGGTAGCGGGCCGCGCGGTCGACGTGATTCAGCACCTCGCGATCGTTCGCCTGCAGGAACTGCGTGGTGGCGAGATACTGCCGGTCGCAGCGGACGCTGCGATTGCTGGGGCTCGGCCGCACGCAGTGCACGGTGATCTCGCATTCGTCGACACCCTTGCGGATCACCTTTTGATTGGCGTCGTTGAGGAAGAAGGGGGTCGGGTCCTCGCCGCGCATCTTGACGCGATAGACGGCTCGCGTAGTGAAATGGGCCTTCGGGATGAATGTCGTTTTAACGAGCGTGTTGACGGCGATGTCGAGCCCTTCGCCAGCGATCTCCTTGAGAGCTTCTTCGGCAGGGACGGTGTACGTCGTCAGCGTTTGGCCGAGCATCTCGGTCGTCGAGACGGCCGGGTCGCCGTGCTCGTCGAGGTAAACCTCGATCGGCGATTGAGGCAGGACCGATTCGACCAGGTTGACCCGCAGCAGCGATCGGCGGCGCCCGTCGAGTGCGATGACCCGTTCTTGACGCATGGCCCGAAACCGCACGTCCGAAACCTGCATCTGTTCGGGCATGAAGACCCGCAGCGTGGCCGCATCACCCGGCTTAAAGGGATGCAAGTGCGGATAGCGATCGACGTACGCCGACGATTTCGTGGCCGCATCCCAGGGGATTGAGATTTCGTGCGCGGTGCCGGCAACCGTGCTCTCGCCGACCAGCAAACTGCCGCGGACGTGACAGGCAGTGCGCGTCGGAGCGGCCGGCGGGTTCTTGACCTCGTACACGAACGACTGCAGTTCGCCGCCGGGCAACTCTTCCTCTTCCTGCCGCGTCTCCATTTGCAGCGTCTGGCCGAATCGCTTGATTGTCAGATGCGTCTCGGAATCGGTCTTCACAAGCGCCTTGCCGTCGATCTGCACGGGCCGCGAAAACGTGTGCGAATAACCCATCCGGCTCTTCCCGAGATAGATCACCTGCCAGACATCGCTGGCTCCCGGGGGCAGGGGGGCCTGATTGCGGGCCGGCGTACGAGTGCGGCGCGGCGGATCGGCCCGCAGGTCGACGCCGGGCGCCAGAGCCAATGCTGCGACAAGGGAGACCAAAACCCTGTTCATTGGCCACCTTTTTAGTCCAATGTCCAAAGTCCAAGTTCCAAAGTCAGACGCAGTACGCACAGCGGCCATTTCGAGTCTCCCTCTCCGACTTTGAACCAATCCGGACCTTGGACTAATCGATACAGTCCCACGCGAGCGGTTCGCCGCGGCTGATCGCGCGAGTGGCGCGCTTCCCGAGTATTTTCGGCAAGTCTTTCGGCGGCAATCCGTGGCCCGGGCGAATCGAACGCACGTTGTGTTCGGTGAAGCGCTCGCCGGCCGCGATGTCGGCGACGGCGAACAACGAGCGGCGGAAGACGCGGCTCTTCGCTTCGGCTGGCGTCAGTCCGTAATGCACACTGCCGAGCATGGCTTCGGCCACTCGGACGGCGCGGACCATGTCCGCGAACTCGGCCGGCTCGAGCGAGAAGGCACTGTCCGGGCTCGGCGATTCGTGCGAGAGCGTGAAATGCTTTTCGATCAGGCACGCCCCCAGCGACACGGCCACCACCGGACACGCAATGCCCAACGTATGGTCGGAGAGCCCAACCGGGCAGTTGAAGGTCGATGTGAGATGCGCGATCGTGCGCAAGTTGGCCTCTTCGGCCGGCGCCGGATACGAGCTGGTGCACTTGAGCAAAGCCAGCTCGCGGCAGCCCGCTTCTCGTAGAGCAGTCACCGCGTCGGTGATTTCTTCCAGCGTGGCCATGCCGGTGGACAAGATCACCGGCCGACGCGTGGCCGCGATTTTTCTCAGCAGGGCCAGATCGACCAGCTCGAAGGACGCGATTTTGTGCGCGGGGGGATTGAACTGTTCGAGAAAGTCGACCGCCGATGCGTCGAACGGCGTCGAAAAGCAGTCGATGCCCAACCGCCGCGCCTCGGCAAACAGATCCGCGTGCCATTCCCAGGGCGTGGCGGCTTCTTGATAGAGGTCATACAGCGTGCGGCCATCCCACAGTGTGCCGCCGCTGATGCGGAACTCCGGCCGGTCGGAACGAATCGTGAGCGTGTCGGCCGTGTAGGTTTGCAGTTTGACCGCATCGGCTCCGGCCTCTTTCGCGGCGCGCACCAGTTCGAGCGCAGTCGCGAGACTGCCGGAGTGATTCGCCGACAGCTCAGCCACGATGTACACGGGCTGACCATCGCCAACTTTGCGCTTGCCGAGCTGCAACATGGGCGGCAACGCGTCATTTGAATTGAAGGGCGGGCTTGTCATTGCTTGGATGGGAACACTGTCTGCGCGACCTCGATCGCAGGCCGATTCAATACCAAGGCGCAACCGGCGCCGACGAGAAAGCCAATCCCTGTCCACGCATCGAAGTGCATTCGCCGACTCTCTTTCACTCGCGGTCGAGGGTTTCGTTGGCTGTCCCTCGACACGTTAATTTGAGTAAGGCCGTTTCTGGTTGTACTCGGGCTCTGCAAACGTGGCGAGACTGCTTTTCCGAGAATCCGATTCAGGCCGGTTTGTGGCCCTTCCGCCACTCGCCTCCCGCCTTTTCGAGCTGGGCGACTGGCGTGTCCCAACCGTTTGTGCGCAGATGCGAGACCTTTTCGCGATCAGCAGCGCGATGAAACGATCCCGTGCCGATCTGCTTTGTGGCCGAGCAGGTTCCTTCGCGGATTTGGCGCCAATGCTCCTGGAAGAGTTGACCGATCTCGGACTGCAGTCGCGCGTAGCTGGTTCCTAGAGTCTCCCCTTCCGCGAATTGGACCATCCGCTGGGTGATGAGGTCGCCCGTGTCGATTCCTGCGTCGAGGTAGTGAATCGAAACACCTTTCGGCGTGTTCTCGATAAAGCTCCACAAATTTGGATCCGCCCCGCGGTTCCAGGGGAGGTACGAAATGTGCAAATTCACGGCTCGACGCGGGAAGCGATCGAGAACGTAGGGTTTGATGATGTGCCGGTAGCCGTGCGAGACGAGAAAGTCGACCGGGTGGCGAGCGAAAAATGTCGCGTCGAGTGGATCCATTGTTTGGACGACTCCCGCCTCGGTCGATTTCAGAAAATCGAGCACGGGCGAATCGGGCGGACCCAGGAACAAGACGTTCATGCGACGCCGCTCGATTCACTTAAGATCGCGACGACCCGGGCCGCTCCCTGTCCGTCGACGAGTTGTCGGAACTTCGCCGCGCATTCGGCGCGACGAGCGGGATCCGAAATCAACGACTCGAGAGCAGACGGCAGATCGGCTGATGGATTTGTGCCAAGCTCATCAATTCGCACCGCCGCGCCTAGGTGATCCAGCGCCGCCGCAATCGGTCGCTGATTTTCGGCCGTCACCGCCAGCAGCATGGGCACTCCCAAGTAACCGAGTTCATAGACAGAGCTGCCGGCCGCGGTCACGGCCAAGTCACAGCTCGCCATGATCTGTGGCAGATTGCTCGGCGACACGTGTAACGCGACGTCTTTCATTTTCGCTGTGATCTCACGCAAGCGGAAGACGTGAGGATTGGCCGGTCCGATCAATACGTTGATCTGGCAGTCGGCCGGGAGGCCCGACCGCAAGATGGTGAGAAATCGTTCCGTCAAGTTGCCTTGGTCGGCTCCGCCCAACGTCAGAAGGACCTGCGAAATCGATTCGCTCGTTGCCAGCTTGGGAGACATCTGTCGGAACTCGCGCCGCAGCATCGCGTATTGGCAGCCGAGCAAGATTCGAGTGCCGTGCGTGTGCCGACCGTAGAAGACGGCGGCCGCTCCCGCGTTCTGGTTGAGCAGCACATTTGCGTGATAGGCCTCGTGGCGGCCGTCGTCGTCAATCACCATCAGCCGCCACTTCACGTCGCGCAAGGCCAGTTGATAGTCAGGTCCGAATTGATAACCGTCGAGCACGAGCCATTGCGGATGCGTGGTGTTCGCGATGCGCAGCGTCTCCTGGATGTCGTGCGCCTCGCGACGGCTTGCGGGCGCCGACTCGAAGCGATGAACTGCACACTGCTCCGAATGCAGCCGAGATTCGAGCGCATCCGGCAGTTCGGCACAGGCAAAGGCGACCGTTCCCCCAGCCTCCTGCCAAGCTTGGGCCAGCGCCACGCAACGCATGACGTGCCCCGTGCCGATGACCGAGTTGGCGTCGGCTCGGATCAAGAGCGTGCCGAGATTGGCGGACGGTGTGGGCAGGATTTGCTCCTGAGCGAGGAGGGTTCCGAGTCAACTCACAGCTTGGGTGCCATGCCCACGGCTCGGCGTGGGCATGCATTGCGGGGACATGCCGACCTAAGGCTTTGGGCATGGCACCCGTCATTCCAGGATGATCGAACAACTGGGATTTCGGACGAGTCTCTCTTTGCCGAGTTCCGCATCCCTCAAAAATCACGCCGTTCGATGTAGATGCACGTGATCGTCAGCACGACCGCCAGAAAAATCAGGTTGCTGATGATGGGCGGCCAGATGTCGATTTGCGGTCGCTCTTCGCGAGGCAGCTCTTCCCGATTTCCGCGGCCTTGCTCGAACAGCTCGATCGGATCGCCTGCCACCAGGTACGTCACGACGTTGTCCAGTTCGCCCGGCTTCGGGAAGATCGTGTACAGCGGCGTCACCACGTAGCGATAAAGAATCTGCAAAGTGTCCATCGGCGATTGATACGCGTTGCCGCGCTCGAACGGATCGAGTCGATAAGCAATCACGCGTCCAAATCCGTCGGCCGCCAGCAATCGATTCTCGGGCGAGAAGGCGATCGACGTGAGATCCCCCTGACTGCCGAGCTTAGCGGCTGTCGGGTGCTGCTCCTCGACGTCGTAGAGCCAGACGTGGCCGTCGTCGAAGAGGATGGCCACGCGGCGACCGTCGGGCGAGCCGACCAGCTTGCGGGGCTTGGCCTTCGGGCGGGGGGTGAGGTCGAGCTCTTCGGAAAGCGAGGTGCCGTCGAAGATCCGCACGTGGCCATCGCCGGTGGCGACGACGATGTGTCCGCCGACAAAGTCGAGCACGGCCCCTTTTTCGGTTTCGATCTCGACGTCGCGTTTGACGTTGTAGTGGCCGGCCGAGTCGTGCGTGAGCATGCTGAGCTGGCCGTGCGAAAAGACGGCGATGCGTCCGTCGGTGTGATCGATGGCGGCAGCGAACGGCCGGCGCCATTTTTGGTCGGGGTAGGGGCCGATTTTCTCGAACTTGCCGCTGTCTGGGGGCGAGATGTCGACGCCGAATACTTTGAAGGGCCGATGTTCGCGGGCTGCATCCCCTTCAAACCGAAAGATGCCTGTGTAACTGACGACGAGAATGTGACCCTGCGAGTCGAGCAAGAGGGCCTGCGGATTATTGGGAGTGACCGCGTTCTCCATACGGCGCCACTCTTGATTGCGGGCTCCGATCAGCAGCTTGCCCGAACCGCCGAACAACTCAAACCGCGTGCGGGCCGACTCGATCGCCACAATACGGCTGTGCGACGGATCATAAACGGGGCCGATCAAAGACGCGCGCGAGAAAAATTGAGCGCCCCCGGCATCCGCGCCGCGAAAGACTTCTTCCCAGGTCTGGTGGTCGGCTGCCCACTCGAATGTCTGCCCCGAGCGGTTGACCGTCAGCAGCTTTTCGCCCGCAGGCACGATCGAAGCGATCCGAATCGGGTCGAGGAACGTGGTCTCGGCCACGCGCTTGGCCGTACCGACCGTGAAGCAAACGCCCCAGAACAGGATCGTGCAGCAGACCGAGACGATGGCGTTCCGCCAGATGACACCCGTCAGCGCCGAGATTGAGTAGTAGATCACGAACAGAAACAGAAACACGGGGATGCACAACAACAGCTTTCCGCTCCAAATGTCGAAACGCAGTCCGGCGATCAGCCACATGCCGCCGATCAGATAAATCGAATTGAGCAGAATGAACGTCGACGCGCCGAAAAACTTGGTCAGAAACAATAAGGAACGGGAGACCGGCTTACTGAGCAGCAAGTCGATCGCTCCTGGCTCGAACGTTTGCGGCACCGTCGGTGCGGAGACGAGGATAGCGATAAACACTCCCAACACGCCGGCCAAAAATGTCAAGATGACGGCCAGCGCGTAATTCACCAGCAGACTGAGCTGCTTGGGCTCGAAGGGCAGCGGTGCCCCGATCCGGTAACCGAACCATTCGGCATACAGAGTGCGACCGGGGGCGGGCAACACGAAGTCGGGGAAGGCCGCATCGATCAGCAGGCGATTGAATCGGCGGTGTTCCTCGGCGGAGAGATCGTCGTAACCGCGGTCGGCCAGGCGTCGCCCTTCGCCGGTGAGGGTGTTCGGCGGCCAGAGCTTGGGATCGTAGAGGTCTTTGCTGTCGAACATTCCGTTGAACTCGGCGCGAACTTCGCTGAGCACATCGAGTTGCTCGTTGACGTTCGTGGGGCTGACGATGTGCAGCCGGTGTCGCAACGATTCGGGCAGTCGCGACCAAACTCGCCGGGCGGCGGAGGGAGTCTTGGCTGTTTCCTGCGACGCCAAGAGCTGCAAAAACTCGGGGCCGTTGCGGAATTCGTTGCGCTGAAACCGATAGGCGGTTTCTTCGCGAAGCGCGAACGGCGCCAGGCCCACGAATAGCACCAGCGTGATCAAGCCCGTGATCAGCCAGAGAATTCGAGAGGCAAACGCCTCGCGGAAGGAATCTTTGAAGACGGCCAGATAGGGTCTCATCAGGTCGGTCTCATGAGGGCCGATTGGCCCCTTCTTTGTCGTCGCTCATGATCAGGTCGAGGAACGCCTGCTCGAGCGTCTGCTCCCGACGTCCGACTGACGCGATGCTGATTCCGCCTTGCCGAAACAGGTCGACCCAATAATCGAGAGCCGACTGATCGGGAGCCTCGACCGTGATTCGCAGATGCTCAGAGTCGAGCAACTTGGCGGCCAACACCGGGCGACCATTCAGCAGTCGGCGAACGCTCGACTCGTCAGCTCGCAGAGTCAGCACGGCTTCGGGTGACGTTTGCCGACGCAACGCGTCGACAGTGTCCATCCGTCGCAGCTTCCCGCGTCCCAGAATGGCGACCCGATCGCAGACCAGTTCGACCTCTTGCAGCAGGTGGCTGTTCAAGAAGACGGTTTTCCCCTCACTCTTCAAACGGGCGAGCACTTCGCGAATTTCAGCCCGGCCGACCGGGTCGACGCCGTCGGTCGGCTCGTCGAGGATCAACAATTCGGGATCGTGCAGCATGGCCTGCGCGAGGCCGAGCCGTTGCGACATCCCTTTCGAGTATTTTCGCACGAGCGTTTGGCCCCACCGCGCGAGCCCGACCATTTCCAGCAACTGGGGACGCAGCCGGCGAATTTCGCGCAGCGGGATGTTGCTCAGCCCGCCGTAATATTCCAGCGCCGTGTTGCCGCTGAGGTGATGCGGAATGCGATGGTGCTCGGGCAGATAACCAATCTTGCGCCGGGTGAGGCGATGACCGGCCGGTCGGCCCAGCATCTCGGCCTCGCCCCCCGATTTGTGCACCAGGCCGAGCAGGATTTTGATCATCGTGGTCTTGCCCGCCCCGTTGGGCCCGAGCAGGCCGAAAATCTCGCCGCGGTTGACGCTCAGGCTGACGCCGCCGAGAGCCGGTACCTTGCGCCGCCCAAACCAACCGTCGCGGTAGGTTTTTGACAAGTCGCGAGTCTGGATGGCAAACGAATCGAGCATGGTCGTCCTGAGTGCCGACGGTCCCCGGTCCCGCGGCGTCTGCTCTGAATTGACAGGTTGGGTGCCATGCCCACGGCTGGGCATGGGCAGGCATGTAGGACTGGCTGACCCAAAGCGGTGGGGCATGGCACCCTGGTGGCTCCACGTTGGACGCTGTCACCCTGGTGGTTCCATTATGATAGTCGGCCACTCCCCGAGGACAAATTCCCGCGCGGACAAATTCGACGATTGGCCGCTCGGCGCGGCTCTGTTCGCAGTGCCCAAGCGGACTTGCGGCCAGACGTTGGACGCCTGATGCTGATCGGCCGCGCGATGCAAACTGAGAGGACGCCCGGCATGCAGCGGCGAACTTTGGCGGCCAGCTTTCGCGACGCGTTCAAGGGAATCGGCCATGTGCTGCTCACGCAACGCAACGCGAAAATCCAACTCGCGGTCGGCCTGATTACGCTGCTGTTAGGAGCCGGCCTGCGAATTCCCCCCGAACAACAGGCGTTGCTGTTCTTGACCGCGTTCGCCGTGCTGGCCGCGGAAATCGGCAACACGGCTGTCGAAACGCTCGTCGACGCCTTCTGCCCCGGTCCCAGCGAAGCGGCCCGCATCGCTAAAGACGCGGCCGCCGGGGCCGTGCTGATGCTCGCGATCGGCTCCATCGCCGTCGGCCTCTGCATCCTCGGCCCGCCGCTGTGGCGGCTGGTGATGTAACCTCTTCGCGCGGCGTTTTCAAAACTTGCGGCACCCTGCGATTCGCAATAAGCTCTCGTCGAACGAACGGCGCCTGCGAGGATCGTCGGGGCCGAGGTCTGTCAGGGGGGCACGATGGAGACGACGGAGACAACGCAGATCGATTACACAGTTCGTCGGCTACGCGCGGAGGATGCTCAAGGCGTTGTCGACTGCGTTCGAGGAATCTACGGCGACAGCTACATCATCCACACGGAGATGTATCACCCGGAAGACATCGTGGCCCTCAATGAAGCGGGCCGGTTGGTCTCCGTCGTGGCTCTGAATGGCGACAAGATCGTCGGGCACTATGCGTTAGAGCGGCCCAACCCGGCTTCTCGCGTCGCGGAATCGGGAGAGGCCATGGTCCTTCCCGAGCACCAGCATCATCATCTGTTGGAGAAAATGCGGCTCTTGTTGGAAGAAGAGGCCGCTCGGCTCGGCTTGCACGGAATCTTCGGTCGCACCGTGACCAACCACGTCTTCAGCCAGAAAATGGTCGAGCGATTCGGCGAGCGGCCGTGCGGCGTGAGCCTCGGTCGAACGCCACGCACTTTCCGCAACATGCGCGAGGCGCTGCCGCAGCGGATGAGCGTCGTGTTCTATTTCAAGTATCTGGGTGCGGCCGATGCCGTCCGCGTGCACGTTCCGCCCCGGCATGAAGAAATTTGCCGGCAGATCTATGAACAGTTCCAAGTCCGCCTGGAGTCTCACGCGTCGCAGTTGGTCCCCGAGTCAGGTGAGTTCGTCGTCGAGCATCATCCGGAACTCAGGCGGGCCAACATCCTGGTTCGCCGGGTCGGCAAAGACACCGTCGAACAAGTGCGAAACGCGCATCGCGAACTCTGCCGAGCCCGAGAGGTCGAGGTGGTGTACCTCGAGTTGCCGTTAACCGAGCCAGGAACGCCAGAGACTTGCCATGCGCTCGAGGAAGAGGGGTTTTTCTTCAGCGGCGTCGCCCCGTTGTACTTCCCCCAGGGGGACGTGCTGAGGCTGCAATTCCTCAACGTCGATTTGGACCTCAGCCTACTGCAAATCGAAAGCCCGTTTGCGAAGAGCTTGCTGACGTACGTCGACCAAGAGCGGCACCGAATCAAGGCGAACGGCACGAAGACGTCGCCAGGGTAATCTTATCCTCCGTGTGCCACTGCTGAGACGTCTTCGGCTCAGCAGTGTCTTCCGGGACGGATCGACTACCGCATCACGCTCCGCGCGACTACCACTGGCGATTTCCCGCGTTGTTTCTACGCGCGTAGAAACTGGGGATGGTGTCGATTTCGGGTGACAGGAAAATAGAGGTTGGGCCAGAATTTCGCTCTTCCGCACTCCAATCGCGAGGCCTGTGTGTCCCAACCACCGCCGTGTCCCCAGCCGTCTCCTAAGCCGCTCGTCAACAAGGATGCGATTGCCAAACCTGTCCCTCGGCCTATCGGCATTCCGTACGAGGTGCCCGAGGACCTG
>Ga0210393_10003079_pt1 | contig 13483 bp, 10 predicted proteins | sample IncBWC27OmetaG_FD_160068 | JGI IMG/M metagenome (GOLD analysis project Ga0210393, IMG submission 160068) | Forest soil microbial communities from Barre Woods Harvard Forest LTER site, Petersham, Massachusetts, United States - Inc-BW-C-27-O ... | reverse complement strand
GTGATGTCCCATCCATGCCAGAATCGCCTCGCGATTTCAGTATTGCTAAATTCATAGTAGCCGAGGCAGTGCGGCTTGCAACCGAGAAGGGCGCACAAAAGGGCACGGTGGTTGTCAGTTTGGGAACTGGTATACGTTTTCATCCAACCAGCCGTGATTGACGTCGGCGGCAGCCGAGCATAAGCTCGTTGTCCAATGGCTTCCAGGCGCAGCGCGCCGGTCGCTTCCTTGGAAGGAAATCCAGCATGAAAAGATTTAAACGACACCGGAGCAAGTTGCCCCTTTCGGAATCCCTGAATCACCACCTGGGGCTGTACGCGCTGGCGGCCGGCGCGGCAGGAGTGACTTCGCTAGCCGGAGTGCCTTCGGCCGAAGCGGAGGTTGTCTACACGCCGGCCCATGTGGAGATCGAAGCTGGTAGCTTTTACGTGTTGGACTTGAATCACGACGGGATTGCTGACTTCCGCTTCGGCAATGTCGGCCGGACGGGTCTTGGCGTGTTTTACATTGAGCCATGGGGGACGAATGGAAGCCAGAACGCCGAAGAATGCCCGCTTACGGGCCCGCCGTATCCCCTGGCGCTAAGGCCGGGCGCGGCGATCGGTCCGGGCAAGTTCTTCTACGGAACAGATGGCGGACCCAGCTACAACCAAGCGCTGGCGGGCGACAACCAGGGAGCACTTTTTGGCAACTGGATCAATGTAAGCAACCACTACGTCGGACTGCGTTTCTTAATTAATGGACAGAATCACTACGGATGGGCGAGGCTGACGGTGCGCCTGGACGGAACCCAGGTGAGCGCCTTGTTGACCGGATATGCCTATGAAACTGTGGCTAACCGGGGAATCCGCGCCGGGAAAATGACGGGTGAGGCGAGCGATGCGGGGGCCCAAGTGGAAGCAGCGACTCCCGGAGGATCGCCGGCTGAATCGTGGTTGGAACAACCGGTCGCATCGCGATCGAAATCACTGGGAAGGCTTGCTTTGGGAGCGCCTTCGCCCATCCTTTCGAAGCTAGCGGATTCGAGAGTCACAACGGCTCAAATGACGAGGTAACCCAGTTGACCTGATGCTCCCAGGGGCCTAACATTACCGCCGTCGGGAGTGTCGTCTTTCATGATAGGTCAGACCGTATCCCACTATCGCATCCTGGGAAAACTCGGGGGCGGTGGCATGGGTGTGGTATACGAGGCTGAGGACCTGAAACTGGGGCGGCATGTCGCGCTGAAGTTCATTCCAGAAAATCTTGCGGGCGATCCCAAATCGCTGGAACGGTTCGAGCGGGAAGCAAGAGCCGCGTCGCTGCTGAACCATCCCAACATCTGCACCATCCACGGTATCGAAGATAACAACGGGCATCCCTTCATCGTGATGGAGAAGCTGGAAGGCGAGAGCCTTAAGCAGGCCATTGGCGGGCATGCGATGAACGTGGAGCGGGTGCTCGATATCAGCACACAAGTGGCGGATGCGCTGGCGGCGTCGCATGCCAAGGGGATCGTGCATCGGGATATCAAGCCAGCCAATATTTTTCTGACTCCGGGTGGGCAGGTGAAGGTATTGGATTTCGGCCTGGCCAAGCTGGTACACAACGTAGGGACCGACAGCGACGGGGTGGCGGCGGACAATTCGTTGACCGCTGTGGGAGTGATTCCGGGGACCGCTGTTTATATGTCGCCGGAGCAGGCGCGCAGCGAGGAAATCGATTTCCGCAGCGACTTATTCTCCTTTGGCGTGGTGATGTATGAGATGTCGACGGGCAAGAAGCCATTCACGGGCAAGAATTCCTTGATGACGCTGGATGCGGTGCTGCACGACAAGCCGATTCCGCCGGGAGAGTTGAATCCGAAGGTGCCGGTGGAGCTGGAAGGCATTATCGGCAAGGCGATGGAGAAGGACCGCAAGGACCGCTACCAGAGCGCCACGCAGATGAAGGCAGACCTGCAGCAACTGAAGCGGGAAAACGAGTCCGGTCAGGTGAGGAGCGGCCTGCACACCGCAAGGCTCAGGGTTGCGAGTAAGACATTCGGGCGGCCGGGGAGCCGGTGGCTGGTCTGGTTGCTGCTTGGCAGTCTGGCGATGCTGGTCACAGTATTGGCAGCAGTGGGAGCCTACTGGTGGAAGCATCGGGAGGTGGCGAACTTGGAGCAGCAGAATGCCATCGCGGTGTTGCCGTTGCAGAATATGAACGGGGACATCAGCGTAGATTACCTGCGCTTTGCGCTGGCGGATGAGATGACCAGCGTGTTGAGCTATTCGCGGTCGCTCGAGGTGCGACCTTCGTCGGCGACGCGGAAGTATGTTGAGTTGGATATTGATCCGCGCAAGGTGGGGCAGCAGTTGCATGTGGGCAGGCTGCTGACGGGGCATTTCTTGCGGCAGGGGGAACAGTTGACTGTAACGCTGGAAGCGATTGATGTGTCCAGCGACCGGCTGCTGTGGCAGGCAACAGCCACTGCATCGGTGAATGATCTGATCTCGCTGCAATCGCAGTTGAGCACCCAGGTGCAGCAGGGCCTGCTGCCCGCGCTGGGAGTGGCGGCAGGGGCGCTGAGCGCGGCATCGCGTCCGCAGAGTCAGGAGGCATACGACCTCTATCTGCATAGCCTGGCGTTGCCGCACGATCCGGAGCCGAACAAAGATGCGGTAGCGGTTCTGGAGCATGTGGTGGGAGAAGACCGGAACTACGCGCCCGCATGGGAAGCGCTGGGACAGCGGTATTATTTTGATTCGATTTACGGGGGCGGCGGGGAGGCCATGTTCCAGCGGTCGAATGCGGCCTATGAACGGGCGCTGTCGCTGGATCCAAACCGGGAGATGGCAGCCAGCAATTTGATCGTCAACCGGGTGGAGCGAGGCGAACTGGGGCGCGCGTATGACGCGGCCACGAATCTGGTGCGGCGGAGGCCACAAAGCGCCGATGCCCATTTCGCGCTAAGCTACGTGCTGCGTTATGCGGGCATGCAGGAGCAAGCAACGCAGGAATGCAACGCGGCGCGGTCGCTCGATCCGGGAAATTTCAGCTTCCGATCGTGCGCCTGGGCATTTATGGAAATTGGGCAGACGGATCGGGCGATGGATTTCGTGCATCTGGATGCGGGCTCGGAGTGGGCGGCATGGGCAACACCATATGTCTACCTGACGGCGGGCAATATGACGCTGGCGCGGGAAGCAGTGAAGAGTGTGGCGAAGTCTCCCTACTATCACCGGGAGCTGCTGGCAGCCTGTACGCAGGTGCAGCGGCCGACCGACATGGACAGGATTGTTCGCGAGGCGGAGGCGTCCGTGATGACCGAGCCCGATCCGGAGGAGTGGTATCACGTAGGGGCGCTGCTGGCGTCTTGCGGCCAGAATGATGCCGCTCTGCGTTTACTGAAGGCGGCGGTGCAGCAGAATTATTGTGCGTATTCGGCCTTACTGGGAGATCCGCTGTTGAAAGGTTTGCGCAAGGAAACCGCCTTCAATGCAGTGCTGACGGCGGCCAGTACTTGTCAGGAGACGCTGAAGGAAGGCAGGCAGTAGTACAGTTTCCCAGTTTCTGGTCTCCAGTCTTAGTTGTTGGAGCTTGGTTCGCGGTCTTTCTGCTCGCGCTTTTTCGTGCTCAGAGTCCAATGCTAAAGACACAATGGGGGAAAGAATTTGCGTCCGAGCGGGGTTAGGCCCCATCCTTGTAAGGTGAAATATTTGGGAACTAACCATCTCGTGAGCCGTTTGGAGCGGCCCTTCCGATCTTTCATCGAAGTTTCACGCACTTACACGTCATTTTTATTGATACTGGTGGTGTTTCCCATTCTGGCAACTCCTGCTCAACGGGGTTCTGAGGGCCGGACTGCAGAAAGCTCGGCGCGTTCGGTTCGCGCCGTAGCTGCTGCTGAAAGTCAACAATCGGTGCTTACGGATTTTCCTCAACTGCCTTATCAAGGAACTCCTCCCGAACTTCCGCAGGACCAAGGAATGCCCGGCTTGCGATTGACGCTGCGGCGACTGGGCACGACTGCGCATCTGATGCAGACCGTGGCGCATCCGGATGATGAAGATGGCGGAATGCTGACTCTGGAAGCGCGTGGCCGCGGCGCCAGCGTGTTGTTGATGACGCTGAATCGCGGTGAAGGCGGGCAGAATAAGGTCGGCAGCAATTTGTCGGACGTTCTCGGCGTGCTGCGGACGCTGGAGCTGCTGGCGGCGGATGAATACTACGGAGTACAGGAACGGTTCTCGCGCGTGGCTGATTTTGGATTCTCTAAGAATCCAGACGAGACGTTTGGGAAGTGGGGCGGTCACGATGTCGCGCTAGCGGACATGGTGCGGGTGATTCGAACATTCCGTCCAGATGTGCTGGTGGCTCGATTTTCGGGCACGGAGCGGGACGGACATGGGCACCATCAGGCTTCGAGCATCCTTACGCGAGAGGCGTTCCGTGCCGCGGCCGATCCGAAGCGGTTTCCGGAGCAGATTGCGCAAGGGCTGGAAGCGTGGCAGGCGAAGAAGCTATACATCGGCAATGTCTGCGGCTTTGGTGCGATGACCTGTCCCGATGCAAACTGGACGGTGAGACTGAATACTGGTGAAGCGAGCGCCGATCTGGGCGGCTCGTATGTGCAGTTCGCAATGCAGGGATTGCGACATCAGTTGTCGCAGGGATCCGCAAATTGGACTGTCGATCCGGGAGACAGGTTTACCTTCTACAAGCTGGTGGATTCGGTGCAGCCCCCGAAGCTGGACAAAAACGGGCATGAAAAGGATTTCTTTGATGGACTTGATACGAGCTTGCCGGGGCTGGCAGCGCGGTTGGGCGCGGAAGAGGCGAAGCTTCCGGAGTTGCGGCGTGAATTGACGGAGGTTGCCAATAAAATCGCCGAAGCCAGCGAGGACGTGAAGAGAAGCGACTCATCGGCGGCGGTGGAGCCGTTGATCGCAGTCACCGCCGGGCTGGAGCGGGCTCGAGTGGAAGTTGGCAAGAGTTCGTTAAGCGTTGCCGCAAAGTCTGATCTGCTGGCAAGGCTCGAAGAAAAGCAGGAACAGGCGGAGACCGCGCTCAACCAGGCTCTCCATGTGACACTGGAGGCGACCACCGTTTCTCGCGTCGATGCGAATGGTAATCCAGTAAAGGAGGTTGCAAAACAAGAGGCGGACGCAAGGACCACGGTTTCGCCTGGACAGGACTTTCTGGTCGCTGTCGATTTCCACAACGGATCTAAAGAAAAGGTCTTCGTCGACGGGTTGAAACTTGAAGTGCCCAAGGGATGGGGAACAATTTCAGACAAGACGAAGCGCGTCGCCATAAAACCCGGAGACAATGTAGTCGTGGTGTTTCGATTAAAAGTGCCACACGATGAGGCTTATACGCGGCCCTATTGGCATCGCGATGATCCGGAGACGGAGAGCGTGAATCACATCGACGACGAGAAGTACGCGACGCTACCCTTCCCGCCTCCGGTGCTGCGGGCGCGGGTGGAGTATTCCATTGCTGGCGCGGGCGGCGCATCGGAAAAGAACGGTATTGGAGCGACGGTTGTAACCAGATTTGTGGACGATGCGGGAAAAGAACGGGCGCGTCCGCTGGCTGTGGTCCCGGCATTTTCAGTCGCGCTGGAGCCGGGAACGCACGTGATCTCGACGCACAACGGCGCCAGCTCCACGGTGACGGTGGGGGTGACCAGCAATCTCAACCACGAACTGCCGGGCGAGCTGCGATTGGAGTTGCCGCCGGGTTGGCGGTCGGAACCAGCGCAGGCCGCGGTGAAAATTGCGCGGCGCGGGGAGAAGCAGGATTTCCAGTTCAAGGTCTACCCTGCCGGCTTGCAGGAGGGACGAGCCAAGGTTCGCGCGGTGCTCGAGGCGGGCGCTGAAAAGTTCAGCGAGGGCTACACCCTGGTGACGCGCGAGGATCTGGGAAGCTTTTATTATTACCAGCCGGCGTTGCAGCGCGTGAGTATTGTGGACGTACGGGCGCCGCATGATTTGAAGATTGGCTATATCATGGGCGCGGGCGACGACATTCCGACCGTGTTGGAGCAGGTCGGAATGGACGTGACTGTGATCCCACCGGAAAAACTCGCGAGCGAGGATTTGAGAGGATTCGGTACGATTGTGCTGGGAATTCGCGCCTACGATACGCAAAAAGATGTCGCTACGAATAATAAGAAGCTATTGGATTTTGTGGCGGCAGGCGGAACGCTGGTAGTGCAGTACAACAGTGGGGTTGCAGATTTTAATAACGGGCATTTCACCCCTTATTCGGCGGCGCTGAGTCGGGCGCGGGTTTCAGTGGAGGAAGCGCCGGTTGAAATTCTGGCGCCCGAAGATGGGATATTTCATTATCCGAACCCGATCGCGGCCCACGATTTTGATGGATGGGTGCAGGAGCGTGGTCTGTACTTCATGGACAAATGGGATGATCATTTCAAGCCGCTGCTGAGCTGCCACGATCCGGGCGAGGATGCGCAGAAGGGCGGCCTGCTGCGGGCACAGTATGGCAAGGGAATTTATATCTACACGGGATATGCGTTCTTCCGGCAGTTGCCGGCCGGAGTGCCGGGGGCCGTGCGGTTGTATGTAAATCTGTTGAGCGCGGGGCATGAGAAGGGGCAGTAGCCGGTTGTTGGTCGTTGTTGTTGTCGTTTGCTTCCCAACAAATGGTCGATCCTTCGCAGGATAATTCGAGGTCCTCCGGCCTGATCCGCGGGATGGGCCTCGGGAGCGCTACGGCGCTCAACATGATCGACATGATCGGCGTGGGGCCGTTCATCACCATGCCGCTGGTTCTGGGCGCGATGGGCGGTCCACAGGCCATGCTGGGATGGGCGGTGGGCGCGCTACTGGCCGTGTGCGACGGCCTCGGATCTGCGGAGCTGGGCGCCGCGATGCCCGGATCGGGCGGACCGTATCGTTACCTGAATGAAATTTATGGACCGCAAAAATGGGGACGGCTCATTTCTTTTCTTTTTATCTGGCAGCTTTCCTTCAGCGCGCCACTTTCGATTGCGACTGGCTGCATAGGACTAGCAGGTTACGCGGCGTACTACTGGCCGGGCCTGGAGACTGTGTACGCCTCCCACAACGCGGCTTTGAATATCCCCTGGGCAGGATCACTGCAGGTGAGTTGGATTGTGACACCCGGGACCGCGGTAGCAGTCCTGATCTGCTTTTTCACGGTGTTGCTGCTCTATCGGCGCATTACGGTGATTGGGCGGCTTTCGAAAGTATTGTGGCTGGGCGTGATGGGAACGATCGGATGGGTCATTTTCGCTGGGCTGACGCACTTCAACGCGGCTCGGGCGTTTGATTTTCCTCCGGGCGCGTTTACGCTCTCCCGCGGGTTCTTCACCGGGCTGGGCGGAGCCATGCTGGTGGCCACTTACGATTATTGGGGCTACTACAACGTTTGTTATCTGGGCGATGAAATAAAAGATCCGACGCGGAATATTCCGCGGGCCTTGCTGCTTTCTATTCTGCTGGTGGCCTGTCTATATCTGATGATGAATTTGTGCATTCTGGCAGTGGTTCCCTGGCGGGAGATGCTGCAGGCGGGGCAGAGCAACAGCGGATTGTATGTGGTGTCGTTGTTTATGCAGAGGATTTATGGAGCGTGGGCAGCGCGGTTAGTCACGGGACTCGTAATCGTCACCGCGTTTGCATCGGTCTTCTCGCTGATGCTCGGGTATTCGCGGGTTCCGTATGCGGCGGCACTGGATGGAAATTATTTCAAGGCATTTGCCAAAGTGCATCCGGTATACCGCTTTCCACATGTTTCTCTATTGGCATTGGGAGTAGTAGGAGCAGCGTTCTGCTTTCTGCGATTGAAGGATGCGATCGCGGCTCTGGTGGTCATTCGTCTTATTCTGCAATTTCTGGTACAGGCGATTGGCTTGATGGTGTTTCGAGTGACTCGGCCGGATATTGTGCGTCCCTTTCGCATGTGGCTGTATCCGGTGCCGGCTCTGGTGGCGATTGCTGGATTCATATTTATCCTGTTCAATCGCGCAAACTGGCAGAAGGAAATACGATATGCGGTAGTGATATTGTTGGCTGGCCTGGTGATCTATATGATTCGCGCCTGGAGAGGTGCGGAGTGGCCTTTTGCTCCAGTGAAGTCTTGAGAACAACTGCAAGATCTTTACCGGGGAGAAACAAAGAGGAACACACGGAGGAATTAGTAATGAAAACGTTTTGCTGGCTTGCAGTTGGTGTGCTGGTGTTGACAGGTCTGGGGATCGCGCAGGACAAGAAGAGTGACGAGCATCGCACGGTCACCCAAGTGTTGGACCGCTCAGTGATGAATATGGAACACGAGTTTGTTCCCGCAGCGGAGGCGATGCCTGAAGATAAGTTTGGATTCGCGCCAACCAATGGTGAGTTCAAGGGTGTCCGCAACTTCGGAGAGCAGATCAAGCATGTGGCCGCAGTGAACTATATATTCGGGGCAGCAATACTAAGTGAAAAAGTTCCGGTGGATGTGGGCGATGAATCCGGTCCTTCGTCGGTCAAGAGCAAGGCTGAGATCCTAGACTATTTGAAAGCGTCTTTCGTCTATGTGCACAAAGCGATCGCAACCATCAATGACAAGAATCTGGTTGAACCGCTGAAAAGCCCGTTCGGAGAAGGGTCGGTGACGCGACTGGGACTGGCGACCAGCGTTACAGCGCACGGTTTCGACCATTACGGGCAGATGGTGGAATATTTGCGCATGACGGGAATCGTGCCGCCAGCGAGCCGGTAGGTTTTCTAAACTCCTGATTAGTGGCGCCGGGGCCGGGGACTCGGAGACGTTGAAAAAAGGCTGGATAGATGCCGGCGGAAGGTGAGACCAGGTTCTTTGGCAAACCGGTCAGGATAGGAGGCGACCGCGCGGTAAAAGGTTTGGATCTCCTCCGAGACCTGCGCATGGCGGTGCGGGATGCGTTCACGTGGCTGGACGTGATGTAGCATTTTCGGCTTCATCCCTTACGCGCCTCGTACGGTAGAAATAAACCCGCTTGGAGCGTGAAAGTTCTGCTTGGGGAAGCGCTAAATATCCGAACAATTCGCCCGGTAAATGCCACGTTCGTGGCTAGTTGCCGAAAACTCTATCACGGGTGTAGCGGAATGCAAAGATTCGTTAGTGCATTCATCGCTGGGATGCGCTTCCGGATAGCGCGTGCTCGGCCGGTTAGCCGCAGGCGCCGCGTAATGTGATGGAAGCAAGAAGCAATTCAGCGGTCAATCCTTTGCTAGCAAGGTGGGTTGCCACAATTTTTCTCGTCTTCTGAGCTGCAAAGCGAGGATCGAGAAAGACCACAACCGAGGGTCCCGCGCCACTCAGTGCGGCGCCCAGAATGCCCTGTTCTCCTGTAATTTCCTGCAGGCAGGGGAGCAGCGGACAGAGTTTGGCGCGGTAAGGCTGGTGGATGCGGTCCTCGAGCGCGGCCGCGAGCAATTCGTGACGCCCCTGCATAAAGGCGACGAGCAGCAGCATGGAATTCTGGATGTTGACAACCGCGTCGGCGCGGGAATAGTGCGCCGGCAGAACGCGGCGGGCGTCTTCTGTGGGCAGAGCTTGATCGGGGACCGCCAGCAGGAGCGGCCACTTCCCTTTCGGCCGGATGCTGACCACCTGGGCTTCAGCTTCGCCGGACATGCGGGCGACCGTGAGCCCTCCCATCCAGCAGGCGGAGGCGTTATCGGGGTGGTGCTCGCGGCGGGAGGCCTCCCCAATAATTTGGGCGTCGGTCCACCGCAAAGAACCGAAGTGATTGGCCAGTGCAATACCGGCCAAGCGGGCCGCGGCCGAAGAGCCGCAACCTTTGCCGATGGGGATATCGTTCCTGACGCGAAGCCGCAAGGGAACAATCTCGGCGCGGTTTACCTCGAGGATTTCGCGATAGGTAGTGAGAATCAGATGGTTATCCGAGCCCTGGCAGATTTCTGGATCGCGGCCAGTGGCGCGAATCGAAAACTCCGGTGCGGGCGCAGCATCAATCCTGATGTAGAGATCCATCGCCACAGCGGCCGCATCGAAGGCTGGGCCCAGATTGGCAGAGGTCGCGGGCAGCGCTAGATGCAGCGGGACTGGATGAGAGCTCTTCTTTTTTTTAGGCATTGGGATGAGCGGGATCGGAATTTTCCGCCCGTTCCAAAGTCTGGATTACCGCGTCCAAATTGGCATCAAGGACAACCGGCGGATGACGCAATAAGTTTAGCGAATCGCGATCAGGTTCATTCGATGCGCCGCGAACACGAAAAAGATCGCCGCGATGGAATTCCATGGTGAAGTCGGGATCCTTCAGGAGGTTTCCGGTGAGCACCAGCACGACGGTTTCATCGGCCTTCACAAAACCCTGCCTCAGCAATTTCTTCAAGCCGGCAAGAGTGACGGCGGAGGCGGGCTCGCAGCCAATTCCTTCCGCGCCGATTTCAGCTTTCGCCTGCGCGATCTCAGTCTCGCTGACCTGATCGCAGGCCCCGCCGGTGGCTTGAATCACTCTCACGGCTTTTTCCCACGAAGCGGGATTGCCGATGCGGATGGCGGTGGCGCGCGTCTCCGGCCGAACGCTGACGAGATGTTTACCGCCGGCCTCGAGGAAAGTCCGGACCAGCGCGTTAGCGCCTTCAGCCTGAATCACGGACAACTTCGGCAGGCGCGGAATCAAACCAAGATCAAGCATTTCCAGCAAAGCCTTGCCGATGGCGGAACTGTTGCCAAGGTTGCCGCCGGGCACGATGATGTGGTCAGGCGGCTGCCAGTCGAGTTGTTCCAGCAATTCAAGAGCGAGCGTCTTCTGCCCTTCCAGGCGAAATGGATTTATGGAGTTCAACTGATAGACCGGAGCGCGACGTACCAGTTCCTGCAAGAGGCGGAGGCAGCCATCGAAATCTGTGCGGAGCTGGCAGGTGAGGGCCCCGTAATCGAGCGCCTGGGATAGTTTGCTCCAGGAAATTTTCCCGTCGGGCACGAGGACCAGGCTTCGCATGCCGCCGCGCCCAGCGTAGGCGGCCATGGACGCCGAGGTGTTGCCGGTCGAAGCACAGGCCACCCAGCGGTATCCTGCCTGCCGGGCGAAGGTGGCGGCAACGGTCATCCCGGCATCTTTGAACGAGCCGGTGGGATTCATGCCTTGATGCTTCGCGTACAGTCGCAAGACTCCGGTAATGCGGGAGGCTTGTGGAAGTTCGTACAGCGGAGTGTTGCCCTCGCGCAGTGAAATCACGTGCTCCGTAGACTCGGGCGAGGGCAGAAGCTCTCGGAAACGCCACACGCCGCTGAGGTCGAGGGTTGCGTTTGAGGAACGGCGGTCACGCCACGTGGACTTTAGAGTGGGGGCATTCAGCTTCGAGGAGTGCCAGGAGGGATCGGTAATTTCGAGTAAATTGCCGCACCGGGTACAGCGAAAATCCTTCACCGCAGTTGCAGTGAGCGAGCCGCAGCCGATGCAGCGGAAGCTGAACGTCGCCTTGGACTGGCTATGCGGGGAACCTCGATCAGGAGTAGCGGAGAGCGCCATGAAGGATCGACTATTTCTCGCCGCGTAAGTATTGGTCAGTTTTATTGATCCAATCGGCGCGGGGAGGATTGAACACGTCGAGGTCGACCGTATCTTCCAGGGCCTCGGCTTTGTGCGGCATGTGGGCCGGGATGCAAAGAACTTCTCCGGCGTGCACGACAATCTCCTGGCCGTCGATCCAGAACTTCAGCGCGCCATCGAGAATATAGGTGAGTTGTTCGTTGTGGTGACTGTGCTCGGGGACAATGCATCCTTTTTTCAGCAGCACCCGCGCCACCATGATTTCCTGGCCGACCACGAATTGCCGCTGCAGGAGCGGATTCAGTTCTTCCAGCGGAATGGTGTGCCAAGGGATATGCTGAAGCGGCGTTGTGGTGGCCGCGTGTTTGGCGACGGCACGTTGCGCGCGCGCATGAGGTTTCATCGTCTGTTTTACAGCCTTCGGTTTTGTTTTTCCGTTGGATGAAATTTTCGTTTGCGTTTTGGCTTGCGTTTTCGTCTTTTTGGCCATGATTAGTGAACCCTGCCACCGTACAACTTTACCGCATTATCATGCAGATATCCGTGGGCCAGCTCGAGGGCGCGGGCTTCGCTGATTTCATTTTCCGAGATCATCTCTGCAAGCGCCGCAGCCAGCGCCGTGCGCGATGATTCCGCGCCCAGCCAGTAGCTCTCCTCCGCACCCAGAACTTCATTGTAAGGGAAACAGTCGGTGCCAAAAGTGATCTTGTCGGGGAAAGTTTCCAGCCACATCTTCAGTGTGGCTTTGAAAGCGGACGGGTATTGGGCGAGTTCGCCAAACGACGAATCCATGTACACGTTCTTCATGGCTGCAAGCCAGATGGCTTCGCGCTCCAGCGGATAGCCGCCGTGGATCATGACAAATGTTGTGTTGCGGTAGCGCGGATCGCGCAGCACGCTCTCCAGATTCATGATGTTGCTTTGTGACAGATTGAAGTAGTCGCCGATGCCGATCGCGGTGTGAATATGCACGGGAAGATGCAGGCGCCCGCCCTCCTGAACGAGGTAGCGGAAAATGTAATCCTGAAACGTACGGTAGTCCTTTTCGCCAGGAATTCCACCGTTAACGTAGTGCTGGTAAAGGTCCGCAGCCTGATCGCGTGTGGGGTCGCCGAAGGTGGTAGGCCGGAAATACGCGACTTCAAACTTCATGGCGATGCCGCCGTTTTTCGCGTTGTCTTCCAGAACCTGGCTGATGAATCTTAGATAACCCTCGAGATCGGCCGGAAGTTTCGTAATCTTCTCCTGCTGCATCCAGCGACGGAGCATTTTCTCCTGCAGGGGAATGAAGACTCCTTCATCCGGATTGCGCGCGGTTTCGTGCTCGTTGTTGAATGGCCACATAAACGAGTCGGAGAAGAATACCCAAGGAAAGCGTTTGGGATCGAGATAATCCGCCATCATGGCGCGGTTGGCAACGGAACTCTCGGTGTTGATCTTGTCCAGGATCATGTTGAAGTAGGCAGTGCCCGGGTTCTGTTTCTTCAGCTCCGCTTTTTTCGCGACCAGCCACTTGGCATGCTCGGGCGACAGATCTGCGTAGGGATATCCGAACAGGGCCTTGGCGGCCGCGATGAGTTCGGGATTATCGTCGCGGGTGCGCAGAGCCTCGCTGGCGTCGGGAGGCGCGGCCATGGCGTCGACATCGGGATCGTCGGAAAACCCCGGGTGGGCATGGTGGTCGAAGGCCGGGATCTTTTCAATCTGCGGGAGCAAGCGCTGATAGATGTGCTGAACATCCGGACCCGGAAAAGGGCGGGCTTGGGCGGACGCGAACGTTGCGGCGAAAGCGATGATGCATAGCAGGAAAGCGTGCAAGACTCCACATCCTGATTTCATTCTGTTCCTCGGGCTGAAGTACCATTTACCGCAGTTATAGATCGCAGCGCTGAAGTGCTGCGCCACCCAAAATCCAACGCGACGGCTTTTGCCAGTCATCTCTCTACCAGAGTTCCCTGCCAGGCGACTGAGACTTTCATAATCCTG
>Ga0210393_10003075_pt1 | contig 13496 bp, 14 predicted proteins | sample IncBWC27OmetaG_FD_160068 | JGI IMG/M metagenome (GOLD analysis project Ga0210393, IMG submission 160068) | Forest soil microbial communities from Barre Woods Harvard Forest LTER site, Petersham, Massachusetts, United States - Inc-BW-C-27-O ... | reverse complement strand
GCGCCGGCCAGCGGCAGGTACCGATCCGGTGGTGATCCGCTGACATAGCCGCCGCCGTGGAAGTACACGACGGTGCGTTCGGGTTCTCCGACCAGCGGCTCGAGGGTGACCGCCGGGACCCCACCGAGGCTGCTTGCGCGGCTGGCGATTCCCTCCAGCGCCACACGGCCCTCATTGAAATTCCGCGTGCTCGTGGTGTCGACGACGGTGGGCCTGGCGCGCAGGTAGTCGACGAACGCCTGGAACAGCAGCGAGGCCGGCGCTGGCGGTCGCGTTGGGGGGAAGACATCGCCGAACATGGGCAGGCCGCTTCGTGATCCGTTTTCGCCGGCCTCGTCCTGGATCATGTCCCAATGTTCGGCAAGCTTGCCGTCGGCGACGCGGACGATGTCGGCCACTATCCAGTTGGCCGGTTGGCCATGGCCGGAAAACCGGCCGTGCAACACCACGTAGTCCCCGTCGGCGACGGCGAGTTGATATTCGTAGCGCAATTCTGCGGGCAGCGACTTGACCAGATCGAACAGGCCGGCGCGACCAGGCGCGATGTGGGCGCTGTGCTGGATGTAATCCGGTGACCAGAACGCTTCGGCGCCGGAGTAGTCGCGCCGGTTGAACAGCGTGTCGAAAGCCTCAATCACCAGCGCCTTATTGGCGTCTTCGGTCGCGGTCATGATGCCTTTCTGGTCGTCGAGCTACCTCCCTAGCTCGCACCGTTGTGTAGCTGGTTGGGCACCTCACCGCCGAGCAATTCGATCAGACCAACCAGTAGCGCGTCGAGCTCTTGTCCGACGGCGTCGATATCGGGGTTGTCGTAGCTGGCGAAGAGCAGACTGGGTTGGTCGACCGCCAACCTGGTGTCGCCGTCGGCGTCGGCATACAACAGGGTGCGCAGCGGCGCGTGCAGCATGACCGACGGTTCGTGACGGAACATCCGCTCGGCGATGGTGTGATTGCCCATCAGGTATTGGGTGGCCTTCCAATACGACGGCGATGACGCCATCAGGGCGGTGACGTCCATTCGGGCGTAACGCATGAACCCGTGTGGGGCGTTGATCTCGGCCAGGTCCAACGTGGCTTGCCAGGAGGCCATCTGGTAGAAACGTGCGGAATCGACTTCGGGAATAAGCGTTTCGTAATGCTCGCGGGCCGAATCGTATGGTTCGGGTAACGCAATCAGCAGGCGTCGATCCGGATGGTCGATTACGGTGGGGCGATTTGTCATGGCGTCACCTCCTCGTCAGTGCGGTGGATGAGCTCGACGTCATGGATGTCGAGGGTGATCGAGGGCAAGTTGAGGTTGACGGTGTTGTCAGGGTTACGGCGGTACACCCGCCGCCGGGTCGCGACGGCCAGCCCGCCGAACTTCTTGTAGCGGCTGGTGTAGTGGCCCACCAGGGTGCTGCCGTTGATTTCGACGATGTAGTCCATGCGGCGTTGCAAACCGGCGGAGTCGAAGTAGAAGACCTGGTCGGGGTTGTGGGTGGCGATTGAACGGGGGAAACGTACCAGTAGGCGCCGCCAAGTCTGCCCGGCCTCATGCCATGGCTCGATTTCGCGGGCCACCACCACACCCGGGTAGCTGAACAGGAACGGCGTCGTGAAGTAGTTCCAGCAGGCGTAGCCGAGGAAGTAGCCGAGGCGGCAGGCATCCCACGCGCTATTGCGCAACATGCCTTTGAAGGCGGCGCGGGCTGGCGAGAGCTTCTCGACGGGTTGGCCGTCGAGGGTTGCCATGGTGACCGTGTCAGTGGCTGCGTCAAAGATCATCTGCTGGTCCGGGCGGGTGAACGGGGTAAACACAATGTGCTCGTCGGTGGTGTTCACGGTGAGGATCTGGTCGAAGGTTTGGTCGGGTGGCCAGCCCTTCATCGCCCAGATCGGTCCACCAATGGAGATGTCAACCTTTAGGCCGCGCAGTGCTTTCCACAACGCGCACCCACCGGTGGCGGCGCTCGCCAGGTCCAGGAGATCATCAGTCAAGCGTGTGCTCCTTGCGGGCGGTGTCGCTAACGGTACTCAGCACGGCGCGGTCGGGCTACGCCACAGTCGATTACCGCCCCATCGACCGCCGCGGGGAAGCCAAACGCGGACTGCACTATTCGTGCGACATCGAGCCTGTCGTGGTGCGCGACGGCGATCAATCACGCGTTTAGGTGAGGAGCTCGGGCCTACCAGGCCGGGAAAATCGACGAACACCTGTCTCTGATGATGCCGACGATCCGCCCAGCACCGTAGTTGTCGAAGGCTTGCTGAACCTGCGGCCGCAACGGACGTCACCTGAATAGGTGAAGGATCGCCATCTCGCGGGGTGCCACCTTCGATACAAGGGTTCTCAATGCCCTTAACGCTATCGACCTTGGAGGCGCTAGTGACGACGGCACAGAAGCAAGCGTATGCAGATGCCTCGACGAAGGTTGTCACTGCCGCAAACGGTTTCGGCTACGCCTACCGCGATGTCGGCAGCGGCGCGGCGCCGCTGGTGCTGCTTCAGCATTTCCGCGGCAACCTCGACAATTGGGATCCCGCGCTCATCGACGCCCTGGCGTCTCACCGCCGCGTCATCACGTTCGACAACGTCGGTGTCGGCGGAACGAACGGAACAACCCCCAACACCGTTGAGCAGATGGCCGCCGACGCCATCTCGTTTCTGGACGCGATGGAGTTCGACCGGGTGGACATCCTCGGCTTCTCGATCGGAAGTTTCGTCGCGCAGGAGATCGCCCTGACGCGCCCCGCATTGGTACGCGGTTTGATATTGGCCTCGTCGGCACCCAAGGGTGCCGACGGAATGCACGGTTGGGCACCATGGGTGATCGACGCGGTCGGCAAGCCCGAGCCGGACCCGGTCGGATACCTGAAGGTGTTCTTCGCGAATTCAGCGTCGAGTCAACAGGCCGGCCAACAAGCCGCGCAACGCATCTTCGGCAGAACCAGTAACCTCGACCAGCCAACGACCTGGCAGACACGACAAGCCCAATACGACGCCGTGTGCGCGTGGGGCATACCGAACCACTCAATGTTGCAACGACTCAGCGCTATCCGGCAACCTGTATTTGTCGCCAACGGCGACAGCGATCCCATGATCCCGCCGCACTTCTCCCACTTGCTTGCCGGCCTCATCCCGCACGCACGACTCAAGGTCTATCCCGATTCCGCACATGGCTTCCTGTTCCAGTACTTCACCGAGTTCGCGACCGACGTAGAAGAGTTCCTCCGCAATAACGACATCGACGGCCCTTCGAATGGCGGGCCGGATGATTAGGCAGATTTGCATCTACTCCGTCAAAACGGCTCGTTGTCAATGACTTTGACCCAACGGCGTCAATCCGAGAGGTAAGTTATGATCAATCTACAGGCCGACGTGTTCATCGGCCCGTTTCTGCCCTTCGAACAGGGTGGGGGAACGTTTGCGGCAACAACGTCCACGCTCGTGTCCGGTCCGTCTGAGGCTGTTCTAATCGATGCACAGCACATTCGCACGGACGTCGCCGCGCTGGCAGAGTTCATCGGACGTAGCGGTAAGACGCTGACAACGATCTACGTGACCCACGGCCACGCCGACCACTGGTATGGCGCCGGCGATTTGTTGGCCACCTTCCCCGACGCACGCGTCGTCGCGACCGCCCCGGTTGTGGAGTACATCCACCAGGCGGCGGAGGTTGAAGCGCAGCAGTGGGCGGCGATGTTCGGCGAACGGGTTGCCAAGCCAACCGCCGTTCCAGAGACCCTCGACGGATTGACAATCGAGCTCGAAGGACACGAGCTGCGGATCGTCGAAGTGGGCCAGGGTGACATCCAGCCCAGCACGGTCGTCCACATCCCCGACCTTGATGCGGTTGTCGCCGGTGATGTGGTCTACAACCAGATCCACGCGATGCTCGGATTGAGCGGTCCCAACGGCTGGGATCGCTGGCTCCAGAGCCTGGATGCTATTGAGAAGCTTTCCGCCCGGATGATCGTCGCCGGCCACCGGAAACCCGAGTCCTCCGACCACGAGGCGACTCGGATGCTGGATGAAACACGGTCGTACGTCAGTGATTTCGCTGACGGAGCCAAGCGGCTCGACAGCGCCGATGAATTGGTTCAGTTGATGAAGTCGAAATACCCCGACTTCGGCAACCGCTGGACGCTGCACTTCTCAGCACAGTCCTGGTTCTCAAGGAAGCGGGCATGAGCATGCGGCGAGCCAAGATTCAGACCGAAGACGGCACGATCCTCCGTGCCTACCTGCACTCGCCTGGTCCGGGCGCTCATCCCGGGATCGTCATGTGTCCTGGCTTCGGGGGAGTCAAACAGCTCATTGACCCCTATGCTGCCTTGTTCGCCGAAGCCGGTTTTGCTGTACTCAATTTCGATAATCGCGGCTGGGGCACCTCCGAGGGCGAACCGCGGCAGGAACTGAACGTGTTCAAACAGATCACCGATCTGCGAGACGCCATCACTTTCGCCGAATCACAACCGGAATTCGACGCCGAACAAGGCTTCGGCGTTTGGGGATCGAGCTTCTCGGGCGGGCTGGCGATCGTCACCGCCGCCAATGACCCCCGAGTCCGATGCGTGGTCGCCCAGATCCCGAACGTGAGCGGCCACCGCAATTCGGTCAAGCTGTTTAGCGCCGAACAGCTACGGGAGATCCGCCGCCGAGCCGCAATCGACCGGCACGCTCGCTTGGCCGGCGAACCCCCGATGATGGTGCCGATGCTTACCGAAGACCCCGACGAACTGTGTGCGTTCCCTCGGGAGTTTCCCGAGGAGTACCGGCAAGCAATCGAATCGGGGATCTGGAACAACCAGACGACGATTCGTTCACTGGAGAATTTCATCGAGTTCGAGCCCGCGGGCTGGCTTCCTTATGTGACGCCTAAGCCGCTGCTGATGATCCTCGCCGAAGACGATCGGACCACCTTCACCGAGGTGCAGCGAGAGGTGTACGAGACGGCCGCAGCACCGAAGAAGCTGCTCACCTACGACGGTGGCCATTTCGATGCCTACTCAAAGTTTTTCAAGGAGACCGCTCACCCCGCTCGCGACTGGTTCGTCGAGCACCTGGGCGCGTCGCAGGACCGGTAAACAACGAGGAGAACCCATGCCGCTGTGGAACGTGTATTGCACCGAAGGCACCTATTCGAACGAGGACAAGCGCGTCTTCGCGGAAGCCATCACCGACATCTATGCGGGGCAAGCGGGCGGGCTTCCCCAGATGACGATGCCGCGTTTTTATGTTGTGGTCGTTTTTCACGACGTGCCAAAGGATTCTCTGTTCATCGGCGGCGTGCCGCGAAACGACTTCGTGCGGTTTTCCATCGACCACATCGCGTATGCGATGCCGGTTGAACTCAGAGAGCTACTGCTGAAATTCATCAACAAGACGATTCACCCGTTTGTCCGGGACCGCGGACTTGATTGGGAGATTCACATCGACGACACACCCCGGGACCAGTGGACCATTCAGGGGATGCGCCCGCCCGACTCGGGTTCAGAGGAGGAAAAACGCTGGATCCGGGACAACAAGCCGTCCAAGCCAACCAGCGCGGCGTCGACGAACTAACTGTCAGGCGATCTCACCAAGCTCGCGCAAGATATTCGCGAGTTGAACGCGAGACTGGACACCGAGTTTGGAGTAGATCGAACGCAGATGGGTGCCCACCGTATTGATTGATATGCCCAGCGATTTCGCGGTCGACTTGTTCGTGTACCCGTTGGCGATCAGATAAGCCACCCGGCGCTCGGCCTCGGTGAGCGACGCCTTCTCGACCTCGGTGTGATCGCCGACCCACTTCGCCCGCCGGGCGCCGGCCTCCCTCATGAGCCGCTGCACTCTTGCCCGTGGCGACGACGCACCCATGCGGTCGTATATGTCCCATGCGGCGTCGAGGTGGCCGAGCCCGGTCTCGCGTTCGCCGGCCGCCAGCAGCAGGCGGCCATAGCCTTCTGCTCCGGCGGCCCGCAAGATGGGTCGGGGGCTGTGTTGCAGGATCTTCACCGACTCAGCCACCATGGCGAGGTCGCCGCCCAGCAATCCGCGCAGATTCAACGCCAACCCGTTGAGCGTGGCGACGTCGGGATTGCGTCGCGCGCCCTCCTCCGCGAACTCGACCGTGCGCTCGGTGATATTTGTTGCACCGCTGATCAATCCGATGCTGAATAAAACCGTCGCATAACAGGGCCACCATGCCCAATAGCTGCGCATCCGCCGCGATGTTTCCAGCAACTCAGACAGGATCCGGCGTCCACCATCGATGTCGCCCTGCTGAGTGCTCAACCATCCCAACAACAACGACAGTCCGGGGTGGCTTATCGCGTCGGCGTTTGCGAGGCGCACCGCGGGTTGCAACCGTTGCGCGGCCAACTCGGACTCGCCGCGCAACAACGCCACAGTCGTGCGCATCAGGATGCCCTCAACGACATGCACCGTGGTGCCGGTCACCTGTCCGAGCTCGATGAGCAACGCCGCAGTTTCATCGGCCTCCCGCAGCCGGCCCAAATTGTACTGCTGTTTGAGTTGCGCGAACAGCAGGTCTGGCAGGATCGAACCTGCCTCGGCGCCGCTATCGCCGGTCGCGCCGTCGAGCAGTATCTGTGCGTCGTCGTAGCGATCCAGTAGCTGCAGTTCCATGATCTCCTCGGCCAGGTATGGAACCCCCGTCACCGACCGCAGCTCGCGGAAATACTTCAAGGCCAACTGATGTCGGCGTTCGTTGTGGGCCGCTTCGCCGGCGGCCTGAAGCGCCAAGGCGAGCGCATCGTGGTCGTGCGACGTCCTCGCTTCGGCCAGCGCCGCCTCGGCATCTTCCGTGGCTTGATCCGCGGCAAGGAGCCGAGTGTGGGCCAACGCGCGTGCCGCGCGGAAGCGGACAACGAGGTCGCGCCGCGTTCCCGCCCTGGCAATGGCCCGATCGGCACGCTCGAGGAGAGCGGCGGAATGGCCAGAGAGCCACATCGGCTTGACGGTGTGCGTCTCGATCCGGCCGACCACGTCGGCGTCGTCGACGGTCGCGAGGAGTACGTCGGCCACAGCGATCGTGTCGGCCGCACGCTGGGTGCGCGACAGCACCGATACCGCTCGTTCACCCAGCTCCAGCCATTGCGGCTGTCCGGGGCGCAGCGTCTGGAACGCTTGCAGCGCAAGGTCAGCGGCGTCATCTGCGCTCGTGGTAATCAGTGTCTCCGCGGCATCGAGCATGACGCGGGCATTAGCCTCGTCGCCGACTGATACCGCAATGCGAGCATGCGCGGCGGCGAGGACGAGGTCGCCGACATTCTTGGCAAAATGACGGGCGAACCGCGCATGCAGTCGGCGCCGGACGTCGGGCGCGATCAGCTCATAGACCGCGTCCTTGAGCAGATCGTGGTCGAAATTCAACTCGGCGCCAGTTGATTTGACCAGAGCCGACGCCACCGCATCGTTAACTACTCGGTCATACGCAGGCCCCCCACCCATCTCGCACAGCTCCGCCAAGTCGATGATCGACACAGGACGGCCAGCGACTGCCACTGCTTCGACGAGCAGGCGCGCGGCAACCGACAGACCGGTTAGCCGCTGACGCACGGCCGATCTAAACTGCGCGGGAATGCCATCCATGCCACCGGTTTCGTCGTGCTGCGCCACCCCTTCGATGATCTGGACCGCCAGGAACGCATTCCCTCCGGCGCCGCCGAGCATTTCCTCGACGCGCCCATCGAGTTTGGCGCCTAGGCGATCCCGCGCGATATCGGCAATAGCCGGGTCGGCCAACGGGCCCAGTCGGATGTGCTCGACGTCAACGCTATCCGCGGCGCTGACGACAAGACCGACGTCGTCGGATCGGGTGACCAGTATCCACAGGACGGGAATGCCGACAAGGCGAGAGATCAACGCCCTCAGCGCATATCGGCTGACGCGATCAGCCCACTGCACGTCGTCGACGGCGATCAGCAGGCGTTGCCCATCAGCCAGTCGGGCGAGATGGGCTGCGATACGGTCGACGAGCAGCAGAGGCTCCGCGATCAGCGCGCTAATCTCCCGGAATTCAGGCTCCGCCAGGAGGGGATCGCGGCCGGTGCGCAGCAGCCCGACCACTGGTGCCCCTGGCCAGGCCTGCTCGATCTCGTCGCACTTGCTTCGGGCAAGGCGGATGTTCATGTGCGCCGCCTGACGACAAATTTCAGATAGCAGCGCCGTCTTTCCGACTCCGGCGTTGCCCGAGATCAGCACCACACCGCTGGCGCCATGCGTGCGCGTCCGGCGGATGACGGCGAGCGCCGTGGACAGCTCGTGGTCCCGACCGCGAAGCGGCCCGTACGGCCTCATACCACGCCGCCGTCTAATGGCAGCAAATCAAGCAGTCTGTGCTTGCGCCGCAACCCAAGGGCCACAGGATCGGTCCGCGCACACTGCTTGGGTTCGCCCAGCGGTGACACGAAGACATGGCCGGGGGCCGGTAGGACCCCGCACGTCTCGCATCGCGCCGTGGGATCCAGCGGTGTGCCACACGCATCGTGGGTGAACATCCTTGGCCGCCGTCCGGATTGCCGTTCCCCCCAGGAGCGCAGCGCATACAACGCCGGCCACAACGCCATCCCTTCGTCGGTCAGTTCGTAAAGCCAACGCCCCGAATGGCCGGGATCGGGGACCTTCACCATCACGCCGCGCTCTATCAGAGATCGCAGTCGGTTGCTCAATACTGTGCGAGGCATGTCCAGGTGCGCGAGGAAATCATTGAAGCGCCGGACTCCGTAGAACGCATCACGTAGTACCAGCAGCGTCCACCGCTCACCGACGATCTCGAGCGCGCGCGCCAGCGAGCAATCCTGCCCGTCATACAAGTTCGGCAGCATGTTTGCTATCAAACCAGAAATTCGCCAGTGAGTCCAGTGAATGGACTCATAAATCAGTGCGCAGTGATGCCGCCGAAGTCGATGGAGACCAGGATGGGGCCGGTGCCTGCGGCGCCGTCGCTGTCGCGGGCAGTGACCCGCCGACGCGTAGGAAATAACAGGCCGTCGAATTCGCGATATGCCGATGCTTGATTCGAGGCGGGTGCCCCTCCCAGCACGTCAGCGTCATAGTCGTGACGCACCAACAGATTGTCGGAGTCGAAGTTGTAGTAGTGCACCCGGTTGTGCGTTTCTATCGGCGCCTCACTGAAATCGGCGTGGACCCGACGCCATGATGGGTCAGCGGCCGGCCAGGGCTCGACCTCGGTGACCTCAACCCCCGGGGTGGTCAGCAAGAAAGGAAGGGTGAGGTAGTTCCAGATCGCATAGCTTGCGAAGTAGGCAACCTGGACGTTGTCCCATGGTGCCGCGGCGTCGCGCGGGAACGACCCCCTTGGATCGCGGCGACGGTCGATCTCACCGCCGTCCTCGGTACGCACTGTGACGAGACGGGGTTCAAACCAGGTGCGCAACCGCTGGGGTCCGAACCCGCTGAATTCCACGTGCTGGCGATGGGGGTCGATGAGCACCGCGGCATCGGCGAGGACTCCGTCGTGTCCCCTGTCAGCCCACAGGCTGCCCCCGATCGACAACGGTGCGCTCAGTGATCTCACGGCGAGCCAACGATCAAGTCCTCCATGGGCTTTCACGGCGTCATCGATCACGCTCATGCAGCCCTCAGGGCGTCGGCGATGAAACCGGCGACGGTCACCGGTTGGGCGATGAAAGCGGTGTGAGAACCGGGAATCGACTTGGTGGTGGCGCCCATGCGTTCGGCCATGAACCGCTCGGCGGCGGGAGCAATGGCGTTGTCGTGCTCAGAGACCAGATACCACGACGGCTTGGCCTTCCAGCCGGCGGCGGTGGCGTTTTCGGTGAGCGCGGCCAGGGAGAGCGGCCGCTGGCTGGCGAACATGACTTCGGCAACGTCAACGGGCACGTCGGCGCAGAAGGTCTCGCGGAACCGCTCCTTGGCGATGTAGAGGTCCGGCCCCTGGGGCGCACCTGGGGCGTCGTAGCCGGTGGGAAGTGAGGTGCTCGCCAACAACGACGGCGGGAAGGGTTGTTGCACGCTGGCGCAGCTTTCACCCTCCTCGAGCCCGAACGCGGCCAGGTAGACGAGCGCCGCGACGTTGTCTAACCCGGCCGAGGCCTGCGTGATGACCGCACCGCCGTAGGAATGCCCGACGAGGACCACCGGAGCGTCGATCGCACTCACCATTGCCGATATCGCTGCGGCGTCGAAGGCGAGGCTGCGCAACGGATTAGGCGGCGCTATGACGGTGTGTCCAGCGCTTTGCAGTTCGCGGATCACACCGGCGAACCCGGACGCGTCGGCAAACGCGCCATGCACCAAAACAATCGCCGGCGCCGTTGATGTGGTCATTGTTGTTGTCCCTGATTGGCGAGGTGGTTCGTCACCCAACCTGGCACGGCTTCGGCTTGCGCACCGTCACCCATTTGGGTGAGGCGCCTGCGCGGCTCGCGGGTCACCTTTTCAGGTGAGTGAGCGCCGAATGCCAGCGGGCGATACTCGGGTTCGGGCTGATTGGCGCGGCAGCAGCGCCCGCAGTGCATGACGAAGGAGTGACGGGATGCCGATGATCGACGTATACGCGCCCGCCGGCGCGTTCGAGGACAAGCACGAGCTGGCGCGCCGCCTGGCGGCTGCGGTCATGGCCGTCGAGGAAGTTCCCGATATTGCGATGTTCCGCCAAAACACCGCTGCGTTCATTCACGAACTTCCCGCCGACGCGATTTCCAACGTGGACGGCGGTTCGGATTACGTTCGCGTGCAGGTGCTAACCAACGCCGGCGCGCTGGATCGCAACAAGCAGATCGCCATGGTGGCTAGCCTCACCGAGCTGATCGCCGGCGCTCCCGGTAAGCCGCCCGCGCCCGAGCGGATCTGGGTGGTGCTCACCGAGGCGCCCGACGGCGGCTGGGGGCTATGGGGTCATGCGCAGACCAACGCCGAACTGGTCGCCGCGGTGCGGCGTGAGATGGCGCAGGCTCTGCAGACCTCGGCGGCCGGGAAGGAAGCCACGAGTGAATAGTGCGGAACCTAAGGTCCGGTTCACCCGGGACGGTGCGTTGGGCACAGTAACGCTGGCCAGCCCGCCACTGAATCTGATTGGTGGGCAGTTGATTTCCGACCTACTGGCCGCTGTCGACGAGGTTGAAGCCGCGGACGGGCTGCGGGCAGTGGTGCTGCGTGGCGAGGGCAAGGTATTCAGCGCCGGGGCAGATGTCGCCCTCTTCGCGGGCATGACCGCACAACAGCTGCGCCCGCTGATCGGCTCGTTCCTGGATCTGGGGCATCGCATCGAACGGCTGCCGTTCCCGACGCTGGCCGCAGTCCATGGGACGTGCATGGCGGGCGGTTTCGAGTTGGCCCTGTTCTGCGACCTGATCTGGGCGGCCGAGGGCACCATGCTGGGCCTGCCCGAGACCCGTCTGGGCATCGTTCCGCTAGCCGGCGGCGTCGAGCGGATCGCCGCACGTGCCGGCCTCGGGCGCGCGCGCTCGGTGGCGCTGGGCGGGCAGCTGCATACCGCGGAGGAATTTGCGGCGTGGGGAGCGATCGATCGCGTGCTGCCTGCCGATGAGTTGCACAGCAACGCGCAGCAATTCGCCAGCCGACTAGCAACCGGACCGTCACGCGCATACGCGGTGGTCAAAGAGCTCAGCCGCGGCTACGTCGCCGGTGGCATTGCTGGCGCCGACGCGCTGCTGATCGATGCCGCCGTTGGCCTGTTCGACACCGAGGACGCCCGCGGCGGGATCCAGAGCTTCCTAACGTCGGGTCCCGGGCAGGCGGTTTTCGCCGGGCGGTAAAGGCCTCGGCGGCGGCTATGCGGTCACCGCTGGGGGAACAGCGTGATTGCAGCACCCCACAACGCGCCGGGGTTGATGCGGTCGGGGTGCAAGGCGAGCATGTCCGCATAGAACGACTCGGCGGAGTCCGACGATTCGAGTAGTCGGCGTGCGTCAGTCAGGTACCGCCGTGTTGCCTGGATCTGCGATGGATCGTCGGCTAAGCGAGGATCTTTGTGGCCGGCGATAACCGTTGCGGGGCTGAGGGCTTCAGCGACGTCGAGGGCAGCAAGCCACGCGTCGATTCCCGTCACACCGCCGGTTTCCGTCAGGTACAGGTGCACGCCATTGTAGGCGGCGTCGCCCGCAACCAGTAGACCTATCTGCGGCACGTGCAGGATCGTCGTCGCGTCGGTGTCGGTGTGGCCCACCTCGATTGGCAGGAGCCGAACTCCCTCCAGCTCGAAACCATCCGCGTCGACCGTGCAGACGTCGACCTCGCCAGTCGGTAGCTGGCCTGGAAAGACTCGGTCCCAGAAGTCGGCACGAAACTGGGGTTGGTTTTGCGCCGCCATCAGCTTGCTGGTTCCCTCGGTGGCGAGCACCGACACGTCAGGAAAGCGCTGCAGTAGCGGGATAGCGCCAAACCAGTGGTCGCCATGCCCGTGGGTGATGTAGATCTGCCGCAGTTGGCGACCGGACGCGACGATCCAATCGCCGACTTCGGCTGCCTGAGTTTTGGTCAGGGGTGGATCGACCAGTACGGCGTCGTCACGTCCCATGATCAGCGTCGAGGTGATCGGCGACCACATCCGGGTGCTGCCGTCGGGAAGCAGACCGCGTCCCGACTGCGGGATCTGCCCCGCCACAAATATCTTGTGCTGCAACGGCTTGCTCACGCCGCCACCCCCGTTATTGTCTCGGTGAACCCCAAGATCGTGGTCGCGAGGGCCTCCGGGTACTCGACATGCAACCAGTGACCGCCCTTGTCGATAACCTTCACATTGGGTTGGACGAAGCGCGGGGTGGTCGCGGCGAGGAGCTGCTCGGTCACGAATGCGTCGGCCCCGCCGCGGATAATCAGGACCGGCCCTGTGAACGCGCTGGTCGCCGGCGCGTTCCTAACGCCCTCGTTCCACATGTCGGCGTAGCGGGCGGCGACCTCGGGTCTTACGGCGCCTCCTATGTGGACCAGCCGGTCTAGTTGGTCCGCAGCGAGATTGGGTGACACCTGGCTCCTCAAGGTTCGCTGCGCATCGGTGTCGCCGCCAAGCGCCCGAAAAGGCGCGAGCTCTTCGGCAGGCAGCTGCGTACCGCCGAGCGGTACCGGTGTGACTAGCACCAGGCCTTGCACGCGGTCGGCGTGACTGGCGGCGACCAGTTCGGCGACCTGTGATCCCATGCTGTGGCCGACGACGATCACGGGCGCGTCGATGCCGGCTGCGATGTCGCCGGCCTCGGCAGCAAGAGACTCGAGGGTAACGGTGCCGAGATCTGCGACCGCTTGGCTACGTGTGCCGGAACCGGGCAGGTCGTACTGGATCACGTCGACTTTGCCTGCCAGCGCTTCGATTACTCCGTCCCATACCGTGGCGTCATCGAGGAATCCGTGAATGAACAGCACCGTCGCGGTCATTACGCGACCTCCTTCGTGGAGCCCGAGCTTGACCATTCAGAGGTGTCGATGGGCGAGTAGTCGGTCGAATGCCCGTCGAGCCGGCCGGCGCGTTGCGCAGCCAACTCCTCGACGATCTCCTCGGGTA
>Ga0210393_10003074_pt1 | contig 13498 bp, 8 predicted proteins | sample IncBWC27OmetaG_FD_160068 | JGI IMG/M metagenome (GOLD analysis project Ga0210393, IMG submission 160068) | Forest soil microbial communities from Barre Woods Harvard Forest LTER site, Petersham, Massachusetts, United States - Inc-BW-C-27-O ... | reverse complement strand
ACACGGGGGCCCTGACCATGCACCTCTTGCTCGTCCGGCACGGCTCGCATGACGACCCCATCGGTAACCCCGTTCGGCCAAGGGCTATCCGACAGCAAGCAGCGAATCCGGAGGTCGGGGGCAGCCGCAACGACGCCCAGCACCACAATCGAATAGACGAGCACAACGACGCCGCAAAACAGCAGGAGCAAAGGCACCCGAGATTTCATAGCAATCGCTTCCTCGTGGGGCTTCAGTTGATGAACGCGTACTCACTCGTCACGAACTGTCCATCCACCAATTACTTGTAGCGTTTCGGCGCCGACAAAACAACGATCGGCGCCGAGGCGGCGCGCCGTTCGGCGCCGAAGCAGTGGCGCCATCCCGTCGAGAAAATCGAGAAAAGATGGAGAGTTTCGGCTGAAAAGGGCGTTTTCCCAAGTCAAAACGCCGATGACCGACTCCGCTCCACGATTTCTGGCACAGCACGTGCGTTAGAGGAATCTCACCAGAAAAGCTAAGTCGAACGGCAAATGCGTGCGACCTCGGCCGACTGGCACAAATTTCGACCCAGCCTGACCCCCGAGGGTGATGTCCAGCGCGAATAAGGCCTGGTTGAGGAAGGTCCCCTGAGAGCAGCCTGACCCACTCTGCTTATCAGTTCCCCAATCGCAAACTAACGTCCAAGGCCTTGAACGCGCAGCCATTCTCGGGGGTCATTCTATTTGCTGAGCTGTCGGATCGATCACTCGCCGATTGCGGATGATATCGACTGGCCCGACGAGAGCTCGCCCGTCCCGAGTTCCGAAATGCGTCATCCCGGTTCCGCGCGCGGCTTAAGAGAACGCGAGCGCGTCGTAACTCATTAGCTGCCGAATCGCGAGCATGCCCGCGGATCAGTTTCCCGGGCGGTACGTGGCGCAGGAGCGGGGGCTTTCCCAAAGCGAGACCTCGGCAACCGGCAGCCCCTCGCCCACGGCATGATCGTAGATCAGGCGAGCAATGTTCTCTGCCGTCGGATTGGCCGGTATCAAGAGTAGCGGTTCCCCCAGCGATTTGAGCAGCGGGACAACCGGATCCGCTTCGCACAAAATCATCCGGTGATCCAGCTGAGCGTCGATCCAGGCACAAAGCGAGCGCTTGATATCACTGAAATCGACCAGCATCCCGCGATCATCGAGGCTGGCGGCCTCCAAGATGACTTGGGCCTTCCCGTTATGGCCGTGTAGGTAGCGACACTTACCGGAATAATTCAGCAGCCGGTGACCGTAGCAGAATTCGATTTCTTGACTGACACGATACATCGGGACAATACAGCGGGAGCCAGGGCGCGATCGAGCGGGGGTCCTGTTCCTGGCGGCACTCGACTCTCCGCAGTCGGTTTCGCTCGCCGGGTTTGCATTCCGATTCTAGGACCGGCCGGCATGCCGAACAAGCGGCCCCGCTTCCATCCCCCACTCGCAATTCCGACTCGTCGCGAGAATTACCGCGATTGCAGTCGCGACGTCAGCCATCCGCCCGTGATGATCATCACGAGGATGATGGAATAATCGAACAACGTCGCGGCTTCCCAACGCGCCATACAGTAGTCGCAATAAGGGCCATAGTGACCGATGAGGCGATCCATAAAATGCCCTCGCAATGGCCGGCGCGAACAATAACGAGCAGCGAACTCGTTAGGCACCGCGAGCGGCCAACAAACCAGGTTGAAGGAACGAGTGATGAGGACGCCGGAAGCCGGCGCGCGAGTGTGGCTGCAAGTTCGCCAGCGAATTGAGTCGCGAAACGACTGTTGCGTCCCGCTCTGCGCTCTTCTGAACTTTGCCCGCAAGTCGAAATGATGCTGTGAAATCTCTGGACGTGATACTCAACTTTAGCTCGTAGACGGCCAGAATGACGTCGTCCGCCCGCTCAGCCAAGTGACATTTTTGAAATTGTCAACCTGCCCGCGGCCAGGACTTGACCAATTGCGGTCACCCGCGGCCTGCCTTCGGCAAATTGACGAGAATCCATTGCAGCAGATGGACGGCCGCAGAGCGTTGGCGCCGGAGCCGTTTTGCGAGCGGCCGGCGGCTCGTGTCTTCCGGATCCTTGGAAAGTTCTAACTTCTTAACGACGATCCGGGGCTGTTTGCTCACGTGGGTGCGGGAGGCAAACGCCAAGAAGGCTAGTCCGTCCTGCGGGGGCGGCGCTCCGGGGCCTAAGTGACCGGTGATTGCGGCGGAGACGGTCGCGTGCGGCGTTGAGGTTAGAGCGCCGGCCGCCATTGCTGATGCGACTTCCCGGCTCACGGGTCCGGGTTTTTCGAGCAGGTCACGCGAAACCCGTAACCAACGTGCCTTGGTCTCCACTTGATAGACGACGGCCGAGCCGCAGAGAACCTCGGATACGCCAGGGATCCGCGTAAGAAGGGCGGCCACTAAGCCGCCCGTGCAGCTCTCGGCAAGAACCAGCTGATCGTTTCGCGCGCGAAGCTGCTCGACGACGCTGCCAGCTAAAGCGGTCAGCTCTCGATCGTTCAACGGCATCTCCACTGCAGTTAGGGAGCCATTGTTAAGGTGAGTAGGCAACGCAATGCACCGACTTTGGACCGACTATTTGGCGAGCCGCCGCCCACTCTCCTGCCCAGCAGCCGACTTGATCGTTCCGATTGGCGAGACTCTGCCTGACGTGTCGATTATTCCAGCAGAACGCTCTCACGGTAAGTCCTGGAGTGGCGCCCGCGCGGCATCTTCGCCGCGGCAAGGCGACCTTCGACGACGATCGGCCTGACAAGGACGATCGGAGATGACGGTCCCCCGCGCTTCGCCCCTGGATTTCATCGCGCGAGCGGCACGGCCTTGGGGGGTCGTCTCACGCTCGGTCGCACGCGGCTGCTACGCAGGCTGCGCCGCTTCCGATGCAGATCGAGGGAAGGGCCGTTGGGGGGGGCGGGGCCGTATGTCACGCTGGATTGGCCGACGAATGACGCGGGGGTCCGCGATGGCACTGCTGGGTCTGCTCTTGGCAGCCGGTCTGCGAGAGGGCACGCTCGGCGACGACAACAGTCGTGGAACCAGCGAAATGCTGCCGGTCCCGCGACTCGTCCGCGACCCGGACTCCTTCCAGATCGATCCTGCCATCGCGCCGCCAACCGACGCGGCTCATCCTCATCCGGACGAGGCCACGAAGGTGGCGAGGGGCCGGGCGACTCTGGATCAGCGGGTCAAGACCGTCCAGAAGGCGACGTCCAGCAAGGCATCGCGCAAGGCGGCCATCGAAGCGCTGCCTTTGAACAAAATGTCCGACGAACATCGTCGCCGTGTCTCGCAAATCGTGAGCGGCACGAGCATCTACCGCGAGCTGCCGACGCTGCAATTCGACATCGACCCGCGCGTCTACAACTTCTTCATGGAACACCCCGAAGCGGCCGTGAGCATCTGGCAGGTGATGAAGATCTCCGACTTCAAGATGCGACAAACCGGAGAGGGGACCTACGAGACCGATGACGGAGAGGGAACCCACGGCCGGCTCGACGTCGCCTTTCGAGCCCCGAATGAGGCCGTCGTGTTGTGTGACGGAGCCTACAAGAGCGCTCTGCTCCCGACGGCCATCAACGCTTCCGGCGTATTGCACGTAAATGTCGAGTTCGGGCAACGGTCAGACGGGTCGGCGTTTGTGACGCACCGAGCCCGGCTGTTCGTCTACTTCCCTTCGCAGACAGTCGAGACCGTGGCTCGGATTATGTCGCCGGTGAGCAACGCGATCATCGACCAGAACTTCCGCGAAGTCAGCCTGTTCCTCTACATGATGTCGACTGCCATGTCTCGGCAGCCCGGATGGGTCGAGGCGGTGAGCAAGCGGATGGAAAACGTCTCGGAAGAGCGTCGGACTGAAATCATGGTCGTCACGGTTGGAGTCTTCGCCGACGCAAAGGCCAGACGTTAGAGCCCGAATCGAACCCAGGTTCGTCCAAGAGTCCAAGGCCCCGGGCAGGAATCGATTCCTTCAAATCGGCCTTGGACTTTCGATTTATGGCCCTCGAGCCGCACTCTTGAACCTCGGCCCGCGGTTTTTTGCTCATTCACTGGGAATCTCTTGCGTGGCTTGTGGTCCGTCGGCGCGCTATTATTGAGTAAAGCTACTTCGCGCGGGACGGAGCTCTCTGACCATGGGGCAATTCGAAAGGCGGGTCGCGGCCAGCGCCAGTCTCTGGGCCGGGCTCGCACTGTTGTTCGGCGGGCAGCTCAGCGGGGGTGAGGTCGCTCTCAAGAATGGCCTGCTCCTAAGCGGAAATCCTCGGCGGCTCCAATCGCTGACCGTCGAACGCAAACACCCCCGAGAAAACGAAACGCTCAGCCTGCCGTTTGTCATGCTCGAAAACGGCTACCAGCGGATTTTCGTTCCGAGGGGTCAAGCCGCGCGGATTGACGACGGCGATGATCTGTCGAAGTTCGAGACGTTTCGCCTGACTCAGCACCGCACGGGGGGCCGCCAGATCACCGGGCGCGTGCTCTCGACCGGCCCGTTCAACGAGTACGGGCAACGCACACACACGCTGCAGACCCCGCAAAGGCAGGAAGAGATCGTCGTCGGCGTCACCAAGGTCGGCCCGAAATATGTCTCTTTGACTGGACTGCGATACCAGTGGAATTACGGCATCACGACGACGTCGATTCCTCCCGAGCAGCTCGACGCGATGATTCGCAAGGCCACCGATCGCAAGAATCCCGATCATCGATTCGGCATCGCCCGGTTCTATCTTCAGGCCGGTCTGTACGACGAGTCCGCCAAAGAACTGCAATCGATCGCCAAGGACTTTCCCGAGTTGTCGGCCCGCGTCGCCGAGGCGCGAAAAGAACTGCAGGATTTAGAGCACAAACTGATTCTGCAGGAGCTGCGCCGACGCAAGGCGGCCGGACAACACGAACTCGCGCACACGTACGCCCTGGGTGTTCCCCTCGACACGGCCAGCGGCTCCGTGGTGCACGACGTGCGCGATCTGTTGAGCGCGTACGACGCAAGTCGCGAACGAATCGCCAAGGCGCGCGTCCTTTTAGGTGAGTTGCAGGCACAACTGAAAGATCCCAGCCAAGTCGCCGCAGTAACGCCGCTGCGTCCGATGCTTGAAGAACAGCTTTCGATGGAGTCGCTCGATCGGCTGGATGCCTTCTTCAATCTCGTGGAAGACAAGACGCTGCAGCCCTCCGAAAAGCTGGCACTAGCCTATTCGGGCACGGTGGTGGGAAGCGCGGCCGCCGTCACCGATCTGCCGCTGGCACTACGCCTCTGGGAAGCGCAGCACTCCATCCTCGAATATCTGCGTACCGATTCCCCGCAGGATCGCGGGGATCGCGTTGCGCAACTCAACGGGCTGGATGGGATCACGCCCGAACTGGTCCTGAAAGTGATTCAGAATCTGCCGCCGCTCGCGGAAACGCCAGACATCCATCCCGGTGTTCCCGCCACTCTTCACGTGATGGGCCGCGGAGCTGAGCCGGGACCGTCCTACGGCGTGCTTCTGCCGCCGGAATACGACTGGCACCACAAGTATCCGATGATCGTCGCCCTGCACCCGGCGGAGCATAGCAGCAAGGCGGAGCTAGACTACTGGGGCGGGACCGCGGCCAAGCCCGGGCGGGCACAGGCCGCGGGCTACATCGTGATCGCGCCGGAATACGTCGAGGCCGAGGCTCGCGAATATGGCTATTCGATGTCGTCGCACGAGGCCGTGTCGCGCTCGATCATCGATGCGCGGAAACGCTTCAATGTCGATTCAGACCGAATCTTTCTGACCGGGCATGGCATGGGGGGTGACGCGGCGTTTGACATCGGCATGTCGCACCCCGATTTGTTCGCCGGCGTGATTCCCATCAACGGCATTTGCGATCACTTCTGCACGTGGTATTGGACCAATGCCGGGCACACGTCTTGGTACGTCGTCACAGGCGAGTTCGATGCCCGCGGAACTTTCCCGACCGACGCCAAGACGTTGGCCAGAATGATGGCCCCCTCGAACGGCCATGCGACCGGAATGGATGTGGTTTTGGTCGAATTCCTGCAACGCGGCTACGAATCTTATTTCGAGGAGACGCCGCGGATCTTCGACTGGATGGAATTACAGCGCCGCCAGAAAATGCCGCGCGACTTCTCGATGAACGTGTTACGCCCGAGCGAAAACCGCTCTTATTGGCTGCAGGCCGAGGGACTTCCCAAATCGGTGACAGAATCTAATGTCCTAGCCGGCCCCTCGCGCGGCAAGGTCTCGCCGATGCACCTGACCGGAAAGATCTCTCCGGGAACGGCTGCGGGAGCGACCATCCGTTTGCTCCCGGCTGCCGCCAGGAGTTATACCGTTTGGCTGTCTCCCGACCTGGTCAGCTTCGAGAAACCGATCACGATCATGCTCCGCGACATGCGGAAGTATCCTCACAAGATGACCAAATCGTCGATCAAAGACATCCTCGACGATTTTTCCACCCGCGCCGATCGGCAAAGAATCTTCACCGTGCGAATCGATCTGAACTGAGCGGATCGATCTGAACTGACCGATCGCCGGAGACTCGTTTGAGGCAGCCCCCCCCGAGCTGTTGAGATTCGAGCCGCGCCTGTAGAGGCTCGGCTCAAATCTCTCCGGGGACGGTCGACTTAGACTGGGACGGCCGACCTAAACTCCCAGCAGCGTGTTCAGCCAACCAAAGTTGGTCGTGATGATCGCGTCGGTCGGGCTGACGTCAGGCATGTTGACTTCGATCGACGTCAAAACCGGGTTGCCCGGCGTGAAGCTATTGGGGAAGACCGTTTCGCTTTGCAGCAGCGTGTCGTTGCCCTGTCCTCCGTCGATCGCCACCGATCCCATGAACAGATCCTGGGCCACCCACATCACGTCGCCGCCGCGGCCGGATTTGATCGTAACGGAGCTGAGGAAGGTGGCTCCGTTGATCATCGCGATCTTGTCGGCCCCCGAGCCCGAGTCGATGCTGAAGGTGCCGGTGTAGGACCCGTCGTTGCCCAACACGGCGATGTGGTCGACTCCTCGTCCGGTTTTGACCGCCGTATTGCCGGTCACTGAAATCCCGTCGAGCAGAATGGTGTTGTCGCCGTTGCCACCCTTCACTTTCAGATTGCCGCCGATGTTAACGGGTCCGAACACCAGGTTGAGAGGCGCGGACGTATCGCCGCTCGGCACCGGAGCAGCGCCCAGCAGAATCTGGTCGTCGCCGTTGCCGGTGTGAATCTTGGTGTTGCCGGTGACGCTAACGTCGGCGACTGACACGTCTTCGCTCGACGATGTGTTGTTATGACCGCCGCACCAGTTCCCGCCTTCTCCGCCGCCACACCAGCCGCGCAGGAAGGCCAGATCACTCACCAGCGATTTTCCGATGTCTGAGGAAGCAAAGGAACGCGCGCCCAGCAGGGACGAGATCGATGAGCCGACTCCGCACCACGAGTTGTCGCTGGAGGAATCACCGAAGCCAAAACCATCGTGTCCGAACAATCCGAAGACGTGGTCTTGAACTGGCGTGTCGATCAGCAGGTCGCCACCGACATCCACGTGCGCGGTCGCGTCTTCTCCGATGATTCCAAGTCCCGCGTCAAAACCGACCTGAATCTGATCGTTCCTGCCGCTGCTGAAGATCTTGAGATCGCCGGTAATTTCGGCATCGAAGACGGCAATCGTGTTGCTGTTGCCCGTGCCGCCCAGGATGAACACGCTGCCGCCGACGGTAACCGGGGCTTCCGATTCGGAGCTGCCGACGGTGAACGTGTCGCTGCCGACACCGCCGAACAACGCGATGCTGCCACCGATCGTTGCGTTCTCGACGGCGACCGTGTCGGTGCCGGCGCCCGTGTCGACGACCAGGTTATGCGGCAACGTGGTGAGCATTCCCGTGGCTCCGACGTTCACGACGTCGGCCCCCAGTTTCATGAAGACGTCGACGTCGCCCGTGACGCCGCTCGTGGTAAAGGGCGTGCTGCCGCCGTTAATCGTGGTCGTGCCGTCCAAGCTCGAAACCTGGAGCGCGCCGGTCGAGGTCGACTGGATCACGATCTGGTTATCTTTGGTATCACCGACAACCTGCAGGTTGCCGGCCGACGTCACTGTGGCCGTTACGTTGCCCGAGAGCAACGTGCGGTCTTCGAGACGTTCGAGAGCCCAGCGAGAGCTGATGAGATTTCTGCGCGATGTCCGTTTGCCGCGGTTCATGGCAAGCCTACTCCTGTGTTAGATGGCTGTTGTCGTGTCCCAAATCCTCCTTGATGGCTTGGCCCGCGGAGCCCAGGGGATCGAAGGGAATCCGCAGTGCACGGGTCGCTTGTCTCTCGACGCGCGTCCGGCAACCATGATTGCAGGTTAAGAGTAGCCAGATGCCGCCAATTGTCAACGTTCGTGGCAATTCGGGCGAAGCGGGGATGTTGCGAAGAATTTTAGGGCGATCGAACTATGGCAGGTTCTTTCAGGCTTAAGCTCGCGGCCGCGGCCGCGGTCGCGCTACTTTTGGCTTCTTTGGCGCGAGCAACCGCTGGAGAGTCGGTAGCCTCCGGGTCTACGCGGCCAACCGCGCTCGCGGGACCCACACAGACGCTCATCCTCCGAGTTCGAGTTCCCCCGACTGTTCTGGGCGGGCGCGAGCGGGACGAACGCCCCGCAGAATTTCAGATCAAGCAGGCCGATCTCCCCGCTGGGATGAGGGTGGATCTGTCGTCGCTGGTCGTCGTTCGCATCGATCCTGTGGACGGCCGAACCGCGGGGAAGCCACTCCCGCTGCGCTGGTACGACGCCGTTATTCCCTACGACTTTGCCGAAGTCGAAGACAATGCCCACGCGACCGATGGCTTGCACTTTCACCACGAAATTCACCCGCGTTGGGGAGACTACTACAACCTCTCCGGGGCCGGCCGCGGTGGACGTCTCGTCTGGCTCCACACGCAACTGAAGAACCAGGACGCTCACTACGAGATTCGCTTCCGAGTCGTCGATGAGGCAGCGGCGAAGAAGGCAGACGCGCGAGCCGACTTGGGTCGGGCTCCGCGCGGCTTCGTTGGCGATGGCAGCCACCGCTGCGCAATTGTCGGCGATTCGTCGACCGACATGATTCATAGCCGGGTCACGCTGACCGATTTCAACGGCGACGGGTTAGTGGACCTGCTTGTCGGCGGAGCCCGCGGAGCCGTGTTGGCCTATCCGAACCTCGGCACACGCTCGAATCCCAGCTATCCCTCTGCCGAACTCGTTTTCACAAGCGATGGCAAGCCCCTCGACGTCGGCTGGTCGGCGGCACCACTGGCGGTCGATTGGGACGGCGACGGCAAGACAGACCTCCTTTGCGGAGCCGAGCGAAACCGAATTCTGTTTTATCGCAACATGAGTGGGTCACGATCTGAATTGCCGCGCTATGAGTTGCGGGGATTCGTCACGGCAGACAAACAACCGATCGTTTTGCCGACCGCTCCGGTTCCCGAAGGCGGGGGCGTATTCACGATGGATTACTATCCCGTGCTGGATGCCGTCGATTGGAATGGCGACGGCCGGTGCGACCTGCTAGCCGGAGGCTTCATTACTGGTCGGGTCTACTTGTACGAGTCGACGGGTCGCAATGCCGACGGAACTCCGCGGCTCACCTTCCGCGACGCAATTCTGGCGGACGGCAAACCCCTCGATGTCGGATGGGCCGCCGCACCGTGTGCTGCCGACTTCGATGGCGACGGCGACCTTGATTTGATTTGCGGCTCGATGCCGATGTCGGCCGCGGGAGGCGACCAAAGCGACGCCCAAACGTTCTTGCGATATTACGAAAACGTCGGTACCCGGACCGCGCCGCGGCTCGTCCAACGCCCATTTCCAAAAACGGGCCAGTTCCCCAATTCGATCTTGGCCACGCCGCGCGCCGCCGACGTCAACGGCGACGGGTTGCTCGATCTCGTCGTGAGTGCGTCGTACAACATCTACATCTATTTGAATGTCGGAACAAAAACGCATCCGGTCTTCGCAGCACACACGAATCCCCTTCCCAATAAGTGGGGCGGAGCAGCCCTCCCCACGTACGGAGTGCAGTTCCTCGATTTCGACGGCGACGGCAAACAGGACATGCTGTGCAATCTCTCCGTCTATCACAACAAGGGTGACGGGACTTTCACTTCGCTGCCGCTCTTACCCAACGGCAATCGGATCGATCACCCGGCGAAAATGGGCGATGGTTGGATCTTTACTCACCTGGCCGACCTCGACGGCGACGGACGACGTGACCTGATGTACGGCACCCATGTCGGCAACATTTATTTTCATCGCAACGAAGGCACTCGCTACGACGAGCCGGGTGTTCTTCTCAAACTCGAAGATGGGAAGCCCTTGCACGTTGGTCCAGAACCGGGTCAAGCACTCGACTTCGACGTGCTGCAAGGTGCACGAATCACGTTTGCCGCGGCCGACTTCGACGGCGACGGCCGCATCGATCTCGCCGTCGGCGACACGTACGGCAAGCTCCGGTACTTTCGCAACGTCGGCTCAAAGACGCAGCCGCGCTTCGCCACACCCGTTCAGCTTGGCGACCTGAAACTTCGCATGGTGCCCTACGTGTGCGATTGGGATCGCGACGGGCGCCCGGACATCATCGGCAGTTCCGCCAATGGCCGGATCGCGCTGTTCCGCAACCTCGGCGGAAATCGCTTCGCGGAAGCCAAAGAGCTTGCGGTCCCGCCAACCCCGTATAGCCCCGTAGTGATGGTCACCGACTGGAACGGTGATGGCGATGACGATCTGATCATCGGCACGGCGTACGGTTACTTCTGCTGGTTCGAGCGCTCGTTCCTCGAGCGGGGATACGCAGCCGCAGAGCGCGAGTTCAAAGTCCAAAGTCATTGAGCCGGCATCTCAGACAATTATTGGGCGGTGAGCCGGCGTAGGGCGTTCATCTTTTCGTTCTGCCCGATGCGTGCCTTGCGGACAGCATCGGTCAAGATGGCGATGTTGCGGTCGTAGGTTTCTCGATCGACGGGAAACGGCGTGCCGTCTTTGCCGCCGTGAGCATAGGCATAATCAGCCCAATGCCGTTCGTTTGCTGACTGCTCCGCCGGTGGGCGAAAACGATCGGCGGGATCGCGATGCGAGGCGGGCGCGTCGAAAATCAGCTCGGACAGCAGTGACAGGCTCAGGACAGTCGCCGGACCAACCCCCTGCGTCCCCAACAATGTCTCGAACGACTGCGGCTGCCGCTCATGGGCGCCGATCAGAATGCGTCGGAGGTGACGCCGGTTGACGTCGCGCGGCAACAAGCGGTGATTCTTCGGTGCGAACAGCGTAGGACCTTCCGTAAAGCGCTCGATTTGGCCGCAAACCCAATCCGGATTCTCGCGAACAATGGCCGAGCTCGCCGCGCGATTCGAGTCGGCCTCGCCGGCCACCATGTTGAGTAGAGTGAGTTGTCGCGGTGATTGGTTCCGTTGAGTCTTAAGAGCTGGCGAAAGATCGCTGATCGCATCGTGCGGCTCGCAGACAAAATCGTCGACGCGCTCGCCAAGCCAGTGGTAACGCCGCGCGACCTTCTGTTCGCCGTTCAAGCCCTGCTGCACGACACACCATTGGCCGTCGCGCGTGAACAAAAAAACGTGGTGATAAAGCTGAAATCCGTCCTGTACGGCGGCCGAGTCGACCTTCGCACTCATCCGCGAGGCATAAATCAACCGATCGCCCCCTTCGATCGCAAAGCGGTCAGACGCCGCGGCGATCTCGTCCGGAGTGCGGCGACTCGTGCCCCCTTTGCCTCCCGCGACGCAGATACCCAGGTCCGGGCCGAACAGCTTGAACGCTTCTTTGAGCGCCCCGCAGGTGACGGTCGTCACGCCCGAGCTGTGCCAGTCGAACCCCAGCACACAGCCGAACGCCTGAAACCACCACGGGTCGGACAACCGCCGGAGGATTTCGGCCGGGCCGTACTCGTCGACGATGGCCATCGTCACGGCACCGGCCAGCCGCGTCATCCGACGAAAGAGCCAGGGCGGCGCCTTGCCGCCATGCAAAGGCAAATTCGCGAGCCGACGCTTCATGGTCGAAGTATAGTTCCACCCGCAAGTTTTTCGAGAGGGCGAAGCTCTTGCTGAGCTGTTTTGTCTCGATGCCTTGTGTTAAGGAGCCGCGCACGAAGTAAGCGGTGATTTCGCTTCGAATCAAGATACCGCTTACTTCGTGCGCGGCTCTTTAAGACTCGAAACGGATCCTCGCCCGGATCACTCTCCCGCTTTTGCGCAAAAACATCTACTCTGCGCCCGATGACGTGGCTGCACGAATACGATCCGCTCGGAAATGTCTTTGCGTCCGCGCTCGTGGCGGCAATCCCGGTTGTCGTTCTGCTGGGTCTACTCGGGTTCTTTCACGCCCGCGCCCACGTGGCCGCTTTGTGCGGCCTGATCACAGCGCTCTTGGTGGCCGTGGGTGTCTACCACATGCCGGCGACGCTCGCGGCCGCCGCTGCCGGTTATGGAGTCGCCTTCGGTCTGCTGCCGATCGGGTGGATCGTCCTCAATGCGATTTTCATTTTCGACATCACCGTCCACACGGCGAAATTCGAGATCGTCAAACAGGGCATTGCCGCGCTCTCCACCGATCGTCGCATTCAAACACTGTTGATCGCCTTCAGTTTCGGAGCGTTCATCGAGGGAGCCGCCGGCTTCGGCACGCCTGTCGCCATTTCGGCTGCACTCCTCGTCGGCCTGGGTTTCAAACCCCTGCATGCTGCCGGCCTGTCGCTCTTGGGCAATACGGCACCGGTCGCTTATGGAGCATTGGGAACTCCGCTCGTCACGCTGGCCAAGGTGACCGATCTCGACCTCATGAGTTTGAGCGCCATGACGGGGCGGCAGCTACCCTTCTTTTCGCTACTGATCCCGTTTTGGTTAGTGATCGTGCTGGCCGGTTGGCGCGCGATGCTCGAAGTCTGGCCCGCGTGCCTGGTTGCCGGAGGCAGCTTCGCCATCGCGCAATTTGTCGTGAGCAATTATCACGGTCCGTGGCTCGTCGACATCATCAGCGCGATCGTGTCGCTCCTGGCTTTGGTCGTGCTGTTGCGGTTTTGGCAGCCCCGCACCTCGTGGCAATTCGCGAATGAGAAGCCGGTTGTCGTTTCGCATCCGTCGCGTCGGGAATCACTCGTGGCCTGGATGCCGTGGATCCTCCTGTGCGTGTTTGTCTTCGTTTGGGGTTTGCCGAAGGTCAAGGAATCGCTCGATCACGTCAGCCTGTGGCGGATTCCCGTTCCCTTGTTGAACAAAAGCGTCGTCCGCGTGCCGCCCGTCGTCCCGACTCCGACGCCTGAGGAAGCCATCTTCCAGCTCAATGCCCTGTCTGCCACGGGGACCGCCCTGCTGTTCGCGGGAATCGTCGGCGGTTTATCGCTCGGCGTGTCGCCGCTGAATCTCGTCCGCCTTTACGGGCGAACGCTACGGCGAGTGAGCACGTCGCTGTTGACGATTGCCGCCATGCTGGCTCTTGGATTCACCACGCGCTACGGCGGACTCGATACAACGATGGGCTTGGCGTTCGCCC
>Ga0210393_10003071_pt1 | contig 13504 bp, 15 predicted proteins | sample IncBWC27OmetaG_FD_160068 | JGI IMG/M metagenome (GOLD analysis project Ga0210393, IMG submission 160068) | Forest soil microbial communities from Barre Woods Harvard Forest LTER site, Petersham, Massachusetts, United States - Inc-BW-C-27-O ... | reverse complement strand
AGAACAAGCTGGGGAAACCGAGGACTCAATCAGCCACGGACGCTTTCAGCGCTCTCTACTCGGCTGGTTTGACCGTCATAAACGCGATTTGCCCTGGCGGCAGGATCGCGATCCGTACCGGGTCTGGCTATCGGAAGTCATGCTGCAACAGACTCGCGTGGCTGCTGTTACGAATCACTATGAGAGATTTTTGCAGCGCTTCCCGAGCGTCGAAAAGCTGGCTGCCGCACGAGAAGCGTCGGTGTTGGCAACCTGGAGTGGGCTGGGATATTACCGTCGCGCCCGCATGTTGCATGCAGCAGCGAAGAGGATTGTGAAGGAGCATGGAGGAAAGTTCCCCAGGAGCGCAGAAGATTTGCGTGCCCTGCCGGGGATTGGCCGTTACACTGGGGCGGCGATTGCCAGCATCGCCTTCGACCAGCCTGCGGCTGTGGTGGACGGAAACGTAGAGCGCGTTTTGCAACGGGTGCATGGGAAGAACATGGCAGGCGAAGAGTTGTGGCGAGCCGCGGGAGAACTGCTCAGTCAGGAGCGTCCAGGCGATTTCAACCAGGCCATGATGGAATTGGGCGCGACCGTATGTTTGCCGCGGCAACCCCAATGTCTCTTGTGCCCGGTATCCGAACTTTGTGCGACACGCGGAGAACTGCAGCAGCAAATAAAGGCAACTCGGCAGACGAAGCGACACATCAATTACACGCTCGCTTGCCGGAATGGATCGATCTTCCTGGTTCAGCGTTCCAAGGCTTCGACGCTCATGCCAGGCATGTGGGAGTTGCCCGAGATGGCCGCCAACGAAACAACCGCAGCGTGGCTTACTGTGAGGCACTCCATCACCGTAACCGATTATGTGGTTCGGGTGCTGCGCGGCACTCCCCCCAAGAATCTAAATGGACGCTGGGTGCGGAAATCCCGCGTTACGGCTTTGCCTTTAACCGGCCTGGCACGGAAAATCCTGCGGGTGGCCAAGATCATCTGAATAATCTTGGCGATGAAGACGGTGCTCGCGCTTCTCGCGGCTTGGCATTTGCAAGTCCGCGATAGAATGGAAGTATCAGTGAAGTGGCTTCGGAAAATCTTCGGAGGAAACAACATGGCTGCTCTGACCGCGGGAACGTCCGCGCCGGATTTCAAGTTGCAGACGATGGACGGAAAGCAATTCTCCTTGCGCGAGGCGCTTACGCATGGCCCCGTCGTCGCAGCTTTCTTTAAGATCTCCTGCCCGGTGTGCCAATACACGTTCCCGTTTCTCGATCGGATTTACAAAGCCCACGGCGGAAAGAATGTAACCATCGTCGGCGTCTCCCAGAACGAGAGGAAAGATACGGCTGCATTTATTAGAGAATACGGTGTGACTTTCCCGGTGCTGCTGGATGACACGGATACCTATCCCGCGTCGAACGCCTACGGCCTGACCAACGTGCCGACCATTTTCTGGATTTCGCAGGATGGAGAGATTGAAATTTCCAGCGTCGGATGGGATCGGAAGGAGATCGAAGAAATCAACCGCAAGGCCGCGGAACTCAATGGCAGTGGGCAGAAGCCGGTATTTCGCGCGGATGAGCAGATTCCTGAATTCCGCGCCGGTTGAGGGTCGAAGAACTAGCCCGCGGTCGCGGGAATGAGCAAATGAAAACATTCGCAAGCGCAAAGGACGCCAAGGAGTTTTTGGTCTCAAGAATTGCATGTGAGGCTCAGCTAGAAGGTGTCCCATTGAGCGAGACTGAGCGCAAAGAACTCTACCTTTCGGAAAGTGGTTGGACGCTCCCCGACATGGACCGGGTCAACGAAGAATTCGAACACACCTACGACCAAAACGAATATGAGTACAAAATAGCAGCCCTGATTCGAAATGCTCGAAAGCGAGATGGCGCCACGAATCCGGAGGACAAGAAGCTTTGGTCAGAGGCCGTTGGAATCCTCCGTAAGGAGGACCATTACATTCTCGTGATGATTAAACAGGCAGGCATTTCGACCCGCTCTCGCGGCGATTTCGCATGGCTGCTTATGACCGGCTTGGGCATAATCGGCCTTCTGATTGGATTGACGGTTGTTTTGGATTATCTAAACGTCGACATCAGCAACGGCGCATTCCGGTTTTACTCATGGGTCGCGATGGCCAGTGCCGTCACCATTTACCTACTTGCCTCCCTGGTCCTGGGGCGTGCACGGACTGATCATTTTCTGGGGAGGATTGTCGAAAGATTTTTCATCCGTTTCGCCCGTCCGAAGTAGGTGTCTGCGCGAACCGAAAGGGGCACTCCACTGGTAACAATGCGTCCCCGCTGTTTTCCCGTACAATAAAAACCTTGCCGAGTCCGAAATCTTTAATTTCTGAGGAGCCTCTGAGGATGCGAACTGGTATCATCCTGCTTTTCGCAGTTTTTGCGTTCTCGACTTTTTCCGTGACCCAGTCCTCGCACACGCACAACCGAACGGCGACTGACTCCGTGCGCCTGCCGGGCGCTGCCTTCGTTGCCATGCAGAAGATTGATCCGGAGCGCATCCGGGCGCATGTGCGCTTTCTGTCACACGATCTGCTCGAAGGCCGCGGTACGGGACAGCGAGGCGGTGACATCGCGGCAGAATATATTGCCACTCAATTTGCCCTCTATGGTCTGAAACCCGTCGGGGACAACGGGACTTACATGCAAAAGGTTCCGATGGTGGGAATTACGCCGGCGCCGGAAACTACATTTTCCCTGATCTCGTCGACAGGCGTGGCCTCAGATCTGAAGCCGCTCGAACAATACGTGGCCTACGACCAGACGCAACAACCGCGTTCTGACGTTGACGGCGAAATTGTGTACGTGGGCTACGGAATCGAAGCTCCCGAATATCAATGGGACGACTACAAAGGAGTGGACGTGCGCGGCAAAATTCTGCTGATGCTGGTCAACGAGCCGCCCTCCGACGATGTGAATTTCTTCAAAGGAAAAGCGCTCACTTACTATGGACGCTGGACCTACAAGTATGAAGAGGCGGCGCGAAAGGGCGCTGTTGGCGCGATTCTTATCCATCAAACCGAGATGGCGAGCTATCCCTGGGAAGTGGTTCGCAACTCGAACTCTGGAGAGAAGTCATACCTGAAGCTCGATGGCACGCCGAAGCTGAAGGTTGCGGCATGGGTTCAGTTCGAGGTCGCAAAACAACTGACCGCCGGTGCGGGCATGGACCTGGACAGGATGATAGCGGACGCGCGTTCTCGCGATTTCCATCCGGTGACGCTGCCCGTGAAATTGAAAGCACGCATGGTGAGCAAGATTCGCCCGTTTGAATCGAACAATGTGCTGGCTATGCTGCCGGGGTCGGATGCCAAGCTCAAGAGCGAAGCCGTGATGTATACCGCCCACTACGATCATCTCGGCATTCGCCCCGATATGCCTGGCGATAACATCTATAACGGCGCTAACGACAACGCGACAGGTTGCGGGATTTTGCTGGAGCTCGCGCGCACGTACGCCGACGCAGCGCAGAGGCCGCATCGGTCCATTCTGTTTGCATCGGTGACGGCCGAGGAGCAGGGTTTGCTAGGCTCGGAATATCTGGGCAAGCATCCGCCGGTTCCGGCCGGCAAGATCAGTCTTGATCTGAACTATGACGACATACCGCCCCTCGGCTCACCGGAGGAAGTTGAAGTTTCGGGAGCCGAGCGCACGACATTTTACCCGGAGATCGAGGCGATGGCGAAAACTTTCCGGCTGACGATTCGTCCCGACTCGCGTCCCGAAGCCGGACATTACTATCGATCCGATCACTTCAGTTTGGCCCGCGTGGGTATTCCTTCGTTCTCGATCAACGAAGGCACAAAATATAAGGGACACGATGCCGCATGGGGCGCGCAGCAGGCCGAGGAGTACACCTCAAAGCACTATCATCAGCCGAGTGATGAATATCATCCGAGCATGGATTTCACCGGCGATGCGGCGATGGCGCGATTTGGATTCGTGCTCGGATGGGAAGCTGCATCGCAAACCAAACTCATCGGCTGGGAGAAGGGCGATGAGTTTGAGGCGGCACGCATCAAAAGTTTTGCCGGCGCGCAGTAAGTTCAGCCTGCCATCGTTTTGAGGTCAGGGCTTAGGATCAGCGTGGCTTCGGTGAGGCGCTGCACGTCATCCGCACTCAGGCCGGGCGCGACTTCTTCGAGTAACAAGCCCGAAGGCGTCACGTGAATGACTGCCATCTCCGTAACGATCGTATTCACGACTCTCACGCCCGTCAGCGGTAGCGTGCATCTCTTCAGAATTTTCGGTTGAAGATCTTTGGTCGTGTGCTCCATCGCGATAATCACGCGGCGCGCGCCGGCCACAAGGTCCATCGCTCCACCCATGCCTTTCACCATCTTCCCCGGGATCATCCAGTTCGCGAGATTGCCTTCCTCGTCTACTTCCATCGCGCCCAGAACGCTGAGGTCAATGTGTCCGCCGCGAATCATGGCGAAAGAGTCGGCGCTTGAAAAATAAGCCGTGCCTGCCATTTCGCTGACGGTTTCCTTACCGGCATTGATCAGATCGGAATCCTCCCGACCTTCGATGGGATACGGGCCGATGCCCAACATGCCATTTTCGCTTTGCAGGATTACATCCATTCCCGCAGGAACGTAGTTGGCCACAAGCGTTGGCATCCCGATACCGAGATTAACGTAGAAGCCATCTCGCAGTTCCTGAGCGATGCGCTTGACGATTCGTTCGCGCTTTTCAACATCTTTGCCGGGCATGCGACCTAACTTGCCTTTCTCGTCGTTCGTTTCTCGATTCGCTTCTCGTACAACTCACCCTGGAAGATGCGATTCACGTAAACGCTGGGCGTGTGAATTAAATCCGGTTCCAACTCGCCGACATCAACCAGATGCTCGACTTCCGCGATCGTCACCTTTGCTGCGGCTGCCATCATCGGATTGAAGTTGCGGGCCGTCTTTCGATAAACGAGATTGCCCCACTTGTCGCCCTTCCACGCTTTCACCAGCGCGAAGTCGGCTTTCAGCGCGTGTTCCATGACATACATGCGGCCGTCGAATTCGCGCGTCTCTTTATTTTCAGCGACGATCGTTCCGACTCCAGTGGGCGTGAAGAAAGCGGGGATGCCGGCACCGCCTGCCCGCATGCGCTCGGAGAATGTTCCCTGCGGCACTAGATCCAACTCGACAGTGCCTTCCAGAACCATCCGTTCGAGCATCTTATTTTCGCCAACATAGGTTCCGATATGTTTGCGAATCTGTCCTGCGGAGAGCAGAAGGCCCATGCCCAAGCCGTCTACGCCGACGTTGTTGCTGATCGTGGTTAGATTCTTCACGCCCTTGCGGACGAGAGCGCGGATCAGGTTCTCCGGAATGCCGCAGAGCCCAAAACCGCCAACCATAATGATGGCACCCTCGGAGATATCGCGCACTGCCTCGTCAGCATTGGCAACAACCTTGTTCATGAGAGAAAGAATTCTAAATGAGAATTGAGCCAACGACTCAATTCATTTCCTTCCGTTTGGCTGGCCGGATTTTCTTCAGCTGATGGGCCCGCTCGAACTCCATTGCCAGTTCTCGCGTGTCGAGATTTTCGCGGATATGCGCCAGATGTTGCTCCAGTCTCGACAGCGCGGTTCGAATATTCGCCTTATTGGTAAGAGCGATGTCACGCCACATCGAATAAGGACTACCCGAAATGCGCGTCATCTCACGCAACGCGCGGCCACCGGCTTCGAGCAGTGGCGCATCTGCACCGTATTCATCGACCAACGAGGCAGCAAGCGCAGTGGAAATCATCTGAGGTAAATGACTGATCCAAGCACACAACTGGTCGTGCGCGCCGGCATCCATGCTGGCGATGCGCGCCCCAATCTTCTCTACCCATTCCAGATACTCTCCACTCAAATCGTCGTAGATCTTTTGTCCAGCAACGGGCGTCACGAACCAGGCCGCCCCATGAAAAAGATCGGGGTCGGCAAATTCAACACCAGATTGCTCCTTGCCCGCCATCGGATGACCGGCGAGAAAACGAGTACCGGTGTTTTTGCGAAAGATTATTTTAGCCTTCTCGAGGACCAGCGCCTTGGTACTACCGACATCCGTGAGCAGACTCTTCGGAGGCAGCGCCGGCCCTAGTCGCCCGATCAAATCGATAATCCCGCTGACGGGCGTCGCAAGAATAATGATCTGGCTGCCACGAACCGCGTCGGCGGGATTGGTGTGCCCGGCATCGATCGCAGCCTTAGTTCGCGCACGATCGAGAACGGGCGCCCGATCGCAGCCAACGATTCGTCCGGCAAACCCACACTTCTTCACAGCCAGAGCGAAGGAACCGCCAATTAAGCCGGTCCCAACGATCGTGATTTGCCGAATAGGCATCAGGTAGTTTCACCACGGAGACACTGAAAATCACGCGATCGTGCGGCCGACAGCCGGCGCAATCATTCGCAACTGATCCATCAACTCGGAGAATTGATCGGGATAGAGCGACTGCGCACCATCTGATAACGCTTTGTCGGGATCGTGATGCACCTCGATCAAAAGCACGTCGGCGCCAGCGGCCACAGACGCGCGCGCCATAGGAGCAACTTTATCGCGAATCCCGGTGCCATGCGACGGATCAGACGCCATGGGCAGGTGCGAGAGCTTGTGAATGATCGGGATGGCAGAAATGTCCAGCGTGTTGCGAGTATAGGTTTCGAAGGTGCGGATGCCGCGCTCGCACAGAATGACATTGTAGTTTCCGCCGGCCATAATGTACTCGGCCGAGAGCAGCAGTTCCTCCAATGTCGCAGCAATCCCACGCTTGAGCAGGACCGGCTTCTTAACTTTGCCCAATTCACGCAGCAAATTAAAATTCTGCATGTTGCGCGCGCCGACCTGGAAGATGTCTACAAAAGGCAGCATGATGGCGATCTGCGAAATTTCCATGACCTCGCTGATGACCAACAATCCGAAGCGATCACCGGCCTCGCGCAGAAATTTCAAAGCTTCCAACCCGAGTCCCTGGAAAGAGTAAGGAGAACTGCGCGGCTTGAAAGCGCCCCCCCGAAGCGCCCGCGCGCCCGCCTTCGCCACGCGCTCGGCTGTGGCGAAAAGCTGCTCGCGAGATTCAACGGAACACGGACCCGCAATCACCACGACTTGCTCGCCTCCGATTTTCAATCCGTTGGCAAATTCGACGATGGTGCCTGCCGGACGAAAACTTCGTCCCGCCAACTTGTAGGGCGCGCTAACACGGTGAACGTGTTCGACTCCCGATAAGACTTCGAGGTTGCGAATATCGAAATCGATTCGCGCACCAACGGCCGCGACGACGGTCTGCCTCGCACCGGTAGAGCGATGCACCGAGAAACCCATCTCGATCAGGTGTTCCACCACCTGCTGGATTTGTTCCTCGGTTGCCGATTCCTGCATTGCGACGATCATAGAAAGGCGGCCGTTTTTCTCAGTCGTTCACTTCAGAATCCAATTCCGTATCACCCGCAACTTCGCTCGTTGACTGCTTAGGCGCGATCTCTTCTTGCTGAATCTGGCGCATGATGTCCATGATGCGTTCGTAGATGCAGAGCAGATCGCGATCTGGCAACGGCCCCGGATTCACACCGCGTACATTGTCGAACACGGCCCGCTCACGATCTGGCTCATAGATGGGCATACCAACGCCACGTTTCAATTTGCCGATTTCGTGGGCAGCTTGCGCTCGCTGACTCAGTAATTCCACCAGTCTGCGGTCAAGCTCGTCAATTTTCTTGCGCCAATCGGAAATGTCCATAGAAGCCATAAGCTCAGCCGTCAGCTCTCAGTTCAAACTATCAGAAATCCGAAATCATGAGCATCAGCCTGTCAGCTACCTGAAGCGGGACTCATCGTTGAGCTGAAGGTTGAATGCTGACGCCTGAGAAGCTGTTTTATGAATTCTGCCACAGACTCGGCTTCTTTGCCGGGATTACGCTCGATGGTCTCGACAATTGCACTGCCAACGACCGCCGCATCAGCGAATTCTGCTACTGCCGCGAAGTGCTCCGCTGTGGAAACGCCGAAGCCAACGGCAATGGGAAGCTTCGTGTATTTGCGCAGGCGACGGACTAGTTTGTGCGCATCTTGATTCAACTGCTGTCGGGTTCCAGTCACTCCGGTTCGAGAGACCGCGTAGATAAATCCGCTCGACACTTCCGCAATCCGTTTCAAACGCTCGTCCGTGCTGGTGGGCGCCGCAAGAAAGACTGTTGCCAAATCGTTGCGGCGCATCTCGCGTAGATAGTCGCCCGCCTCTTCCACCGGTAAGTCTGTCAGCAGCGCTCCATCAACCCCCGCGTGGCGTGCAACCTTGCAAAATTTTTCCAATCCCATGCGCAGGATCGGATTCAAGTAAGAGAAGATAATCAACCCAGTTGACTGTGCGTGCTGGCGTACTTCTGCTGCGAGTTTCAGGACATCGGCCAGCGTTGTGCCCTGCGCGAGCGCCCGTTGGCTGGCCCGTTGGATTGCCGGGCCATCGGCCACGGGATCGCTGAACGGCACACCCAATTCAATCACATCGGCGCCGGCCTCGATCGCAGCCGAGACGACATCGCAGGTGGTTGATAAATCGGGGTCGCCACAGGTGACGTATGCGACAAAAGAAGGGCGAGTTGGGAAAGAAAGAGGCATGGTCTGCAAAAATCTGGTCAGCTCGCGATGGGCAAAGCGAAAGCCTGCAATGAACTATCCGTCCAGCTTCAGGTTTTCCCTTAAGATCCCGATATCTTTATCTCCGCGCCCCGAGACGTTCACAATCACGATGTCTGACTTCTTCATCTTGGGTGCGCGTTTTATCACTTCTGCGACGGCGTGCGCCGACTCGAGCGCAGGAATAATGCCTTCCGTCTGAGCCAGCAGGGTGCAAGCGTCGAGCGCTTCAGTATCTGACGCTGAAACATACTCTGCACGGCCCGAATCATGAAGGGCCGCGTGCTCCGGACCAATTGACGGATAGTCGAGTCCTGCGGACACCGAATGCGTATTCGCCACCTGTCCCGCAGGGTCCTGCAGCAGATAGGAAAATGTCCCCTGCAGCACGCCCGGCGAGCCGCCGTGAAAGCGCGCGGCGTGTTGGCCCAGATTGTCACCGCATCCGCCAGCTTCCACGCCGATCAGCTTCACTCGTTTGTCTTTGATGAACTCATAGAAAATGCCAATGGAGTTCGAGCCGCCGCCCACGCAAGCAATGATCGCCGCGGGCAGCTTGCCTTCGGCTTTGAGAATCTGCGCCCGCGCTTCGCGGCCAATGACTTTGTGAAAATCGCGAACCATCGTCGGATACGGATGGGCGCCGAGCACGCTGCCCAGCAGATAATGCGTGTTGCGAACGTTAGTCACCCAATCACGCATCGCCTCATTGATGGCATCTTTCAACGTGCGCGACCCAGACTCCACGCCGCGCACTTCGGCTCCGAGCAGCCGCATGCGGAAAACATTTAGCTCCTGTCGCCGCATGTCCTCGGTGCCCATGTAAACGACGCATTCGAAACCGAGCAGCGCGCAAACGGTAGCGGTGGCGACGCCGTGCTGTCCGGCGCCGGTCTCCGCGATGATGCGTCGTTTGCCCATGCGCTCGGCCAAAAGCCCCTGTCCCAGACAGTTGTTGATTTTGTGCGCCCCGGTATGCAAAAGATCTTCGCGCTTGAGATAGATTTTCGCGCCGCGAAGCTTTTCGGTGAGCCGCCGTGCGAAAAACAATGCCGTCGGCCGGCCAGCGTAGGTGTGCAAGAGCTCATCCAGACGACGCTGGAATTTGCGATCGCGTTTCGCTTTGTCGTATTCATGCTCCAATTCTTCAAGCGCAGACATTAAGGTCTCGGGGACATAGCGCCCTCCATAGGCACCGAAGCGACCTTTGACCTCAGCGTTGGTCGACTTATCACTCTTCATAACTGTCCCGGTCGCCATATCGCTACACGAACCTCTCCGCCTGACGAACTGCCGAGACAAACGCTCGGACTTTTTCTGGATTTTTCTTGCCGGGTCTTGATTCGACGCCGGAGGAAACATCCACGCCCCAAGGCTTCAGAACATGGATCGCTTCTGCAACATTCGTGGGGTTCAGGCCACCGGCTACCACAACCTTCACGACTTGCTGTATGTGCTCTACGACGGGGGCTGCTTTCCGCCAATCAAAGGCCGCACCCGTCCCGCCGGGTTGCTGCAGACTGCTGGAATCGAGGAAAATTGTATCGATGAAGTCGCGCACTCGCTCCGCTTCCGGAAGGGATCGCATAGATTCCAATACGTGAACCATGCTGTCGACAAAGCTCTTCGCAGAACTCTCCGACTCGATAAACGACGCCGCTGGCAAAGACGCGTAGAGCTTGAACCCAACTGGAAAGCACCCCAAACCATGCGCCGGTGTTTCGCTCACCGATTCGAGGTGCGACTCGAGGTGAAGTTGCGACGCGGTTAATCCCAAATCGTGCGCGAGTTCTGGCAGGTTCTTCGGACCACCGCCGACGAACACTCCAACCTTTTCGACCTGCGCCGGCATCTGGCGCACGATCTCGCGTACCGTGTCCGGAGAGACGTTTCGCGGGCTCTTCTCGTAGAAAACGAATCCCAACGCATCCGCGCCAGCTTCAACAGCGGTTCGCGCATCCTCGAGATTCGTGATTCCACAAATTTTTACCCACGTCATGAAACTCAGTTCTCCGTTCTCGGTTGCTGATCACGGTTGATGAGCGGCGATGAGCGCATGGGATTCTCGTAGCGCTTCCGCCAGAAGACCTTTCAACATTTCTCCGGGGGATTTCGCTTTCATCAAGGACTCACCGATCAGAAATGCGTGGTAACCGGCAGCGCGCAGGCGCGCGATGTCGGTGCCGTTATTGATTCCGCTCTCAGCCACGCTCAGCGCAGTCTTTGGAATTGAGTCGGCGAGTCGAAATGCGGTTTCAAGATCAACCTTGAATGTGCGTAAGTCGCGGCTGTTAACCCCGATGAGCGTGCACCCGGCATGTTCGGCTCGGCGCAATTCCTCTTCATCATGCACCTCGCACAAAACGTCAAGGCCGTATTCGCCGGCCCGGGCGGCCAGTAATTTCAGTTCTTCCGGAGACAATGCAGCCACAATCAACAAAACCGCATCGGCGCCGTTGGCTCGGGCTTCCAGCAACTGGAATTCATCGACGATGAAATCCTTACGCAGGCAAGGCAACTTTGTGCTGGCTGACGCACGCCGCACATTTTCCAGCGATCCTTGAAAGAACTCCTCATCGGTCAAGACCGACAACGCGGCCGCCCCTGCGGCCTCAAGTTCTTGTGCCAGTCGTGCAGAATCGAAGTCAGAACGAATGAGTCCGCGCGAAGGCGACGCGCGCTTCAGTTCCGCGATGACGGCTATGCCATTCTGGCTCTTTGATTCCAATCCACGTCGAAAGCCGCGCGGGACATGGCTTCCAGCCTGCCGCTCGAGTAAGCGCAGATCGGCTTCAGGCTTCGTCTCCGCAATTCTTCGACGGGTTGCGGCAACGATTTGATCCAGGTCGGGAGGCATGCAAGTCGCAACAATTATACGGGAGGCGTATCGAGACCTTTGTCAACAGCTCGTCAAAACAGGGAAAGAAGTCAGGTCAGAATAACGGGAACGCCGAACAAAAAGACCTTGGTGCCATCGAAGGGACTCGAACCCCCACACCCTTGCGGGTACATGGACCTGAACCATGCGCGTCTGCCAATTCCGCCACGATGGCAAAAAGTGATTCGTTACGGGGCAACCCATTCAGGCCGCCTTCAGGAGAGAACCACAGCTAATATTCTACAGGGGCATCGCTTGCTGTCAAACGTCGAGGTCGGGCTTCAAGCCTCGGGCTTTAGGCTTTAGGCTGAGTCAGAAGATGCCGCTCGGTTCATAACTTGGAGTCGGGGAGATAATCCAAGACTCTCGAGCGTGAAGCCTAGAGCCCGAAGCCTGAAACCACTACCCTTCCAGCTTAGCCGTCATCGTGATGTTGGCCTTGAGTACCTTTGACACTGGACAGCCACTCTTGGCGTTCTCGGCCGCCTTCTGGAAAGCAGCCTGATCGGCATTTGGTACGTGGCCAACCACATCCAGATGAACCGCAGTGATCGCCCAGCCAGAATCGAGTTTTTCCATGGTGAGTGTGGCGGTGGTCTCGATGCTGGATGCTGTCAGATTGGCAGCGCCCAACTGTCCAGATAAGGCCATGGAAAAGCATCCGGCATGTGCAGCCGCAATCAGTTCTTCCGGATTCGTGCCGGGAGTGTTTTCAAATCGCGTGCTGAAGGAATAGGGAGTGTTGTTTAGCACCCCGCTCGATGACGATACCGCGCCTTTGCCGTCCTTCAGTCCGCCCTTCCAAACTGCGCTTGCTTTGCGTTGCATTTTCTCTCCTCGAATTATGAAGTCATGTTCTCAGCTATTGTAGATGGAAGCGAACGAAGGTGTCAGTTCCGACGCCTTTAGCACTTGGCATTTAGTCCGCCAGGTTCTGGTTAAAGATCGGAATGCTTAAAGGCAAGATACCGATGGATTCAGTAGAAATCGGAACAGCTCAGATAAAAGCCGCACTGCGGGCAGCTCAGTTTGCAGCGATTCTCCTGCAATTCCACCGAGCAATTGGGGCAGAAACGCAAGGCGGCGCCGCAATCGGAACTAACAGCGGCATCAGTCAGGTTGGGACTTCCGGAGGCGAGCGGGTCAGACGCCGTGCGATTCATGCTGGCTGAAACCTATCATTGGGAAACGGCGCCCGCAATTGCGATTCCCGATTCCTCAGGCCACTTTCGCGTCTTCGCCGAGTTTGATCTCCTGGCCGCTAGGCAAACTGCTGCTCCAGGAATCCCCGACGATGCGCCAAACGCCCAGGCGACGCCAGGCACGCAAGAACTTTCCCGCATCGCCGACACTTCGGTGGCCCGGGTCCAACGAAACCGTGTAACGGCCAATCTCGATCGCCATGTCGCCCGAGTAATCCACGCGCGTGGTTTCAAAGCGGAGATTTTGGTAGCCCAAATCGCCGTACTGCCGCAGTACGCGCTCGATCCCTTTCGTCCCTTGCGACGCCTCACGATGCGAAAGCATCAACACGCCGTCGGACGCGAATAACGCGGCTACCTGGTCGTAGTTGCCGGTATTGAAGGCCGTGCAAAAATCTTGAGTGAGACCACGAATGGTTGACTCGACGTCAGGCAGTGAATTAATTCCACTGCTATTGGGGGGCCGGTACATCAAACTACCTCCTGGGGGGAACAGGACACTGCATACTCTGAATTTGTATTGTAGCGCAGAAATCGAAGTGGAAAAGTGCCAAGTTTTCCTCCGCCAATGCGATTCAATAGCACCTAAGCCTGTTCCTTAGGCAAGTCCAAATCTTGATACTTAGATTATGATGATCTGGGCTGGCTTCTCTCTCATGCCCTCAACTCTCGACTGAGGCGTAAACCATGTACTTCGAACAGTTTTACCTGGGTTGTTTAGCACACGCTTCCTACATGTTGGGGTCAGAGGGAGAAGCAATTGTGGTCGATCCTCAGCGAGATGTAGACATT
>Ga0210393_10003070_pt1 | contig 13507 bp, 9 predicted proteins | sample IncBWC27OmetaG_FD_160068 | JGI IMG/M metagenome (GOLD analysis project Ga0210393, IMG submission 160068) | Forest soil microbial communities from Barre Woods Harvard Forest LTER site, Petersham, Massachusetts, United States - Inc-BW-C-27-O ... | reverse complement strand
GACAAACGTGCGACAAGTTGTTCGCCACGAGCTGAGACAGGCAACAAAGGTGCATGTCAGGCGTCCTGGGAAACACCAGCCACGCGAGTCTCATGCGTAACACTCCCAGGCTGCCCCGGGGGCTCTGTGTGTCCTGCTGGTCTCAGGCTACGAAGCCGCCTAGCCCAAACGCTCGATGATTGTGGCGTTGGCCATGCCGCCGCCCTCGCACATCGTCTGCAGCCCATAGCGACCGCCGCGCTGTTCGAGCGCGTTGACCAGTGTGGTCATGATGCGGGCACCGCTCGCGCCCAGCGGGTGGCCGATCGCGATGGCGCCGCCGTTGACGTTGGTCCGCTCCAGGATGTTTTTTTGCTCCCCATCTACGTCCTTTGCCCACGCCAGGACGACGGGAGCGAACGCCTCATTCACCTCGAACAGGTCGATGTCGTCCAGCGTCAGACCGGCGCGACGTAACACCTTCTCAGTCGCCGGGATGACTCCGGTCAGCATGTAGAGCGGGTCGGAGCCCACCACGGTGGTGGTGTGAATCCGCGCCAGCGGGCGCAGGCCCAGCTTCTTGGCGACCTCGCTGGTGGTGATCAGCACCGCGGCACTGCCGTCGGAAAGCGGTGACGAGTTGCCGGGCGTGATCGCCCAATTGATCTGCGGGAAGCGCTCTTTCATAGCCTCGCTGTAGAACGCCGGCTGCAACGTGGCCAACGTTTCGACGGTGGTAGCTGGGCGAATGATCTCGTCGGTGTAAAGCCCGGCGATCGGGATCAGCTCATTCTCGAACAACCCGTCCTTGGTGGCGCGGGCTGCCTTGTCATGGCTGGCGGCGGAGAACTCGTCGAGCTGAGTACGCGAGAAGCCCCACTTCGCGGCGATCAGTTCGGCGCTGATGCCCTGTGGCACCAGGCCTTCGGGGTAGCGCTGTGCCATGTCGTCGCCGAACGGGTTGCTGCCCGGCAATACCGAGCTGCCCATCGTGACGCGGCTCATTGACTCCACACCGGCGGCGACGACGATGTCGTAAGCGCCGGCGAGCACGCCCTGGGCGGCGAAGCTGATCGCCTGCTGGCTACTGCCGCACTGGCGGTCGACGGTAACGCCGGGAACCGACTCCGGGAGCCCGGCGCCCAACAATGCATTGCGCGCGATGTTGACCGCCTGGTCGCCGACCTGGGTGACGGCACCGGCGATAACGTCGTCGATCTGTACCGGGTCCACGCCTGTGCGCGCTACCAGTTCGCGCAGGCTGTGGGCCAGCAGGTCGGCGGGAAGCACGTCGTGTAACGCGCCGCTGGCCTTGCCTTTGCCGATGGGGGTGCGGACAGCACCCACGATGACGGCGTCGCGGCCCTGAGTCATGACTCCTCCTTGAGTCCAGAAGCTAGGTATGTCTAGCTGTACCCAGGTAAACACCTAGGTATGCTAAAAGCAACCCAGACTGGGAGGTGATTTAGATGACATTTCTGCAGGGCGCGCTGGCCGACCGGGAGAAGTGGTCGGCGGTTGGCGAGTGTGCGATCGAAAAGACCATGTCGGTGCTCGGCACCAAATCCGCGATGCTCATCATGCGCGAGGCGTACTACGGCACTACCCGGTTCGACGACTTCGCCCGCCGAGTCGGCATCACCAAGGCCGCTACCTCCGCGCGGCTGACCGAACTGGTCGACCTCGGGCTACTGGCGCGGCGGCCCTACCGCGAACCCGGGCAGCGCAGCCGTGACGAGTATGTCCTCACCGATGCCGGCATCGACTTCATGCCGGTGATCTGGGCGATGTTCGAGTGGGGTAGACACCACCTGCCCGGCCGCAACCGCCTGCGGCTAATTCATCAGGGCTGCGGAGCCGAGGCGAGCGTGGAAATCCGCTGCGCCGAGGGGCATCTGGTGTCTCCCGACGAGCTCGGCATGCGACTGGTCAGGTCTGGTTGAGTACCGCCAGCAGCCGCCGGGCGGCAGCGACACGGCGAACGGCAGGCCCGGACAGGGTGTCCAGTGCGCATTCGGGATCGGCCGGCGGCCCCATGTGACCGCAGCCGCGCGGGCAGTCTTCGGTCGCCTCGGCGAGATCCGAGAAAGCCGACAGCACGTCGTCGGGCTGGATGTGGGCCAACCCAAACGAGCGAATCCCCGGGGTATCGATCACCCAGCCGGAACCCGGCAACGAGTCGCCCAGGGGCAGCGCCACCGATTGGGTCGAGGTGTGCCGTCCTCTGCCGACATCGGTCACCTCGCCGACAGCGCGATCGGCTTCGGGCACAAGACGATTCACCAACGTCGACTTGCCCACCCCGGAATGTCCGAGTAGCACGGTGATCTTGCCGGGGAGCAACTCTGCCACCGCGAGCAGGGGGTCGTCGACGCCTGCGGCGATCACCGTCAAGTCCAGGTCGACGAACTGCTCGGCGAACGGTTCGGGTGGGGCGAGGTCGGTCTTGGTCAGGCACAGAATCGGTGTCAGCCCGCCGGCGTAGGCGGCGATCAGCGTCCTGTCGACCAGGCCGGTGCGTGGCGGCGGGTCCGCCAGCGCTACTACGATCAACAGTTGATCCGCGTTGGCCACCACGACGCGTTCGGTGGGGTCGGTGTCATCGGCGGTGCGCCGCAACACCGTTCGCCGCGGACCCCGCCGCACGATGCGGGCCAGGGTGTCGTGGCGTCCGGACAGATCGCCGACGATGTCGACGTCGTCGCCGACAACGATTGGGGTGCGGCCCAGCTCGCGCGCCCGCATGGCCGTGACTCGACGATCGGGCCGACCGCCCAGCACACAGCCCCAGCGGCCGCGGTCGACGCTGACTACCATGGCGGACTCTGCGTCGGCGTGTTGCGGACGGGTCTTGGTCCGGGGCCGCGTCCCTTTACCGGAGCGGACCTTGACGTCTGACTCGTCGTAGTCGCCGGGCCTCAAGCGCTGGACTCTCCCCCGCAAGCGGGCGGTGCCCCCAGGTCGGCCAGCATGCGCGCCCACAGCTGCGGGAACTCCGGCAATGTCTTGGTGGTGGCGCCGATGTCGTCCACCTGAACTCCGGCTACCTGCAGCCCGATGATCGCGCCCGCCATCGCCATGCGGTGATCGGCGTACGCGCGCCAGATGCCGGGCCGCAGCGGTGTCGCAGTGATCACCAGGCCGTCGGGGGTTTCGGCGCAGTTGCCGCCCAGGCGGTTGATCTCGGTGCTCAGTGCGGCGAGCCGATCGGTCTCATGTCCGCGCAAATGGGCGATGCCGCTCAGCCGTGACACCGAGCCCGGGCTCGCCAAGGCCGCCAGCGCCGCCACCGCTGGCGTCAGCTCACCCACGGCACGCAGGTCGACGTCGAACCCGTCGTAACCCGCCGAGCCTTGCACTTCCAGGAATGAATCAGTTTGGTTGACAACGGCATTGAGCTTCGCGAAGACGTCCAGGATGTTGTCGGCGGGTTGCACGCTGGTCGCCGGCCAGCCGGTGATGCGCACCGTTCCGCCGCTGACTACGGCCGCCGCCAGGAACGCAACGGCGTTCGTCAGGTCGGGTTCGACTTCCCAGTGCCGGGCCGCGACCGCACCGGCGCGCACCTGCCAGCGGTTGGGCACCGAGTCATCGACCTCGACTCCGGCCTGCCGCAGCATCACCACCGTCATCGCGATGTGCGGCGCCGAGGGCAGTGCCGGACCGGTGTGCTGCACGGTCAGGCCGTCGGTGAACGACGCGGCGCACAACAGCAGGCCGGACACGAACTGCGACGACGCCGAGGCATCAATCGCAACGGTGCCGCCGGCGACCGATCCGGTGCCCTGTACCCGGAAGGGCAGGCCGGTTCCGTCGATCCCGACGCCGAGACCGCGCAGCGCGTCCAGCAGCGGCGCGATGGGCCGGACGCGGGCTTGCTCGTCGCCGTCGAAGTCCACCGCCGAGTGCGCCAGCGCCGCCAACGGCGGAACGAAACGCAACACGGTGCCCGCCAGGCCGCAGTCCACCCGGGCGCCTTGGCTGGGGGCAATGCGGCCACTGACGGTCAGTTCGGACCCGGTCCCGTCGACGGACAAACCCAGGGTGCGCAGCGCTCCGATCATCAGGTCGGTATCCCGGCTGCGCAGTGCTCCGCTGATCCTCGACGAGCCCTGGCCCTGCGCGGCCGCTAGCCCCGCCAGCAGCAGCGCCCGGTTGGTCTGCGACTTCGAGCCGGGAACGGTTACGGTCGCGTGCACCGGCGCCGTCGTATGTGGGGCCGTCCACGAATCGGTACCGCTCACTCTCCTTATCCTGCCGTGTCGGCGGCTGTCGTGGCCACCAGGCACCATGGAAGTCATGTGTGGACGGTTTGCGGTCACGACGGATCCGGCCAAGCTGGCCGAGAAGATCAAGGCGATCAACGAAGTCACAGCGGCCACCGCGCCCGATACCGGGACGCCCAATTACAACGTGGCTCCCACAGCCACGATCGCCACTGTCGTCACGCGCCACAGCGAGCCCGACGACGAACCGACCCGGCGCGTCCGGCTCATGCGCTGGGGTTTGATTCCGCCATGGGTCAAAGCCGGCCCTGATGGAGTGCCCGAGAACAAGGGTCCGCTGCTGATCAACGCCCGGGCTGACAAGGTCACCACCTCGCCGGCCTTCCGCGGTTCGGCCAAGAGCAAGCGCTGCCTGGTGCCGATGGACGGCTACTACGAGTGGCGCGTCAATGCCGACACTCCGGCCGGTAAGAAGTCTCGCAAGACGCCGTTCTACATGCATCGCAGCGATGGCGAGCCGCTGTTCGCGGCCGGCCTGTGGTCGGTGTGGAAGCCCGCCAAAGATGCTGCGCCGCTGCTGAGTTGCACCATTATCACCACCGACGCCATGGGCGATCTTGCCGAGATTCACGACCGGATGCCGTTGATGCTCGCCCAAGCCGATTGGGACGCCTGGCTGAATCCCGACGCCGAGCTTGATTCCGAACTGCTGGCCCGCCCGCCCGATGCCGGAGGCATCGAGCTGCGGCAGGTGTCGACGCTGGTCAACAGCGTTCGCAACAACGGTCCCGAGCTGCTGGCGCCGGTTGACGAGCAACCCGAGCAGGCGACGCTGCTGTAGGCCCTCATCAGCAGAAATAGCGGGTTGCGCACTCTAGTCAGCAAGCTGGTCCGGTGGGACACTCTTACAACGGCGCGTAGTCGGGACGCGCCTTCTAGGTATCAAGCCAAGGGGCGCATAGCGCTCGCCACCGCGTCTTCGTCTTGCCGCTACCCGAGTCCGGCGTCTACGAGCAAACGGGACAGTCCGAGTTTCTCGCACCGCGCCACGACATCCGGCAGAAGGGCATCGGCGTCATCCGATCTGCCTGTTGCCCTGAATGTTTCGACCAGCAGTAGTTGCACAGTCAGCGCCGCCAACGGTCTTCGCTCATCATCGATTACGGCGAGCAGGTCGGCTGCGCGTCGGCACGCCTGCTCCCGGTCGTCGGCCGAATCGCTCGCCGACAACAGCCGAATCCCGGAGTTCTCGTCGAGTTCGGCTGTGATCGTGGCGATTCCGTCGTCGTGAGGAATTGTGCGGGTAGCTCGCAACCGGGCGGCAACTTCCGGCGCGATCTCGATGCCCAGCCGGATCCGCTCGTTGGTGATTGCGGCCGCGAGGCGCGGTAGCCGCAACTGCTCCGCGGCTTTCGCACCGTCGGCGAGGCGCTCGACCGCAGCGCCGCGATCCCCCTGCACCGCCTTGATTCTCGCGCCGGTCACGTATTCGGCGATCATGTAGTCGACACCGGCGCCCTCGGACCCCAGCTGGTAGCTTTCGTCCAGTAGGCGCATGGCCTCGGCCAATTCCCCGGTTTGGTAGAGCAGTTCGCCGAGAAGCGCACCGGCCAGCCGCGCGGCGTGTGAGTGCGGTCCTACTGTCACGCCCATCTCATACCCTTCCCGGAAATTCTTCAGGGCGGCCGGGATGTCGAGCTGATACCTGGCGGCGATACCGCCGAAGCAGCGCGCGTTGACACTGGCGAATGGACCCATCATCTCCTGGTAAGGCGCCGCCCACGCCAGCAACCGGTGCACGGCGTCGAAGTCGAAGTGATAAACAGCGGCTAACGCTGCACAATTTCCGGCCACGCCCGGAACCCGGGGATGGAAGGTGTCCGGTCGTGACAATGCTTCGGCGACCAGATGATCGATGGTGCCCACCCGGTCGGCGAACATGTCGGCGACTCCGCGCAGCACGTCGGCTTCGACACGCAGGTCCGCCCGTGTCGCGTCGTTCAGGTCCGCACGAGCCAGGGCTGCCTCGAAAGACTTCAGCGCCGCGGCGGCGGGCGCCGCGCGCTGCAGCAGAATGTTCGCCCACGCGATGGTCAGTTGGAGACGTGCCCGCGAAACCACCAACCGCGGCGGCAACTTCTTGACGATTCCGAGCAGGGTCGTCATTTTGGACTGCTCGAGCAGGTTGGTCTCGTCCTGCTCCACCAGGTCGACCGCGCGCGTGGAGTCGCCCGAGGCCAGCGCGTGGTCGACGGCCTCGTTGAGGTGGCCGTGTTCGACGAACCACTCCGACGCGGCCTGGTGGAGTAGTTCGACCCGCTCGGGGCGGTCACGGTCGAGTCGGCGGCGCAGGCATTCGGCGAACATGTGGTGGTAGCGAAACCAGTTCGGGTCCTCGTCGCATCGCTGCAGGAACAGGCCGCGCCGCTCGATCTCTTCCAGCATCGCCTGGCCGCGGGGCACTTCAGCCAGCGCGGATGCGAGCCCAGCGCAGGTCCGCTCGGTGATCGATGTCGCCAGCAGGAACTCGGTCATCTCTGGTTCCAGGCTGTCCAGGACATTTTCGGCGAGGAATTCGCCGATCATCTCGGTCGCGCCGGATAGGCGGCTCACCAAGGCGTTGGTGTCGCCGCCGCCGCGCAGGGCGAGCGCTGCCAGCTGCAGGGCGGCGACCCACCCCTCGGTCGACGTGGTCAATGCTTCCACGTCACTTTCTGACAACTGCAGGTCATCAACGTCGTTCAGCAACGATCGAGCCTCATCGATGTCGAAACGCAGTGCGTCAGAGTCTATTTCGACCAATTCATCCAGAATCCGCAACTTGCTCACCGGCAGTCCGGCGCGTGACCAGCTGGTCAGGATGATCTGCAGGTGGTGACATCCGCGCTCGAGCAGAAAGCCGAGAGCGGCGGTGGTCTGCGCGTCCGATACCCGCTGCCAGTCATCGATGACCAGTGCCATCCGATCGTCCTTTTCGTGAATCTCGTCGATGAACGTGGTCAAGACATAGCGGGCGGCGTCGTCGCCGTGGTCCTCGAGCGCCTGACTCAATGACGCGGCGAGCGCGGGACGGACCCACCGGATCAGCTCCAGCAGATGCGCCAGGAACCACACCACGTTGTTGTCGTCGTCGTCGATCGTCAGCCAGCCCACCGCGACGCCGTCGCGGTCGAGTTCCTCTCGCCACTGGGCCGCCAGCGTGCTCTTGCCGAAGCCCGACGGCGCATGGATAAGGACCAACCGTCGGCGACGGCCCGCCCGGAGGATGTCGAACAGCCGGTTGCGGGCCACCAGCGATCGGGTCGGAACCGGCGGTCGGTACTTCGTCGTCGGTGTCGGCGGCGTCGGTGTGGCCCCGGTATCCCGCCGAACCGGTGACGCGGCCACCGATGACGTCCGGTGCTCCACGCCCAACTCAACGGGACGGGCCATCTCGTCGACGGCCACACCGCTGCTGCGCTGGACCTCGCGCAGTTCGTCGCCGAACGCCGCCGCGCTGACCGGACGATCGGCGACATCTCGCGCCATGGCCCGTTCGATGACCGCGGACACTTCGGCCGGAAATCCCCGCTCACGCAGATCCGGTATCGGTTGTGACGTGATTCGAAGAAACTGAGCGACCACCTTCTCGCCACTGCGGCGCTCGAACGCGGCGTGGCCGGTCAGCGCGCAGAACAGCGTCGCGCCGAGCGAATACACATCCGATGCCGGTGTGGGTGTCTTGCCCTCGAGCACCTCGGGCGCGGTAAACGCCGGTGAACCGGTGATGACGCCTGTGGCCGTCTGGAAGCCGCCGGCCATCCTGGCGATACCGAAGTCGGTCAGCTCGGGTTCGCCGTACTCGCTCAGCAGAATGTTTCCCGGCTTGACGTCACGATGCAGGATGCCCGCCCGATGGGCGGCCTCGAGCGCACCCGCCAGCTTTACGCCGATGCGCAGCGTCTCATGCCAATCCAGCGGACCGTGCAGACGGACCAGCGCTTCGAGTGAATTCTTGGCGTGGTAGGGCATCACGATGAACGGCCGGCCCCTGGTCGTGGTGCCGACTTGCAGGATGGTCACGATGTTGGGGTGGCCGGATAGCCGACCCATCGCGTGCTGCTCGCGCAGGAAGCGGTCGAGATTTTCCTGGTCAAGGTCGGCGGTCAAAACCTTGACGGCGACCGAGCGGTCCAGCATCGGCTGAGCGCATCGATACACGACGCCAAAGCCGCCGCGCCCGATTTCGGCGACATCTTCGAATCCCGCGTCGTGCAGCTCCGCGGGAATGTCAGGGACCAGATCCCGCGGCGACGCATGTTGATCGACGTCGGCCATCGACGGTCACTATCTCACTCGGGAGGCTGTTGACCTCAGTTACCGACCACAAAATATGGCCGGTCCCACGGACCGACTATGCCATCGAATCGATCGGACCACGAGGGGGAACCGATCGGATCGCATCCCACGAACCCGGTTGCGGTGTGCAGACAACAGCCCGAACAGATCGGGCCGCTGTGAGGACACGTTGTCTGCACCGGACAACCGTTGGCCCATTTTTGTGGTTTGGCGACGGAGCCGGGGCGCGCAGCCGGCCTTAGCATGCATGTGTGACTGGCTCGTACACCTACACTTTCGAAGACATCCAGAACCGCCCGGTCGCGGTGATCGGGGCGGGAACGCTGGGTCGCCGCATCGCGCTGATGTTCGCCACCCGCGGCGGAACCGTGCGAATCTATGCGCGGCGCGCCGAACAGCTCGCGGACGCGACACAGTACGTCACCGAGTCCCTACCGAAGGTGGTTGCTGACCGGGGCTGCGGTGAAGTGGGTGGCGCGGTGGCCGCGCGGTCGCTCGAAGAGGCATTGGACGATGCCTGGCTTGCCGTGGAGACCGTCCCGGAGAAGCTCGAGATCAAGATTCCGCTGTGGGGCCAGATCGACCAAACGGCACCCGCGGACACCATCTTCGCCACGAACTCTTCGTCCTACCCGTCGCGGCTGATGGCTGAAAACGTGCGCGACAAAACTCGATTGTGCAACATGCACTTCTACATGCCGCCTGAGGTGAATGCGGTGGACCTGATGTCCGACGGGGAGACCGATCGCGGCCTGCTCGACACCTTGCTGGCCGTACTGCCCGAGTTCGGCGTTCATCCCTTCGAGGCGCGCAAGGAGTGCACCGGGTTCATATTCAATCGCGTCTGGGCTGCCATCAAGCGGGAGTCGCTGGCCGTAGTCGCCGAGGGCGTTGCCCGCCCGGAGGATGTCGACGGGATGTTCAAGGTCAACTTCGGCGTGCAGGCCGGACCGTTTCAGATGATGGATCTGGTCGGCCTGGACGTTGCACTCGACATCGAAAACCACTACTGCGAAGAGTTCCGGTACCTGCCGAAGAAATCGCGGGACTTGTTGCAGTCCTATGTCGATGCGGGCAAGCTCGGCGTCAAGACCGGCGAGGGCTTCTACACGTATCCGAATCCCTAGGGTCATGCCGGGGAATCAGCGCGATCTCGCGTCCGCAGGATCGCGATCGATGTACCCAGGTACCAGAGCACGGTCGATGCGGCCGGCGCCCATGCGGAGAAGCCGCCCTCCAGGCAGAACGGCCCGGTGCGGAAGAACACGCCCGCAGTCGAGAGCACATTGACTGCCGACGCCAGGACCGCCAAGTACGCCGTCCATCGCGGGAGCACACCATACGCGAACACACAAAACGCGTAGGCGAAAGCCGTGGCCCCCATTATGAAGCCCCACAAGCCGATCAAGACGCCCACGAAATGAACCCCGACCGTGAAGACGACTTCGGCTGCCAAGCCTTCCGCTCTCTCCGCGACGGCTAGCTGCATCGCCATCGCGACCACCAGCAGACCTGCGATCGCTGCGGTGCCGACCAGGAACAGCTCACTGAGGTAGCCGCCATCGTCTGATTTGCGCAGAACCCGGCGCACCGCAACAGCGAATATCAACATGAGCGGTGCGGCCAATGCGTACATCCACGCTTGTGCGACCAGCAGGTCATGCTTTTCGATAATGAAATTCCGGTAGGCGGTGGCTTCGCCATTCGCTTCCAGCGGAGCACCGGGAAGCGCTCCGGCGATAACCACGACGAGGAACCACCCGATTCCGGCGATGCCGCCCAACCGAATCCACCGACTGTCGGGCACAGCTACCTCACATGGCCGTGTACTGGTTGGCGCGAGGGTACGTTACTTCAAGAACGGAGTGGGCGGATTCGAGTCAACACATAGAAGTCGCTTTGACAATCGACCGTCCACGGGCGAAACACCGCGCCGCAGTACGGCGCGAGCGTAACGACACGGCGCCCTCGGATTCGCGCAGTGGCGTTACGCTCGTCGAGCCAGGTAGCCAAGCGCTAGCTGGGCCGCGTTGGCGCCGCACATGCCGTGCGCGCCGGGTCCCGGTGGGGTGGCCGCCGAGCAGATGTACATCCCCGGCACGCCAATGCTGTACGGCGACAGCGTGATTCGCGGCCCGAACGTCAGCTGTCGAATGTCCTTGGCGCCAGTCATGATGTCACCGCCGACATAGTTGGGGTTGTACGCTTCCATCTGCGTTGTCGAGCGAACCGTGAACCCGACGATGCGTTCCCGGAAACCGGGCGCGAACCGCTCGATCTGGGCGACGATCGCCTCGGTCGCGTCGCCGGCATAGCCGTTCGGGACGTGCGCGTAGCTCCACACCGGGTGGGTATTGCCCACCGAGCGTTGCGGATCGGCCAGATACTGCTGGCCAACGAGCACGAACGGCCGCTCCGGCATGCGGCCGGCGTGGATTTCGCGCTCGGTCGCGGCAAGTTCGGAGTAGGTCCCGGCCAGGTGCACGGTGCCGGCCCGATGCGCGTCCGGGTTCGTCCAGGGGACGCCGCCCTCGACGGCGAAGTCGACCTTGAACGCACCGGGCCCGCGCCGGAACTTTGTGAAGGCACGCGAGATTCGGCGCGGAAGACGGTCCCCGAGGATCCCGGCGACGCCACTCGGCGCCAGGTCGAACATCGTGACGTCCGCGGGTGGCAACTGCGACGCCGTCTGGACCCGGACGCCGGTCTCGATCTTGCCGCCCAAGTCGCCCAGCAGCGCCACCATCGCGTCGGTGATCGACTGGGATCCACCTTCTGCCACCGCCCAGCCGTGCCGGTGGCCGGCCGCGATGATGCCCATCCCGATAGCGGAGGTCATCGGATAGTGCAGCGGCCGGAAGGCATGTGCCGCAACACCTCCGAACAGCGCCTGCCCCTCCGCGGTGCGGAATAGCCGGGCGGACGTGGACGCGGGAAGCACGGTGGGCGCACCGAACCGGGCCAGCATCAGCGGATGGTGCGGGAACCGCAGCAGGGGCCGCATAATGTCCTCGCTCAGTGCGTCGAACCGGGCTGCCGGGTAGCCGAACGCGAGCCGCCACCGTGATCCGTCGCGACCGAGACCGGCGGCGGTCTGCTCCACCGAGCGGTGCAGCACGCCGGCGCTGCCGTTGTCGAGGGGGTGGACGCAATCGATCTCCGGCCAGCGCCACGACAATCCGTACCGCCGCAGGTTGAAGCTGCTCAGGAACTGCGAGCCGACGGCCATCGGGTGGATCGCCGAGCAGTGGTCGTGCAGCAGGCCGGGGACGATCGCTTCGCCGCTGCGGGTGCCACCGCCGACTTCGTCGGCGGCCTCGAGCACGGTGACCTGCACGCCTTCGGCGGCCAGGGCGAGGGCGGCGGCGAGCCCGTTGGGCCCGCCGCCTACCACCACTGCGGTACTCATGCCAGCGCTCCGTGACCGCGCTCCTGATCTTTGCGGACCTTACCCTCAGGGGAGGCAGCCTTCTTGGCGCTCAGTGACCAGCTCACCTGAAGCGGGATGGGGCCGTTGGGCAGCCAGGGCTGTTGCTCGACCGCATCGGCCACCTTCCAGGTGCCGCGCTCGATCACCCCGAGTGCGGCGTCGATCAACTGGTAGTGCTGGACGCCGCTGCCAAAGGCCTCCGACTCTACCCAGGCGATGACGCACTCGCCCGGCTCGAAGGCGGCTTCGCGCTGCACGGCCTGGATCATTTCAGCGTTGTGCAGGTGGCCGTCGCCGAAGTTGAAGCCGATCAGGGAGTTGCAGGTGAACTCGCCCTCCCGGACCGTACGCACGTCGATGTCGGGCAGGCGGGCCAACAGTAGCGAGTACAGGCCGCGCGCCTGGCTGTGCATGCTTCGCCACGCGATCGTCTTCTGAAGGGTGACCTCCGCCCACTTTGGCTCGTAGCCGGCCGCGATGAACTGGTCGATCTGGTTGGACGCCGAGCGGGTGACCTTGTTCAGCTTCTGCTCGGTGCCGGGCGCGAAGGTCCACAGCGCCGAGGCCCAGTTGCCGGCGTACTGCCGCATCGAAGGCAGGAAGGACACCTTGTCCGGTCGCAGATTGCCCAGGATCGGGAAGAACAGCAGCGCGGCGGTGACGACGAGGGCCAGCCAGGGCGGCGTCATGTTCCACGGGGCGTATCCGTTCCAGTTCGGGAAGCCGAGGAACAGGAAGATCGTGGCGTAGGCGAAGACCACGTTCCATTCCAGCGGCACCGCAAGCGGGAAGGTCGAGATGATGAACAGGTGGAAGCCCACCATGAACAGCGCCGCCACCAGCGTCACCCACTTGTTGGTGGAGAAGAACAGGATCAGCGGAGCAATGATCTCGACCGTGGTGCCATTGACGTGTGCCATGAAGTCCGCCAGCCGCGACGGCCGCATGTCGCGCCCGAAGTCGCGGTAGTGGGCCCGTCGCATCGATTTGAGCGTGAATATTGTGTTGCTCACCATCGGCGGAATGACGTTGGAGAAGTGCTTACCGAACTTCGACCAGCCGGCACCGACCCAAACCACGACGATCACAAACTTCAGCGCGATGATCATGTTGACGAACGGGAACACGGCGAAGATGAGCAGGACCGGCAAGTACTGCTCGCCACGGGAGGCCAGGAAGATGGTCTTGTCGCGCAGGCCGACCAGCACCAGCAGCGCGATCGGCGCGATCAGCAGCGCCGGGTTCACCAGCCCGGACGTGTTGTCCGGCACCGCCTTCGAGAGCGAGTCGCTGTGCACGCCCCGTGACAGCAGCGGGACGGCCAAGCTCAACAGCAGCGCCAGGTAGAGCGCGATGTCGAACCAGGTGCGCCGGTCGCCGTTGGTGAACGGCACCCACTTCCACGGGCGCAGCCGGATGGTTCCCGGTCGGGCCCAGAACAGGATGCCGCCGGTCATCGGCTTGACCTTGCCGGCCAACGGCCCCCAGGAGCCGGCCACGCCAATGGCCTCGAGCAGCACGGTCCACAGGATGA
>Ga0210393_10003069_pt1 | contig 13517 bp, 8 predicted proteins | sample IncBWC27OmetaG_FD_160068 | JGI IMG/M metagenome (GOLD analysis project Ga0210393, IMG submission 160068) | Forest soil microbial communities from Barre Woods Harvard Forest LTER site, Petersham, Massachusetts, United States - Inc-BW-C-27-O ... | reverse complement strand
ATACGGGACAGTGGCACGAGGGTTGAGCTTATCGTGCCCGATTCGGCGAGCATCAAAGCATTCGGAATCAACCTGATGGATCCTCGCCATCGTCCCGGGGCCGCGAAGGCCGGACTCGCGCAGGGAACCGAAGCGGCCTCGGCTCTCAAATCGTTCTGGACGTGAGCGATCGTCCGGTTTCTTTTGGTTGGCGAAAGTCTAAAAGCATATGGACTCCACTTACCCTAAGCCAGACCGATCGGATTTCAAGCCCAATTTGTCGAAGACTCCCGAAAACGAGATCCTGGACTTAGGTTGGCAAGAGGGCGTTTTGACCGACGGGCGACCGTTTAAGGGCGAATTTTGGTGTCAGGATCAGATTTCAATGATCACGTTCTTTTTTTCGACAGTTGGTTTGGAGAATATCTCCAAAGAAGAGATGGAGCGACTTTTGGAATCGGAGGATTTGATCAAATTCAAGCCGGGCCGTCGCTCCGTGCGCGTGGAAAAGTTCAAGGACGCTTCCGCGAACGAAATGTATTCGGTCAACGTGATGGTTGGTGACGACGAGGAAACATTGGTGGAAGGCGGGCGCCCGATGAATGGGTATCATCGAGACTGAACCTCAAAAACGTGTCTGTGGCAATTCCAATGTGGGGCGAATTGCTGATTCTGGCAAAATCGCCGCGATCCGCACGGTGATCGGGGCCCGTTACGATCGATCGCGTCGAGCGATATTTGTTCCTCGAACTCATTCAAACTATGGCTCAGATTGAATTTTCAGTAAGCACAGCTGCCGGCGGATTTTGATGGCCCGCAGGGCGCTTGAAAAGACGCAGTCCCCATAGGCGCAGACTATCCAGATACAAGTAGATAACCGGTGTCGTGAACAGCGTCAGCATCTGGCTGACTATCAGCCCGCCCACAATCGCGACGCCAAGAGGCCGGCGCAATTCGGAGCCATAACCACTACCGAGAGCCAACGGCAGACCTCCCAGCAGCGCCGCCATTGTGGTCATCATGATCGGCCGGAAGCGCAACACGCAGGCCTGGTAGATAGCATCCTCGGACGACTTGCCCTGGTTGCGCTCTGCCTCCAGCGCGAAATCGATCATCAGTATGGCGTTCTTCTTGACGATTCCTATCAATAGGATAATGCCTATTATCGCGATCACGCTGAGATCGATTCCGCAGAGCCATAAGGCCAGTAGTGCTCCTACTCCGGCCGAGGGCAGCGTCGATAGAATTGTAATTGGATGTACGTAACTCTCGTACAAGATTCCCAACACGATGTAAACGCTGAGTAGCGCGGCCAGGATCAGCATCGGCTCGTTACTCAATGAGGCCTGAAAGGCTTGCGCGGTTCCGGCAAAGGAGGTCCAAATGCCAGCGGGCAGATGGATGTCTTGCTCAGCCTGGCTGATCAGTTCAACTGCGTCGCCGAGCGAGACACCGGGAGCGAGGTTGAAAGAGATCGTAACCGCGGGGAACTGTCCCTGATGATTCACCGTCAACGGCGTCGTCGAAATCGCGGACTGGCTGAACGTGGTCAACGGCACCATCGAGTCGCCGGCGGCACTGGTGCTAGTCGAAATGACGGCGCCCGTTGCGGACGGGCCCGCGGAGCTCGTGCCTAAAATGGTGACGCCATTAGTCGGGGCGCTTGAATTACCTAGAACTATACTTGGCCCACCACTTGCCGCAGTTGTGCCGCTCGAGCCCGCGGCGGTTGTGCCCGCCGTCGTCGGATCGCTCGTACTCGAGTCGTCGGTATCAGTATCGGAACTGGTGCTAGTGATGCCAGGTAGCGCCGCAATGGTGGATCCCTGAGTCACCAGATTGGCCGTACTGGATCCCGCTGTCGAACCCACACCTACAACCATGCCAGTGGTCGAGCTTGGGGCAGCCGCGGTGCTGGAGCCCGTCGTGCTCTGAATCCCGGCCGACATTATCCCTGCAGTTGGAACATATGTACTCATACCAGCCGCGGTACTTGCCGATCCGGCTGCGGTAGCACTGCTTGATCCGGACGCGCTCGACGCGGTGGCAGCAACTGGCTGGGCGACGTTGGATGCCAAATGAATCAGTTTCAGGGTGTCAGGGTTTTGCCAGAACTGCGGCGCCACCTCCATCACGACGTAGTATTGATTCAGCTGGGTATACATCGTCGAGACTTCACGTTGCCCGAACGCATCATACAGAGTGTTATCGATCCCTTGAGCCGAAAGCCCGAGTCGCGACGCGGTATCACGATCCAATGTCACATTGGCTGCCAGGCCTTTGTATTGCTGATCACTGCTGACATCGGTCAGTTGGGGGTAGCTTCGCAGTTTCGAGAGCAACTTCGGCGCCCAGTTCATCAGTAGGTCGAGATCGTTGCTCATCAGCGTGTACTGATACTCGGCGTTAGCTGATCTACCGCCGATAGTCAGGTCCTGCTGCGCTTGCAGGTAGAGACTCAGGCCGGCCTGCTTTGTGGCTTGCTTGCGGATCTCTCCGATTACCTGTTGCGCAGTTAGCTTGCGCTGGTCACGCGGCTTTAGAGCGACATACATGGTCGCAGTGTTAGTGGCGCCATTGGTTCCCGTGAAAGCCAACACGTTGTCCACGTTCGTATCGTCGAGCACGGTCTTGATAAGGCGCTTCAGCCGCCTGTTCATAGCCTGGAAGGAGGTATCCTGATCGGCCACTACGGCACCTATCAGGCGGCCGTTATCTTGTTCGGGGAAGAATCCTTTCGGCATGATGTAGAACATGTAGATACTGAGCGCGAGGATGAAGAATGAGACTCCTAGCGTCAGTCGCGAATGCTTCAACACCCATCTGAGGCTGATTTCGTAACGATTGAGCACCCAGTCGAAAATTCGCTCGCTGGAGTTGTACACCCCGCCATGCTCGCTCGCCGCCTGATGGCGCAGCAGTTTCGCGCACATCATCGGCGTCGTGGTAAGAGAGATCACCATCGAGACTACGACGGCCGTCGACAGCGTGATCGCAAACTCACGGAACAGTCTGCCCACTATTCCGCCCATCAGGAGGATCGGAATGAATACCGCGACTAATGACAGGCTGATCGAGATAACTGTGAATGCTATCTCCTGGGTGCCTTTGACCGCGGCCTTGTATGGCGACATCCCCTGTTCGAGATAACGGGAAATGTTTTCCACCACGACGATCGCGTCGTCGACGACGAAGCCGGTCGAAATCGTCAACGCCATCAACGACAGATTGTCGATGCTGAAGCCGCACAGATACATCACGCCGAAGGTTCCGATCAGCGAGATCGGAACCGCCAGCCCGGGAATCGTGGTGGCGCGCAGATTGCGCAAGAACAGGAAGACCACCATCACTACGAGGCAAATCGAGATTAACAGCGTTCCCTCGACGTCCTTGACCGACGCCCTAATACTGGTGGTTCGATCCAGCACGACTCTCAGATCAATTGACTGCGGAATCGACGCCTTCAGCGCCGGCAGTGCCGCGTAAACGCGGTCGACCGTGTCGATCACGTTCGCCCCAGGCGCACGCCAGATGATCACCAGGATGGCGCGGTTCAAATCGACGTAACCCGATGCGCGCACGTTCTGGACGGAATCGATGACCTCCGCGACATCGGACAGCGTCACCGCGGTGCCGTTGTGATAGCCGACAATCAGAGGCTTATATTCCGCGGCTTTCAGCAACTGGTCGGTGGTGCTGATCGTCCAGGCCTGGTTGTCATCGGCGAATTCACCGGTAGGACTGTTGGTGTTGGCCGACGCCAGCACGCCGCGCACCTGTTCCAGGCTGATACCCAGGTGGCGCAACTGCGTCGGGTTGATTTCCACCCGCACCGCAGGCAAAGCACCGCCGCCTACCACGACCTGGCCAACGCCCTGAATCGTCGATAGCTTCTGCTCGAGGATCGAATCGGCAGCATCGTAAAGTTGACCCGGAGTCTTAACCTTGGAAGTCAGTGCAAGAATCAGCACCGGCGGGTCTGCAGGATTCACTTTTCGATAGGTGGGTTTAGACGGCAGGTCGGCCGGCAGATAGCTGGCTGCCGCGTTGATCGCGGCCTGCACATCACGCGTCGCCGCGTCGATGTTACGGTTCAGATCGAATTGCAGCACAATCGTCGTCTGACCCAGGAAGCTGCTCGACGTCATCTGGGTCAGAGAGGCGATATGGCCGAATTGCCGCTCCAACGGCGTGCCCACCGACGTCGCCATCGTCTGCGGACTGGCGCCGGGAAGGAGTGCCTGGACCTGGATAGTCGGGAAATCGACCGCGGGCAAGGGAGCCACCGGCAGCGCGTAGAACGCAACTATCCCGGCTAAGGTCAGCGCGATCGTGAGCAGCGTCGTGCCGACAGAGTTCTTGATAGTCGTCTCTGATACGCTCATGTGATGACCAGCCTCTGCTCGGGCTGCCTGTTCTGCTCCGCCATCTCAGCGGACTCATCCAGTTCCGCCGGGGCGTGTTCGGGCGCGAGCCGATCGAAGTACAGGAAAATCACGGGCGTGGTGTATAGCGTCAGGGCCTGGCTGAGAATCAGACCGCCGACGATTGCGATTCCCAGCGGCTGACGCAGCTCCGATCCCATCCCAGTTCCCAGCGCCAGCGGAAGACTTCCAAGCAGCGCCGCCATCGTGGTCATCATGATCGGTCTGAATCGCAGCAGAGAGGCCTGGTAGATCGCTTCCTCCGCGCTCTTGCCTTCCTGGCGCTGTGCTTCGAGCGCGAAGTCGATCATCATGATGGCGTTCTTTTTCACGATACCGATCAAAAGAATGATGCCGATGAGCGCGATAACGTCGAGGTCGAGACGGCAAATCAGCAGAGCGAGAATCGCGCCGACGCCGGCCGAGGGCAGCGTCGAGAGAATCGTGATCGGATGGATGTAGCTCTCATAGAGCACGCCGAGCACGATATACACGGTGATCAACGCCGCCAGAATCAGGATGGGCTCGTTGGCCAGCGAGGCCCGGAAGGCGGCGGCGGTACCCTGGAACGCGCCCTGGATGCTAATCGGCATCCCGATTTCTTTTTGTGCCGCGTTGATCGCGTCGACCGCCTCGCCCAGCGAGTAGCCCGACGCGAGATTGAAGGAAATCGTAACGCAGGGAAATTGTCCCTGGTGGTTGATGATGAGGGGCGTGCGAGTCTGCTCGTAATGCGTAAACGTGCTCAGCGGCACCTGGCCGCTCGTCGAATTCACGTAGATTTCCTGCAGAGACTTGGGATCGCGCTGGAATTTCGGGTCCACCTCGAGCACCACGTGATACTGGTTGAGTTCGGTGAACATGGTGGAGATTTGTTCCTGGCCGAACGCGTCGTAGAGCGTGTTATCGATCGTCGATGAGCTGACACCCAGGCGCGAGGCGGTGCGTCGATCGATTACGAGGTGCGCCCCCAAGCCCTCGTTCTGCTGGTCGGTGGCGATATCGCGCAAGGCGGGCAGCGTCTGCAGCTGGTCAACCAGCTTCGTGGTCCACAGCTTCAGTTCATCCGGGTCGGGATCTTCGAGCGTGTATTGATATTGCGTGCGGCTCACCCGGTCATCGACGCTCAGATCCTGAACGGCCTGCAAGTAGATCGTAATTCCATGAACTTCGGCAAGCTGGCGCTGCAACCGGCTGATTATTTCCTCGACGTGAGCCTTACGCTGTGCCAGCGGCTTTAGATTGATCAGAATCCTGCCGCTGTTAACCGTGTCGTTGGTCCCGTCGACGCCGATAAACGATGACAGGCTTTCAACCGCCGGATCGCGCAGGATAACGCTGGTCAACTCCTGCTGCTTGCGCTCCATCGCGGCGAAAGACATGGCTTCCGGCCCCTGCGATACGCCCTGGATCACGCCCGTGTCCTCGATCGGGAAGAATCCCTTCGGCACGTACCAGTAGAGGAAGATGGTCAAAACAAGGGTGGCAACCGCGACCATCAAGGTGGCGGGCTGATGCTTCAGGACCCAACGCAGCGTGCGGCCATAAAATTCGATGGTCCACTCGAAGGCCCGCTCTGACATCTGAAACAGCCTGCTCTGCTCTTTCTCCGGCGTATGCTTCAAGAGCTTGGCGGCCATCATCGGCGTCAACGTCAGCGAGACTACCGCGGAGACCAGGATCGTCACTGCCAGCGTGATGGCGAACTGACGGAACAGCCGGCCCACGATATCGGCCATGAAGAGCAGGGGAATCAGCACTGCAATCAGCGAGATGGTGAGCGACAGGATGGTGAATCCTATCTGGCGCGATCCCTTGAGCGCGGCTTGCAGGGGAGACTCTCCCTCCTCGATAAGACGCGAGATGTTTTCGATCATCACGATAGCGTCGTCCACCACGAAGCCGGTGGAAATCGTCAGCGCCATTAACGTCAGATTGTTCAGGCTGTAGCCGAGCAGGTACATGATGCCGAACGTACCCACCAACGACAGCGGCACCGCGATGCTCGGTATGATCGTGGCCGAGAGGCTGCGCAGGAACAAAAAGATGACCATCACGACCAGCGCGATGGTCAGCATCAACTCGAACTCGACGTCCTCGACCGACGCACGAATGGTGGTCGTGCGATCGGTCAGAACCTGCACCTTGACGGCAGATGGCAGCGAGCTCTGCAGCAGAGGCAGCAGCTTTTTGATCCGGTCGACGACTTGAATGATGTTGGCGCCGGGCTGACGCTGCACGTTGAGAATCACAGCCGGGGTGGAGTTCATCCACGCCGCCTGATTGACGTTCTCAGGCGCGTCCAGAACCGTGGCCACCTGCGACAGAGTGACCGGCGCGCCGTTGTGGTACGCGATTATCAGCGGCTGATAATCCTTGGCCGAGAGCAGCTGATCGTTGTCCTCAATTGTGTAGTCGAGATTCTTGCCGTCGAAATTTCCTTTGGCGGTATCGACGTTAGAGGCCGCCACCGCAACGCGGACTTGCTCAAGCGTGATCCCATAGGATGCAAGTTGAGTCGGATTGAGCTGGATCCGCACCGAAGGCTTCTGCCCGCCACTGATAGTCACCAGCCCAACTCCAGGCACCTGGGAGATCTTCTCCGACAAGCGCGTGTCGGCGAGGTCCTCGACTTGATACAGCGGCATTTGGGTCGAGGTGAGACCAAGGGTCAGAATCGGCGCGTCGGCGGGATTGATCTTGCTATAGACCGGCGGAGTCGGAAGGTTCGTAGGCAAAAATGTCGCAGCGGCATTGATCGCCTCCTGCACTTCCTGCTCGGCCACGTCGATGTTGAGATTGAGGTCGAACTGCAGCGTGATCACCGACGCCCCGAAGGAACTGTTCGAGGTCATCTGGTTCAGCCCCGGAACTTCGCCGAACTGGCGCTCTAGTGGGGCGGTCACGGCAGACGCCATCACGTCCGGACTAGCACCCGGATAAAACGTGAGTACCTGGATCGTCGGATAGTCGACTTCGGGCAACGCGGAAACCGGCAGTTCCTTGTAGGCGAAAATGCCCGCCAGCAGAATAGCGGCCATCAGCAGCGAGGTCGCGATCGGCCGCAGAATGAATAGACGTGATAGGTTCATCCACCACTCGCCGCGACAGCGCCCGGATTGGAATTCGCCTGACCTGAGTTCGAATTGGAACTATCCATCTGAACGACAACCTTGGTTCCGGATTGCAGCTTGTCCAAACCGTCGGTCACCACCTTCTCGCCCACGCTCACGCCCTTGGTGATCGCGGTCACGTCGCCTTGCGCGGGGCCCACAGTGACCTGACGCTGCACGACAGTATTGTTGGGCTGGACGACGTAGACGAAAGCCTGTTGCGCGCCGCTCTGAATCGCCGCGGTCGGCACCAACACCGCGTTCTCGATCGTTTTCACCGGCATGGTCGCGTTGACGAACGCGTCGGGAAACAATGCGTAGTCGGGATTCGAGAACTGGGCCCGCAACTTTACCGTGCCGGTGTTCTCATCAACCTGATTGTCGAAGGTCAGCAGAAAGCCGGTCTCGATTTTCTTGCTGAAGTCGCGGTTCCAAGCCACCACCGGCACTTGGCGCCCGTCGCGCATGTCGTTGACGACTTCCGGAATATTGTCCTCGGGAATACTGAAAACCACCGAGATTGGTTGTAGTTGAGTAACCACCACCAGGTTCTGGCTGGACACGACGTAATTTCCCACGTCGACCTGACGCAGGCCCACGCGCCCTTCTATCGGCGACAGAATCCGGCAATAGGCGAGATTAATCTTCACCCCTGCGATCATTCCTTGATCGTTTTGGACCGTGCCTAATGCCTGCCGGTAGAGTGCTTGCTGATTGTCCGCATCCTGGCTCGCGATAATTCCGGTCTTATACAAGTAGCGATAACGGTCCAGCGTCACCTTCGCATTGGCGAGCGTGGCCTGATCTCGCGCGAGCTGTCCTTCGAACTGAGCTAACTGTGCTTCGTAAGGCGACGGATCGATATTGACCAATAAGTCTCCTGCCTTGACCAGTTGTCCTTCCTTAAAATCAATTTTCATGATTTGGCCGGCGATGCGGCTTTTTATCGTGACCGTCGCAAAGGGCGTCACGGTGCCGATCTGGTTCAAATAAACATCCAGATTCCCGCTCCTGACGATGCTGGCCGCGACCGGCACGCTGGGTGCCTTCACGACGGACTGATTTGTGCCGCTATGCGTGAACCATCCATAAAGGACGGCGCATAGCACTAAGCCTCCCGCCCATAACCACCATCGCGAGGGTCTGCGATCCGGTTTCGTCGTGTCGCGGAACTCCAAATGCGTTGATCCTCCGATTGTTCGTGTTTCTTGATTCATAATTTTGATCCGTGACTTCGTTTTCGTGTTACATCGCGCCGCATCCGTCGAGGGCCAAGTATCAAGGGCGTCCTCGCGCTCGGTTCCCCGTACAGGTCTTCAGGATTAGAATCCCGCGTGGCTTGGTGATCGCCCGCGCGACAGCCATCGAGCAGGATGGCGACTATCGTTCGCGCTGCCGCCTCAACGGTAAGTTCCTGCCTGTGATAGCGGGGCACTCCGCGGATCATCCCTAGAATGGATTCAGCGACGAGTTGAAAATTCAAATCAGCACGTATCCAGCCGCTAGCCGCTCCTCCTTTCAACACCCGGCTAATCAGTAACGAGAGCTCTTTGTATTCCCGCCGATACTTTCGGGCCGCCGCGGACGGTAAAATCGTGTTGGGGTCGCGCATCAAAACAAAAAAATCCCCGCGGTCCCAGACGCTGGATAGAACATGGCGGACAATCGCGGTGATTTGCTCCGGAAACGAACGTTCTACTTCCAGCACGCTCTCGATTTGTCTGCGAAGCTGCCGAAAGCCGGCGACCACAGCAGCTGCATAGAGGCCTTCCTTCGATCCGAACTGGCGATACACGCTGCCCTTTCCTACACGTGCCTCCGCCGCCAGTTCGTCCGCTGTGACATGGTCGAAACCATTGTGCGCGAATAGTTCGAGCGCGCTTGTGAGAATCTTCTCGCGCAGCCGCGGTATTGCGTGACGCCCGCGCCGGCGCCGGCCGACCGATGCAGAGCGAGCGCTCATGGGACAAGTTCTCCGGGACTGAAAGCCGTCTCCGCCCATTCACTCGAAGCAAATTTCGAACTGTTGTGAAAAGCCATGTCTGAATCCCGTTGTGTTCTGCAATCTCGTCTGACTACGCCACATGCCGGTGACGCCGTAGTCAAAATGGTTTCAGAGGCGCGGCCGAAAAGGCGGTCTGCCTATTCAGCGGCACACAAGAAACGGATGTGTATTTACGGAATCAGTGAGCGGCGTCGAAGCTCGACGGCAGGATACGGCGAAAGAACGTGCCCCAATGCTCGGGCCAAATCTCAACGAATGGATTTTGGCGGCTGAACAGTAGCGCTATCGGCTTTGGGGCTGAAGAAACCAGGGCTTCGACAAATCGCAGGATTGGTGGCCGACTAAGTTCTGCGCTGCGAGCGCCAGCCTCGACTACCGCGGTCCTGGTGAGATTAGCGTGGCACGCGACCTGAGGCGCGCGAGCAGCCGGCGAGGCGACCGGTGACGTGACTCGCACGAAAGAAAAGACGAGGAGCGCCGCGATAGCCAATCGCAGCACCAGCAACCTATTTCGGCCCGGTACTCTCAAATACAGCCTCAGTCACTTGGATGCTTGATCTTACCATCAAATTCAAAATGAACAAATCTTCACAAATCTGGATACGCCATTCGCCTTGATTCGGTTTCAAAAACCTCACTGTGACGGCGTGAACAATCGCCGCACAAAGCTGTGCGGAGTCGAATCAGCTGCCGCTCGTCAGCGGTGAGTACATTTTCCGCACTGTAACCGAATCGCAGTTCTTTCGTCTTCGTGAACGCGTCCAAGGCGAGGCTCGAATTTCCTCGCGTCAAAAATATTTGCATAAGCGCCATGTCGCGATGCTTTTTGCAGTGACGCACATCTTGTGACCGCTTCAGGAAAATCAGAAAGGAGTTAGAAAAAATGCCAGAAGAAATCGGTGAAGGTGCAGGTGATCGAAATGACAACAGCATCCGACGAGAGACCCGGCGAAGAGAAGACCGCCGGTGGAGAGGCGGGCTCATCGCTGCGCTCGCGTTTCTGGGATTAGCGACGCTGTACAACGGAATTGCGTATCGCAGGCTCGCCAGAGCGCAGCAAAAACTCACGGTAGCGTTAATTCATTCAATTCATCGGCACGGCCCTAGACCTATAGGTTTGTTGTACGGACCTGCGTTTGGCAGCGGACGATTGGTTCTCCCGTTCCCCGGCGCGTCGCCAAATTATGGCGCGTCCGACCCGGGCTCATATCCAAATGAACAAGAACAGCAGCAGAAGCAAGTCCCAAACGGCCAATCCACGTCGGGCCAGTAGATGGCAGGCGGAATAAAATATCCAGGTGAAAGCAATTGAAGAAGCTCAGTGCAGTCACAATCGTTGGGATGGGTTTACTGCTGATAGTACTGTGCGGTCGATCGAGTGCGCAGAGTCTCAGCAGCCTGTCACAAATGTTCGGCGGCGGGTCTAAACAATCGCGGAATTCAAGTCAGTCCAATGCCGCGATAACTGTGAAGCGGGACGCGAGTCCCTTTGTTGGAAGATTCAGTGGCAAGCAAAATGCTACCTCTGGAACCCATCTCAACGCGCAGTTCGCTTGTTATCCGGCACATGATTCTGCTCTGCCGCAAGACGACACGTTCGTGTGTTACACCGCTGAGGCATCGAGCGGAAGACCGAAGGCAAACGCAGCAGAGTAAGTCCCTCAATGAATTGAATTAAAGGGAACCTTGAATCGTCCAGTTGCAGAGGCTGATGTGTTGAGAGTACGCGCCCGAAGACTGTCGCGAGTGCTGCGAATCACTATAGCGGCACTCCTGCTCTTCTCCTGCGCTCGAGTGATGCGACCGCTCGCTTCGTGGAGTGCCAGCACCGCTCCTGAGCTCGCAATCAGTTGCCTGCAGGTCACTCGGAACACCGTACTCGAAGTTGGCGGCTGCGGCGCAAAGCTAGTCCCTCCGCTATCCGTACGATCTCGCGAAGTCCTGTTGTCGTTAGTTCCAACATTAACCGTTCTTCAACTCAGCCTGAGCCCTCCTTTCGTTCGGGTTTGGCCCGAACATCGGCAATCATTCTTTCGCCGTATTCTTCCCTTCGCTTCCGACTCCGCTCACTAATTCCGCGGAACATCGAACTTCTCGCACCGCTGGAAGGTCAGATCCCTTTCGGCGAGTGCATGTTCTTGTAACCGCAAGCACCGACATGCTCCGTCGCGAGCATCTGGTGGGAGAACGATGATCATGAACAGGACATACAACACTCAGCCGCGTGCAACCGACGTCAGTTCACGGCATTCCGCGTCGCTAACCGTTGTCCGATCCGCGCCGCGTGATGAGGTGATGAAGAGACTCCTGATCGATCTGCGCGATCAGGAATTGCAAAAAATCCGGACACTCGTCCTTGACGAGGCCGCGCTGGCCTCCGAGGCGCCCGCCGACGAATTGGATCAGGCTCGCCGCAACGTAGATCTCGAATTCCACGCAACCCTGCTTGATCACTCTGAAAGCCGGCTCGCGGCTATCACATCTGCCTTGATCCGCCTGGACGAGGGACGCTTTGGCATCTGCGAAGAATGCAACGAGCAGATCTCGCTGACGCGCCTCCAATCGGTGCCTTTCGCTCGCAACTGCTTCGATTGCCAGAAGGCGCTTGAGGCCGTTGCGCGCCGCGTACGAATCGTTGCGGCTGCGTCGCCGACGAATCTCTTTGAGCCGTATCAGCCGGAAGGCGAGGGTATTGTTCGAGTAGCAGAATCTAATGAGGGCATCAGCGTTTCATCGTCGCGACGCCGACGACTCTAAGCGAACGAACGATGAGTTTCGGCATCAGGCACAAGACTCTGACGGCGTGGCAGACCAAGAGTCCGCCAACGCAAGGGACAGCCGTGGCAACGGCGAGTCCGGGAGAAAACGCGATGGAAACAAAAAAACAGAATTGCTGGGCTATTATTTTGGCCGGCGGCGAACAGAGACTAACGCCGGATCTTCACTGCTGCATCGCAGGAGAGAAAACTCCAAGGCAATTCTCTCGCACTGTAGATGGCCAGTCGTTAATCGAACAAACGCGCAGACGCGTCGAGATGGCTATTCCCAAGGATCAGATCTTCTACACACTCAACCACAGCGATGAACGCTTCTACGTACCGCTACTGTTTGACGCGTTACTGGCTCGGCTGGTGGTTCAACCGCTGAACCGGGGAACCGCACCCGCGATTTTGTACGCACTGATGCGTCTTGGTCTGGTCGATCCGAACGCTCACGTTGCGTTGTTTCCGTGCGATCGCTCCGTCAGCGACGATCGCCTGCTCATGCGCCAGGTCAAGGTTGCGTTCGACGTAATCGAGCAGCGCCCGGATCAAATAGTGGTACTGGGCATCGCTCCGACAACTCCAGAACCCGCATACGGCTGGATTGAACCGGCTAGTCCCTTTCGCTGCGCGGGCGAGACGTTGTTTCACGTGCTCCGGTTTATCGAAAACCCTCCCGCCGAAGTCGCGCGCAGAATGCACGCGTATGGTCGATGTCTCTGGAATAGTTTCGTATTTATTGCGCGGCTGCCGAATCTGCTCGCCCTCATAATCCGCACGCTGCCCGAGCTTTACCAAATCTTTGCGGGATTTACTGGAACACTAGGCACCGAGTTCGAAACTGAGAATGTCGAGAGAACATATCGAGCCATCGAGCCAGTAGATTTCTGTAAGAGTGCGCTAAGCACGCAGGTGCGAAAACATTTGAGTGTGCTGCCGGTTTCAGGACTCTGCTGGAATGATCTGGAGAACTCGTCCCGCGTCTGGCGGCCATCGCTCGCCTCGAAGTGAGACGATCAGATTCCCCGTGGCTTCGAATCGTGGATGAATGTGTGCGTGAGAAGTGCCGGCTCGCGAAGTCTTCAGCCAGGGAAAGGACGAATGTCGAAAGCGGGAATATTCGCTCTCTCAGCGGCGAGCGCCTGAGGATATCGAGGAGGCACCTTTCCGGAACGTCGCGACAATTTTTTTCATCTTGGCGATCGAATCGGATGCCGCCGTTGCCAGGAACACA
>Ga0210393_10003068_pt1 | contig 13519 bp, 9 predicted proteins | sample IncBWC27OmetaG_FD_160068 | JGI IMG/M metagenome (GOLD analysis project Ga0210393, IMG submission 160068) | Forest soil microbial communities from Barre Woods Harvard Forest LTER site, Petersham, Massachusetts, United States - Inc-BW-C-27-O ... | reverse complement strand
ACAGCCTCAGTCAGCATCTGGCGGACAATGAGCCCGCGCCGCGAGCCCAGAGCCATCCGTAGCGCCGTCTCCTTGGCGCGATCCGCCGCGCGGGCCGCAAACAGGCTACCCAGGTTTGCGCACGCCGCGAGCAGGATCAGCCCCGACAGCAACATCATGCCCGCCATAAACGCCCGCGCCGGTCCGCCCAGCACGTCTCCGATCAGCCCCGGACGAGCCAGCGTGAAGGTCACCCCCTCGTCGTCTACCGGATAGGTCTTGGACAGCCATGTTCCCAGAAGATTCAGGTCCTCGGTCGCCTGTGCCGGCGTCACCCCCGTTTTCAGCCGTCCAATCACGAACTCGGAGTGATCGCCGCGAACTTTCAATTGGTCGTAGCCCTGAACCGCGGGCTGCTCGACCATAGGAATCCACATTGCCGGCGCAAAGAACAGCTCCGAACCCCGAAATGCCGGCGGCGCCACCCCAATGATCGTGAGCTGGTGCTTGTTGATGAGCACCATCCGCCCCAGGACAGCGGCATCGTCATGAAAAATGGCTATGCCAGTATGCGTAGCTCAGCACCACGTACGGTGCGCTATTCGCCCAATTCTCATCGGCGCCGTGAAAGAACCGACCCAGATGGGGCTGAACGCCCAGCGTGTCGAAGTAGTTTCCGCTCGCCAGGTACGGCCAGGCAGTCGATGGATTGCCGCCGGTATCCACCCCTACCGGGCCATAATTTTGTAGATTGCCAAGCTTTCAAAGGTGCGGTTCCGATCGCGAAGATCCAGATAATCGGGATAAGACTGGGACGGAAAGTGAGCACGCTGCACCATGTAGAGATTCTGTGCATTTGGCACATTCACAGGTCGAAGTACTACCGCATTGAGCATGCTGAACACTACCGCATTGGCACCGATTCCCAACGCAAGGGTCAGGATCGCCGTGATCGTAAATCCTGGAGCCTTCCTCAATTGCCGAAACGCAATTCTCAGGTCTTTCGTCATTTTGGCTGCCTTTTAACTGAAATACGCTTGCGGCCGCCAGGCGGTTCCCTTGAATTGCGCCTCGTCCTCGTTCGCCAGTCCTCTTTCCTGTCGACGAGGAATTCTCGCCACAACGTGTATAGAAAAGCGACAGCCCGATTGTGAAAACATCGGGCTGCCAGGCCTTTCCGCTCAATCAGCTCAATTAGGCCGTCCGTAACGGATGCCCTCCCGGCTTCGGATCAGCCCTTGAGAGTAACAAGTCCCCCGAGAGCTGGGTCGGACATGCTGTCCTTTCCGGTTTCGACGTGACCTCCAAGGCGGTATTTGAAAGAAGAGTCGCCGGCGACCGTGACGATAAGGTCGTACCAGCCATAGAACTTACCCAGCGACGTCTCGAATTCAAGGTTATCGCGACCGTGGAGAGACTCCGTCCTCGACTCACCCGAATAGGCATCGAGTACGGAGACTTCAACGCGGCCTGCGCCGACATTGGTGATTTTCAATTCGATCGAGCCGCCATCTTCGCTGTCGTAGCTGGAGTGAACGTTGAGAGCCGCGGCCCCGGAGCCGACGCTGCCGTTGAAATAACGGACGAATCCATTGGGACCGTAAACCGACAAGTTATAGGACGAGGCAAAGCTCCACGTATCGGCCAGCGTCTTGCCGGGTTCGACCGTGTAAAAGCGCACCGCATCCGCGGCGTTGCCGGAGCGCACCTGAAACACCACGCTCTTGGTTCCGGTGTTGAGGAACTTCAGGCCCGCCGTGCTATTCGAAGCATTGACCGACGCGTGAACATCCAGTTCGTAGGGCAAGGCACGCGCTGGGCGGATGCCCTTTTCCTGTCCGGGGACGCCGATGATCACATCACTCTGGGTAGGAACGAATGTGTCGACGTTTCCGCCTGCGAGTTCGGCCACCGACGGCAAATTGGCGCCCGTGCCGGGCACATGGGGGCGAGCGTCATTCGGGTTGGCGAAGTTGAAGACCGAGGTCAGGTCACCGGTCACCGCGCGGCGCCATGGGGAGATGTTCTTCTCGTAGACTCCGAAGCGTTTCTCGATGAACTGGATCGTCGACGTGTGATCGAAGACCTCGGAATTGACGTAGCCTCCCTTGCTCCAGGGTGAAATGGCAAGGAACGAAACGCGGGTGCCGAGGCCAATCGGTCCGTTCGGAGTGGACGTGGTGACGATTTCGTTTTCGATGCTGACCGTCGATGCGCCAGCGGCGGCCGTTGGCGGGGGGCTCGGAGGCACAAGGTGATCGAAGCTGCCGTCCGCCTCGTCGTAGTTGACGATGAACACGGTTTTGCTGAACACCTCCGGGTTGGACACGAGGATGTCCATGATCTGGGAGATATACCAGGCTCCGTAGTGGAGCGGATAATCCGGGTGTTCTGTAAAGCCGGCGGGCGCAACGATCCAGGAAACCTGCGGCAATTTTCCGCTTTGCACGTCGCTTCGAAATTCGAGGAACAGGCTTTCGGCCCAGGCCGTCCAGGCACTATCGGGTGCCGACGCGCTGGGAATGGTGTTGACAATCTGGGTGCCAGTCGCCCCGCCTTCGAACAGCGGCGAGGTTGGAGCAGCGGTTGCATACTGATTGAAGTAAAGCAGCGAATTGTCGGTGTAGTTACCGGCGAAGGAATTGCCGGTCCCGTCCCCAAAATCCGGCGCGAAGGTTTGTCCGGCGAGATCCTGGTAGACCTTCCAACCCACGCCTGCCGCCTGCAGCACTTCAGGAAACGTCTCGAAGCTGAAGTACGCATTGTTGACGCTCAAGCCGTTGCCGGTGACCGGTCCGGCGCCCAGGCCGTCTGTGCCCCCGGTGCCCAGGTAATTCACGTTTCCTATGCATCCCGTCCACATGTAGCAGCGATTGGGGTTGGTCGGCCCCATGATCGAGCAATAATAGGCGTCCGCGACCGTGAAGGCATCCGCCAAAGCGTAATGGTAGGGGATGTCGTCTCGCGTCATGTACGACATGGCCATGGGACCGTGCGCGACCGCCCACATGTCATACTGACCCTGATTCCAGGCCGCATGAGTGCCTCCCCAGCTGTGATCCGTTCCCGGCAGATAGGTGCCACCGACGTTTGTCAGTCCGGGGCTGACGCTGGTGGGATTCACACGGAACGGCGGGACGACCTCCGCCCCATCGGACGGTCCGCCCAGGGTGCCGGAATCCGGCGGTACGCCGTACCCCGCAGCCACGTTCGCCGCGCCGGCAGGCTGCAACCAGACCGGAACCTGCGTGCTTCCCCCACCCTGGAGGGGAAGATTGATGTTGACCGCGCGCGGATCGTTGAAGCCGCGCACACCGCGAAGGGTGCCGAACTGATGGTCGAACGGGCGATTCTCCTGCATCAGGATGACGACGTGCTCCACATCGCGAATGGTTCGGGTCCTGTTGTTTGCGGGGATGGCGAGCGCCTTGGCGATGTTCGTTTGCAGCGTACTCATCACGGCGGTAACGCCGATCAATTGCATGAATTCACGCCGGTTGGTGTTGCTCATGAATTACCTCCTGTTTTGGGGATTGCGGGTTCGGGGAAGTCCGTGGCGAGCTATCGCGGGCCGATGCAGAACCAGACAGCGGCGAGATGAGCGAAATCTTGTCCAGCGAGGAGACTAGGGAGGTACTGTGGCGAACCGATGACGCTACGATGAATTGGCGATGAATCGTGTGCGTTGAGTTACGAGTCTCCGGGCAGCGCCGCTATGATGAGCGGGTAATATGCAAACCTCGTCCTTGTCCCCGCCAATCGAACTCGAGGTGAGCCGCATCCGCGACCTCAGCAAGGGCGGGCGGTACGGCGAAGCGCTCGCCGCGGCCGAGGAACTGGCCACTGAGGCTCCCCAAAACCGCGCTGCCCTTTACCTGGTCGCCGCCAACCAGCGATGTCTGAACCTGATCGACGAAGCGCTGGCAACCTCGCAGCGCCTCGAGCAACTCCATCCGCGGTTCAGCCTCCTCTACCAGGAGCGCGGTTTTTGCTACATGGCTCTTCGGAATGCGCCGCGGGCGGTCGAAGCGTTTGTTCGAGCGGTGGACATCAACCCGGCACTGGCGACGAGCTTGATCATGCTCGAACGCCTCTATCGTCTGGCGGGGGACGAAGGAAATGCAGTGGCCGCGGCCGAGCGCGTCTCCGCCCTGAAGCAACTGGTACCCGAGGTGGTGCGGGCCGGGAGCCTGTTTTCGGACGGAGATCTGTCTGCGGCGGAGAACATCCTCCGGGCATACCTGCTCTTGTCCGGCGACGATGCCGAGGCGTTGCGGCTGCTGGGCCGAATCGAGCGCCAACGCGACGAGTTGGGCGAAGCTGAATCGCTACTCGAAGCTGCGCTGAAGATCAAACCGGATTATCTTGCCGCGCGTTTGGACTACGCCCGCCTGCTGATCGACCGGCAGAAATATACCCGGGCGCGGGAAGAAATTGACGTCCTGCTGCGTCTCGAACCCGGCAACAGGTATTATCTATCGCTGTCCGCATCCGCGTGCGTTGGGCTCGAAGAACACGAGGCGGCGATCGCTGTGTATCGGCAACTGCTGGAGGCGTCGCCGGGGTCCGCCGACCTGCAGGTGTCTCTCGGTCATACGCTTCAGACCGCCGGACGGCAGAAGGAAGCGACCGAATCCTACCAACGGGCGACGACCGCAAGGCCGAGTTTCGGCGATGCCTGGTGGAGTCTCGCCAATCTCAAGAGCTACCGGTTTTCGGACGGTGAGATGGGACGAATGCGCGCCGAGGAAGCCGCACCGGGCACTCATCCTGTCGATCGCTACCACCTGTGCTTTGCGCTCGGCAAGGCGTTCGAGGATCGGGGCGAGTATGCCGAATCATGGCACTACTACGAACGCGGCAATGCACTGAAACGCGCCGAAAGCCGCTACCATCCGGGCATCACCGAAGCGAATACGCGCCTGCAGATCGACGTGTGCACCACGCAGTTCTTCGCCGCGCGCGCGGGTGTCGGGGTGCCGGATACCGATCCGATCTTCATTGTCGGACTGCCGCGCTCCGGATCGACGCTCATCGAGCAGATCCTCGCCTCGCACTCGCAGGTCGAGGGAACACAGGAACTCTCCGACATCCACCGCATCGTGTTCGAAATGCGCAGCAGGAAATTAAATTCCGGTGATCCTGGCGTGCGAACAGGGAACGACGATGCGTATCCGGGCGTGTTGGCCGAATTAGCGCCGGAAGAATTCCGCAGGCTCGGCGAGCGCTACATGACAGACACACGCGACTATAGAAAGAATCCGCACAAGCCGTTCTTCATCGACAAGATGCCCAATAACTTTCGGCACATCGGGCTCATCCATCTCATGATGCCGAATGCCAGGATCATCGACGTGCGGCGCGAACCCATGGCGTGCTGCTTCAGCAACCTGAAGCAGTTGTTTGCCGGCGGTCAGGAGTTCACCTATAGCATCGAGGATATTGCCCGCTACTACCGGACCTATCTCGAACTCATGCGACACTGGGACTCGACGCTTCAGCGGCGAATACTGCGCGTTTGGTACGAGGATGTAGTGGAGGATCTCGAGGGGAGCGTGCGGCGCATCCTTGAATTCTGTGGCTTAGAATACGAACCAGCCTGCGTCGAGTTCTACAAGACGGAACGCATTGTCCAAACTGCAAGCTCAGAGCAGGTTCGCCGGCCGATTTTCCGGGAGGGGCTTTTTCAGTGGCGGAACTACGAGCCCTGGCTTGGCCCGCTGAAGAACAGTCTGGGCGATGCCCTGATCCGCTATCGTGACTAAGCATCTACGGCAAAACCGGCACACGAACCCTGATTGAGTGTCAGACCCAGAGCAGTCAGAAGGAATCAGTCATTGCCATAAACGGGCACGGATGCACCGTGAATCGTTTTGGCGAGATCACTGGATAAAAACAAGACCACCTGCGCGATGTCCTGGGGCTTTGGCCAGGTTGCAAAATCAGCGTCCGGCATTGCGAGGCGGTTTGCGGCGGTATCGATGATACTCGGGAGGATCGAGTTGACCCGCACACCGGCTCCCCTGGCATCCGCCGCGAGCGAATCCATGAGCGCTACTGCAGCGGCTTTGGACGCGGCATAAGCCGCCGCGCCTGCTCCGTGATCGAGCGCTGCCTTCGCCGCCACGTTGACGATCGAACCACGCCCCGCTTTTAACATGGCGGGCATCACTGCGCGTGCCAGCATATAGCCTGAACGCAGATTAAGAGCCAGCATCTGGTCGAAGACTTTCGTCGTCATGTCCCAGAGCTTGACACCGCCAGCATAGGCTCCCACAGTATTCACGAGTACATCGAGGGCGCCGTACTTTGCCAAGACCCCATGGATGAATTCACCGGTTGCAGCTTCGTCCGTAACATCCACAAGATGTCCTTCTAGAGAAGACGCATTCGGACCCGCCGAGTCATTCAACGCGCGGAATTCCTCATCCTTGCGATAGGTGACGATCACCTTTGCACCCTCTTGGAGAAATGCAAGGCTTACTGACCGCCCAAGACCCCCGGTACCACCGGCGACTACGACCACGCTTCCCGCAAAGCTGATATTCATGCAGCCCCCTGCCTTTCTAGACTCCGGCTCTTGCAGCTGGAACTCATTGTCCTCTCGGGATGAAGAGGGTTCCAACATGCTGACGAGCCGTTTCGATTTCGCCCGGGGTGACGGTATGAGGCATCCCCGGATAACGGTGCGCGGCTACATCCGCGCCCATCTGCTTCAGGATTTCCGCAGACTGTTGGACGCGCTGCCACGGGACGTGAGGGTCGGGATCGCCCGAACCAAAAAAGGCCGGCGTACCAGCAAGGTTTCCCGGGTGAGTCAGATCGGAACCGGGAGGACCAATCAGTCCGCCTGTAAACGCAATGAGGCCCGCATACCTGCGAGGATGCCTCGCAACGAACTCAGTGGCCAGGCATGCACCCTGAGAGAAGCCGGCGACCACTGCCTTGTCCGGCGCAATCCCCGCGGCTATGGCGAGTTGCACAATGGATTCAACTCTGTCGAGCGCTGAGGTGAGGTAGGGCTCGTTTTGTTCCAGGGGAGCGAGAAACGAATACGGATACCACGTGTGGTTGGCAGCCTGCGGAGCCAGGTAGGCAAATTCCGGGCCGCCCAGGACCTGGCCCAGGGAAAGGATGTCCTCGGCCGAGCTGCCACGACCGTGCAGGAGGATCATGACCCGGCCAGCCTCGTTCAAGGGCGCGCCGAGCCTCAGGAGCGGTTGATCGCGATGTGGATCGGCCTTCAAATCGAAACCCCTTGCGCGGTCTGCAATTCGATGGGAGGGAGTGATTTATGAAGCTCGATTGGGGGAAGTCTTTTCCCCACAACGCCGCGCCTGGGCTCGAGCCAGGCCGGAAGCTTGAGTTCCTCTCCCAACGATTCTCGCGGCTCATCCAATGAAAACCCTGGCGGATCGGTCGCCAGCTCGAAGAGCACGCCACCAGGCTCCCGGAAGTAAATGGAATGGAAATAGGTTCTGTCCAGAACCGGAGTCACGTTGAGATGCTGGGCAATCTCGCCACGCCACTCAAGTTGAGAGGTGTCATCCGAGGCACGAAATGCGATGTGATGCACCGTGCCGGCGCCCGACATTCCATAGTGTGCATTGGCATCGACAAGCAGGTCGATGTGATTGCCGAGCGCATTCCCCTCAGCGGCAAAACAAATCCGGCCGCCCTTCTCTTCTGTCACTTTGTGGAATCCCATGAGATTAAGAATTGCAGCTGTCGGCTCCGCACGATGTTCGAGGAGCGTGACTCCGTAAAAGCCGCGAATCGCGTGCTCCGGCGGAATCGAAGCAAAGCGGGGAGCGTTCACGGGTCCGGTGTCGGGATGACCGACAATCTCGATCTTCATGCCGTCCGGATCTGGAAAAGTAAGGACGTCGCGCGTGATTCTGTTTCCGGACCGTTCCACCAGCACGCTGTTGGCGAGCAAGTGTTGTTCCCAGAAATCGGTTGAGCTCAAGGGAACGCTGAAACTTGTGCGGGAGACCTCGCCGACGCCAAAGTGACCGCGGGAGGCGCCGGGCCAGGGAAAAAAGGTCAATATTGTCCCCGGAGAGCCGCCATCATCCCCAAAATAAAAGTGGTAACTGCCTGGGTCGTCAAAGTTGACAGTGCGTTTCACGAACCGCAGTCCCATTACGCCCGTGTAAAAGTCCAAATTCCGCTGAGGGTCCGAGGCGATCGCAGTGACGTGGTGCAGTCCGACGATGGGTGACGGCATGGAGGCTCCCTCCTGAATTTAAATAGTAGTCTCGCTTCAGGACGTTGCAAAAGAATGCTGTTCTCTATTGGTTCTCTCAGCAAATCGGTTGACGGATTAGCGGGGCGCCAGGGGCCGGTATGTGATCTTAATCACGGCGAGCCTGGGTTCGGAGGTCCATGCTGACAGTAGAGGCTTCGGTTTACACTGTGCATGTGGGCAAGAAGAGTGCGTGGCTGATGGTGGTTTTGGTGGCCTTTTGGGCTGCCACGCCGGTGCTTGCGTCCTTAAAGCCCGCCCAGGCGGATGCCTGCTGCCGGCAAATGATGCAGGGATGCAGCTCATGCGACGTGGGCGCAAGCCAATCCTGTTGCCAAGTTCATGCACCCGACACCGGCTTTCCTCTGGGGCGAGCTACCCAGGTGGAACGGCTGGTTCCCCTGATGCCCATGGATGCCGGGCGGGTATTGCCGGTTTCAGGGGCCTGCGGCGTCTCGTCTTGTCAGACGGTTGAAGCCAGTCCCCCCATCCCACGGCCCGGTAGTTCAGTTCTCCGCATCTAGAAAGCCCTCAATCGTAGGTCCTTCCTTCGTGTGTTTTCGTGCGCCTGGCGCAGGCAAGCATGCGGCCGACGTGCATTGCAATCGCAATTGAGGGAATCATGAGAGCCATTTCTGTTTTGGTATGGGCGCTGGCATGCCTTCTGCCGGCGCCGGCGGCGCGCGCCCAAGCGGTGAGTTCAAGCGCGGGGCTGGAAAGGCTGAGCGCTTTGATCGCGGGCCGGCTCGATGCCGGGGAGGCGGGTCCCGCTCTGGGCCTCGATGAGGTGGAGCGGATCGCGCTGGATGAGAATCCGGAGATCCACGTCGCGGTTCGCCACGTTGCATCGGCGGAATCACATGTACCGGCTGCCGGCACCCTCGACGATCCGCAGTTTATGTATCGCGGCTGGGGTGTTCCTCTAAACCAGCCCTGGGATTACAACGCGGCGCAGAACATGCTGATGGTGGGGCAGGCGCTGCCGGGGCGCGGAAAGCGAAGTCTGCATACGGCAGTGGCGCAGTCGGATGTGGACGTGGCCAAGGCTGAATTGGCCGCTACCCGGCTGCGCGTGCAGGTCGAAGTGCGGAAGGCCTTCTACGACTTGCTGCGGGCCCAGGATGAGATTCGCATCCACGACCAGCACGTAGGAATTGCACAGCAGGCCATTGGAGCGGCGCGGATCAAATATACGGTCGGCAAAATACCCCAGGTGGAAATCCTGAAGGCACAACTCGCGCTGACTCGGCTGGCCGAGCACATGATCCGATTCGAGCGTGACGCCGAGGTGGCGCGTGCACGGCTGAATGCGCTCCTTGGCCGCGATCCGGTCACGACGCTGCAAGTGCAGGGCGCGTATGGGCTCGAAAATCCGTTGCCGACGGTCGATGTGCTGGAAAAGATGGCGATGGAGGGAAGGCCGGATCTGCTGGAGGCGGAAGCGGCAGCGGAGAAGAGCCGGCGCGAACAGGCCGTTGCCAAGAAGACCTACGTTCCAGACTTCAATGTCGCCGCGGGCTACATGCTGATGCCCTCGGGGTCGACGGTCCGGAACAACTACATGGTCGAGGGATCGGTCAGTCTGCCTTGGCTGAACCGCGGCAAGCATGAAGCCGAGATGGCCGGGGCGGCAGCGGAAATCACGGAGAAGGATGCGGAACTCAACGCGATGCGGAATGCGGCGCGGGGCCAGATTCAGGAGGCGCTCGCAGAGGCGAAGGCCGCCCAGCGGTTGGCACGCGTCTACCAGGATTCATTGCGGCAGCAATCCGAAGCGGCTCTTCATTCCGCGGTCGTCGCCTACGAGAACGATCAGACTTCGTTTCTTGACCTGCTTGACAGCCAGATGACGGTTGTCGATGTCGATCTGGCCTGGATTGATGCTCTGGGCGAATTCAACACACGCATGGCCGACCTGGAGTTGGCCGCTGGCGCGCCGATCGAAGAGAACCAAACCGGCGCCGAGGAGGGACGGCAATGAACAATAAAAGTCTGAAGCGAGCGCTCTTTATGGCGATTGGATTGTGCACCTTGCTGGCCGCGGCGCTGGCGTACACGGTATCGCATCGGGACCGCCGGGTTCACGCGCAGGACGACTCCGATCCCGTGGTGGCAAGCGGCCCCGCAGACGCGAAACCAGGGACGAAAGCTCTCCCGCCCGCGAACACGGACGAGCCCCCGTTGTCTCCAATTCAGTTGTCGCCGCGGCACCTTCAGGAAATCGGCGTCACCACGGCTCTCGTGGAGATGAAGGAGACCAGCAGCGAGGTGCAGGCGCCGGGCAGCGTCGCGATGGATGAGCAGCGGCTCTCGTCCGTGCAGACGCGTTTTCCGGGCTGGATCCGCACCGTGTTTGCCAATGCGACTTATCAGTATGTGAAGAAGGGGCAAAGCCTGTTTACCATCTACAGTCCCGACCTGGTGAGCACGGAGCAGGAGGTTCTGTTGGCCAAGCAGAACCAGGCGACATCGTCTGAACACATGCACGGAACTCCGGCGAACGAAGGAAACTGGCTTCTGGAGGCGGCGGAAGAGCGGCTGCGCCGATTCGACGTGCCGGAAGCGGAGATTGCGCGCATCGAGCAGAGTGGTTCTGTTGAACGCGAATTTGCAATCGAGTCGCCGGCCTCAGGCTACATCATCGAACGCAATGCTCTGCCCAATGTCTACGTTCAGCCAGATACGAAGCTCTACACCATCGCCGACCTCTCCACCGTCTGGGTATACGCGAATGTGTTCCAGACCGATGTGGGCCGCCTGAAGCCGGGGGATCATGCCCAGGTGACAGTCGACGCGTATCCGGGCCGGAAATTCAACGGGCGGATCGACCAGATTCTTCCCGACGTAGACCAGGCGACGCGCACCGTCCGCGTCCGGCTGATATTCAGCAACCCGGGCATCATGCTCAAGCCTGGCATGTACGTCGATGTGGACATCAGCGCGCCATTGGGACGGCGCCTCGTCATCCCGTCCTCGGGCGTGCTGCAGGCGGGCAATCGCCAGATCGCATTTATCGACCACGGACAGGGCTCACTGGAACCACGGGAGATCGAGACCGGGCCGAGGCTGGACGACTCCATCGTAGTGCTCAAGGGACTGAACGCGGGTGACCGCATCGTGAGTTCGGCCAACTTCTTGATCGATTCCGAAGCGCAATTGCAGGGATCGATGGGCGGATTTGCTCCGCCGCCAACTTCGCCCGGCACCGGACAAAAATCCACGGATCAGTTCCAGGTCGCGTTAACGACCCAGCCGTCGCCTCCGCGCAAAGGCGAGAATACCTTGCGCGTGAACCTTACTGGCGCTGACGGAAAGCCTGTCGCCGGCGCCGCAGTCAGCGTGACCTTCTTCATGCCCGCGATGCCTGCGATGGGGATGAGTTCGATGCGCGTCGTGTCAACCCTGGCGGACAAGGGACAGGGCGTGTATGAAGGGTCGGTTCAACTGGGAGCCGGAGGCACCTGGGACGTTACCGTTACGGCGACCAGGAACGGGCAGGCTGTGGCTAACAAGAAGCTCAGCTTGAATGCTGCGGGAGGCATGTAATGATCTCCCGAATCATTGAATGGTGTTCACGAAATTTGTTTATCGTGTTCACCGCGGCGATTCTGCTTACGGTGGCGGGAGCGTGGTCGCTGCAGCGTGTTCCCCTGGATGCGCTGCCCGACATCAGCGATGTGCAGGTCATCATCCACACGGAATGGGCCGGCGAGCCACCGAATTTGATTGAGGATCAGGTTTCCTATCCCATCGTCTCGGCGCTGCTGTCTGCGCCGCGCGTCAAGAGTGTGCGCGCGCAGACCATGTTCGGCGATTCCTACGTGTTCGTGGTCTTTCAGGATGGCACAGACCTCTACTGGGCGCGCTCGCGTGTGACCGAATACCTGCAGCAGATTGCCGGCAAGCTGCCGGCCGACGTGCATCCCGCGATCGGGCCCGATGCCACGGGAGCGGGATGGGTGTATGAGTATGCCATTGTGGATCGCAGCCACCGCGCGAGCCTTGCGGATCTGCGCGCACTGCAGGACTGGTACCTGCGCTATCAACTGGAAACTGTTCCCGGTGTCGCGGAGGTTGCCAGCATCGGCGGATTCACACGGCAGTACCAGGTGAACCTCGATCCTAAGAAACTGTTCTCTTACGGCGTCTCCGCCACGATGGTCATCGATCGCGTTCGCCAAAGTACAAACGAAGTTGGCGGTGATGTGCTTGAGATGAGCGGCGCCGAGTACATGATCCGGGGCGTTGGATATCTACGATCGCTGTCCGATCTTGAAAACGTTTCGGTAGCAGCCAAGAATGGCACGCCGGTGCGGGTGCGCGACCTGGGCACAGTCTCGTTTGGTCCTGATGTGCGCCGCGGCGCGGCTGACTGGCAGGGCAAGGGCGAGACGGTCGGCGGCATCGTGGTGATGCGCTACGGAATGAACGCGCTCAACGTCATCAATGGCGTGAAGCAGCGGTTTCGCGAGCTTGCGCCATCCCTGCCTCCGGGCGTCAAGATCGTAACCGCCTACGATCGTTCGTGGCTTATCGACGAATCGATCCGCACCCTGAAGCGCGATCTGCTGATCGAGGCGATCATCGTCAGCTTTGTCAGCATTGTTTTTCTTTTTCATTTCCGATCCGCACTGGTGCCCATTCTTACGCTACCCATCGCAGTGCTGGCGGCATTCATTCCCATGTATTACCTGCAGGTCAGCTCGAACATCATGTCGCTCGGCGGCCTGGCGCTGGCCATCGGCGTCCTGATCGATGCTGCCATTGTGATGGTGGAAAATGGCTACCGGCACCTGGCTGAGCGCACCGACCAACCCACAGGCGAGGAGCGGCGCCGCATCCTTGTGGGCGCGGCGCAGCAGGTGGGGCCGGCCCTGTTCTATTCGCTGATCATCATCGTGGTCTCTTTTCTTCCCGTGTTCCTTCTTGAAGCGCAGGAAGGGCGCATGTTTCGGCCTCTGGCCTGGACCAAGACTCTGGCTCTCGGCTTCTCGTCGCTGCTCTCGATCACGCTGGTTCCTGCGCTCATGCCGCTTTGCCTGCGCGGAAAGCTTCGCCCCGAGTCGGCGAACCCCGCGGCGCGGATTACGCAGGCCATCTACCTGCCCATCCTGCGCTGGTGTCTTCGTCATTGGAAGCTGGTCATCGCTCTGAATCTTGTCTTTCTGGCCGCCACCATTCCGCTCTACTTCCGCCTTGGCAGCCAGTTCATGCCGGCTCTTTATGAAGGTTCCGCACTCTATATGCCGAGCGCCATGCCGGGCATTTCGGTTACGCAGGCCGTTTCTCTCA
>Ga0210393_10003067_pt1 | contig 13524 bp, 10 predicted proteins | sample IncBWC27OmetaG_FD_160068 | JGI IMG/M metagenome (GOLD analysis project Ga0210393, IMG submission 160068) | Forest soil microbial communities from Barre Woods Harvard Forest LTER site, Petersham, Massachusetts, United States - Inc-BW-C-27-O ... | reverse complement strand
TAACGGACTACGAGGAGGGTGATGTCGTCGGCCTGGTGGGCGCCGCGGGTGAAGTTTTCGACGGATTCGAGGACGCACTTCTGGATTTGCTCGAGAGGGCATTCGGTGAGGCCGGTGAGGACTTGCTTGAGGCGGGGGACGCCGAAGAGCTGGTCGTCGGGGTCCATGGCTTCGGTGACGCCGTCGCTGAAGAGGACGAGGGTGTCGCCGGGCTCAAGCTTGAGGCAGACGGTGGTGTATTCGGCTTCGGGAACAAGGCCGACGGGGAAGGAGCCTTCGGTGAAGGCTTCTTCAGCGACGCCGCTGCGGATGAGGAACGGGGAAGGATGTCCGGCGTTGATGAATTCGAGGTGGCCTTCCTCGTCGAGAATGCCGAAGAACATGGTGGCGTAGCGGCCGACCTCGGCATGGCTGCAGAGGAATTTGTTGACGTGATTGATGACGCGGGCGGGGTCGGTGCCGAGGGTCATGCCGGAAAGCGCGCCCTGGAGCATGGTGGTGAGAAGAGCGGCACCGAGTCCTTTGCCGGAGACGTCGGCGAGGAGGAAAGCGGTGCGCTTGTCGTTCAGCGGGAAGACGTCGAAGTAGTCGCCGCCGACGGACAAGCACGGCAAGTTGTAACCGTTGACGGCGAGATGAGGGAATTCGCGGAAATCGCGCGGGAGAAGAGCCTGCTGGATGTCGCGGGCGATGTTGATTTCCTGCTCGAGGCGCTGGCGTTCGCGTTCGCGTTCGACGAGGCGGGCGTTATCGAGAATGCTGGCGGCGTCGGCGGCGAGAGCGTCCAGAATTTGGCGGTCGAGCTTGGAGAAGGCGGCGGGGCGGCGGGAGTCCAGGTAGAGGATGCCGAGAAAATCACCGCGCTTGATGTTGACCATGGATTCCTGGGTGTTGGCGCGGGACATGGCATAGAGAGGGATGACCACTACGGCGCGGAGGCGCTGGGCGACGATGCTCTGCGCGGCCTGCAAATCCATTTCGGCTTGCGCGAGATCTTCAGTGATGACGGGGGATTGCTGCTTGAGCGAAAGCTGAATGGCGGTCTGGCTGGGCGTGAGGCTTTCGGGCGGGAGGCGCAGGCCGCCGCTGCGGCGCGCGAGTTTTACTTTGAGGGCGCCGGCGGGATCGGATTCGAGCAAGAGGCCGCGGTCGGCGTCGGTGACGGAGACGGCGTGGTCGAGCATGTGGCCGAGGACGACTTCGAGAGGAAGCTGGGAGTGAAGCAGAGAGGTGGCTTCGAGGAGGCGCTTGAGTTTGGCGAGGCCGCCGCCGGTCTGTTCGGAACTGGTGATGTGCTCCATGCGGGTGAGGAGGTTGGGGAGGGATTCGTCGGCGGAGCTGGAGGAGGAACGGAAAATGATTTCGTAGGAATCCTCGAGGCCGAAGCTGACGACGTCGCCGTCCTTGAGCTCGCGGCTTTCGACTTTTTCACCGTTGATGAAAAGGCCGCGACGCTGGCCGCGGTCCTCGATGTAGAAGCGATTGCCTTCGACGACGATGGCGGCGCAATTCCGGGAGATGCGGCGGTCGGAAAGCTGGAGATGGTTACCGGTTTCGGCGCCACGGCCGATCATGAAGGGCGTTTGGGTGATGCGGGCGTAGCGGCGCTGGCTGTCTGGAGAGACAACTTCAAGGACCGCTTCGCCACCTGGAGGAACGGTGTCAGCCATGAGTGAGAGCCAGTGCGGGGCATTGTAGCACGCGAAGGAGAGGTTGGAGGCAAACAGGAGCGGCGGAAGCCACGGGCATGGCTAGCCGCCGACTCGTGCGTGATTCTATTTGTTGGGGACTTGCCTGACTGTTGCTAACGGGCGGTGGCGAGGCGGCGGGTGACGTAATCGTCGACGTAGGTGTCGAAGAGATCGTTGAGATGGTTGCAGACCGTGCCGGGGTTGGGGATGGGGTGGCCGGCGATTTCGCCGACGCTGATGAGGTTGCGATTGGTGGAGGAGATGAAAACTTCGTCGGCGGTGTAGAGATCTTCGGGGCGGAGCATTTGTTCGACGACAGAGACGCCGGCTTCGGGCGCGACTTCCATGAGGATGCCGCGGGTGACGCCTTCGAGGCAGCCGGAGTTGAGCGGGGGCGTGAGGACTTTGCCGTCTTTCACGGCGAAAATATTTGCGGAAGTGCATTCGGCAACTTCGCCGCGTTCGTTGAGCATGATCACTTCGTCGAAGCCTTCCTTCGTGGCTTCGGCTACGGCCCAGACATTGTTGAGCCAGGAGATGCTTTTCACGCCGGAGAGCGGGGAGGCGGAATGGCGGCCGTGCTCGCGGACGGCGAGGCGGACAATTTCGCGATGCTCGGGGAGCGGGGCGCTGTAGATGATCAAGTCCACTTGGGGATGCTGCTCGGCGCTTTGCCAGAAGCCGACGGTGTTGTAGACGAGATAGATGCGGGCGCAGCCTTCGGTGACTTGATTGGCGCGGATGACTTCGTGGAGGTGCACGCGGACTTTGGCGGCGGTGTAGGGCATGGGGAGGCGGGTGATGGAGGCGTCTTTTTCGAGGCGGCGCCAGTGGCGTTCGTAGGCGAAGGCTTCGCCGCGGCAAATGCGAAGGGTGGTGAAGATGCCCCAGCCACAGATGAGGCCTGCCTGGCCGGGAGAAAGGCGGACTTTCTCGATGGGCAAGAGGCTTTCGTTGTGAAAGACGTTGGGATGAATCACTTAGCCCTCATGATGCAAGATCAGACTAGCTTCTATTGTATCCGAAAAATAGCGATGAGACGGCGGAGGCGATAGCACTGGAGTTACTTTTTCGCAGCCGCGTTTGCAGAGTCCGGAGACAGCGGGCGGGCAAAAGATGGCCGCTGGAAAATAAAAAGAGGGCGGGGTGCAGCCCGCCCTCTTGGAAGATGGGTTGAAGGACGGCTAGAAGATCAGCTTCAAGGCAAATTGAATCTGCCGCGAGGAGCCGAAGTCGCCGGTTGGGAAGCGGGTGCTTTGGATGATCCCGAAGGAGCCGCTGGTGGCGGTGAGAACCGGGTTGCCAAAGTTTGGATGATTGAAAATGTCGAACATCTCGGTACGGAACTGAAGATTGAAGCGCTCGTTGATCTTCGTATTTTTGGTGACCGAGAAATCGGTGTTTAGGAAGTCCGGACCGGTGATGGCGTCGCGGCCGAGATCTCCGGGATGGCAGCTGCCCGGGACGATGAGATAGGTGCCGCCACCGGGCGCAGTAGGAGTGCTGTTGAATGTGCAAGGCACCGCGAAGGCTGCGTTTGGTGTTGTGGCGCACGCAGGAATCGCGGGCACTTTTCCGGAAGGCACGCCATTGAACGGCTCGCACAGGATGGCGTCGGTGAAGTATTGCGATGGGTTACCCGTGCCGGTAACGGTCTTCAGGAGATCAGGGCGAACAGTCAAGGAAATGCCCGCGCCCGGACCGATGGCAAGGGTTGGGTTCACCGGGTTGCCAGACTGCAGCTGGGTGACCATGCCGACCTGCCAGCCGGAGACGAGGCGGTTGGCCTTGAACGGGAATTCGTAGAAGCCGCTGATGACGAAGCGGTGGCGGGCGTCAAATTCGGACAGGCCATAATCGCCGCGCGGGTTGTAGGCATTCTGGATAACGTAGGTTTCTCCGGTAGAAAGAGAGTTGTAATCCAGCGACTTGGAGTAGGTGTAGGAAGCCACGAATTGCAGACCGTGTGAGACGTGCTTGTTCACGGTGGCGATGAGCGCGTTGTAGTTGGAGTTTCCACCGCTGTTTACCTGGTTGATGTTATTGAGAGCGCAGACAGGATTCGGAGCCAGGCATTGCGCTGGGATGATCGGGCTGGTTAGAGGAAGCGTTGGGAAGGGCTTCGTCGAGCCGTAGAATCCGGCGGTGACGAAAGGCTGATTGATGTTCTGCGAGAGTTGAAGGTGCGTCCCCTTCGTGCCTACGTAACCGACCTCAAGGCCCAAACTGCTGGTCAGTTCGCGCTGAATGGTCAGGTTCCAATCCTGGGCGTACATATTGTTGAAAGCGGGATTGATGGCAGCGGGACCGAGGCTGGTGCCGACGACAGCCGCGGAAGGATCCTCGATGGTGATGCTGTTGGTGGCCGAGCTGGCGGAAATTGGAAGCGCGAATGGCGGGTTGCCGCTGAGTCCGCTAATCGTGTTCGTAGTGGGGGCCTGCGTGAGAATGGCATAGGCGGCGCGAACGGAAGTCTTGCCGTCCTTGAAGGGATCCCAAGCGAAGCCGACGCGGGGCTGGAAATTCTTGTTGCTCTGCTGGTAGGGCTGCGTGGCGGCAACAAGATCTCCAGTGGTTGGATCGAAGTTGGTGAAGCGGCCAGCGGCTTCCGAGGGAGTGGCGTTCCAGGCGTAGCGCAAGCCGATGTTAATGGTGACATTTGGCCTCCACTTGAAACTGTCCTGCGCGAAGGCGTCATAGGACGGTTGAAGGATTCTGTCGTTTCCGGAACCGAGCTGGACGGTAAAGGCGTTGGCGCTGTCAGCAAGGAAGTTGGCCAGCGAACTAAACGTGAGACTGCCAACGTTGAAAGCAATGTTGTTGTTGTAGGCGCGCCGGAGCTCACCGCCAAACGTGAAGGTGTGGCGGCCTTTGAGCCAGTTCAAGTCATCGTTGAGCACCACCGTGGTGTCACCGCGGCCTTGCGGCTCGCCGGTGGGGCCGCCAAAACCGAGGCTGCCTCCGACGTTAAAGAAGGGCAAGCCAACCGCCGCCGGGGCACCCGCGGGCATGGTGATATCAAAATTGGTGGGATCCAACAGGCCGTTGGGCGTGAAGATCAGGTGAATGCGATTGAAGCCCAGGCGGACGGTGTTGGTAAGAGAAGAACTGAAAACGTGGTCTTCGCTGAAAGTCAAAAGCTGACGGAAGCCGCTGCGGGTATCGCCGAAGCCGGGAGTGTTTGCGGCGATGGCGCCGCCAGAAGTCGGTTCCTCACGGAGGTCTTTTTGAACGACGTAATAGCCATGGACGCGGTCCTTCGCGGTGAGGTCTACGTCAATGTCAGCGGAACCCTGGTTCAGCGAGACGTTGGCGGTGGTGCTGCCAGTGAAGCCGTTGAATGTGCCGGGGACTCCCGCAGTCCCGGTTCCGACTTCGTTGGCCGCGGGAACTAGCGCGAGCAGTTTTTGAACGGCTGGTGACGTAACTGCGGCAATCTGGTTCGGGCTGGGGACAGTGCTGGTAATGGTCAATTGCTGGCGCTGGCGCAAGCCTTCGTAGGCGAGGAAGAAGAAGGCTTTGTTCTTGATGATGGGTCCGCCAAAATCGGCGCCGAAATCATTGCGTTTGAAGGGAGCCTGAGGAAGCGGCACACCCGTTGAGGTCTTAGCAGCATTGAAGAAATTTCGCGCGTCGAGATCGTTGTTGCGGAAAAGCTCAAAGGCTTCGCCGTGGTATTCGTTGGTGCCGGAGCGTGTGGCCAAATTTACGATGGCGCCGGCATTGCGTCCGTATTCGGCGGGGAAGGACGAATTGTCTATGCGATATTCCGCGAGGGTGTCAATGGGCGGCTGAAAGGTGATCTGGTTTTGCGCGTTGTCGTTGAGGTTGATTCCGTTGACGAGCCAATTGGTCGTATCTTCGCGCTGACCCGCGGTGTTGATTCCGAAGGAGCCTTGTCCGCGGAGTGGCGCTGAGAGGAAGCCATTGGCCGGGGGCGTCATCGTGCCAGGAGTGAGCAAGCTCAGATCGGTGAAGTGGCGGCCGTTCAGCGGAATTTCCTGAACGGTCTTTTCATTGATGACTTGACCCATGCTGTTGGTGGTGGTCTCGACCACCGCGGCATCGGCGACGATCTCGATTTTCTCCGCAGCTTCGCCAATCTTAATTTGAACATTCTGGGTGACGGCGGTGGCCACATCGAGCTTAAGGTTTGTGATTATGGCCGTCTGAAAGTTGGCAGCCGTGACTTCAATACGATAAAGGCCGATGGGCAATGAAGGGAAAAGGTAGGCTCCCGCAGTATCCGAGTGCGTCGTTGATTCGACTCCGGTGGCCTGGTTTCTAGCCAGCACTTTGGCATCTGGAACAGCCGCTCCGGTTGCGTCGGTGACCGTGCCGTTGAGCGAGGCAGTGGATTGGCCCTTGGCGGCGCTGCTCAAGCCGCACAGCAAGATGAGAAGAAGGAAGAAGCACATGAGATTCATCCGGTGGTTCGACGATCTGTTTACATCTACAACCATGATTCTGTTCCTCCTAGGATAGAAAACACTGCGTCCAACAAACTCGAAAACTGCTTAGAACGGCTCTGTAGTCAGAGACAGGGGAAGGCAGCAAGGAAAAGGGACGGTCTAATGGAACCGCTTGTAAGCGATATTAGCTGAGTCACGAGAACGGCTGCCCCCCTGCGGCGAGTTCGCAATCTCGGTGCCAGATGGGCAGTTACTATTGGCCGAGGAAAACTCAGGTATATCAATGGCTTATGAGGTGACCAGAATGCATAAGGACGGCAAGTGACGGACTGGGTTCCAAAAACGGAAGGCAGCTATTGAATACTGAAGGTCCTTTAGAAGCTCTTTAGAAAGGAATCAGTTGCGGCGAATTCGCAAAACCGCTCGTTAGAGTTTTTCTCAACGACGTTCGGCCCTTGGATCCCTGGTGGCTAACGACCCGACTGGTGCGATGACAAGGCGAACGCATGGAGGGAGAGAAGACATTTCGTTCGTGAAGGATAATAAGAGAAGACCGCCGGAGGGAGGACAAGTTAGCGAGAGCAGGTGGCGGGAACGATCAGGACTTGGCCGCCGTAGATGAGGTTAGCCTCGCGGATGGAGGGATTCGCTTGCAGGAGGCAAGAGGAATAGGAGGCGTGGCCGAGTTGCGATTGCGCGATTTGGGAGAGGGTGTCGCCGGTGCGGACGGTGATTTTCGTGGCGGCGCGGAGTGAGGCGCTCGCGGCCGGGAGAACAATTTGCGAGCCGGCTGCGATGTGATTCGGATCTGTGATCGAGGGATTCGCGGAGAGCAGTTCACGCCAGCGCAGACCCTTGCCCAGATTTTGTTCGGCAAGTTTCCAGAGGGAGTCGCCGCGGTGCACGGTCACTACATTTCCTTTCGTGGAGTTCACGGGAGCGAGGGGCGCGGGTGGTCGAACGGGCGCAAGAGCAACTGCGTGCGGACGTGACGGAGCGACGAGCGAAGGCGCGGCCATGAAAACTCTTGGGCGGCCGAAGGGCGAACGCTTTACGGGCGGTTGATACGGAGCGAGGCGCGGCGCGGAAGGATTGGAAGATGGCGCGAGCAGGTTCAGAGATGGCGCAAGTGGTTTCAAAGACGGAGCGAGCAAAGGTTGCGCCGGAGGTTTCGGCGAAGCGAACACTGGAGCGTCGGCGAAGGGAAGATGGAATTCGGCGGAGCGCTGAAGTTTTTCAGATTGTTTTTGTGTGCGCAAACGGCGAGCGACATCGCCGAGAGGGGCGTTGGGAGGAAGCGACTGGGCGTCGACACTTTCCGCTGGTTTTTCCGCCGGCGGAGGAGTCTGTTGATTTTTCTTGGCTTCGATCTGCGCGCGATCTTCGGGCGTGAGAATCTGGGCGCGCTTCAGATCTTCTTCGGTGTAAACGTGTTTGGATTTTTTCTGCTGACTTTCCTTGCGCGCGCGTTCCTGCTTGGCGGCTTCGGCGACATCCTGACCGAAGGATTGCGTGGAGGCAAAAAAGGTACACGACGCGAAAAGAATTACGGGGAGGCAAATTGACAGAGAAACGTGCGAACGACACACGTGGGTCGTCTGGTTCATCGGTGCAGGGGCTGGGAGATCGATTCTTGCCATGGCAAACCGACCACGGGGGGGACACCGCTTGAAAGGAAATATACCAAAAACGGGAGGATTTGGGAAGGGCAATTTTGGGGGTCTTGGGTCTTGGATGGCAGGCGGCTGAGTGCGTCTTCCGGCGGCAAAAAAGGATGGCCTCGCACAATGCGAGGCCATCCTAGCGGTTCTTTCTGTTGTGTATAGAGCTGTTGCTTATTGAATCCTAAAGGTCACACCGGAAATGTTAGGGTTCGCTTGAATCTTCGAGATCTGCATGTCGAACTGAATCGTGGAACTGCCGCTGCCAAGGCCTTCCTGGAAGTATTTGATGGTCCATTGGGTCGGAAGCATTAGGTTGTTGATCTTAGCAAAACCGCCGAAATCTTCCTGCAGGGTGAGGTTAGCTCCGCCACCACCTTCACCACCAATGGATGACCTGCTCGAGGAGGTACCCATCTGAGCTTGGCTTTGCTCGGTGTAGATGGTCTTGACGTGACGAAAAGTCTCCGGCTCGAAGAACAGATAAATTTTCAGGTCCCCTGTGCCGCGGCGCGGGTGATAAGTCAACCGAAGGAGTTCTTTGCCATCCACTTTCTTTATGCCGTCCACGTCCAGCCTTGCTTTTCGATTCTGCCAGTCATACAGCGGCCAAGCGGTGGAGAGCGTGCCACCGATCAAACCTTCCTGGACGACCTCGCCGTTGTTGTTCAGAAAGTCTTCGAGTTGCGAGCGCTGTCCGGGAGAGATGAACCCGATGGTTTTCTTCTCGCCATCGAAGGCATACGATTCGCCATTGACTTTCGTATCCTCCTGCGCGGTGGCTACGCCGAACACCATTTTCATCATGAGTTTGTGATTTTCAGAAATCATGGCAAATGGGCCGCCGGAGGTGCCGGTGCCGCCTTGAATGAATTTTGCCTGGGCGTTTCCTTCGACGTCTAAACCCTTGAGCGCTTCGCGAGCGTCGCTAGAGCCGAGCGCGTCAAGATGCTTGCTGACTAACTCCTCGGGCTTTGGTTTGTCGCTGGCGGGAACGGACGAGCCGATGAGACCTGCCACGACGATTGCCAACACGAACAGAATTGAAAATGAATACAAGGACTTTCGCATAGGACCTCCCGCTCTTTCATGACCCACATTAAGGGACGTTGATCATTCGCAGACCCGACCGCACTGCTTGACCAGGAAGCAAGCTGCCTGCTCTCGGTCACGAGCGCTCGCGGTGGAGCTGAACGGCTCGTGCGAGAGAGCTACAGCTGCCCTTGGCAATGAAACGTACCGTCAGGGTATATGGTTGCAGCAAATCGCCGCGAGTTGCAAGCGGTAGAAGGTGCAATCCTGGTACACGGCCGAATGCGAACGAGACTTGCGCGCAAAGGGAGCACATTCAAGTTCGTTGACAAGAGTTAGGGTGTACTTTAAGATTGGTGTTTGTCTCTACAGGGAAAGGTGTGACTGAGCGCAATGAGGACGTACGTAGCCAAGGGTGAAGAAGCCGAAGCGCTGAAAGTGGGCGCTAGCTGGTTTGTGGTGGACGCGACGAATCAGGTGCTGGGGCGCCTGGCGACCAAGGTTGCGCGGATGCTGATCGGCAAGGACAAGCCGAGCTTTACGCCGTACCTGGATTCGGGCGATCACGTAGTGGTGATCAATGCGGACAAGATTCGCATGACCGGGAACAAGGTCGAGCAAAAGATTTATTACTCGCACAGTGGGTATCCGGGCGGACTGAAGGAAGTTCCGGCGAAGCGCATTCGCGAGACCAAGCCGGAGTGGATTGTGCGCGAAGCGGTTCTCGGGATGTTGCCGAAGAACAAGCTGCGTGCGCGGCGCGCGAAGAAATTGCGCGTGTACCGGGACGCGGCCAGCTTGACGCGGCACGCCGGACAGAAGCCGCAGGCCGTCACGCTGTAAAGCGAGATTTTGGTTTTTCCCCGCACGTCGCGGTTCTCCGTTGTGTCTGACCGTTGAGCGGTCACCCATCGCAGGGAGCAAGCCGGGTGTGGAGTCTTTGAGGAGGAACGTTGAGTTCTACGGGTACGCCCATCGGGGCCACACAAACATGGTTTCTGGGAACGGGACGTCGCAAGGAGTCCGTGGCGCGCGTGTTCCTGCGGCCGGGGTCGGGCAAGTTCACGATCAACCGCCGCACGGTCGAACAGTATTTTCCGAATCACGCGTGGAAGCATGACGCCATCGAGCCGCTGAAGTTTACGAATATCGCGGACCAAGTGGACGTGGTGGTGACGGCGCATGGCGGTGGCGTTGGCGGACAAGCGGGCGCGGTGCGCATGGGATTGTCGCGGGCGATCTCGCGGTTCAATCCGGAGCTGCGATCGTCGCTGCGCAAGAACGGATTTTTGACGCGCGATTCACGCATGAAGGAACGCAAGAAGTACGGGCAGAAGGGCGCGCGGAAACGCTTCCAGTTCACGAAGCGATAAAGATTTGGGCCCCGATTCGATCGGGGCCCTGCGAGCTCCAGAGAGTTGGCGCGAGTTGACCCTCTGAGATCACGGCCGGCAAGGAGCCGGCAAGAGGCTGTTCTGTGATGGCGCGAGTCATCACCGCAAACAGCTATCCTATTAGGAGGAAACTTGGCAGTAGAAATTACGATGAAAGAGTTGCTGGAGGCCGGAGTTCACTTCGGTCACCAGACGCGGCGCTGGAACCCGAAGATGAAGGAGTATATATTCGGGGAACGCAACGGCATCCATATTATTGACCTGCAGAAAACCCTCAAGATGTTCCGCGAAGCGAGCCGCTTCGTGAGCGAACTTTCCGGACAAGGCAGAAACGTTCTGTTTGTGGGCACCAAGCGGCAGGCCCAGGAAGCCGTCGCCGAAGAGGCGAAGCGCTGCGGTGCGTTTTTTGTGAATCACCGCTGGCTGGGCGGAACGCTGACGAACTGGGCGACGCTGCAAAAGTCCATCAAGCGGCTGAAGCTGCTGAAGGCCATGAATGAAGACGGCCGCATTAAAGAGCTTTCGAAGAAAGAACAGGCGCGGCTGGACCGCGAGATGAAGCACTTGTTCCAGAACCTCGAGGGCATCGAGAACATGACGCAGTTGCCGGACGCCATGTTCGTGATTGACTCGAACGCGGAAGAGATCGCGGTGAAGGAAGCGCGGCGCATGGGCGTGCCGGTGGTTTCCGTGGTGGACACCAATTGCGATCCGGACGTGGTGGACTGGATTATTCCGGGGAACGATGACGCGTTGCGGGCGATCCGGCTGTTCACCACGAAGATTGCGGATTCGGTGCTCGAAGGCCATACGGCGTATCAGCAATCGCAGGTGGCGGACGCGAAGGCCGCGGAGGACCAGGCGCTTGTCGAAGGCGTGGAGTACGTGGACACGAGCGCTTACGAGCAGTACGAGAAGCAGGAAGGCGACTTCGTGGAGGGCGCGGTTGTTGAACCGCCGCCGGATGCTCCTGTCGAGTCTGGCGAAGGTGCGGAAGCCACTGTTCCTCCCGACGACGACAAAATCTAAACCAAAGCGCGGGGTAACAATTTTCAGAGGCCCGCGCCGAGCGATTCGGTGCGGGCCGTTTTGCAAGCAAACAAATTAAATAAGAAATTGCCAATCAGCGAAGAGAAAAAAGGATGAGTACACAACAGCCAGCAATGCAGATCCCAGCACAGCTTGTGAAGGAATTGCGCGAGCGGACCAACGCAGGTTTCGCGGATTGCCGCGCGGCGCTCGTGGAAGCGGGCGGCGACATTGAAAAGGCCATCAGCGTTTTGCGCAAGAAGGGCCAGGCGGCCGCGGCCAAGAAGGCGCAGCGGGAAGCCAGCGAAGGGCTGGTGGGCAGCTACATCCACGCGGGCGGAAAAATCGGCGTGCTGGTGGAGCTGAACTGCGAGTCGGACTTCGTGGCGCGCACCGAGGCGTTCCAGCAGCTCTCGCATGACATCGCGATGCACATCGCGGCGCTCGATCCGCGGTACGTGCGGCGCGAAGAAGTGACGCCGGAGATGCTCGAGAAAGAGCGCGACATTTACAAGGCGCAGGCGCTGGCTACGGGCAAGCCGGAAGCGGTGGTCGAGAAAATCGTTACCGGGAAGATGGAGAAGTTCTATGAGGAGAATTGCCTCTATGAACAGCACTTCATCAAGGACGAGAGTGTGACCATCGGGGAGATGATCGCGCAGGCGGTGATCAAGCTGGGGGAGAACATTTCGATCCGGCGGTTCGTGCGGTTCAAGGTGGGGGAAGTGGGCGGGGCGACGGCGGGGCCGGAGACGGCGCCTGTGCCGGTGACTGCGTAAGACGGAATACCTCCAATATCAACTTTAACGAGCGCCTCGGTTTTGCCGGGGCGTTTTTTTGGGGGGAGTGTGGGATCCTACCTTCCGCACGGTAGTGCGTCGGCTTCCGATGATGCGACTTACGAAATTTAGGCATCATTTTTCTGTGGTGTTCCTCGCGATCACTTCAATTTTCACGGTGTTCGAATCAATTGTTCCCTTCAATGCCGTGAACGGAAGTTTCTCGACATCTCCCTGTTTGAGATAGCCGCCGTTCCAGCCGGGCGTGGATGAGATGCCTCGCGAGAGATACTGTGCCCGCACTTTGTAGTGGCCTGGTTTGCGTAGGTGCGGAAACTCGATTGGGTCCATGTAGACGTAGGTGCCGTAGAAGTGGTTCTTGTTGAGAGTCAGCCAGTTAGTTACAAAGGTTTTTTCGAAATCGGGCTGGCCGGGCTCTGGAATGCCATCGCTAACAGACCCAATTGTCTCCTCTCCAAAACGCGCACTCAAAATCAAACCGAGTGTGGAATTCCCAGAGGTTGAGTTAAGGTTTTGGGCGATGATCACGTCTTCCGTACCGAGATTCCAGAGTTCCACTCGGAGCTTGAGCTGCTCACCCGGACGGATCGTGGCCTTTTCGGGTACGAGTCTCAGTTCAATCCTTGGAGTCGAATCGCTAGAGCTCCGTGGATTTGAGGTTCGGACGCTGACAATAATTGGAGAGAGCAACGCTACTAAGGCTACCAGCACGAATCGCATGCAGATCACCCCTTCGGCCATTCTAACCGCTCTCAACTCTTAGACGCCAACAGCAGTTCCTAGTGGCGGGAATCTGGAGCCCGCAGCGGTAACCGGAGACTGACCCGCGACGTTGCGCACTCCAAATGTGCGGGGGCGGGGATAGTTTGTTACAATTCCGGGGATTTTGGAGTGCGCGAAGCGGAGGGTCATGGCTGGGACGAAGAAGGCAATTCGAAAGAGCGGGAAGAAGGCGAAGCCGGCTTACCACAGGATTTTGCTCAAGCTGTCGGGGGAGGCGTTCCAGGGGCCTCAGGGATTCGGCATCCATGGGGAAACGATTCAAGCGATCGCGCGCGAGCTTAAGGATGTGCACGCCTTGGGCGTGCAAGTGGCGATTATGGTCGGCGGGGGGAATATTTTCCGCGGGGCGAGGCAGAAGGGATTTGAGATTGACCGGGCGACGGGCGATTACATGGGGATGCTGGCGACGGTGATCAATGCGCTGGCTTTGCAGGATGCGCTGGAAAAGGCGGGCGTGTTTACGCGGGTGCTTAGCGCGATTGAGATGAAAGAAGTTTCCGAGCCGTTTATCCGGCGGCGCGCGGTGCGGCACCTGGAGAAGGATCGCGTGGTGATTTTTGCGGCGGGCACGGGGAATCCGTATTTTTCGACAGATACGGCGGCGGCGCTGCGCGCGATGGAAATCAAGGCGGACGTGATCCTAAAGGCCACGCGGGTGGACGGGGTTTACGATGCCGATCCGGAACAGATTCCAGACGCGAAGTTTTTTGCGGCGATTTCGT
>Ga0210393_10003066_pt1 | contig 13525 bp, 19 predicted proteins | sample IncBWC27OmetaG_FD_160068 | JGI IMG/M metagenome (GOLD analysis project Ga0210393, IMG submission 160068) | Forest soil microbial communities from Barre Woods Harvard Forest LTER site, Petersham, Massachusetts, United States - Inc-BW-C-27-O ... | reverse complement strand
TTAGATATCGCGTCGACTTACGATAACAGGACGTACTGATGATCAAGTCGAGTAGCTGAGAGATCTCGGCCTGGAAGCCAAAGCTTTCTGGTTCGGGTGCGGACATGTTTTTCGTTGGGTCGAGGGTAGAAAGGGCACAGCGGGCGTTTTAGAGAAAACGAGGAGAGGGGAAAGTGGACAGTCGCGATATTTTATCTCAACGAATTTTTGTTCTCGAAGTTTCGACGCGCCTCCTCGCAATTATTCCCACGCATAGGATTGCTTCGAGAACCTTCTTTACTTTACCACTACGGTCGCAGCACAGCGCTTCCGATCACAGGGCTACGCGATGGCTCGCTCAACAGACCAGAATGTCCTCTTACCTGCGCCCGCAGTAGCTCTACCATCGCCTTGAGTTCTTCTATCTCGTCCTTCAGTTCTACATTTTCCCCATGTAGCTTCCCGTTTTCCTCTCTTAGCCTCGAAATTTCCACCGTGGAAGATCTCCTAGGCGTCTTCGGTGACGTCCTGCCGGGAATCAGCTTTAGTTTCGCCTCCATGGTTTGAATCTGTCGCCGTGATGTCCTGGCACATAAATATCTTCTCAGAAAAATACGCCCATTAATACGGGCCTCGAGGTACTCTCACCGTGCTTGCTCCTCCATGTCGCTGTGGGTCCTTTCATATGCCTCCAACTGTAGCTCCATCTTTTTGTACTTGCTGAGCAGTATTTTCATCGCCTCAGTCTGTTCTTTATATTTCTGCACGTCCGCATCCCTGTAATTCATTCGTCAGCTGAAACAAAGTGGTGTATGGCATTCCCTCGTCTTACCACAATCGTTGCATCGCTGTGTGTTGTTCAATCTGTTGTTCGTAGTCTTTCAGCCGCGCAACCTTGTGTTCTGTCTCCTTGATGGAAATCCGCAATTGTGACTCCCGCCGTTCTGCGTCGGCCAGTAAATTTCCCTGGGCAACAAGTTGTGCCTGAAGATTGCTGTAGATCATTGCTCAATATCATGAATGGGAATGAACAAACCCGAAGTTCCTTCTCCGCCAAACGCAACGCTGCAGTTTCTGATCCCCAATTTCGCTTCTGATCCCTCAGATCTTGCAATTTTCGACTCAGCTCAGCGTTCCAATCGGCGTATTTCTTCTTTGTCAGGTCCGAATGTTCAGTGTGCTCCTTCAGTTTTCGTTGTAAACTGCCTATCTGCACTTTGTTCTCGCGCAACTTATTATGCTACTTAAGCGTGATAGGTATGCCGCAAGCGTAGTGATGTTGACGTAAAAATGCTCACCAGATTCTGTCTTTCCACCTCCGCATTGCGACTCATAATTCTCTGCTCAAACAGTCTTCCAATTTGTCTCACGTTTTCTCTTGCGAGCCACGTCTCGAAGTTGAGCTCGTTCCGTAGTAACAACACTTCACGCTGGAGCCCTGCAATCCCTTGTACTACGCTGCTTCCTGGTTCCGGCTTTCCTGGGCTCTGTGGCCTAGCCTCAGACGGGAACAGCGCGTATGGCCAGATAGGTGTGGGATCAACAATATCGACATCCAGATTTGACTTGAGTGCGATAGATGTATTGACCATGTCTTGGAGCGAGACCCGTGGCTTGCTCGGAATCTTGACAGTGTGCATTGGGGGAGTTGAGCTCATCGGTCCTAAACCCGTATCACTAGTATCAACCAACAACGGCAGCGGAGCTGAGACGGTGACACTTGTTTCCGCGGGGGAGGCCGTCTCTGGTACAGCACTGCTCTGCCACGCTAAATGTGAATGTCGAAGCTCGAGCAATAAGCTTTCTGCGACAATCCTAGCTGTGTCATATTGCGAAAAGAACTCGGGTTCGCTTATTTCGGTTTCCGCATTGCGCCAAATTATCTGCGGGTGAATGGTATAGTGCCTCAGCAGGAGCTGATTGCAAGCAAGTGTCAGCCTTGTACAGTCTCACACTCGATCGGAAAACCGCACCTCGCTTTTGGTTTTGATTTGTTCGTGATCCAGGGCATCTTCCCAATCGACTACGTACGGTCTTTCCACCTTCCTCTCAGTGAGGTACCCAACAGGATCGCGCAGAAACGCGATGAGACTGCATGGAAAGAGAAAATACAGGAAAGTGAAATATCGTTGTGGGGACGGTGCGGGTGCTGCCGCTGCCGACGAATCGAATGACAAATCGAGGCTTTCCCATTGTAGATCCAGGTTCGCATCGAGAGTTCGGCTGGCCTCTGTTGCCTGTTCGAGGTATTCTCTTCCTCCAAGAGCGCCGTGTTCTTCATCAGACGCAATGCTGTCCGGCAGCGAGGAGTGAATCGAGGTCGCCGCGGCGCCTTCGGGCCAACAAAGGATACGCGCCAGGATTGCGAAGAGCTGAGGAAGTAGATGTTTTAGCGTGGTGCAGTCCTTGGCTGCAAAAATGGGCAATAGTTTAGTAAGGGTCGTAAGGCCTATCGTGCACGCAATCGTGGAATTGTCGACCAAGAGCGAGGTGAGGATAGAAGACAGAAGAGGGTGTGAGGCAAAGACACATGCATGCTGCTCAAAGAGCGGTTCTGTGGTGTAGCGATTGAGTAGACCAATCAGTTGCAGGCGCGAGGAGGGCGACGCAAAGCAGTGAAAAACCTGCATTAAGAATGCCTGCATGGCACAACCAAATTTCACGTTCAAAACTTGACGCGATGCAATCACGAACGTACCTCAGGCTGATTCATGCCGAACCCGACGAGAATATCCTCGAGGTTTTCCTTCCATATCTTCCGCTGATCACGCTGCTCCCTCGGCAGGTCCGCCCACTCCAGCACATCTTCAGGAGACGCTTCATTCGATGCGTCCAAAAGGTAAAGATCCAATACCCGTCTTCTAAATTCGCCCTGAATCTCGGGGTGCCTGTTATCCGGCTTTTCTAATGCCACAATGACAAGGTCCTTCGCTTGGGTAATCGCTTTGTGTGACAGGTTTGGCTCGCGCAAAGCCGGCCGTAGTACGAGATCAAACCAGGTGGAAATGAGAGATGTGGATGAGAGCACTGGCTCGAGACGACGCAGCACAGAGAGGAGAGCCTCCGTCTGCGCGCATTCGCTGAGGTCAAGCGTATCTCGGATCACTTGTAGTTCATTCTCGAGGTTGCAGATTGGAGACTCGGGATCGTCTGATGCATTGACTTCAGTCACGAAGCCATCAACGAGGGCATAAACCTCTTGGGCAGACAAAGCCTGAGAGGAGCCCTCGAGGTAGAGGCGTAGTTGGCGTGAGATCTCTGTCATGACATCAGGGAATGTCCGTCGCTTGGACGACAGGCCGGCAGAGGCAGCTTCTGAGACACTCGCTGTGCACATGATCCATGTCCGTAATTGGCTTGCACTTTCATAACAAAATATCGTAAACAAGTCCCTCCTTCACAACTCAATCAATGGCTCATCCCAACCGCTCGTAACTTCTGCAAATCAGCGTACGAACCCCGTCGATTCTGAACTTCGCCAGTTGTTCCTTCGTGTTGTGAGGCCTTCAATAAACGGTCGTAATCTCCTGCATCTTCATCATCTGAACCTCTCGGGGACCCTGCTCTGCTGACTTCACGACTCGTCTCCGCACTCCGACTCCAACCAAAGAGACGTTCATCAAGCCAAGTCTTGTCGCAGATAATGAGGCTCGTCATCTATCGCACATACTTGACTGGCACGTACCATAGGGTGCGATAACAGGTTGCCTTGCGCATCGACGGCGCCTACACCACTCTTTCTCCGCCATAACCCATATTTACCGGCGGATGGGGGCACGCTTGCGGACGGCACAAGAATGCGGTACTATCAAACAATAATTAGCACTCTAGGTGGATCCGACTCCATCGGACCAATACCTTGTCAAAGTCCTCCCAGATTTGGGGTCCAAACTCGTCGATAGCATCGCCAAGTTCTTTCGCCAATTCTTGTCGAACCCGCTTCAAGCGCTCCAAGTACCGATGTTTTCCAGGAATGAGAGCAATGATAAGAGGACCTAGTGATCTACGAAGTAACTAAGCTAGCTGATGGGACTTCTGTGAATATCGCGACCAACTTGAGTACGTCCACACCCGCTTCACCGAACTTGAGGGCCGCATAGCCAATGGACGGAAGTGCAAGCAATGCGAGAAAAGGCGTCCAGAGAATCCAATTCGAGGGTGCACCTGCCTTGATAGCAACTATGGTCGCGACTATTGCGTAGAACATATAGAGGGCCGGGGTCATGACGAGCGAAATCAAAACTTTCCATGTTGCGAGGACGTCTCGCCCTGCGACCTTTACGACCGACGCAGCGAGAGCCTCTGGAGACACATGAGCACTTGAGGCACGGCAGAGACGCAAGATCCTGTGACACTACCTTTGGCCTTGATTTTGGACACCACCGATGCCGTGACAAAGATTGGCGCGTGCAATACCACTCCTGGCAACGAAAACACCGTCCAAACTAGCAGGAGTCCGATGCGGTAAAGCAAGAGTCCAAACGTTTTCCAGCTGGCCTTCTGTGCCCGGGGAACCTGGTCCAAGTCCAAAGTCATTGACGGGTTACGAATGATGATTGGCATAATCAGACCTGATGGTCTCGCAAACCCAAGTCTCGAAGCAAGCGATTGTACTTCAGGACCTTTTCACGCAATGCCTGGATGCGGGGTTCATCCTTGAAGTAGCTGTATGCAAGTAGGAAACGCTTGTTCAGCTCGACAACCTGGCCAAGGGTAAGATGTTGTCCTGGCGGTTGGTAAAGTCGTCGCGCGGCTTGGATGAGCTACTGAAGAGTCAACTTGCACAAGCAACAATGTCAAGGTTATTACGCACCATGAGAGTGTCATAATCGGGTGCGCGCACTGTCACAGCCTTAAGAGCGTCATAAACCTGGTCCAGGAGCTTGGACACGGCCTCTCGCTTATCTGAGCCCCCGTTTTGGAACTTTTCGACTAGCTCAGATGGGACATCTAAGGGAGGGCCGAACTCGATAACCGCACGCGACCGGAAGCGGTGGGCATGAAAGTAAGACAACCCAACCGGCACAATTTTCACTTTTACATCGGGGTGGCCCGCCATCGCACCTAAGGCCATCATTGCAAAACCGGCCTTCAAAGGAAGAAGATCCGTTCGGTCGTGGCTACCGCCTACATTACGACTGAGCCTCCAATATGCAACGTCATGCAGCGGGGACATACCTTCCGGATAAATCGCTACGCAACCACCCTCCTGCAATCGCTGGTAGACATGCTGATACATTTCATTCTGATCGATGTACGGAAGCGTTTTGAAATTCAGGCCATCTATACCTTGTGACTTTGCCTCTTCCACCTTTTCACGAACAAGTTTCGTGCTCTTTTCTGTTTCGGTATGAAATTCACTTTTGATTCTGATCTGTGTATCCGAGATAACCTCCGCCACTTCTGCGGTGGAAGAGGAGACAGCCTTGGACAACATGATTTGCATCTTTGGCCTCAACTCCTCAGAGAACTTGGTGCCTTCCCCGAGGATAAGATAAGGGTCATCTGGTGACAGGCGCACTTTCCCTGTCCCCGCTTTAGCGGAGTCTGCGGCACGCGCGACAGGAACTAATGATACAGGGTCAGCCCGACGAGAAAATAGGTAGATGGGTTGTATGCGCACTGCTTGACAGACTCTTGGCGAGGAATCCCACAACCCTCCGGGTCATACTCTTAGCAGCGACTAGGAAAGAAGGGCGTCGTCCTGACTCGCGGTAGACTTGCAATGCAAGGAGAAGATCAAGGAACTACAGAGACCTCGTGGGTTTAGCACCGCATCGTATCCAATCAAGGAAAAAGTCTCACTTGGTTACTATGAGGAGCACCGACGAAAATTACAGGACCCTCGCGAGGGATATTGAATGAGCCTCGCGGGCGAACTTCGCGGAAGAATACATTGATGATACCGCGAAAGAGAAGAAGGGCAAGGTCGTATGCAAGGTTGGAAGTAGCTTGAGTCTGGCTGGACCGGACTAATTTGTGAGTACCAGACATCGCATCAGGCATTAAGGAATGGCGGTTAGAGTGTGTTAGGTGTGAGGGAGGCTCGATGCTTTAAGCGCCCGCCCCAACGGATCGCGTGCAATCGTGTCACGTGGGATATCCCAGCTGCTCTTGGATGGCTTACTCCATCACAGAGCAGCAAGTTTAACGTTGTCGCTCGTCTCTGTCGAGTGGAAGAGTCGGTCTCATATTTAGGGTTCACCACAACGTGGCCTGCAATCCTGAGCCTGAGCGGCTACAAACATTCAATAGTCTGATATGATCAATGGAGGAGCCAGTTTGTGGGCTTTCGTAAGTGTTTGCTTAGTCATCCACCTTCCTGGTCTGGCAACTGCCCACTCTCCACGTCGTCGACGACGACGGTAGCGCTCAACACCAAGAATACGAGAGCAAGGTAAGGGCTTTTCACTCTTGGGGTTATTTTTCAGATAGGAACATACTAAAGAAGTCCACTGGATGGGGTGGATGCGTACTCAGTAGCTCCGATGAACCATGCTGACGCGTCTGTCTATTTGCGTAGATGTCTGCCACCATCGAAGAGGTTACCTCTGACCACTCCGATCACGAGGGTCATGACCATGATCATGAGGAGGATCCTACCTCCGCCGCTGCCCTTGATAAGATTCAGTCACGTTCTGAGCGAAAGGCTAGAAAGGCACTATTGGGATTGGGTCTCAAGAAGGTCCCTGGTATTACACGCGTCACTCTTCGACGGCCAAAGAACGTATGTCCAATTTTCTCGATGTTTTGTGCAAAGCGTCATCAATTTCTGGCAGCTTCTGTTCGTGATTGCGTCTCCCGATGTGTTCAAATCCCAGAACAGTGACACGTACATTGTGTTTGGTGAAGCCAAGGTTCGTTTATAGTCGCAGTTCATAATACAACGCTCATGTATGCGTCTTGAGTAGATGGAAGATATGAATGCTCAAGCCCAACTGAGTGCCGCGCAACAGTTGGCTACGAGCGGGGCGGGAAGCGCAACCGCACTCGAGACTTCGGAGGTTGGTAAAGGTGGCGATAACGAGGAGGACGTCCTTGAACTCGAGGGACCTGAGGACGATGGCCCGGTTGATGAGACTGGTGTTGACCCCAAGGATATTGAGCTTGTGATGACGCAAGTCAACTGCTCACGAGCGAAGGCTGTGAGAGTTTTGAAGGAAACTGGCGGCGATCTTATCAATGCGAGTGTGTCTGTTTTCATTTGCGTCTGTGGCCTCACCTCTGATTTCTTGCTCTCCCCTTTAGTTATGGCGGCCAGCGAGTGATTATATATGTATCCGTCTCGTATTGTATCGTCGTAAACAAAAAACGGTTCATGAGTGTACCCAACCTCGTTCTCTCGCGATTTGCTTGTCTCTCCGAACAATACAGCGACTGCATGCCTGCGCACTCCTGAAGTTTCATCTTTGCCACCGCCGCAACTCGATATAATAATTTGATCGTTCCCAGCCGTTCGCGACAATCTCAACTCCCTGTGTAGCCATCGCCATCTCAGCCTTATTCAAGGATGGAGAGTCGACTTCCAACCCTATTTCCTGAGCAGCAAGCTGTACCAAACCGCGAAGTTCGTCTTTGGCGAACATGTGATAGTAGCGTCGTATTGCATCCGGCTTATTCTTCGGTACATTTTGAGGCTGCTCCGTCGTCTGTACCTTGGCACGCGCATCCCCAGGGGAAAGAACCCATGGTACGAAGACGTCTTGACCACATGGGCACCCTTCCCCTGTGCCTGTACATGTTCTTGCTTTCCCTGGCACCGGAATCATTCTTTTCGAGTGTTCATCCTGTTCAATGGCCCAGACATAGATCAGAATACGACCATGTCTCGGGGAGACGACCTCGAGCAGTCTCTGTGTCACTGCTTGTTAATGGTGTGTCTGAGTGATATCGGACAGAGTAAACCTTCACGGCTGCCACACGGCGCTCCACTGTCGCCAGATGATGTATTGTTGCGATTGAGATCGCATAGTCCTTCGAGTATGTGACACGAATCAGTCTTAGCCCGGCACGGCAGGACCACAGGAAGCATACGAAAGCACCCTGTCGCCATCCACTCTCCAGTACGTCCCCTCTTGCAACTTCGCGAATTGTACCGGTCCCGCCTGCAGTCCTTGCAAGTTTTAACAGATTTTGGCTTCTATCGAGCCCAACTGTCCAATATTTCCCTGGAGGGTCCGTGGGCAAAGCGAGATATTTCCCGTTACCGGTTCCCGAATCAAGCCCCACCCAACCAGTAGGTATATTCGACAGAAATTTTGAGATGAGAGGCCAGGGCTACTGTCGCTCAGAGTTGCTGCAAAAGTAGAGTAATAATTACTACCTTGTAACGGGTGGATGAGAAGTGAGACGCGATTTGGTCATACACCGCATGTACGTGTCTCTGTTCGTATGCATCAGGACTATCATCGACGACAGTCGCAGTGACCTCAGACGGCATCGATGTGCGTTACTCTCCCAGAAGGTGCGTATGCGTATACTTGGTGAAGTGAGATGGTGGATACAGTAGAAAGGATATAAACAAGGTCGGGTACGGTCCAGACGGTCCAAGCTTACAGTTCAAACCCCATCTCTCGATCTATCAGGCTGCGAAACTTGCTGCCGTCAAACGGCGGGAATGACACGAGGCTCGATGTGTCTAGATCCATGATGGTTTGGGCCAGTTCTCTGGAACAGATTGCCTGTTGAACGCAACCAAAGCTTACATGGACACAGCCCGCACTCACTTGACCGTCGATACCTTCGCATGTCCCAATAACCCCATAGCATGAGCCATGTCTTCCTGATGATTGTCGAGGAGAGTTGGGTTGGGTACGATTATGAGAGGCTTGCCCCTCCGGAGTACATCGAGTATGGTCCCTGAGCCTAGACAATTCCCAAGGTTACGGGTTGTATATCGTGACCAGCAACGAGAGTACAGACCAGCGTGCCCTATGACCAGATCTGCGGCGTCGTACTCCTCGTCGAGATTCGGTTTGAACTTCCACACGTCGATATTCAGCCCGTGACCGTGTACGTTCCGCTCTACATCCTCTGGGCTGAACCCATCCACCTGCGAGTTACCGCATTGGACGACGAGGTTGGTGTATCCTTTATGGGTGAGAGCGTCGAGCACGGGCTGAGAGAGCGCAGCCCCAACGAGTGCATCGAATTTGGTTGACCCGACGGTGACGAGCACGCGCATACTAAAAAAGATCACTTGACGATGACAACGCGATGACTGCTCTCCTTTGGCCTTCATCGAGCTTCATCTCCTATCATACGTTCGGAAAAAAAACTCGAGAAGAGAAGACATAAATGGGTTACACGCTATGTGTGCTAGGTGTGTGTGTGTCCACTCAATCTCCGTTATCTATTGCCGATTACGTTCTCCCACTAGGGTGTGGAACGATGGGCGTAGCGGTAACGGCGGGCGTGCTCGCTAGCCTCGACTCGCGGGGCCCTCTACATGGCTTAGGTTCCGGCCAGCCCAAGTGGGAGTCCCACACGCCGGGCACCTCCACCCCCACCAACGTTGCAGACGATGACCCGACGCTGCCTTCCAGCTTCATCGCGTGCGTAAAGCGCGAAGAAAGCGCGAGGCGCCTGCGCGAGAAATTTCGAGCCCTCGTCGGAGGGGAGGCCATCGAAGTCACCGTCGGGCAAAACGTTGCGGCGGTGCAGCAGTCCGACGTCGTCTTGCTGTGGTATGCATGTACATCCGCGTGGCGTAACTTGGCCAACTCACACCCCCCCCCCTCTTTCGGTTGCAAACCACAGGTGGCGCACCCCATTCTCAACGAGGATGGAATCAAAGAGGCCTTGGCAGGAAAGTTGCTCATCAGCATCCTCACCGGCGTCACCATCGCGCAACTCTCCAGCTGGGTCCATCCCAGCACAACCGTAATCCGTGCGATGCCCAACGTAGCATGTCGCGTGCGTTTACAAGCGTACATCGTCCACCACGGACTCATTACGAGTTTTTTTTTTGACAGATTCGCGAGGGCATGACGGTCGTCTCGACCCTCCCGCCTTCCGACTCGGAGGGGCTGAACAGGCTGATCATATTGCAAATTTTCTCTTCGATCGGACGTTGTCGTTTTCTCGAGGAGAGGCAATTCGATGCGTGCACGGCATTATCGGGATGCGGCCCCGCCTTTGCCTGCATATTTCTCGAGGCGATGGCAGACGGCGGTGTTATGATGGGCTTGCCGCGGGCGGAGGCTCTGGAGCTGGCGGCGCAGTGTGCGTGTGCTGGTCGTTGACATTCAACTTTGACCCGTTTATTTGCGGTTCTTTCACCTAGCACTGCAAGGTGCTGCTCGGATGGCGTTGCAGCCCGGTGCACATCCGGCGCAGATCAAGGACTCCGTCGCAAGTGAGTTAGAATAATGACTCACCCCAAAGTTTCTTCTCCCGCTCACATGTCTTAATCAGCTCCTGGTGGTTGTACCATCGCAGGTCTGCTCACCTTAGAGGACGGACGAGTGAGATCCACCATTGCTCGTGCCATTCAGGTTGCGTCAGAGCGCGCTAGCGAACTTGGGCAACCGACAACGAAGTAGCGTTGAGGCCAGATCATCGCGTCGGGGTTACATCAAAAATGTGACGCAAGCGCACAGAAATGGGTAGATAATGATTTGATATTGCATCTCGAAAAGTATGTGACAAAAACGCATGTGCTCCGCATTGGCACTCTTAGTGCGTCCACCACAACGAGATGATCACAAAGAGCAGCGGAAGTCCTGAGACTTTGTTTAATCTTGCTCCCGTAAAATGAGAACTAAGCGCGTGAGTTTCAGCGCAGTCCAGAGTGTTGAGGAGCTGTGATACACGCGGGGTGAAGAGACAAAAGCAGATATAACGAATTTTCTACTGGTGGTATGATTCGAATTTTCCAGGGCTTCTGGTGAAAGTCAGCTCCGTCTATGAGGCCTATGAGGGCGAAATGACATGCGCACCTTACGGTACAAAAATGTGTACAACTTGGTAAGTACATGTATCCCGCGTGTGAACCGCCTTACCGTCTGAGCGCATACCCATCCTTTCGGGCAGTAGAGGAGGCAAAAAGTGGGGAGTCGACACAGTCAACACATGTAATATTGCTCACAAGAATGGGCACCTCTATGTGGGAAGCAAGAGAGATGCTAAAGTGAAAGGAGCGTGCAATCCGAGGACAGCCATCACAACGGTGAGGAGAAAAGAGCGTATATGGTGATAAGGTCTAAAGTACATGGCAAACTTCACGACGTCAGAATTACAACAATCAAACGATGGAGACAACGCACTGCCGGTTTACATATACTATCGATCTGGGGGGAAACAAAAGTAGTGTCAGTGTCATTACATATAACACACAGTGGATTTTCTTGCGTACAGAATTCGTGTGTCTCGTCGTTTCTCTTGACTGTTTGCTAGTGGTAAGGAAAACGATGTATTAGAAATCGCGTTCATGTAGGCAGGGAAAAAGTTACCCACCTTCCATGCTTCCTCAAAGTCGATAGGAAGGATGACATAGCGATTTTTGCGAACAGCTGTAATGTTTTGATCAATCGTGGCAAAAAGGAGGAAAGCTGTGGTGGAGTACCCTGTAAACCGGCAGCTTGAACGACTGACGCAATCTCGGCGGATGATAAACGGTCTGGCCGTGAAACGTCTGAGCAAAATCACGAGGGGGTCAGTGAAAATCAGAAGAAAAAATGAGCATGTCTCTCACAATCTTCCAAATCTACGTCCGGGCCAAGGTTCATCTTGCTGGTAGCCGTTTGGAAAATCAACCGCCTTTCCCGACGGGAAGGCATTGGAAACTCGATCTTTCGGTCCAGACGGCCGGGGCGAAGCAATGCAGGATCGAGAGTATCGTGACGATTCGTGGCCATGATCACCTACGGAAACAATCAGCGTTCGAGATATCCGGGGCGGGGAGAGTGCCGACCTTGACATTGCTTCCCTGGTCGAAGCCATCCATTTGGTTCAATAGCTCGAGCAGAATCCGCTGGACCTCACGGTCGGCACCGGTCTGTGCGTCGAATCGTTTTGTCGCGATGGCGTCGATCTCGTCGATGAAGATGATAGCAGGAGCGTTTTCTCGCGCGAGCCGAAACACATCGCGCACCATGCGCGGTCCCTCTCCGAGGTACTTTTGCACGAATTCGGACCCAACGACGCGAATGAACGCAGCTGTGGTGTGATGTGCGACGGCTTTGACGAGCATGGTCTTTCCCGTACCTGTGAAAAATCCGATGAGCGAGCTTAACATACGTTGACTAAAGCGCACATACCAGGAGGCCCATAAAGTAACACTCCTCGGGGAGGGTCGATGCCGATCTTCTTGTACAAGTCAAAGTGGGTAAGGGGCAGTTCGACAGCCTCACGTATCTCCTGCTTCTGCGAGTCCATTCCCCCAACATCCTGGTAGGTCACGTCCGGCTTCTCTTCTGCCCCAAGCATGGCAATAGAGCTATCCGCTTCTGGAGGTAAGATGTCTACCAGCGCATTGGAATGACGGTGCAGAGCAACGCTCGACGACGGCTTGAGCAGCTCGCGATCGAGCGTGGAGAGAATGCGAACGACATAGTTGGAGCCAGTTGTTGAGCCAACGATGCCGGTGTGTTGGTCAATAGGCTCGAGGAATTGACCGATGACGAGAGGAACCGACTGTATACGTCGGACTTCCTCCTGCGCACGAATGAGCTCCCGCTTGAGGCTAGCTTGCTCGTCTTTGATGTAACTTTCTTGAATCTCAAGGAGTTCCAGGTGACGGGAGAGCTTCTTGTACTTGATGTACAAGTCCTCTTCCTGGAGCTCGTGGAAGAGGGCAGTTTTCTCCGTGACCACGGAATCAAAAGTGGGCTCCTGGTCAACTGTTAGAGATGAAAAGAAAGGGACTGGTCGTCGTACTGGGACGCACCTCTTTTTGAATCTCCATGCTTGCGTCCTTGGCCATGATGTGTGAATGTGAAGCACGCTGACGCGGCGGGGCGACGCGTCTCGTCTCTTCCGCGTGAGAAAGTACACAAGTGACCCACTGACCGCTCAACTGCCATGGCCTCCGTCGTTACACCGTTGGACCAAGCATCGAATTACAAAGACTCCCAAGCACGGGTAGACCGTCAAAGGCAGCATGAGTTCCTCCAAAAATCGACCACTCTTTACGTTAGCTCCACAATCATATCCGCATATTCCTTGCGCCTCACATCGTTGTCCTCGTATATTGCAGATCGGCAATCTGAGTTTCTACACGACAGAAGAGCAAATCCATGACATGTTCTCAAAATGTGCCAACCCTGAAGATGGTGGTGGTGTAAAACGCATCATTATGGGACTGGACCGTAACACTCGGTACGCTACCCTTTCTTATCCCCTAGTTCTCCCTGACATGGACTCTTTCCCCCCCTCTTTCAGGACACCATGCGGGTTCTGCTTTGTAGAGTTCTATACACACGCAGAAGCACTCGCGAGCATGCGATACATATCGGGCACCAAACTGGACGAGCGAATAATCCGCTGCGACTTGGATCTTGGATACCGGGAAGGCAGGCAGTTTGGACGCGGCAAAAGTGGCGGC
>Ga0210393_10003063_pt1 | contig 13538 bp, 17 predicted proteins | sample IncBWC27OmetaG_FD_160068 | JGI IMG/M metagenome (GOLD analysis project Ga0210393, IMG submission 160068) | Forest soil microbial communities from Barre Woods Harvard Forest LTER site, Petersham, Massachusetts, United States - Inc-BW-C-27-O ... | reverse complement strand
AGTGGCTGTCGCAGTCGCGGTCGGGGTCGCCGTCAGCGTTGCAGTGACGGTCGCGGTCGCAGTCGCGGTGTCAGTGGCCGTCGAGGTAGCCGTTGCGGTCGCAGTGCCAGTTGCGGTCGCGGTTCCAGTCGCGGTACTCGTGGCGCTCGGGGTTGGCACGGCCCCGAACGCGGTCCCGCTAAGGCTCACCTGTTGAGATGCGGAAGTGCCGTTGTCACTGATCGTGAGTTTCCCGGTTTCTGCGGTACCCGAGGGGTTGCTGTCGGTCGTGGGGTTGAACGTTACCGATACCTGGCAATTTCCCCCCGCCGCGATTGACGACCCGCACGAATTCGCGATCACACCAAACGGCGCCGAAGGACTAATCGACAAAATATTAAGCGCCACTATGTTTGGATTCGTTATTGTCAGGCTCTTGGCGGCCGACGCCGATCCCACCTGAACTCTGCCGAACGCGAGCGAGGTTGCGGAAAAGGTCGGGTTCTGAAGAATCCCGGTGCCGCCCAGCGCGACGGATTGGGGACTGCCCGCGGCGTCGTCGCTGATAGTCACACTTCCGCTGAGAGCACCGGTCTGGATCGGATTGAATACAACGCCGATCGCGCAGGTCGCTCCCGGCGCAAGATTGCCGCCGCTGCATTGGTCGCTGGCGATCGCGAATCCGGCCGACGCCGTCGCGCTGGCGATACTGAGCGTCGCAGTGTTCGGATTCTTAACCGTAATTGCTTTCGACGCACTACTCGATCCAACGACGACATTGCCGAAGCTCGTGGTAGCCGGAGTTATAGTCAGGTTGCCGGCGATACCTGCGCCGCTCAGTGCCGACGATCCGGCATTGGCATTTCCCGTATCGCTAACTACCAGTGAGGCTGTCTGGGTACCGAGTGCGCCTGGGGTAAAGGTCAGCATTGCCGAGCAGCTGGTCGCTATCGCCAGCGTTGAAGCGCAGTTGTTGCCGCTGATTGTAAAGTCGCCGGGATTGGCACCGGTGATCTGAAGGCCAAGTCCGGTAACCGGCTGGCCCTTGGCTGGATTTGTTATCGTGACGGTCTTGGCGGCGCTCGTCGCGCTGGTAACGCCAATCACCACGTTGCCGAACGCGACGCTTACTGGTCCGACCGTCAATCCTGCGCCCGCGGCGGGAGCTGCGCCGGTCGCAAGAATGCCCAGCAGGACAACGAATGCCAGGGTGAGGACGTTCAGATGGGGCGAAACAGTCGCGCCATTAGAAGTATGTAAGTGAGTAGTTAAGTGCCCCCCGGGGTCAGAAGCGAATCAGGTAAGCGCCAGCATTTCACGTCAATTTATAGCGGGTCAAGCACAAATATCAGGTATTTAAAACTAATCCGCTATGAGCTGCCCGCGACGCCAAACAAATACGGGCCAGCGAAAAAATTCGCCAGCCCGAAGCCGACTGGTGTAAGGGGGGCAAACACCAGCCAGCGCTTCCTTGAATATCAAATCGGCGCGATTGCGCCTAGAGCTTTTCTTCGATGCCCGCACTTCCGAGATCGCCCTGATCCGATCTATTTCGAGACGGCTTTGATTTTTACTTTGAACGGTTTCTTGTGCTTGGGGTCATTGCTGGTGATCACGATCAGATCTTTTGTAGACCCCTTCGCCGTTGGCGCGAACTCGATCGTCACGATGTGCATTCCGCCGGGGCCAATCGTGATTCCTTTTCCCCCGCCAGTCTCCGTGAGGATCGTGCCGTGCTTCGGCGACGTGACACTGGTTGTAAGAATTCCCGTGCCAGTATTCGTGATCGTGATGCTCCCAGACGCGGTCGCGCCTGGAGCGGCGCGCAAGTTCAGGGTTTTCCGATTGACCGAGATATGTCCCGGCCCCGATGGAGTCGGTGTAGGCGTCGCCGTTGGCGTTGTGGTGGCGGTGGCAGTCGGGGTTGTCGTTGCAGTGGGAGTCGGCGTGGCAGATGGAGTCGGCGTAGCGGTCGCGCTCGGCGTGGCAACTGCCAGCGGTTGTGCATACTCGAGCACGCGATTGTTCTGATTGTCCGCCACATAGAGGTGGCCGGCGTTGTCCACCGCGACGCCGGTTGGATCCGTGAGGCTGCTGGCGCTGTCATCGATACATGCGGTCTTCTTGAAACTGCCGCAAGTGCCAAAGACCCGGTCGGCGATCGTGTCGGTGGTCAGGGGAGTGTTGTACTCGAGTACCCGGTTGTTGAAGCCATCAGTCACGTACAGATCGCCGGAACCGTCGACGGCGAGGCCCGTTGGAACGCACATGTTGCCGGCACTGAGTCCGCCGCTATTGCAAGTCTTCGTCGTGAAGCTGCCATTCTGCCCGAACACAGCATCTGCGGTGGCGTCGCCGGCGCCGCTTTCGCCACTGCTCGCATTGAGCGGAGTGTTGTACTCGAGCACGCGGCGGTTGTTGAAGTCAGCCACGTAGAGATTGCCGGCACCGTCCAAAGCGACGCCGGATGGATCGCACAGGTCAATCGCACTTGGCGGGCTGCTGAAGCTGCCGCCGTTGTCGGAGTTGCACCCGTTCGACGTGACGCTGCCGCCCTGGCCAAAGACCCGGGCTGCCGCGGCGCCGGCGATCAGCGGTGCGTTGTACTCAAGCAGCCGGTTGTTGCCGCTGTCCGCGACGTAGACGTTGCCCAGACCGTCGACTGCGACTCCCGCCGGAGAATCGAGGCTGCTGGCGCTTAGACCGCCTTCATTTGGAACGCCCGTAGTGAAGCTGTTGCCCTGGCCCACGACAATGCCGGCGGCACCGCCGACGCATGGGAAGGTGTTGTTGCAGGCTGCAAACGGATTTGCGTACTCGAGCACCCGGTTGTTGCCGGTGTCCGCGACGTAAAGATTGCCCGAGCCATCCACCGCGATGCCTCCTGGAAAGCACAGGTCGCTCGCGCTGACGTTGTCGCCGCTGGATCCGTCGCAAAAGTAAGACAGGAAATCGGGCTGGCCTACGACCAGGTCGGCGGGTGCGCCGTTGGCGAACGAGGTGGGATCTCTCCATCCCAGCACGCGGTTGTTGTTGAAGTCGGTAACGTAAAGCCGGTTGGGCGTCACGCTCGGATCGATCGCGACAGCTTCGGGATTGATCAGCCCTTGAGCGTCGGTGAGGTTGATCGCCTGATGAGTGAAATCGAGCTGTCCAAGTACTGCGTCGGCGGTCGTATCGGTGCTCAGCGGAGTGTTGTACCTCAGCGCGCGGCTGTTGCCTTCGTCCGTTACGAAGAGGTTGCCGGAGGCGTCCGCCGCGACACCCGCTGGAAGGCATAAGTCGTCGGCGGTGCTGCCCGCGAGGTTCGTGCCCAATAGTTGGATATCGAAATTGCAGACGTTCGAGGTGAAGTCACCGCCCTGGCCAAAGACCGCATCGGCGGTCGTGTTGGTGCTCAGCGGGCTGTTGTACTCGAGCACCCGGTTGTTGGTGGTATCGCCCACGTAGAGGTTGCCCGCACCGTCCACGGCGACGCCGGTCGGATCGCACAAGTCGTCGGGACTCGAGCCGAAGCCGATGTCGACAGTGTCGAAATCGCAGTCATTCGAGGTGAAGCTTCCACCCTGGCCAAAAACCTTGTTGGCAGTGGGGGTGCTGCTGAACGGCGCGCTGTATTCCAGCACTCGTTCGTTGACCGTATCCGCTACGTAGAGATTGCCGGACCCGTCGAGCGCGACACTGGTTGGATCGCACAAGTCGTGAGCGGTCGGATTGCCGCCGTTGGTGTCGAAGTTGCAGTTGTTCGACGTGAAGTCGCCGCCCTGGCCAAAGACCGTGTCCGCAGTGGTATCGGTGGTTAGTGGGGTGTTGTACTTAAGCACCCGCTCGTTACCGGAATCCGCCACGAAGAGGTTGCCGAGCCCGTCGAGCGCGACCGCCGTCGGATCGCACAAATCGTCGGTAGTCGAGCCGGTGGCGCCGGTGTCGCTATCGCATGCTCCTGACGAAAAACTTCCGCCCTGGCCAAACACCAAATGGGCTGCACCGCCCACGCATGGAAAGGTGCTGACGCAAGCCGCGAATGGATTCGTATATTCCAGCACGCGGCTGTTTTCTGAGTCCGCGACGTAGAGGTTGCCCGACGCGTCCACGGCCACGCCGAGCGGTGCGCAAAGGTTGCTGGCGCTGGTGCTGTTGCAATCATTGGAAATGAAGTCGGGCTGCCCGATCACCAGGTCGGCCGGAGCGCCGTTGGCAAATGAGGTGGAGGTTTTCCAGCCCAGCACCCGGTTGTTCTCAGCATCCGCGACGTAAACTCGATTTGGCGAAGAGCTGGCATCGATCGCGACGGCGTGAGGAGTGGACAGACCCTTGGAGTCTACGAGGTTGGGGGTCACGTGAACGAAATCGAACTGCCCGAGCACGCGGTCGGCGGTGGTGCCGCTCGCCAGTACTATCGCGGCAAACAGCGCGCCGGCCACTATCGCGGGCACGATACTGAACGCCCGCCGTCCCCACTTTGCTACCATTTTTCGATATATCTAACTGGCAGATTCATCGAAAGGTCCCGTCCCGCCTCGTCGAGTAATTCACCCTGCAGCCCTGATGCTACACGGGGGCATGCGGCGAAAGTAGCAAAATATAACCTAAAACGAAGTACAAATGAACGAACAATCTTTCAGTTCGAAATCGTACCAATAATCGCTATCTGGATGCTGATCCTTCCGACTGACTCAGATTGGAGTCCGCGTGATGATGGATCAGCTTCCAGATGCCATCTTCGCGCCGGAAAATGTTGGTCGCGCGTTGATTGAACGTGACCATCGGACCCTCCGACGAACGCAATTGCCCGGTCTCGATACAGACCGAATAGCCCATGTCCTGCCCAACGACGACGGTCATGTCCCGTTGCGTGATATTGCCGCCCGGATAGAGTCGAGACATGTTCAGGAATCCCGCGTGTACCTCGTTCCACCCGATTGCATGGCCGCCAGCCGCGCTTAGGTTGGTGACGTCGGCGCGATGGGACCATACGGCGCTCAGCGGCGCGAGGTCGCCGTGCAGAGCGCTATTGAACGCGGCATAGAAAAGCAACGTCGCGCCGCGGATTTCATTCTCAGTCGCCGTCGAAGATGCGGGAGCGTGCGACTGCGCTCGCGCAGTCTGCGCAAGTGGCGGCGCGAAGCTGAGCAACGCCGCTACGGTTACCACGGAAAACAAATTTCGCCTGTACGCTAACAATTCCACCAGTGCCTCCCCAGCACGGTAATGCAGACGGTCAACCCGCTGCCAGTTAATCCCCGCGCATCAAAATAACACACTGCGGACGATCAAATTCGATTTCGTAGCGAGGCGATTCGATCGGGCGGATCGAATAAATCATGGCAACATTAGCTGGCGACGTTCCTGTTGATAATAATTCTTATGCCTGTAGAATTGTTCGGGAAGCGGCCGGCAATTCGCCGGGCGGCAAGAAAAATTGAGGAGGATGAGGGGATGGTGCTGATTCTTCTGTTGCTACTGCTGATCAGTGGTGGTGGTACCTACTACGCATATCGGAACTACGGCAAGTACGGCGGACTGGTGCCGGCCATGCTTGTCATATTGCTGATTTATCTATTGGTCGGAACTGCCCACTTCCACTGAGCGAGAGCGACCGTTCCCGCGCTCGCTGACTACCTGACGCGGGCGTATGAAATCGTGTCGTTCCCGAGACCGGAGACCGCGAGATAACCGGAGCTGGGACTGCACCGCACAGCGGCGGCCATCGAGGTGTCCGTGCACACCACGATATTGTCGACGCCGGTGAAGCACGGATCATTGACCGTAGTATGTCCGGCGATAAGCGTCGCATGACCGGCGCAAGCCGCCGGCCCGGACGAAAGTGTGAAGCCGCCAGCGGGTCCCCAGCTGCTCATCGTGGTCGCCGGCAGGGGCGGCTGCGGCGCCACCTGAAAGCATCCGGCCGTCATCGTTCCTATCAAGGCAAATATCGCGACAATCACTCGGGGGACATTTTGAAGCATCGGCCAGCCTCGCATCAAAACCGAGTGGTCTGCAACCGACGATATTCGACGCCCGCATGCATCACCCGACGCACTGCGAGCAAGCCTTGGTGCGACCAACCTGCTTTGACCGCTGCCGAGGTTTTGTGATCTTTCCCTAGCGGGATGCGGCACTTTCTCGTTGGCGCTTTTGCAGCAATGAGATAGACTTCGAGCTAGTAAATCTCAAAAAACGCTCCGACCGGAGCGTTGTTCAAATTAATGGCAGTTGACGTTCATGAGAATCGCTCAATTCATTCGCTCGCACCCCGCTGAAATCGAAAAAGGGTGGGAGGAGTTCGCGAAAGCCTTATCGGCTTCTGGTCCGGACCTGAGCGTTTGGACGTTGCGCGACCATTTGCGGGAAATCCTGCTAGCCATGGCTGACAACATGGAGAGCCCGCAAAGCGCAAAAGAGCAATCCGACAAGAGTGAAGGTAAGGAGGCACGCGGCGGTGCGCTCGACCTGATAAGTACTCTACACGCACGCATGCGGCTGGATTCGGGATTCAATCTCGAACAGGCGATTTCCGAATACCGCGCTCTCCGGTCGAGTATCCTGTTTCTGTGGGTGCAAAGCCGGCCGGCAGCCGATGATGCGCTTCTTGCTGACGTAACCCGGTTTAACGAGACCATCGACCAGGCGATCGCCGAGATAATAAGGCGTTATGCGGATAGAGCAGAACGCTACAGCGACGTTTTCCTTGGTGTTCTCACTCATGAAGTCCGCAATCCGCTCAATATCATCAGAATTTCTGGTCAAGTGTTGCAGGCTGCCTCGCTTCAGGCTGCCGAATCCCGGTCTGTAGGGCGGATTCTTCGCGCTGTTGGGACCGTCGACGGTCTGATGAACGACTTGGCTATCCTGGTGCGCAGCCGTATGCGGGTTCCACTCCCACTCACGAGGACAACCGCCGATATTGGCGAGATCTGCGAACATGTATTGGAAGATGTCAGGTCATCCGAGAGCAATGTAATTGTAGAGTTGGCGAAGATCGGCGATCTGCGTGGAAACTGGGATCCAGAACGGCTGGGGCAAGTTATTTTTAATCTCGTGACGAATGCTGTGATTCACGCTTCCGGGCAACAGATTCGGATAGTCGCTGAAGGTCGCGGACCCGACGTAGAAGTCCGGGTCACCAACCAGGGCCCGCCGATACCTCCCGACTTTCAGAATTCGATTTTCGACCCGTTTGTGCGACGACAAGTGGCGTCGCCCGGACTTATCAAGAGTGGACTTGGGCTGGGCCTGTTCATCGTGAAAGAAATCGTAACTGGGCATAAGGGCGTGGTCGAAGTCGTTTCAACCGAGTCAGAAGGCACAACCTTTACTGTTCGACTACCTCGCGTCTCGCGTCCTCTCCCGGACACGATCGATCTGCGATCACCTTAGTCCTGAGCGAGCGTCAAACCATCCGGCCGTCGATCATCGCATGGCCGGTCGCATCCTCACCTCAGGGGCACTCCGATTCTTCGTTCAGCTAGGAATCGAAACCGTGACATTCCGACTCGTTCGGAGGTTCTAGTAGTAAGGACATTTGAGTAGCATCAATCTCCGATTCGTTAAGGAGCATCCATGAGCGCCAGCGACAAGCATATTCAGCCCGGCTACACGACAATCACACCGTACTTGTATGCGAAGATCGATCTGGTCGACTTCCTCAAGGAAGCATTCGGCGCTGAGGTGACGCACATGCCGACGGCCGATGCCAAGGGGCAGTTCCACGCCGAGGCTATAATCGGCGGCGCGCATGTGCTGTTTGGCAACGGCTATTTTTCCGACCCCTCGATGGCGGCCGCGATCTATATCTATGTTCAGGATGTCGATGCGACCTACAAGCGCGCGATTAGTCTCGGCGCCAAACAGATTCGAGAGCCTTCCGACATGACGTGGGGCGATCGTGTCGGCGGCGTAAAGGACACGTCGGGCAACACCTGGTGGATCGCGACGAATAAGAAGTGAGCGACCAAGCCGATGGCACATCCGCGGATGTATGACGATTCGAATCCTACGATCGCGAAGTTGCGCGAGATCTGCCTCGCATTCCCGGACGCCTTCGAGAAAGAGGCGTGGGGCGAGTGTACCTTTCGCGTCGCCGGCGGCAGCATGTTCGCGATGACCGACAACAATCATCACGGCAGCGGCCACTGCGCGGTGTGGGTCAAGGCGCCGGCGATGGTTCAGGAAATCCTGGTCAACTCGGATCCGAAGCGGTTCTTCGTTCCGCCGTACATGGGCAAGAAAGGATGGGTCGGCGTCCGCATCGACTACAAAGTAAAATGGGACCAGACCGCGGCGATTCTGAAAGACGGCTACCTGATGTCGGCGCCGCAGAAGGTCCGAGGTAAAATTTTATCGCAGCCGCGCGCTTCCGCGGCTTCAATCGATCCTGCGCCAAAACGAATCTCCAGGACGGCGCGCCGAAGCAAAGCGCCCCGCCCAGTCTCCTAAAGCGGCTGATTTTTGCAGCCAGCTTCAGCGCGTGCCGAAAAATAGCAGCTTGTCGCCGTGCAGCAGGAGATTTTTGGTTTTGATTGGCGATAGACCTTCGATCTCCTGAACCGTCGGGCGGATCCCGTACCACTCGTTACGATAAAGCCCGCGCGGGCCATCCGACGATCGCCGCTCGACCAGCCATCGACGCATCCGCAGCGCGAACGCGATCGAATCGCGCCACGTCCGCGGCGTCATCGTGAAGATAAGGCGTCCACCCGGTTTGAGCACTCGCGCCGCTGTCCTCAGATATGCCCGCAGCACATCGAGATCCGGCAGATGCTGAAACACGCAGTATGCGACGAACGTGTCGGCCGAGCTGTCCGCGATTTCCGCAAGCGCCGGCGTCTCAGCGCGATGGAACGATGCGTTGCTGGCCTCGACCGAGGTGCGCGCGATCGCGAGCATCTCCGCCGACAGATCGAACGCGAACACCTGGCCGACCTCGGGCGCGATCGCGCGCGTCAGGCGTCCCACGCCGCAGCCGATTTCAACAATGGTGTCGGTGCGCTTGGGTTCGTAGCCGGACGCCGACTTCAGATCGTTCCAGATTTTCGGGCCCGACGCCCAGAACTCGGCGAGGTTGCGGCCTTCGTACGGACCCGCCGAGGATACATACCAGTAGGGATTTTCCCGGGCTTTTTCGTCCCAGAACTGACGGCTCGCCTCCAGTCCGCTCATCGATTCGATTACACCTTCCGACGTTTTTGGTCGGAACTATATTGGCATATCGAACCGTACCGACCGCAACCCGCGATGAATGTCGCTCGAGCCGCGTCCTCGAGATGCGCTCCTCTCTGGAGTTTTGGAAATAGTTCGTGAGATCTAGTATGATTCCATGCATGAAAAGTATGAAGTCCCGGGTTGCCGAGCGCGGCCAGGTGACCATCCCGAAACGGCTCAGGGACAGGCTCGGAGTGAAGCCGGGGACGGTCCTGGAGTTCAGCGAAGAACGCGGACGTCTGATAGCGGTCAAAAGCGGGAGCGCGGATCCAGTCACCGAGGTTTACGGATGCCTCGGTAAAAAGATCAATACCGATACCGTCATCGCACAGCTTCGCGGCCGGCAGTGATTACCGCCGTTGATACCAACGTCCTGCTGGACGTGTTCGGCGCTGACCCCAAATTTGCGCTGGCCTCTGCTGAGGCATTGCGGAACTGCCTGAGAGAGGGGGCGTTGGTCGCCTCCGAGGTTGTGTGGGCAGAGACCGCAACCGTGTTTGGCGCCGCTGGCCCGTTTCGGGACGCCATGAACAAGCTACCCGCTGCTTTTTTGCCGATGACGGAGGAGGCGGCGATCAAGGCAGCGGAGGCTTGGCGGCGCTATCGAGCGGGCGGAGGGCCGCGCAACCGGATTGCAGCCGATTTTCTAATCGGCGCACACGCCCTGGTCGTCGCCGATCGGCTACTGACGCGTGATAGAGGTTTTTACCATAGGTATTTCGCCGGCCTGCGGATAATTGATCCCACGAGCGAGTCACGCTGACGACAATCCAGAACGGAGTCGCATTCCTCCTGCGCTACCGATTCCGTGGTAGCGGCGAAGGGGTGTTTAACTAAGACGGGTCGTGATGACACCGGCGTCGAGGCTGCGCGCTGCCTTCACCCTATCGAGCAGATATTCCACTGCACCTTGAAGTTCCTCGAGCGACGCGGATCCGTCGGGCGCGACCAGCGATTGTACGCCGTCGTACGCTTCCGCGACCGAAGCGGGAATCTGCGATACAAAGATATGTCGGGCACTCATATGACGCTCCAGTGGTGGATCTACTGGGTTGGACGAGTCTGCCCACCGAAATATTTAATACGCAATCTTCACGCCAATGCGCGAGAACATGCCGAACCCACGTCGTTCCAACGGAATTAAAGCGTAGCCGTGCAACGGCATGTGGCGCAGGCGTCCGAATTTGTGGCAATCCGACAACGAACGGGCAGCAGGCGGGACTGACGTTCGCAGCGCGAGCGCTATGCCGCTCGACGGCGTCGGCCTGACGCGGCGGCTTCCTGCACGCGAAGATCCGGTGCCGATGCTGTCAGCGCGGCGGAATTGCGTACAATCGCCGCAATCGCGCCGCCCTTTAACAAAATGTAGAGACGCCCCCGCCGCGCGATTTCGCCCTGCTTGATCAGGTCCGCCATCAGCCGGCTCACCATCGGGCGCGAGCATCCGATCATTTCAGCCAGGTCCCCATGCGCCGGCTCGAAAGTCAGCGCGACGCCGTCGTCGTCCGGCGCTCCAAATTTTCGTCCGAGCTGAGCCAGCACCAGCTCGAGCCGCTCGCGGAAAGACATCCCCAACAGCGACGCATAGTAGTGAACCCATCCCGACCACGCCGAGTTCATCCGCTCGGAGACCTCGAGCAGAGTTGCGGAATCGAGCGACGTCAGCAGCTCGCGGACGCGCTGGCGGGTAACCATCGCGACGACGCACTTGCTGATCGCTTGTGCCTCGAAGCGGCGGATCCACTGGCCCTTTTCATTGACCTGATCCGCGCCGCCGATCACGTCGCCGGCAGTGGCCAGTCGCACCATGATTCTGTTGCCACGAGGCGTCGGGCAGCTTTCCTTAACCAGGCCCTTGACGACCCAGAAAATTATGTCGGCGGGTGCGCCTTGCCAGAAAATCATCGCGCCCGGCGCATAGGTGAGGTTGCTGTGATATTCGAGGATCTCGCGCACCAACTCGTGCGGAACCTTCCACGACAGAAGCTGCGCCTCGAACTGATTTGCCCCTTCAAGTGGCGTTGGAATATTCATTTGAGCACCCACTCCATCCGATGGCATGCGTGCGATAGCGATTTGCGTGGCGGGCGGCAGCCGTCGCGGCATTCACCCTGTTGCTCGTCCGATTTGGCCCAACTTCTCCAAATTCAAAACGGAATGTGTATCAGAATTTTCCGATCAGCCGGACGTGATGTATAAGCCAAGTATCAGCTTATATGCAAGGGTCAGTTATGAGCGGCGGAGAGCAGCGAATTTTGTCAAACGCGAGCGACTACGATTGGCGTCCCCATCGATGCTGCGGCCGCAAAGGAATGTTGCGTCGGCTCGACGCTGCGAGCTGGATACTTGGCGGCACATGGCCCTTCGCGACGTGCGCGAGTTCGTTCGCTGCGGATTCAATCGTGCCGCCGCGCAGAAGAATATATTTGCGCTCGCGCCGTCCGATCTCTCCATCTTCGGTTAGCTCCGCCAGTACCCGGCCCACCACCGGTCGCGAGCTGCCTATCATTTCCGCCAAATCCGAATGCGTAGGTTCGAACGTCAGCAAGATGCCGTCGCTGTCGGGGATACCAAACTTGCGCCCCAGTTCTGCCATCACCATTTCGATTCGCTCGCGATACGACAGCCCCAGGAAGGTCGCGTAGTATTGGACCCATTCCGCCGCCGCCGAATTCATCCGCTCCGACAGCGTCAGCAGTTCCTCAGCGGTCATCTGTTTGAGCAAATTGCGGACGTGATCGCGCGTCACAACCGCGAGCACACACGGGCCGGCGGCCCAAGCTTCGAAGCGGCGAACCCATTGACCATTGTCGTTGAGCTTGTCGGCCAGCCCCAGGATGTCGCCGGCGGTCGCGAGTCTCACCAACGTTTGCGTGCTGTTCGGATTGGGGCAGGCTTCGCGCACCACGCCTTTGACGACCCACATCACGATGTCGGCCGGCGAACCCTGGCCGAAGATCAATTTTCCCGACGAGTAGGTCAGCTCAGTGTGATGCCGTGTCAACTGGCTCGCAGTCTCTTCCGGAATTCCCCACGAGAAGAGCCCGGCCTCGAACACGTTCGCGCGGTTGAGCAACGAGATCTGATTCATCTTCGACTCCGCAAAGGCGGTCTGCGCTGTTTTCGTTTTCATTAAGTGCCGTTCCGTTTTGATCGTTGAAAAATAAGGCGGCCCGGGGTCCCCCACACCAGCTTGGCCAGCGCTCTGTCCCCCGACATCGCGCAGCCTAAAAGCTCCGTTGGGCGGGCCGCCGCTGGGACAACATCAGCAAAGGATGTGCCCAAATGAACGCGATCGAGCGCCGCGTTCGCTCAAACGTTCCAAGTACGCGTTATACGGGCGAAATCTTGCTCAAGTGCATGCGGGAGGAGATTCGCTCACCATGATTTGCCGCCGTTTATATGGCGATCGCGGCGAATCACGGTTAGAAATTCCCACTCGCACATGGGCATTGTTCCCGAACGGACGCGACTGCGGACGGCGCGGTCGGCGGGTGTCTCATTTTCCTGACAGAAGTAGGAGGGAATTTATTCCGTCAACTCAGGGTGTGCGCGGCGGTATGTCGAAGATTCATTTCTGAATGACACTAACACCGGAACGAAGCTCGAACGTCACACGCCGCGGTTGATCCGTGACTGGGGGTGCGTCGGCTGGCGTCGAGAAAGATCCGGGGTCCCTCGGCTTCGCTCGGGATGACACAAGAAAGAAGCGACAGAAAGAAGATGGCGACAGGAAAAAGAACCTTCGAGCAAAATGGCGCCCTCGCCATTTTGCTCCCCGTACTGGGTGCAGGGTCACCCCTGCCCAAAGAGGTGCGGAACCCACGGCGAGTTCCGCATTAAAATAAAGTGATTTCTCCCCGCCCTCCGCTTAGCCAAACCCCGCCGATGTCATATAACTCACGCATGAGCCTTGCCCCACCGCGCTCCCGCACGGAGCACCGACCGTGAAAATCGGCACGCGCCTCACGCTCGTCCTGCTGCTGTGCGTGATGCCGGTAGTCGCGGCGTACACCTATTGGAGCGTCGAGCAGTCCAACGTCTACGTAAACGAGTTGCGGCAATCGGCGCGCGCCGTCAGCTCCGGCCTTGCTCCTTCGGTCGGCGACGAAGTCATCGCGCAGCAGTGGGACAAAATCGACGACGCATTCCGGAAAATGGACGCCGAAGGTACCCGAAGTGCACTGCTTCGAAAGGACGGCACGCTCTGGCACTCGCTCCCGAACTTCCCGGCTGAGCTCGTCGACGCCGCCCGCGTGCAGCTCGCGCAACATCAGTCCGCCGAGTTCGAACCCGCCGCAGCCGCGAGAAACTGGTTCTGCGAATTGGTTCCGCTAAAGGGGAATGGCGGCGAC
>Ga0210393_10003061_pt1 | contig 13539 bp, 9 predicted proteins | sample IncBWC27OmetaG_FD_160068 | JGI IMG/M metagenome (GOLD analysis project Ga0210393, IMG submission 160068) | Forest soil microbial communities from Barre Woods Harvard Forest LTER site, Petersham, Massachusetts, United States - Inc-BW-C-27-O ... | reverse complement strand
GCGGAATTCTGGGTTGCCGACGAATCACCCGAGCACTTGAACTTCAGCCCAGACACGCTTAGTGGCGGCACTGTGCGCATGGTAATGACCGTGGAGGATCCCGACGCGGTTTTCGACCGTGCCGTCGCCACCGGAGCCAAAATCGTGCAGCCCGTCACGGACGCTTATGGCTGGCACCTGGGACGCGTTGTCGACCCCTTCGGCCATCATTGGGAAATCGGCAAGCCCTTGCCGAAGGCCGTTAAACACGGACGTAATGCTGTCAGAGTTTGACCGAGTAGTAACATCCCCTCATGCCAACCGAAGAAGAAATTCGAAAAATACGTACGCATGCCGTATGGGAAGAGGCCAAGCTGGACCTCGATCTTGAATGGGACACCTTCGATGTAGTCGTCGCCTACGGCTGTGAGGTTATGGACCAGACTAAAAGCCTGGAGAAGGCCTATGAAGCCGTCGACGACCAGTTGCAGGCCTGGAAAGATGCCGAGCGCGAGATGGCGCGCTTCTCGAAAGAATTGGAAGACCGGCAGGCGGCGCAGTTGGTTCGGGAGCAGATGTCGCTTCGCGCTGCGCTGCGCGCTCCTACGCTGGCAGCCAATGTTGGTAAGGGAATGAATAACGCTGCGACCATGGGTGCAACGCTTAAGGGCATAGATGACCGCAGAAAGGCCCAGGATGAATATCAGGCGAGGCTGGCTTATCTTTATGCGGCGCGCGAGAAAAGGCTGAACAACCTCAAGGGGCGCTTCGCGAATATTTTCCATTACATGGAACCCGACGATCTGGCCCGGCCTTCCTGCATTGCAAACCTTGGCGACGATTTGTTGCGGTCCATATCGACAAGTCTCGGTCAGCACCGGGTAAAAAATTTTCATGCCGTATTGATGGGCGGCGGCTACATGTGCATGCTTCCTTACGAGGTGGACTATTTTGAACTGAAGCTGGGACCGGAAATCTGCCGGGACTGGTTGGAGCCTCGTACTGGTCACGGCTTTCCAGTGGCGCGGATCAAGGAGTCATGGGAGTCCGCAAAACGACTGGACCTCAAGCCCAGACAGACATACGGAAATCTGGCTTTTGACATAGGCAAGACACGGCTCATAACCAGCGCAGACAAGCGATGTGTCATAACGTATTTTCTGGAAAGTTGAGAGCTAGAGCGTCAGGTTGTAAATCAAGCCGAACGGGTCTTTGAGATAGGCTCTTGGGAAGTCCGGTTCATCCTTGATGATTTCGCAGCCGTTCTTTAGGAGCCGAAGCCTGGCTTCCCCGACGCTCTCAACCGTCACCTCCAAAACCGGCCCCAGCGCCGCCCCGCGTTCGATGAATAAGTTGATGTGATCGCCATGCAGGCTGATCATGTCAGGCGACTCGCCGGTGATTTCGAATCCGAGCTGCTTGACGTAGAAAGAAGCCGCGGCCTCTGGATCTTCGGTTTGGATCAGAATATCTGTGCCGAAAGTGTTTGCCATATTTACTCTTCCTGCTCCGGGTATAAACCTGAATGTACTGGATTTTGACGAAATGGGCGCCACCTGATTCTGGTAGCATGCTCATCCCCAGTGAGGAAAGATGCAGCAGAGTTAAATCTCAAGCTGTTGAGTGGAGCGTCCCGTGGCGAGGACCGTCTTGACTTGGCCGTGTGAGATGGGTCATATTCGCAGGTCGACGGAAAGTCTGACTCTCAGAGGTATGTATCCGATGTAGGCGTTTGGGGAGTGAATGAAGGAGGTGCGGTTATGTCTTCGTCTGAGGAGAAGATGTCGCGGCTGCAGCTGACCGCGATGGTGGTGGGCGGGATGGTGGGTGCGGGCATCTTCTCACTGCCGCGTACCTTCGCCGGGGCCACCGGGCCATTTGGGGCGGTCATCGCGTGGCTGATCGCGGGTACGGGGATGTACATGCTGGCGCGAGTGTTTCAGTCGCTGGCGGAGCGCAAGCCGGATCTGGATGCGGGCGTGTTTGCGTATGCCAAGGCGGGCTTCGGGGACTACCCTGGCTTCCTGTCCGCCTTCGGATACTGGATCAGCAGCTGCATCGGCAACGTTTCCTACTGGGTGCTGATCAAGGCCACGCTGGGTGCGTTTTTCCCGGTCTTTGGGGAGGGCAACACGGTGACGGCGATCGCCGTGGCCTCGATCGGGATCTGGCTTTTTCATTTCATGATTTTGAGGGGTGTGCAGCAGGCCGCGTTCATCAACAGCATCGTGACGGTGGCCAAGGTCATCCCCATCCTGGTGTTTATCTTCATCCTGATCTTCGCCTTCAGGGCCCACATCTTCCGCGCCAATTTTTATGGGGGCGACCTGACGGGCAACCTGTTCCAGCAGGTCAAGGCCACGATGCTGGTCACGGTATTTGTGTTTATCGGGATTGAGGGTGCGAGCGTGTATTCGCGCTATGCAAAGAAGCGCTCGGATGTGGGGCTGGCCACCATCGCCGGCTTCATCGGCGTCACCGGCCTGATGGTGCTGGTGACCATGCTTCCTTACGCGGTGCTGGACCGGTCGGGTATCGCCGGCATGCGCCAGCCGTCGATGGCCGCGGTGCTGGAGGCGGTGGTGGGGCACTGGGGTGCAGTTTTCGTCAGCCTGGGGCTGATCGTTTCGGTGCTGGGAGCCTATCTTGCCTGGTCTCTGATCTGTGCCGAAGTGCTCTTCGCGGCGGCGAAGAACAATGACATGCCTAAGGTTTTCTCCAGCGAGAACGCGAACAAAGTTCCTGTGGTGGCCCTGTGGCTGACCAACATCATCGTGCAGCTGATCGTCATCACCACCTATTTTTCCCGGGACGCGTTCTCGCTGATGCTGAATCTGACCAGCGCGATGACGCTTTTCCCCTACCTGTTCGTGGCGGCTTACGGGCTCATGGTCTCGAAACGCGGCGAGACCTACGACATGCGGCCGGAGGAGCGTGGGCGCGATCTGATCATGGCATCCATTGCGACGGTGTATACGGCTTTCATGATCTATGCCGGGGGGCTGAAGTTTATCCTGCTCGCGGCGATTCTTTATGCGCCTGGGACGCTGCTCTACATCTGGGCGCGGCGCGAGCAGAACGCCAAGGTATTCAAGCCCTCGGATGTGGCCATCTTCGCGGTTGTGATTCTGGGCGCAGTTGCCGGTGTCTATGCGCTGGCGACAGGCTTAATCCAAATTTAGAGAGGAGCTTTCTTTATGACGAATGCGAGTGAAGTGAAGTTCGGGGTGCACTCGGAGGTGGGGAAGCTGCATAAGGTGCTGGTGTGCGCGCCGGGCATCGCCCATACGCGGCTGACGCCGTCCAACTGCGATGCGCTGCTTTTTGACGATGTGCTGTGGGTGGATAATGCCAAGCGCGACCACTTCGACTTCATCAACAAGTTGCGCGACCGTGGTGCGGAAGTGGTGGAGATGCACAACCTGCTGGCGGAAACGGTGGCGGTACCGGAAGGCAAGAAGTGGATTCTGGACAATCAGGTGATTCCCGACCAGGTGGGTCTGGGGCTGGTAGATGAAGTGCGGAGTTACCTCGAAGGGCTGAATCCGCGCAAGCTTGCTGAAACCCTGCTGGGCGGTCTGTCGACGGAGGATTTTCCGGAAACGCACGGCGGGGAAATGCTCAAGCTGGTCAAGGACGGGGCTGGCGTCACCGAGTATCTGTTGCCGCCACTTCCCAACACGCTGTACACGCGCGACACGAGCTGCTGGATCTATGGCGGGGTTACGCTCAATTCGCTGTACTGGCCGGCGCGTCATGAAGAACCGATCCTGACCACGGCGATCTACAAGTTCCATCCGGATTTTTCGGGCAAGGTAAATGTGTGGTGGGGGGATCCGACCAAAGACCATGGCATGGCGACCTTTGAAGGCGGCGATGTGATGCCTATTGGCAAGGGCAATGTGCTGATCGGCATGAGCGAGCGCACATCACGCCAGGCGATTAGCCAGGTGGCCGCGAAGCTGTTTGAGAAGGGCGCGGCGGAGCGGGTGATCGTGGCCGCGATGCCCAAACTGCGGGCGGCCATGCACCTGGATACGGTGTTCACCTTCGCCGACCGCGACTGTGTGTTGCTCTATCCGGACATCGTGAACCAGATCGAGGCCTTCTCCTATCGCCCGAGCAGTGCGCCGAGCGGCGTTGAGCTGAAAAAGGACAAGGGGTCGTTCGTCGAGGTGGTGGCCGAGGCTCTGGGTCTGAAGAAGCTGCGCGTAGTCGAGACCGGGGGCAACGCATATATGCGGGAGCGCACGCAGTGGGACAGCGGCGCGAACCTGGTGTGCGCCTCGCCGGGCGTGGTCTTTGCCTACGACCGGAATGTGTATACGAACACGCTGCTGCGCAAGGAAGGCATCGAGGTGATAACCATCGTGGGCGCCGAACTGGGCCGCGGGCGCGGGGGCGGACATTGCATGACCTGCCCCATCATCCGAGATCCCGTCGACTACTAGCCAGACCAGACGGAGGCTTACATGCCTATAAACGAACCGCAACGGGGGCTGCCAATCGCCTTGTCAATAGTCTGTCTCGCCGTCGGTTGTTCGACGCAGCACTTGACTCCCACCGAGGAGTTTCGTCCTGTCAAGACGATGGTCGTAGCAGCCGGCGATCGGCCGACCTTGCGCTCCTTCCCGGGAAGGGTCGAAGCGTCGAAAATGGTCGACCTTGCATTCCAGGTATCCGGCGTGCTCGTCAAGCTTCCCTTCAGAGAAGGGGAAAGAGCCTCCCGAGGCGCGACCATAGCACAGCTTCGGCAGGACGAATTTCAAGCACGGCTGCAGGCCGTGCAGGGTCAACTCGACCAGGCCCGAGCTCAGTTGGGTGTGGCCGAAACAAGGCTCGCAAACGCCAAAACCAAGCGGAACGCTTCGGACGGCTGGTCGAGTCGAGCGCCGTCTCGCGTTCTGATTTTGATCTCGCTCAAACCACTTACCGCGGCGCCCAGGAAGATGACAACGCCCAGCAGGCGGCGGTTCGCAGTCTCGAAGGCCGCGTCGCTGAAGCAAAGCTCCAGCTCGGGGACAGCACTCTGCGCGCTCCGTACGATGGCGTCGTCGCCCAGCGGCTGGTCGATGAGGGCCAGAACATCGTGGCCAACAGTGCGGTAATCCGGTTTCAGAACGTCAACGATATAGACATCGTCGTGGACGTGCCGGAGGGGTTCATAGCCGCCGACGTTCGCCCGTCCGACATTCAGCAGAGCGTCGCCGAGCTCAGCACGGCGCCTGGGCGGCAGTTCCCCGTACACATTAAGGAAGTCTCGCAGATAGCTGACCCGAAGACGCAGATCTTCGAGGTCCGCTTCTCCGTGAAGACCCCGCCCGGAATTAAGGCGCTTCCCGGCATGACGGCCACAGTTTCCGTCACTACCCGAGGGGCCAGAGGTCCGGGCAATCTCCTACTGGTGCCGATCGCGGCCGTTTCGAAGCAGGACACGGGTGAGCAGGTGGTGTGGATTCTGGGGCCGGATCAGACTGTCCATCGCCGGCCAGTGAAGATGGGATCACCAACCGGCGACAGGATCGAAATCGTTGACGGATTGCAGCCGGGCGATCACATCGTAGTGGCGGGAGCGCCGTTCCTACGTGAAGGGATGAAGGTTCGCGATCTGGGCGACGCGCTGGGAGGCGGCCAATAATGAATCCCGGCGTATTCTCCGTCAACCACAGCAGGATTATTTTGGCGTTGACTTTTATCATCCTTGTGGGCGGTATCTATGCGTATCAAAATCTCGGACGCCTGGAGGACCCGGAGTTCACGATCAAGCAAGCCCTGATCGTCACACCCTACCCGGGGGCCAGTCCCGAGGACGTGGCCAGGGAAGTGACGAACCCCATCGAAATCGCCTGTCAGCAGATGGGCCAGGTTGACCGCATCGAATCGGAGTCGACGCGCGGGCGGTCGCTGGTCAGGGTCCACATCAAAGACAGGTACCACAAGGACACCATCCCTCAGGTTTGGGACGAACTTCGCCGCAAGGTCAACGATGTCCAACCCCGGCTGCCGCCCTCGGTGCGCGGTACATCGCAGGTAGTCGACGACTTCGGCGACGTTTACGGCATCTTTCTGGCGATCACCGGCAAAGGCTTCTCGCAGCCCGAGCTTCGCCGCTACGCGGACACCGTCCGCCGCGAGCTGCAGTTGGTGCCCGGCATCGCCAAAGTCGATCTCTTCAGCGAACAACAGGAGGTTGTCTTTCTGGAAATGTCGCGGTCGCGGCTGGCACAGCTGGGCATGAACGAGAACCAGATCTACGCCCAGCTGCAGGCAAGAAACGTAGTCGCGGATGGCGGACGGGTGCGCGTCGGAGGCCAATATGTAACGATCGATCCAACGGGCGGTTTCCGCTCGGCTGAGGACATGCTCAATCTGGTGATCGGATCGAGCAGCACGGGCCGCCAGCTCTTACTTCGAGATGTCGCGACGATCGAGCGTGGCTATGAAGATCCGCCGCGCCGCCTGCTCCGGTACGATAGTCAGCCGGCTATCGGCCTGGGCGTCTCCACGGCGCCGGGCGGAAATGTCGTGAAGGTGGGTAAAGGCGTCCTCGAGAAACTCGAGGAGATGAAACGCGACCAGCCGGTCGGTATCGAGATTCACCACATCAACTTTCAGCCTATTCAGGTCGCCGAAGCCACCAGAGCCTTCACCTTCAATCTGATCAAGGCCGTGATGATTGTCTTCGTGGTGCTTTTGTTTGCGATGGGCCGCAAGGCCGGTTTCATTATTGGCTTCGTGCTGTTTCTTACCATCATAGGGACCTTTCTGGTGATGTATTTGAAGGGGGGCCTCCTGCTGGAACGCATCTCTCTCGGCGCTCTCATCATCGCGCTGTGCATGCTCACCGACAATGCGATCGTCGTCACCGAAGGGTTCAAGATAGGAATCGAAGCGGGCGAGGACAAGCTCAAAACGATTCGCGATGTGATCGCGCACAACCAGTGGCCATTGTTCGGAGCGACAGCCATCGCAGTCTTGGCTTTTGCGGCCATCGGACTATCAGAGGATTCAGCCGGCGAGCTGCTCAATTCGCTGTTTTGGGTCATATGCATCTCCCTGGCCCTGAGCTGGGTGGCGGCGATCACGGTCACTCCGCTCCTGGCTTACCGATTTTTTAAGCCGGCTGCCAAGGTAGTCTCCGAAGAGGATGCGCATGCTGGCTGGTTCTTTCAGACTTACCGTGGTTTCCTGGTTCTCGCACTCCGTTTCCGCTGGGGTGTGTTGATCGCGACGATACTGCTCTTCGTCGCGGCGTTGTTGAGCTTCGGCAAAATCGATCAAAGTTTCTTCCCGCCCGCGACCCGACCGCAATTCCTGGTGGATACCTTTCTGCCCGCCGGTACCCACATCCACGCCTCGGAGCAGTATGCCGCCGAGGTCGAGCGGTTCCTCCTGGCCCAGCCCGGCGTCACCCACGTTTCGTCGTTCGTCGGCGGCGGCGCTCTGCGCTTTCTGCTGGTGTACTCCGCGGAACAGCCGAACACCGCCTATGTTCAGTTTCTGGTCGAAGTTGACGATTGGAGAAAGATCGACGGGTTGGTTCCCAAGGTCCAGCAATATCTGGAGCAGAATTATCCGAACGCCAACGTAAACGCCAAGAAGTTCATGCTCGGCCCGGGCAGCAGCGGACGCGTCCAGGTGCGGTTCAGCGGCCCCGATCCCACCACGCTGCGCGCCCTTGCCGACCAGGCACAAAGCATCATCCAGGACACCGGCGAATCTGTGGGCGTGCGCAGCGACTGGCGTCAACGTGAAAAGGTGGTTCGCCCGAAGGTGCTTGAACTGCAGGCGAACCGCAACGGCCTCACCCGCGTCGACGTGGCCCAGGCCTTGGAATCCGGCTTTGACGGACGTGTAGTCGGCTTTTACCGGGAGCCGGGCGGTAGCGGCACAGGAGTCTTCCCGCAAGAAGCAAGGCTGCTGCCGATCATTGCTCGTCCTCCTTTGGCTGAACGGAGCGATGTCGACGAGATCAACAATATGCAGATCTGGAGCCCGGTCGCGGGCAGGATGATTCCCATGAGTCAGGTGGTTTCCGGGGTCGAGGTCGCATGGGAAGACCCGATCGTGATGCGCCGCGATCGCATGCCGACCATTACCGTGCTTGCCGATGCGCGCGGCGTCCTGCCCAGCCATTTGATGAACTCAGTGCGGAAAAAGATAGAGGAGATCAAGTTGCCTCCCGGTTATACGCGTGAATGGGGCGGCGAGTACGAGGATTCCAACAATGCCCGGGCCTCTCTTGCCGAACAGCTCCCAGGGGCCCTGATGGCCATGGTGTTTATCGTCGTGTGCTTATTCAATTCCATGCGCGCCACGGCGGTGATCTGCCTGGCCGTGCCCATGGCGATTATCGGCGCGACGTTTGGACTTCTGATAACCAACAATCCGTTCGGCTTCATGTCTCTGTTGGGGTTGCTAGCCCTGGGCGGCGAACAGATTAAGAACTCGATTGTCCTGCTTGAGGAGATCTACATCCAGATGCACTTGGGGAAGGAGGTGTATCCAGCGATTCTGCAGGCGGGCGTAAACCGCTTGCGGCCGGTCCTTCTGGTCGTCGTGACCACCGTGTTGGGAATGATTCCTCTCCTTCTGGACCCTTTTTTCGCGGGGATGGCCGCGGTCATCATGTTTGGACTGGCCTTTGCCGCTGTCCTGACCATGATCGTCGTACCGGTGCTATACGCCATCTTCTTTCGCGTTCCCGTTCCCGACCCCGAGCTTGCCGGGACGCCGTGATCAGCCCAGAGGAAGGAGCCGCCACGTGAATGACCGAGGATCAAACCCGAGCGCAGGAACACAACACAACTTTAGCCCGCCGAAGTTTTCTTCCGTATGGGCGGCGAAACCAAGCGGCTGGAGGCATCCGCGCCCCGCGCTCCTTCTTTTTTCCCTGTTCCTGCTTCTGCCGGGTTGCGCAGTCGGTCCCAACTACAAGCGCCCGAATGTAGCCACACCAGCGGCTTTTCGGGGTTCTTCCGAAACAGCTCAGCAAGCCTCCTTTGCCGACCTGCCCTGGTGGGAGATCTTCCACGACGAAACCTTGACGGAGCTCATCAAGACTTCGCTGGCCAACAATTACGACCTGGCCGCTGCCGTTGCCCGCGTCGAACAGGCAAACCAGGTCGCCGCGCTGGCCAGGTCGGAATACTTCCCCACGCTTGGTTATTCGACCTATACCACCCTCGGCCATAATCAATTCATCTACAGTCCCATTAACCCTCCGAATGGAGCTCAGGGGTTTCTTCTGGCCATAGCCCGCGCATCATGGGAGCCAGACCTCTGGGGCCGTATCCGCCGCACAAATGAGAGCGCGCAGGCCCAGTTTCTCGCCTCCGAAGAGGCCCGCCGCGGGGTCATGCTCACGCTGGTTGGCAATGTCTCCCAGGCTTACTTCGAACTCCTGGGACTGCGGCTTCAACTTGACATCGCCAAAGAATCCGCGGAGTCGTTCACCGCAACCCTCAAACTTGTTACCCAGCGGCAGCAGGAAGGCATCGGCAATGAGCTCCAGACCTCGCGCGCCACAAACGATCTGGCCAATGCTTCCGGCAGCATCCCGGAGCTCGAACGGCAAATTGCGCTGAAGGAAAACCAGATCAGCATGTTGATGGGCCGGAATCCCGGCCCGATTGACACCAAGGCCAAGGTCCTGGGCGAGGTTCCGCCCGAGGTTCCTGCGGGATTGCCTTCCACTTTGCTGGAGCGCCGGCCCGATGTACTAGCAGCCGAGCAAGCAATGAGGAGTGCAAACGCCCAGATCGGCGTCGCACAGGCGGCATACTTTCCGACGATTGGCCTCACCACATTCTTCGGTAAAATAAGCTCGCCGCTCGAGAATCTTTCCCTCGGCAAGACGAATGCCTGGAGTATCGGCGCGAGTATCGCAGGCCCCATCTTCACCGCCGGCGCAATCACAGCTCAGAAACGACAAGCGATCGCATCCTGGGAGCAAACCAAGGCACAGTACATGCAGACTACGTTGGGCGCTTTTCGGGATGTTTCCGATGCCCTTATTTCGCGCGACAAAATCGACGCGATCCGGACCGAGCAGGCGAAGGCTGTGCAATCGAACGAAGATGCGCTCCGCCTTATGCAGCTGCGTTTCACGAATGGAAGGGCCAACAATCTCGAAGTTCTCGAGGCAAGGCAACGACTCTATTCATCTCAGCTTGCTCTTGACCAGACGGAGGTTAACCGGCGTCTGATTCTTGTCCAGCTCTACAAGGCACTGGGCGGAGGATGGAATCTGACAGATGCGCAATGGATGGCCGCCAACTCCCAACCCGCTGCGCAGACCCCTCTCCCGAGCACGAAGCCCTAGGGTGGCAATTCCAGTCGGCTAACGGTTGACCCAAACGATGGCTAGACCAGACACCTCAGATCCCTAACTTCTCCAGATGCCGGAATCCGCTGGTCTGTACCAGCACGGCCACAAACAGCGTGAAGTTATACGCAGCATGTACTACTACTCCGGCCGCCACCGAGTTGGTGCTCAAGCGCACAATGCACAGCACCACGCTCACCATTCCAATCAATACTAGGGGCCCCCAAGCGTGCGAAAGCTGTGGGGAGTGCATCAAGGCAAAGCCGATGCTGGTCAAAAGAATCGAAACAGGAATCCCTGCCCACTGGGCCGCGGTCTCGGAAATGCTGCCCCTCCGTGCCAGCCAGCGAAAACAGTTCACCAGCCCCGGCAGCAGAAATCCCCTGAAGGCCAACTCCTCAAACATCGGCGCCACCGTTATGCCAAAGACCAGCATCATCCACGCGCCCAGCGGAGACTTCATCATGTCCTGCATGATCGGTGGATCCTTGGGCATGGGAAGAAAATTCCCGAACAGGTTGATGCCAAAGCCCGCTGCCAGCCCCAGCAATGCAAGCGCTAAAAATCTCCGCTTTGCAGTCTCGCTCTTCCAGAGTACGCCGTCGGAAAATGGTTCGTTCCACAACAGCGAAAAAACCGGAACCGTCACCAGCGCAATCAACCCATAGGACAAAGCCTGCACCGGGATACTCAACCGTGCATCATCCAGCGAAAGCCGCATGAGCGAGTCGAACCCTCGATGACCGAAAAGGTGCAAGTGTTCGATGAGGAAAACTCCCAGCACCTGCCCCACCCCCAGCAAAAAAACCGAGAGCACAAAGAACAGAATCACGTGTCCCAGGTTTGGAACCAGACGGGGGACCATTTGCGGAAATGGAGGCTCATAGGCGCAGTAGAGTTCTGGTGGTGTCGCGCCCCCTGCGGGAGCTTCTGCCATCGACTCATTCCACGGCTGGGTAGAAAAATCCGTTCCGGCACCATCCTCAGCTTGCACGGGATTGTCTTCGCGGGAAAAGTTTCTTTCTGGTTCAAATGTTTCTAACGAATTTGCGTCATTGGGTTCCAGCTCAGGCGTCATTGCACCCAGTCTTTCTTCGCGCCTTTGCGCCGCTTCGGCCCGCTTCCGTTTCCTGTCAGCGAAAACTTCTCAACAGGAGACACACTCGCCCGGCCCTGAGCCGTCTCATAAAACCGCTGCAAAAATTCTCCCGTATGCGAGCTCTTGACGCCCGCAATCTGCTCCGGAGTCCCCTCCGCCACAATCTGCCCACCTTCCTCGCCGCCTTCGGGACCAAGGTCGATGATCCAGTCCGCATTTCGGACTACATCCAGGTTGTGCTCAATGATAATCACCGTATTCCCCAAGTCCGTCAGCCGATGAAGGACTTCCAGCAGTTTGCGTACATCGTCGAAGTGCAGCCCGGTCGTCGGCTCGTCCAGCAGATACAGCGTCCGCCCCGTCTGCCGCTTGCTCAGCTCGCGCGCCAGCTTCATCCGCTGCGCCTCGCCGCCCGAGAGTGTCGTAGCCGCCTGCCCCAGATGAATATAGCCGAGACCAACATCCACCAGTGTCTCCAGCCGCTGCCGCACTTGCGGAATATCGGCCAGCACCGGCAGCGCATCCTCAATCGCAAGGTCCAGTACGTCGGCAATCGAGTATCCGTTGAACTTCACCGCAAGGGTTTCCTGATTGTAACGGCGACCGTTACATACTTCACACTGCACATATACATCCGGCAGAAAATTCATCTCGATGCGCCGCTGCCCATCGCCCTGGCACGCCTCGCAGCGCCCGCCCGCCACATTGAATGAAAAGCGCCCCGCCTTATATCCACGCTCACGCGATTCCGGCAGCATTGCGAACAGATCGCGAATTGCGGTGAACACTCCCGTATACGTAGCCGGATTCGACCTCGGAGTCCTCCCGATCGGCGACTGATCGATACGAATTGCCTTGTCGATCTGCTCGAAGCCGCGAATCTGTTTGTACTCGCCCGGCTCTTCGCGCGAACCGTACAATTCCTTGGCCAGAGCGCGATAAAGAATATCGTTCACCAGCGTGCTCTTGCCCGAGCCCGAAACGCCTGTCACCACGGTCATCACGCCCAGCGGAAACCGCACAGTCACATCGCGCAGGTTGTGGCTCTTCGCGCCTTCAACAGTAATCCATTTGCTCGTCAGGGCTCGCGGAACCATCCGATGCAGAATCGCCGCCTCGCCCGAAAGATACCGCCCGGTCAGCGATCCAGGAGCCTGCATAATCTCCGTGGGCGTACCCTCCGCCACCACGTGCCCGCCGAGCTTGCCCGCGCCCGGCCCCAGGTCCAGCACATAATCCGCATGCCGAATCGTCTCCTCGTCATGCTCCACCACTAGTACAGTGTTCCCCAGGTTGCGCAGCGACTCAAGCGCCGTCAGTAGCCGCTGGTTGTCTCGCTGATGCAGCCCGATCGACGGCTCATCCAACACATACAGCACCCCGCGCAACCTGGAACCGATCTGCGTTGCCAACCGAATCCGCTGTCCTTCGCCGCCCGACAGTGTCGCCGCATTGCGATCCAGCGACAAATACCCCAGTCCCACGGCGGTCAAAAACTCCAGCCGCTCGACAACCTCCCGCCGCAGCCGCTCCGCAATCAGCGCCTCGCGCGCCGAGAAGGGAATCGCCGCCGCAGCCGTCAGCGCCCTCCCTAGCGGTAGTGCCGTGAAGTCCGCAATTGACATCCCGCCCACCTTCACCGCGAGCGACTCCGGCCTCAGCCGTCGTCCTTTGCACACAGGGCATGTCGAAGCAGACATGTAGTTCATCATCCACTCGCGATATGCGTCCGACCGCGACTCCTCCAGCGCATCACGCAGATATGCCAGAATTCCATGGAATCCCGTCCTCGGTGCCTCAGCTTTGGGTGGCCCATATAACAACAACTCCTGCTGCTTCTGCGGCAGCTTCTCAAACGGCTTCTTCAGGTCGATCTTGTACCGTTCTGCCGCCAGCTTGATCAGCTTCAGCAGATACTGTGACGCCGAACCCGGCCCCAGCCCGCCATCCAGGAGTGGCTTCGACCAGTCGCTGATGACCTTCGCTGGATCGTAGTCATAGATGCTCCCCAGCCCATGGCACTCAGGGCAAGCCCCATAAGTGCTGTTGAAGGAGAAGCTCCGCGGCTCGAGCTTCGGCACGTCCAGCCCGCAATCGGGACACGACATCGACGAAGAATAAAGCTGTTCTTCGT
>Ga0210393_10003057_pt1 | contig 13542 bp, 10 predicted proteins | sample IncBWC27OmetaG_FD_160068 | JGI IMG/M metagenome (GOLD analysis project Ga0210393, IMG submission 160068) | Forest soil microbial communities from Barre Woods Harvard Forest LTER site, Petersham, Massachusetts, United States - Inc-BW-C-27-O ... | reverse complement strand
AACCGAGGCGATGATTTCGACTTTGCTGGCGGTATGCAACGCGGGTGACGAGGTAGTGATCTTCGAACCATTTTATGAGAACTACGGACCGGATTCGGTATTGAGCGGAGCGCGGCCGCGGTTTGTGACGCTGCATCCGCCGGAAAGCGCTGCGGGCGAGTGGACTTTTGATGAGAAGGAATTGCGGGCGGCGTTCGATAAGAATACGAAAGCTATCATCCTTAATACGCCGAACAATCCCACGGGGAAGGTTTTCACGCGGGCGGAGCTGGAACTGATTCGCGATTTGTGCGTGGAGTTCGATGTGCTGGCGATTACGGACGAGATTTACGAACATATTTTGTATGACGGGACCGAACACATCTCGATGGCGTCGCTGGAGGGAATGCGGGAGCGGACGGTGACGATTAATGGAATGTCGAAGACGTACAGTGTGACGGGATGGCGCGTGGGCTGGGCGGTTGGGCCGGAGAAGCTCACGAACGCGATCCGGAAGGTTCATGATTTCTTGACGGTGGGTGCGCCGGCTCCCCTGCAGGAAGCGGGCGCGGCGGCCTTGAGCTTGCCGCAGGAGTATTACGCGAAGCTGGCGGAAGGATACCGGGTGCGGCGGGACCATTTAATTCCGGCACTGGAGGCGTCGGGATTTAAATGTTTTCGTCCGCGCGGAGCGTATTACGTAATGACAGACATTTCGGCGTTTGGATTTGACGATGATCTGGAGTTTACGAAATATCTGGTGAAAGACGTTGGCGTGGCGGCGGTGCCAGGTTCAAGTTTTTATCAGGATGCGCGGGATGGGGCACGGCAGGTGCGTTTTGCATTCTGCAAGAGGCTAGAGACGCTGGACGCGGCGGCGGAGAAGTTGGGGAAATTGCGGGGTCGGAGATAGGGGACCACAACAAGCGGGCTGATACACCTGGGCCGCCGGACAGCCGAGGGCGCCTGTCCCTACATGATTCGGGCGAGTATTGATCAGGGGACGGTGATGGTGGCGGGGGTCAGGGTGGCTTTCACGGTGGTAGTAGGCAATTCGTCTCCCCGGAAGAATTTGTTTTTTTCTTTGGCGTTGGCCTCGCGCATCTCGGGCATGGCGGCGTAGGGCTTGCTGTAGTCGTTGGCGGCGTTCCAGAATAAAAATCCGATGCCGCCCTTCTCTCTGGCGGTGGCGACTTGCACTTTGATGTATTCCGGCGAGTAGGTCTTGGTGCGCCAGCGGAAGGCTTGCAGCCAGGGGCGGATTACGACTCCGCTATTTTTTGTGATCAGCTCGAAGCGCTGCATGGATTCACCGATGAAATGTTCAGGGGCGTCGCCGGGGTGCTCGATATGGTCCATGCCGAAGAAGTGCGAGGGATAGATCATGGGTGAGAGCACGTCGCAATATTTCGCCATGCCGACGATGTCTTGTCCGGTATGGGAGAGATCGACGGGGCGCTGCCAGGCCATGACGCCGAAGACGTCGAGTGAGAGCAGGACGCCGGTGGGATGGAGTTCGGCGTAGGCTTTCTTCAGGAACGCGGTGATTACGTCGGAGCGCTGCATGCCGCGCGGAATAGCTGCAGGCCTGACTACGGAACCTTTAGCGGAAGGGTGTTTTAAGCCCGAAGGCTCGGTTGTGGATTGAACGTCGGTGGAGGTTCCGCCTTGCCGCGCATCGGCGGGACGGCCGAGGCGGCCGTCGCCATCTGAGTTTGCTCCAGGTGCGTCTGCTCCGCGTGAGTCTGCGTCAGGATGGTCTGTCTGATACAGGAAGGTAGCGTCTTTCTGGTCGCCTTCGGCGGGGAAGCGGACGTAGTCGAATTGAATTTCATCCGCGCCGGATTGGGCCACGAATTTGGCGAGAGCGATATCGAAATCCTGCACTTTGGGTTGAGAGGGATCGGTCCAGACCAGCTTGCCGTTTTCGCGCCAGGGCTGCTTGGTTTTCTTGGACTGGACTGCGAGTTCGGGATGTTCGACGACCATGCGCTCGTCGCGGAATATGGCGATGCGGGCGATGGCGTGCATGTTCTCGGAATGCAGGAAGTGGACGAACTTTGGAAGGTCGCGGATATAGACCTGGTGCTTGCCGAGGAGAGGGTGCTCGAAGGGAATGTTGATGCTGCCGTCGGAGTCTTTGATATCGAAGACGACGGCGTTGCCGCCGACCTCGCGCCAGCGGCGGATGATGCGAAGTCCGTGGTCGCTGGCGGCCATGATGCCGGTGAGGTAGATGGCGCGGACTTCAAAATCTTTGGCGACGGGAACGGTTTTTTCCACGATGGGCGCGGGAAGGAGTCCGGGAATGGTTATTTGGTCCCCAGTTCTTAAGATGTTGCCGGAGCGGTTGCCATTAACATGGCGGATGGCTTCGGCGAGTTCGGAAGAGGTGAGATATGAGGTGGTTTTCAGGTACTGGTGAGCGACAGCGGGTATAGTATCTCCTCGCTTCGCGGTGTAGAGTGCGGTTCCGGGAGGGGATAAATGCTGCGACGACGGAATATCCGCCGGGTTTGCAGCTGGGGAGAGGGTTGTGCTGACCGGCTCCAGATGGCCGCCCTGCGCCACCGAGGGCGGGGAGCCGACTGTTTGCGGGGTTTGGGAAGGTGCCGCCTCAGCGGAAGAAGAGTGCGAGTTCAGGCGCACGGCGGCCACCCCGAAGAGGACACACGAGAAGGCAGAGATTATGAGAATAGACGAGCGACGCAAAGTAGCCTCCGAGAACCGCCTGACCCGGATGCTAAAGCGCAGGCAGTGGACCCGCTAGTTACTAGCGGTCATCTCCCTGTCGTGAGGGGCCGAAGCCACCGCGCAATGTAGCCCTCTTTCCGCCGTGCTGAAGGGCTGCTCTTCCACGGTATTGCCGTCGTCCGGACTACCTAGGAGAGAAGGTTCCCGAGTAGCTGGCCTTGACCCCCAGTGGCCCTGTGCCGAATGGCAAGAGAGAAACCCCGTGCTCGAGTAGCGAGCAAGAATCGGTGTCCTTCCGACGCCCACGCGGATAAAGACGGTGGGCTCCGCGCCGGGACAGTCCCTTCCTTCTTGCGCAAATTATTTCTCTCATGACTCTTTAACTTTTCGCCGACCCCTGTTCTAATCTCAGGGCTGAGGACGTAACTCCTGCCAATAGAGGGTTTTCGATTCCATCATTCGGCGTCTTACCATGGCCAGCAGCTTGCTTATTCGTAAGGCACCGGGGACGTACTCCCGGGCCTGGTGGGCGGCAGGTTTCCAAATGACAAATTCTGTCATCTCAGGAACGTGGGGAGCCGCGAAGAAGGGCCCGTGGGATCCTTGGAGACGCAGGCAAAAGGTCAGGGATACGGCCTGGAAAAGGAACGAAACAGCCGGTGCAAACCGGACCATCAATTTATGAGAACGAATCTCGCAACCGTGCTCGATCCTACCCGCCGCAGCAACGATGCTGGAGAGTTTGAAGCCGCCCTGCGCCGCAAGATCGTAGGCCAGGATCAGGCTGTCGAAAAGGTCGCCGAGATTTATCAGATGTTCCTCGCGGGCCTGAACGCTCCGGGGCGTCCGGTGGGCAACCTGCTTTTTCTGGGTCCAACCGGCTCGGGAAAAACTCGTGTAGTGGAAGCAATGGCGGAGGCGTTGTTCGGCGATTCGCGGGCTTGCATCAAGATTGATTGCGCTGAGTTCCAACACTCGCACGAGATTGCGAAGCTGATCGGTTCGCCTCCGGGATACCTTGGGCACCGCGAGACTCATCCACTGCTGACCCAGGAAGCGCTGAACCAGTGGTTCACGGAAAAGCTGAAGCTCTCGATTCTACTGTTTGACGAGATCGAGAAGGCGAGTGATTCGTTGTGGCAACTGCTGCTTGGAATCCTGGACAAGGCGACGCTCACGTTGGGTGACAATCGGCGCGTCGATCTTTCGCAATGCATCATCATCCTGACCTCGAACCTGGGCGCCAGTGAGATGACGAATCTGGTGGACGGCGGGTTTGGGTTCGCTCCGAAGGCGGTGGAAGTCGACAACAACTTTGACGACAAAATTCAGCGCACGGCGGTCGAGGCGGCCCGGCGCAAGTTTACGCCGGAGTTCATGAACCGCATCGACAAGACCGTGGTATTCAAGACACTGCGGGACGAGCATCTGGCTCAGATTCTGGAGATTGAGCTTGGGATGGTGCAGCAGCGAGTGCTGATGGCTGCCGGCGCTAATCAGTTCGTTTTCAACTGCACGACGGGAGTGAAACAGTTCCTGTTGAAGGAAGGCACGGACCCGCGGTACGGCGCGCGTCATCTGAAACGGGCGATCGAACGGCATCTGGTGTTCCCACTCGCGAATCTGGTTGCTACCGGTCAGGTGAAGCTGGGAGACTTTGTCCGCGTCGATATGGCAGCGGAAGCTCAGATGATCTTCGTCAAGGAAGCGGAGAACACCATGGCGCCGGTGCTGCTGGAGCGCTACGGAGCCGCTGCCGCCAATATGCCCGCTGCTCGTGCGGCCCGGACTGCCGTCAACGGTCGCCGAGATTTGGGTGTAAGCCCCATCGCGGAGAGCAAATAAGTTTAGTCGATTTTAGAAACTCGCTAGACCGCATCTCGCGAGCCTCAAGGCGCCGGTAACTTCCGGCGCCTTTTTTTGCAAGCCGAAGAGAACACGATTTAGTGCGGGCGGCCGCTACAGTCTGGGATGGACAACCCTGAAGGCCGCACTTCTGTGACGCCATGGGGTTATGCTTTGGGCCAGCGAGATCAGGCGTAATTTTGTCCGCGCCGGACCCCTGGCCAGCGATCACCACGGGGAGGGAAGACAGTACTCGGTGGGGAGTTCAATCATCGGAGCGTTGGACTCAAATCCAGAGCGCTCAACCGAATCCAATCCGGCGGTAATGCGGCGTGCGTCGTTATGCAGAGTGCCGCAGCGCAGCAGGGGATGAACTTCTTTAGGGCCAGCATGATGGGCTGCTCGTTAGAGAGTGACAGCTTCGCATAGTCTGCAATAGTCTGAACTTAACTTGACTGACTGACCGATTGAATTGCTCTCGACCTGTCAGGCTTGCCATTATGCTGCGTGCATTAAGGCCCGTTGCGGCCAAAGACGCCGTCCAGAAATAGGAGTTTAATTGGCTTTGACCCGAACTTAACGCACCTTGCCGTTTTTCTCGAACGTGAGCACGACGACAATCCTAAGCACCAGCGTGCCGTGCACCGTAAGCGGCCGGTACTTCCATTGCTTCACCGCATCGGTGGCTGCGCTATTGAGCAACGGATTGCCCTCAATGACTTTCACCTCTTGCACTTTACCGTCGTCGTTCAGCGTCACGTCCATGGCTACGTCGCCATGCACATGCTGGCTGGCAGCCTCTGAAGGATAGGGCGGAAGAACCTTTGTCTCCAGCTTCGGAACCGACTGGTGTGACGGCGGAATGGTGAGCAACATTCCCTGCGAAAGCGCATTCGGGGCGTTCACCACATTCCGATTGGCCGCATAGATCTGTGTCCACATGTTTTTATCGCCATACACCAGCTTTGCGACTCCTCTCATCGTGCCGCCATCCTTGGCTTCGCCGACGCTATAGGTGAAAGGCTTACTTCTGAGAACGTAGTCGTCTAGTGCTTTCATTGGAGCCGCGGCGTATTCGCAGCATCCACCCCAGTTCCCAATTTCGAGGCGGATGTCCAGCCCCGCCGCCTTGCTCGCATTGACTTCGACACCCTTCACTACCGTTGTCTTGAACCCGGTCGCCACCGCGGTGACGTCGTACTTGCCGCTTTCCAGATCTTTCGCCGTGAATTGCCCCGCGTTGTCGGTCTTCAGAGGGATGGCACGATTCGTGGCAGTGCTTGTGATCGTAATCGACGCGTTCGCCACGACCGACCCGGACGCGTCGGTTACAGTGCCGCTGAGGGTGCAACATTTTTCCTGATCACCTCCCACTTGATGGATCGGGGCAGGCGTTTGCTCCGCCATCCCCTGGGCGGTCGACAAGGTGGCTTGGACTCCTATCGCCAGTACGGCCGCCGCCACTTGGCGACCCAATCGGAATCGCGACCCGCTTCCTGCGGAAATGGTTTGATTTGGCAAACGGAATTCGTCCAGTTCGGTTTTCAATCGGAGCCCTTGCAATAGAAAGTGATTTCGCGCACGCACCTCACGCTCCCTCAGAGCATGGACCGTTCGCAGGGCAGCGGCATCCATCTTTCCCACCCCCGACGCGCTCAATTCGATCACTTCCTCCAGAAGGTTAAGCGTGTCGAGATTCACCGCCCGTACCCAAGCGTGTGCCCGCTCGCACAAGTCGTCGCGGCCGTGAAACCGCTTCCGCACTGCGATCATGTGATCGAGTCCAATCGTCTTCTGCATCAGGCTGCCGTCGCCCCAGCAGCGGTCGTAGAACAGATCGAGCGAGATGGTACACGCGAGGTCCGCTACCGGGTCGCACATGCTGTATTCCCGCGCGCGATAGTCGCCTCGCGCTCGTCCTAGCGAGGTCATCCGCTTCTCCAGAGGCGTACCTTCATAGATTTCGGCACGGCAGAAGTTCAGCGGGTTTCCCGCAAACCTTCGCATGAAGGCAAGGTCGGTCCGTAACGTGTTCAAATTCGCGTCGGGATTGAATGTCATGATTGTGAACTGGGCCGAAACGTCCAGTTCCCCGCAGATATCGAGAGCGCGGATCGATTGCCCCACGGTCTGATGCCGATCCAATGTGAGAAGCCCCGCCTCCGTGGCCGATTCAATCCCCATGAAAATGCGCACCAATCCCATTTCCTTCAATCTGCCCAGTACGTCCCGATTCGCATCCGCCGGGCGGCACTTGATCAGGAGTGCGATATCTTCCATGCCGCGGCTCTTGAACGCCTTGTCGAATCCCTCGATTCGCGCCTGGTTGTGCGCCACCGACGGCACCAGGAAATTGTCGTCGTGAAATACGAACTGGCGCGTTCCCCGCTCGCGATAAAGCTCCGCCATCTCGTCGGCGATCAATTCCACACTGCGTTGGCGAAACTTTTTGCCCGGTGCCAGATTGTGCAGTGTTGTGATGCAGCAGTACGCGCAGTTCTCGTAGCACCCGCGGCTTCCCATCAGAAAGCTGGTGGGCACTCCGGCAATGGTGTGGATCCGACCGGACCGCTCGGGGAACGGCAAAGTATCCAAGTCGTCCAGAGTGCGGCGTTTCGGCGTGAATCGAACCTGGCCATCTTCCCGATATGCGATGCCGGTAATCTTCGGCAAGTCATCTTTCAGATTCGCTGCGGCTGCAACTATCTCCACTAGCGTTTGCTCCGCCTCGTGAATCACGATGATGTCGAGTTCGGAATGGTGCTCAAGCAGCGGCTGTGCTGCGCACGAAGCGTAATGTCCGCCCGCCACAATCAGTTTTCCGGGGTGGAGTTGTTTGATCCGTCGTGCCAAGGTGAGAAATTCCTGCGCACGCGATTGGAAACAAACTGACAGTCCGACGATCTCCGCCTCGCCCGCCTCTTCGGCAACCGCCTCCACATCATCCGCCGAATTGAACACTGCCAATGACGTCTCGTGCCGTTTCGCCTGCAGTGAAGATGCTAGATATCGGATGGAAAGATTCTCCTCAAAGTCCGGACCCGCCAGAAGAACGCGCATATGCCCTCCCGCCCGTCAAATCTAGAACGTGCCGATTGTACATTCCTGCATCGCCGATATTGAATTTAGACTTAGGCAGATTGCACCTTGTCGGGGTGACTGACTAAACGGAGATTACTCCGGGCCATAAAGTATCGGCATCGGGGAAGTCTGCCGCTGACAGTCAGTGAGGTTCCTCCTGAGAGTCGGGCAAGCCGTAAATTGAGGTTCAGCCGAGTCCGACGGTTCCGCTTCGTCCTCACAACAGCGCGTGTAACGTCAAGTCTCGCCTATCACACATAATCATGATGCTCCCAAGGAGGGGAATATCATGCTAGTTCGCTATTTCAGACGGCCATCACGTATCGAGCAACTGCGCAGTAGCCGGTGGTCATCTGCTTGAAGGATTCGCCAAGGAACTGTCCTAAGGCCGCTATCAGTGGGTTGCAGCGCGCGAGCACATTCGAGCGGCGGAGCCTACATCGAGTATCGGCTGCCGTCCGCCCTCGAACAGATTCGCTGCATTCTGTCGATTCCCACCAAGGAGACAGAGGTGCGTCTCGTCCGGCACCTCACGGCACAGGAGATGCAATCTATTTTGGATGCTCCTGATCCAGCACGCCGGGTCGGTATTCGTGACCGCGCAATGCTGCACCTCTGTTTCGCCGGTGGATTGCGAGTGTCGGAACTGGTGGGCGTTCGCGTTATTGACGTTAGACTCCAACCCGAGCCTAACGAGATCGTTGACGGGAATCTCCTGATTCGGAAATTCCTCAGTGCCTCTTCCACCTGACTGCGCTTGGCAGAATACGGCAGCAACCGGACCTAGCCCTGCTTAACTGGTGATCCGCGCAGGCGCGGCGTTCGCATCACTTCGTGCCCCGTATCGTTTGGTCGCTGCCCATGCGATTGCGGTGAGTGCCGCTAGTATGAACAATAGTGTTGAGCCACCTTCAGGAACGGAAACCGGCTTCCCGGGATGAGGGGGATGCTCCGGTTTGATGATGATGTGACTGTCGCCGTCGCGGTTTGTAAACTCTTGGTGTTCCATATGGTGACTCGCTGCTCTCTTTTTTAACCACGCATACGCTCGATAAATTCGCGCAGGTTGATCGTACAGAGAGACGATGTCCAGGGGAATGGCCCGAAAGAGGGGATACGGAAGTAACATCGCCGATCTCCAAATGATTTACCACCCTGTTCCATGTGCGTGGTCGCAAGAGGTATCAGTGCCGGTGAGGTGGTCAATGCTCTTCACGGTGACGCTCCCTACGTTTTTCTGGGCGCAGCATTTGTCACCGTGGGACTGCTTGCCGCCGCTCTGGCAGCCCTTCGGCGCAAGCCTGAGGCATTGCTGATTTACTTCGCGCTGTTCGCTGCATTCTACGGCGTTCGGCTGTGGATACAGAGCGACTTGCTAAGAATGACAGTGCGAACCGCATTATGTCCTCGATGCAGCGATGGTCTGCGACCCACGATGACGACTTGAGGGTGCCGGTCTGCGACTATCAGGGCGTTGCGTAGGAGTCTGAGGAATACCTCGCCCCTGGGTGGAACCTTACTTGCATCTCGCTGTCCTTCCGGTCTCAACTCATAATCATTGTCGATTGAGTCTCGGAGGCCTGATGAAGACCCCGCGCAGGTCCGCATTGGTTGCGTGTAAATGCATCGTCTGGTCGATCGCTTTCTCGGCGGTCGTGTTCTGGTCACAGAGTGCCTTGTCTGGAGAACCGCCGGAAACCGAACTGAAGACGACAGCGGTCGCCGCCTTCAAGAATGGACTGGCATTCGTGGTGAAGCAGGGCGACGCGCGCCTGGAGGCTGGAGTGGGAAATATCGCTTCCGTCCCGAACGCAACTTTGGGCTCTTTGTGGATTGCGCCAAATGATGCTGGAGCGTCGCTGGATGAGATCGTCGCTCACCGTTACAAAGTCTCCGGGCAACAGAGCCTGACGGTTCTGGCGGAGGTGCTGCTGGCCAATGCCGGCAAGGTACTCACGATAGTTGATAACAACCAGAAGGAGTACACGGGCGAGATCGTCGGGTTTCGGCAGGCAGCAGGATCTGCGTTGTTGTCGAACCCTTCCGCGGAGAATTCTTACTCGAACGCCTTGCCCGTGTTGCCGCAGCCACGGGTTGTGCCGGAATTCCTGCTGCTTAAATCCGAGGGCAAGATCTTGGCTCTCTATTTCCACAACATCGCGCGGGTAGTTCTTCCGGCGGATTCCATACTCCAGCAACCCCAGGAGGAGGAGCGCAAGGCACTGCGTTTCAAAATCAAAGGCGCGACCGGGCATGCCAATCTGACGATGGGATATCTGGAACACGGATTGGGGTGGACTCCTTCGTATCTGGTTTCGCTTCAGGATGACAGGATGGCACAGATCACGATGCAGGCCGTCCTGGTCGACGATGCTGAAGATTTGAAGGATACAGACCTCTTCTTCGTGGTGGGTGTCCCGAACTTTGCTTATGCAAATGTTCCGTCCCCGATGGCATTGCAACAGAGCCTGCTTGATTTCATGCAGGCAGCTGCGCGCCGAAATGACACGAATGGACTCTATTCGAACGCACTCACGGGTCAGCGTGTGATGGGAGGAGTGGTGAATAGCCTGGGCGATGCAGATTCAGAGGCGCCGAGTTTCGCCTCCACCATCCAGGAATTACAGGGAGCGCAGGAAGAAGATCTTTTCTTGTACAACCGAAAGAATGTGACTCTTGGGCGAGGCGAACGCGCAACTTACAATGTGTTTTCCGAAATCGTGAACTATGAGCACATCTACGAGTGGAATCTGGAAGACCAGCCGCGCGTGGACGGATTCGGCAATGCGCAGAATAATTTGAATTCGGGAGCGGACCGTTCGACGAAAGATAGCATCTGGCATGCGTTGCGGTTGAAGAACACAACAAAATTTCCCTGGACGAGCGCACCCACCATGGTAATCTCCGGCACTAAGCCTCTGTCGCAGGATACGGTGCCGTACACGCCCAAAGGCGCAACATCAAGCTTGAAGCTGACGGTGGCGACCGACATTCGCGCCAGTCATGAAGAAAATGAAGTCGATCGCCAGAAAGATGTCCAGCGGCGGCGCAGCCACAACTATGACGAAGTGACTGTCGAAGGAACGCTGACGGTCAGGAACTATAAAAGCAAAGAAGTGCGGTTGAGCATCGCGGATCGAGTGCGGGGAAGCGTTGATTCGCAGACCGACGATGGAAAAACCACCAAATTGGCCGAGGCCATTGCGGTTGACAACCCGCTCTCCAGGCTGACATGGGAAGTCACGTTGAAGGCCGGAGAGGAAAAGGTCATTAAGTATCGCTACAAGGTGTGGCTGCGTGTTTAAGGCCGCAGATGTAGGTCAATAATCCTCCTTAGCAGCATTTTTGTTCGCGTTTGTCACCCACTCGACTCGCGCTAACAGACGCAGACGGGCATTTGCGGTCTGAAACGGCCAGTGGAATTTCGACACTATTACTAACGGAGTGGGGTTGTGCTAGACTGTGCCGAAAATACCGGGCCCCCCCACCCCGTATCGCTTTCCCCTGAATAGAACGGATCAAGAAACACAATCTGAATTTCAAGAACAGGAGACGAAATGAGAATTACAAAGCTGTTGTTGATTTGCATGTGCTGCCTGACAGTTGCACCGGCGGTTTGGGGCCAAACGGCGAACAGCTCTGCCAAGCCTGGCATCTTGGGATACCTGGACCCTAACACCGGCGCATTTCGCCCCGTGCCTGCAGCCGACGAAACTACGGATGCTCTAACGACATTCGGCGGGACTATAACCGTTTCGTTCGCAATAACGGTGAAGTCCACCGGACTTACCAACGTCAGTTGTACCATCGAGGTCTCGGTAATCGATGCTCTTACAAGCAGCGCGCGCTCCTATGGCGAGAGCGCCACTGCAGCCGCCACCGGGAGCGGGACCACAAGGACATGCAAGGTAACGCTACCTTACGCCTGGGCCCTCGCAACCCAAGCCAGCGACAATATGACGACCAGTTACTTCGTAACTGGGGGAGGTTCAGTTTCCTCGCCGGTAGCGAGGAGCAGTACGCTCTCTCCCCTGGACACGCGTAAAGTTCCTGCCAATGGCGCCACTACCGCGCTCACGGCCGCCGTCACACTGTAAACATTCGGGCGGGTCTGAAATGGACCCGCCTTTTCTTGCAGATTTTGCAGTCCCCGTCCCTCAGTCGTTGACCTCTGAATCGAATTCCGTTTCGGCCTGCGCGCTCTCCGGCTTCCCGCCAATTCCCTCTTTCTGAATATTCCGCATCACATCCATGATTCGTTCGTAAATCCGGACGAGATCGCGCCCCGGCAGCGGACCGGGATTGATCTGTTGGACGTTCTCAAACACAACGCGTTCGCGATCAGGCTCGTAGACGGGCAAATTGGTGTTCCGCTTTAATCGCCCAATTTCAACCGCAGCTCGTGCGCGCTCGCTGAGCAACTCTACGAGTCGCCGGTCAAGCTCATCAATTTTTTTTCGCCAATCCGCGATGTCCATGAAGATCAATTCTCAGTTATCAGCCGTGGGAAAAAACTTTCACTAGGTATCATACGAATGCTGGGGAGAAACTTGTATCGACTTCTAGGGCACGCATCACGACATCTTAGCGGACAGCTTCCTCACAAAATCCCCTACCGCCCCCGCTTCCCTTCCCTGATTCTGCTCAATGGTTTCGACGATCGCGCTGCCTACCACGACGGCATCGGCAAACTGGCCAACTTCGGCAAACTGTTCTGCGTTTGAAATTCCGAAGCCTACCGCAATCGGCAGCTTGGTCACGCGCCGCAACCGGCGTACAAGTTTTTGGGCGTCGCCCGCCAACTGTTGGCGCGCACCGGTCACGCCGGTGCGGGAGACGGCGTACACGAATCCGCGCGACGCCGCCGCAATCCGCTTCAACCGATCATCGGGACTGGTGGGCGCCGCCAGAAAAACCGGCGCGAGATCATGCCTTTGCATCGCGTGCAGATATTCGCCTGCCTCTTCCACGGGCAAATCCGTCAGCAGCGCGCCGTCCACTCCGGCATGGCGGGCCACCGCGCAAAACTTCTTCATCCCCATACGCAATATGGGATTCAAGTATGAAAACACAATCATTCCGGTAGACTGCGCGTGCTGTCGCACATCGGCGGCCAGGGTTAAAACCTGCGCCAGCGTCGTCCCCTGCCTCAGTGCTCGCTCACTCGCCCGCTGAATGACCGGACCATCCGCCACGGGATCGCTGAAAGGCACGCCCAGTTCGATCACATCCGCGCCCGCCTCAATCGCACTCAACACGATTGCTCGCGTAGTCGCGAGGTCGGGGTCTCCGCAGGTCACGTACACCACCAGCCCCGGTTTTTTATAAAAAGATAAAGGCATAGGGAGAAATTATTGGTTGTTGATGGCTGATAGAGATGACGATTCTAAATGAGCGATCAATTATCCAGCTTGAGGCTTTCGCGCATAATCCCGATGTCCTTATCGCCGCGCCCGGAAACATTTACGACGACTACTTCAGATTTCTTCATGCTAGGAGCGCGCTTGACCACTTCCGCCACGGCATGGGCCGATTCCAGCGCCGGAATGATACCCTCGGTTCGCGCCAGCAAAGTGGTCGCGTCCAATGCTTCCGCATCGGACGCAGGCACATACTCGGCCCGTCCCGCATCCCTCAGGGCGGCGTGCTCCGGCCCAATCGAGGGATAATCCAGGCCCGCCGAAACTGAGTGGGTGTTCGCAATCTGTCCTGCCGCATCCTGCAGCACGTAGGAATAGGTGCCCTGCAACACGCCAGGAGAACCTCCACGGAAGCGCGCCGCATGTTCGCCAAGCGCCTCGCCGCGGCCTCCCGCCTCTACTCCGATCAGCCTGACTTTCTTATCCTTTATAAACTCGTAGAAAATTCCGATGGCGTTTGATCCTCCACCCACACAAGCAATCACCGCGGTTGGAAGTTTTCCTTCGGCTTTTAGAATCTGCG
>Ga0210393_10003054_pt1 | contig 13550 bp, 14 predicted proteins | sample IncBWC27OmetaG_FD_160068 | JGI IMG/M metagenome (GOLD analysis project Ga0210393, IMG submission 160068) | Forest soil microbial communities from Barre Woods Harvard Forest LTER site, Petersham, Massachusetts, United States - Inc-BW-C-27-O ... | reverse complement strand
ACAGTTGCCCTCGATGGCTCCGCGCCAACCTTCCAGCAGGCCCAGGGTTTCGCCGCCGCCGTTGTGGATGGTGCGGACGATGGCTCGAATGACGGCGTTAAGCCCCGGGCAGTCTCCGCCGCCCGTCAAGACTGCCGCTTTCATGGCGTGAAAGTCCTTTCGATGAAGGTGGTGTCGACCTCACCGGCCAGGAACGCAGAGTGGCTGACGATTTTTCGCAAGAGGGGGATGGTCGTCTTGATTCCCTCGACCACGAATTCGTCAAGCGCTCGACGCAGGCACGCCAGGGCTTCAGCGCGAGAGTCCCGGTGCACAATTAACTTGCCTATGAGTGAATCATAATAGGGCCCGATTGTGTAGCCCTCGTGAGCGTGTGTATCGAGCCGCACGCCGGGGCCGCCGGGGGCTCGCCACTTCGTGATTTTGCCCGGGCAGCCGCGAAAACCGTTTTCCGGATCTTCGGCGTTGATTCGCACTTCGATCGCCGAGCCGTGACAGGGAACGTTCTTTTGTTTGAGGTTCAAGGGCTGACCGTCGGCAATGCGAATCTGTTGTTGGATCAGATCCAAACCGGTGACTTGCTCGGTGACCGGATGTTCGACCTGAATGCGGGCGTTCACTTCGATGAAATAGAACTTGTTCTGAGCGTCGACAATGAACTCGACGGTTCCCGCGTTGGTGTAGCCGGCCGCCTTGATCAATCGCACGGCCGAGCGGCAGATGTCCTCGCGAACGGACGCGGGGAGAGACGGCGCGGGGCTCTCCTCGATCAGCTTTTGATGGCGGCGCTGCGTCGAGCAGTCGCGTTCCCACAGGTGCAATACATTGCCGTGGTTGTCGGCCAGAATCTGCACTTCGATGTGCCGCGGGCGCTCGACGTATTTCTCGATATAGATTCCGGCGTTCTTGAACGATTTTTCGGCTTCCGCGGCGGCGGCCTTCATTCCGCCCTTGAGCGAGATATCGTTCATGGCGACGCGCATGCCTTTGCCGCCGCCGCCCGCGGTCGCCTTGATCAACACGGGGTAACCGATCTTCGCCGCGATCGCGAGGGCGTCTTGCTCGTTGGTGACGAGCCCTTCACTGCCGGGGACGACGGGGACTTTTGCCTCCATCGCAACTTTTCGGGCGCTGACCTTGTCGCCCAGCAGGGCCATCGCCTCGTGCCGCGGGCCGATAAACGCGATGTTGCAACTACGGCAGACCTCGGCAAAGTGTGCGTTCTCGGCGAGAAAGCCGTAGCCCGGGTGAATCGCCTGCACGTTGCCGATCTCGGCCGCACTGATAATGCGATTGATCAGCAGGTAGCTCTCGTTCGAGGGGCCACGGCCGATGCAGTAGGCCTCGTCGGCGAGCGACAAATAATGGGCGCCGCGGTCCGCCTCGCTGAAGACGGCCACAGTTTGAATGCCCATTTCGCGACACGCGCGAATTACTCGCAGGGCGATTTCGCCGCGGTTGGCGACCAGGATGCGTTGGAACATTGTGCCCCTCGCGACCGGACCTTTGTTCCAGTCACGTCGTGGTTTTGCTGCTTTTTTCGCGCGAGCCGTTGTCGAGAAACGGTTCTTCGCAAATGGCCGTTTCCAAGCGGGAACCTGGGAACCGCGCCGCAGCCAATGCGAGTCTCAAGGGCTTAACCCGGACGGACGCGGAACAACGGCTGACCGAACTCGACCGAATCGCCGTTCTGCACCAGAACCTCGACGATTGTTCCGCTGACCTCGGCCGGAATCTGGTTGAACACCTTCATCGCCTCAACGATGCAGACGACGGTTTCGGGCGAGACCCGAGCGCCGACCGACACAAAGGGGCTGTCGTCAGGCGTTGGAGCGCCGTAGAAGGTTCCCACTGTGGGACTATTGATTGTGATCGTGCCATCGGGGGGTGCCGATGCTGCTTGCGCGGGGGCGACGGCCGCAGGCGGAGGGCCCGGAATAGACTGTGGCGCGTCACTGACTCGCGGGGCGTTTGCTCCCGGATCGGATCCCCGCCGCAACGTCCATTTTTGGTCCCCGCGGCGCAGGCTGACCTCGGTCAAGTCGTGTGTTTCCATCAACTTGACGAGTTGCACCAGCTTGTCGAAATCGAAGGGCGCGTCTTGCGGTTTGTCGGCGTCAGGCATGCGAGCGACCGTCAGTCTCTGCTTCGGCTGGAAAAAAGACCCACTAGTCAGGCAGCCGTGCCTGACCGGGACCTCATTGACCATCAAGGCAAATTGCGAAGTTGCACGGAGTCGACGGCGAACTCAGGCCGCCGATTCCAGATCCCGCGGGAGCGACGTTAAGACTTCATGTCCTGTCCGAGTGACGAGCACGTCGTCTTCGATGCGAATGCCTCCCCAACCGGGGAGGTAAATTCCTGGTTCGATGGTGACCACCATCCCGGGTTTCAACTCAACTTTCGAGTTTTGGGTCACGCGCGGGCCTTCGTGAATTTCCAACCCGATTCCGTGCCCCAACCCATGACCAAAGTTCTTGCCCCAACCGGCTTGCCGGATCACCTCGCGAGCGACCGAATCGACTTCTCCGCCGGTGACTCCCGGACGGACCGCTTCGACTCCCCGCTGGTGAGCCTGCAACACAACTCTATATAGTTTCTCAAGTTTGGGCGAAATCGTACCGGTCACTATCATTCGAGTCAAGTCACTGTGGTAACCGGCCGAATTCCGGGCGCCCCAGTCGACGAGCACGAATCCGGCGTCGCCAATCTTGGCCGACGTCGGTCGCGCGTGCGGGAGCGCGGCGCGAGGGCCAACCGCGATGATCGTGTCGAACGCCGCCTGCTTGGCGCCGAAGTGGCGCATCGCCCGCTCCAGCTCGTTGGCCGCCTGCAGCTCGGTCATCTGCGGCTCGAGCGTGGCCTTCAGGAGCTGGAAACCGCGCTCCGCTTGCTGAATGGCTTGGCGGATCTCTGCCAGCTCTTCGTCATCCTTAATCAGCCGCAAGGTTTCCACGAGATCGGGCTGAGGGACCAGTTCGAGCGGCTTGAGGGTCTGCGACAGGGCCTGCCATTGGGAATACGAGGTTGTGACGCTCTCGAACGCCAACTTTCGCAGCTTGGCGCTCGCGACGGCTTCGCCAACGGCTTCCGAAATCGTCTTCGTGCGGGGGCGAATGTGGGCGTCGAGGCCGGGGCACTCTTCGGCAATCTGGGTCTCGAAGCGGCTGTCGCTCACCAACACGGTCAAGTCGCGGCCGACGAGCAGAAAGCTATCCTCACCCGTGAACCCGGTCAGATAGCGCACGTTGAGGGGCGGCGTGACCAGAAGCGCGTCGGCCCCCGCCGATTTGAGCGATCGCAGCAGGCGGTCGCGCCGCTGCGCTGGGCGATCGGGACGACTGGCGGCACGAGTTACGGTACGGGGTGAGATAGGATTGCGCCTTCGTCGAAGATCAGGTGATTGACAAGCGTTCGTTTTTCCGACGTGTAAACGACGTGGACTTTTCCGTCGCGCGATTGCAGCGCGGTCGGATAGGCGGCCGAGTCGCCCGGCTTGTTCACAACGTCGCGTTTGTAGGGATACGTTTTGTCGCCGTCAACCGAAATCGCCACGCTGAGAGGCATCCGGGTGCTCCCCCCGTTGTCGTTATAGACGAGGAGCAAATGGCCATTCTGCAGCTTGATGAAGTCTGTCGCCGCGTTCGGATTGGGAAAAGCCGACTCGGTTCCGGGGCTCCACGTGTAGCCGCCGTCGCGCGATTCCATGCGCACCAAATGTCCGCCGTCGTGCTGCGTGTAACCACCGCCACGGCGCGAATAAGCCACGAGATACTTGTCGGTGATCTGCACCACCGAAGGTTGCAAGTTGCCGAACTTCGAGTGGACCAATTTGGTCGATACCCACTCGGTCGCCCCTTTCTTCTTGCGGAAGAAAAATGAGGCCGTATCAGGCCCGACGAATTCCTGGTCGTGCCCCGTCTCGCGGTAAACGGGCAGCAAATAGTCGCCGTTATTGAGTAGGATCGGGCGGGCGCGGACCATCGAGCCTTCCTCGAAGGCCAGCATGTCGGAATCGGACCAGGTCTGGGCCCCGTCGCGCGAAATCTTGTATTTGATCCGCGAATTCGACCAGGTCGGCCCGTACCGGACGACGTAGAACAGCCAAACGATGCCGTCGGGTGCCTGCCACACCACGCCGTTGCCATCCGAGCGAAACGGCGTGTCGGCAATCACAGCCGGCTTCGTCCAGTGGTCGGACCCTTTGACCAACCGAGAGCCGCGAACCCACGTATCGTCGCCATACTCGCCCGAGCCGCCGTAATAGACGAGATACAGATCGCCGTTGGTTAGCTCAGTCATGCACACGGGGTGCTTGTAGGGATCTGGAAGCTCGGGACCAAAGACGCGTTGGTGCAAGAGATCGTCACCGAACGCCGGAGCGGTCTGCCCGGGTGCACCCAAAAGGGCGAACAAAAGAGCAAGAGTCCCAACAATGCCGAATCTCACGCGCGCCCTCCTGATTGGGTACCCGTTGTCTCTGCCCCTGCAATTCGTTCTTGGCCACGTAAAGGCCGCCGAGAATAGCCCAGGGCTTAAGCCCTGGGAAAAAGGGGCCAACAATGCTCCTGCAAAGCCCCCGCGAGGGGGCGACAGATTATTCCTCGGACGCTCGTCGAATCTCTGTCGCCCCTACCGGGGCTCAAGACTCATTCCAATACGACGCGATCCCAGGGCTCACGCCCTGGGCTATTTTCTTGCGCCCCTTGGAGGGGCTGACGATCTTATCGCATCCCGTCGATCGATCTTCAGTTTGCCACCGGCCGTGGATGGTGACAATTCAACGAACGGATTTGACGCGAACGTCACTTCGAGAGATCCTCAGCGTAGAGCAATTGGGATTGAACAAACGACTCGCTGGAAAAGGGGGCGTGTCGGCGTGAAGGATGCATCGTGAATCTTGATTCAGAGCTGCCAGAGTCCGGCATGGCGAGCGGGTCGCCTCCGTCTGAGCGACGACCCCCCACTTCGCTCGGGAGCTTGGTCTCGTGGGTTGTCTTGCTGGCTATTGCGGCGGCGGCGTTGGCTTTGGCGTGCGCTCACTTGCCGCCGCCTTTTAAGAAACTCGGGCTGTTTGCGATTGCGTACGGATCGCTCATGGGGCTGGCGGGGGCTTGGCTGAGCCAGTTCGCTTCGGGGCTTTGGTCGTGGAGAAGTGGCTCGACAGCCGCCGGACCGCCGTGGGGGGGAATGGCTTTGGTTTTTTTGGTCGCACTCGGCGGACTCATCGGCATCATGGCCGAGTCCTACCGCCTCGATCGGTCGGAGCGGGAACGCCTTGAGCGATCTGATCCGAAGCAGGCTCTCGCGAAGAAACTGCTGGATTCGGCCATCGAGCCGTCCGACGCCACGTCTCAGGCGACCCTCGAAGAGTTTCGTCAAAGCTATCGCGGCCGCAGTGAATCGTTCGGCGATTACTTGCAGTTCCGCGTCTCGGGAATCGGGATTTACAAGCAGTGGGCTGCCGCACTGTTCTGGGGAATCGAACTTCTGCTAGGCGGACAGGCGGCCGTCTGGGTGTTCTACCGCTTGCTGAGTCGGCCCGCTCCGGTTGGCGAGACGTCCCGCGGCTGAGTTGGATGCAACGGTGGCTCCCGCTAAGCTGGAAGAATGACCCTCAAATCGCCGCGGCCGAAGCCGAATCTGGGAAACGCGAACATGATCGTGGGAGTCGGCACGGACATCGTCGAGATCCCGCGGATCGGCAAAATGATCGAGCGGCACGGCGAGCATTTTCTGCAACGGGTCTATACCGAAGAAGAAATTCGCTACTGCCAGCGGCGGAAAGAATCGTTTCAACATTTCGCCGGGCGGTGGGCCGCCAAAGAAGCGGTCATGAAGACGCTCGGCACAGGTTGGACGCGCGGCGTCGGCTGGCTCGACATCGAAGTCGCGACGAAGCGCTCCGGCCAACCCTTCATCATCATTCACGGCAGCGCGCGGGAGATTGCCGATCATTTGGGGATCGGCGACGTGCTGATCTCGATTTCGCACTGTCGCGCTTACGCGATGGCCACGGCGATTGCGCTGACACAACGCCAAACTGACACTGCACCAAATTGAAAACGGAAAATAAAGGAGCCTCTGGGCAATGCACCTGGCGAACCGCCTGGCTGAGTATGCGGCGAACTTGAAGTATGAACAGTTGGACGCGGCGACCGTTCACGAAGTGCGCCGGCGTCTGATCGACTCGCTTGCCTGCGCGCTGGGAGCGTACGACGCGGGCGCCCCTTCGGTTGCTCGCCGCGTGGCCTCTCGCACGAATTGCCAGCCGGGCGCCAGCTTTCTGGGCGGTCGCAATAAAACCGTGCCACCGCTGGCCGCGTTCTGCAACGGGATCTTGTTTCGCTACCTGGACTACAACGACACCTATTTGTCGCTGGAACCGGCTCATCCGAGCGATAATTTCGCCGCCGTGCTGGCCGCGGCCGAAGCGGCGGGCGCCGGCGGCAAAGAAATTATCACCGCCGTCGTGCTCGCCTACGAAATTCAATGCCGGATGTGCGATGCGGCATCGATCCGCAAGCACGGTTGGGACCACGTGACCTACGGAGCGTTCTCGACGGCCGCTGCTGCCGCGAAACTGCTGAAGCTGGATGCCGAGAAAATCACCCAAGCTCTCAACCTGGCCGGCACGCCGAACGTCACGCTGCGACAGACGCGCGCCGGAGAGCTTTCCGAATGGAAGGGCTGCGCGTTCGCCAACGCGTCGCGCAACGGCGTGTTTGCGGCCCTGCTCGCGGCGGAAGGACTAACCGGCCCCGCCCCGATCTTCGAAGGCGAGATGGGATTCTTCAAACAGGTTTCCGGACCGTTCACTCTGCCGAAGCTCGGCGGCGAAAAAGCCGGGGACGACGACTTCATGATCAAGAAGACGTCGATCAAGTACTGGCCCGCCGAGTATCACTCGCAAAGCGCGATTCACGCGGCCCTCGAGCTGCGGCGTAATATCCCCGATCGCGCGAAAATCCAAGCTATCGACATCGAATCCTTCGACGCGGCTGTCGACATCATCGGCAAAGACCCGGAGAAATGGCGGCCCAAGACCCGTGAGACGGCCGACCACAGCCTGCCGTATTGCACGGCCGTCGCACTGATGGATGGCGACGTCACTCTCAATTCCTTTAGTGACGCGCGCTTGCACGACGAAGCTCTGCTCGGCCTGGTCGCCAAGATCAAAATTCACCGTAACGCCGGGCTGACCGCGCGCTACCCCAAAGGGATCCCGAACCGGATTTCAGTCACGTTAACGGATGGAACCAAGTTCACGGCGGAAAATGAATTCCCGCGCGGCCACGACCAAAACCCAATGAGCGACGACGAAGTGGCCGCGAAGTTTCACCGCACGGCCGAAGGGCGGTTGACCCCCGCCGTACAAAAGCAGGTGCTCGACCTGTGCTGGCACCTGGAAGCCCTCGACGACGTCGGCAAACTATTCGCGCTCTTCCCGCCGGCGTAGGGTGTGACCAGGCCGAAGGCCGCGGGCACACCACTGCGTTGTCGTCTAGATCGGTGTGCCAGCGCTCGCTTCGCTCGCTCGACACACCCTACAAAGTTCGGGTGGCCCGAGGTCACTTCGCCAGCTCGACCTCGTAGCAGACGGCCTCAACGTCGTTGCGAACGAGCAAATACTTGCCCGCTAAGGCCGGACAATTCCAAGTCTTGCTGGAGAGCGCGGCGACTTTTCCCAGCTCGACAAGTTTCTTGGGATTGGCCTCGATCAAGACGACGGGCCCCTGCTCAGTTTGTACGATGATCAAGTCGTCGACCAGCAGAATCTGCCCGTGCCCGTAGCGTCCGCCCTTCCATTTTTGCTGGCCGGTTTTCACGTCAATGCACTGCATGATCCCGTCGTCCAAGCCGAAGACATAACCGTCTTTGAGGACGCCGGTCGTGAATGTGGTCTTCATGTGGCGGCTCGGCTCGGGCCAGGCGGGTACGGCCGACCAGGCCCCGCCCGAGTCTCGGCTGACTTTGATGAGCTGACTTCCCTTCGAATAGCCGGTCGAGAGGAACACCTGGTCGGGTGCTCCCGCGTGGACAATCGGCTGCGTGCAGATGACACCTTCATTGTTCGACCAATCGTAGTGCCACAAGACCGCGCCGCTTTTGGGATCGTGGGCCGTCACGCCCTTCGACGTGTTATTCAGAATCTGACTCGAGCCGGCGATCGTCGCCAGCATCGGCGACGCATAGGCAGCCTCGTCGTGGCCCTTGGTCCAAAGCAGCTCTCCGCTGTCTCGTTTGTACGCGGCCAGGCTCGCATCGGCCCGTCCGGTCGGCGCGACGATGACCAGATCGTCCACAATCAGCGGCGATCCGCAGACGCCGTGATAGGCCAGCGAACCTCCGAGGTCTTTGACGATGTTCTTCGACCAGACGACGCGTCCGGTGCCGCCTTCCAGACAATTCAAGATCCCGGTCGCACCGACCGAGTAGATGCGTCCCTCGTGGACGGTCGGCGTCGAACGCGGTCCGGGCCCCCCCATCGTCTGCTGCTTGGGCAGCACCGAGTCATCCTTATGCACCCAGACTTCGCGGCCCGTTTTCAGGTCGCGGGCGACGATGCACTCTTGGTCACCGCGCTGTTCCAGCGTGAAGGCAAACCCGCCCACCACCGCGAAGCTGGCCCACCCCGCGCCCGCCGGAACCCGCCACAATTCGCGCGGCGGATGCTCGTTCCAGTCCCGCAGGAGGTTGACGTTGTGTAGCACCGCCGTGCGATCCGCACCCTGGAAGGCCGGAAAGTCGACGAGCCTGTTTTCAACAAGCTTCACCCCCGCTCCGGCCAGCTCGCCTCCCTGGGATTCAAAGACGGCGGTTCTTCTTTGAGAACGCAGGGCGAAATTCAGGTGTGTGTCTCCCGTCATGCCGTTGATTTCAAACAGCGTCAGGTAGGGAATGGTGGCGAACAACAGGACGCCGAGCACAGCTCCGCGCAGCGACCAACGAAGCGGAATGAAAAAGATCCAAGCCGTCCAGAACACCCACAGGGTCGCCGGAAAGAATCCGGCGAAGACCAGCCAATCGGGCAAAAACTGCTTACTGTTGTAGGCGAGCACCAGGAACAGGTAGAAGCTGGTCCAAACCGCAAAGACCGCCCCGAGCGCTAGCCACGCGGTCTGCCGCGAGAAGCTTTTCGCGAGACCGAAACTCAAGACCATCACCGCCGCCATGCTGATCAACAGCAGCACGATGAATCGCTGCTCGAATGACGCCCATTGCGAATAGACGACCAGGCCCCGCCCATAGGCGTACGGCAGCAGTGCCGTGAGTCCTATGGCCAGCACCAGCCGCACCGTGCTGATCGGCGACGTTCTCCAAGAGTACGCGGGATGAGCGGAAGCCGTCGGAAGCGCGGGCGTGTTTTCGGAAAGGGCCGACATGATTTTTCCCATCAGAGAAGACGAACCCAGCTCGCGCGACCCAGTTGATCGTTGGCCGGCGCTGAACACTCGCTACGGTAATTGATCGATCAACCGAAAGGGAAGGCATGTCGGCGGCGGGAAGAGTCGCGTTGCGCCCGACGATCGATACGCCCGCAAGTTAGTGCCCGATTCAAAGTTCTGACCTTCGTAGTCTTACTTCGAAGCCAGACCTCATCTTGACCCGTCCCAGAGCATGGAAGAAAATGAATTTTAGAATGAACGGGGATGGGGCTCCCCAGAACCGCTCCCAGACGTCTGGGAGCTGATGGCTCCTGCTGGTTCGCTTGCGGACGGCGGGAGCGTGTGACGACTGTTCAACCTCGCTGCCGAGCGGGGTTTTTTATTGCGCTTCGACGTTTGGCGGCGACGATCTGCGTTCCGATTCAGTCCGGCTCCGGAGAAACAATGCGGAATTTGGCCCAACAAATCCCCACGTTCCTTGCCATTGGAATCGCCGCATCGTTGGGAGCCATGCTGCGCTACGGCGTGGCGACTGTCTGCGGTCGTCTCTTCGTGACGAGATTCCCGGTGGGCACGTTCCTGATCAATATGTCAGCCAGCCTATTTCTCGGCTGGTTTCTGACCTTCATCGAACACCGGGTGAGCGTTTCGGACACCACGCGGCTGGCGGTCGCCGTCGGCTTCGTCGGGACCTATTCCACATTCTCGACCTTCGCTTACGAGTCGAACACATTGCTCGGCGAGGGCTTGGGGATCAAGGCGCTCGTCTACATGGTGGGAAGCGTGGTCGGAGGTTTGATTGCCGTGCGAATTGGGATTCAGCTGGCGAAGATCTAGTCGTACCACTTGCATTTTGTGGGTGGCACTGGCGGCTTGTCCGCCAGTGTTCTTTCGGCTTCTCTCAATATTCCGCAATCAAGCCACTGGCGGACAAGCCGCCAGTGCCACCCGAGGTTCAACGTCTTGCGACGGACGGACAACTAGGAGCACTGGTCCCACACCGCGGACGAGCTGACCCGCGTCAGGCCGTGACGGCGTCGAGCAAGCGATCGAGATCGCTCTCGTTGACGTAGGCGTGCGGCGCGGCCCGCATTCGGCCGGCACGGGCGTTGACGATCACGCCGCGAACGCGGCAATCCTTCTTGAGTTCCAGCGGATCTTTGCCGGGCACCTCGAACGAGACGATTCCCGATCGGCGGTCGCCCTCGCGGCAGCTCGCCACGGGTAACTTCGCTCGCGCGAGGCGCTCGCAAAGTTGGTCCGTCATCGTCAGCAATTGGGCGCTGATTTTCTCGGGACCGATCCCAACCAAGATCTCGAGGCTCTTAGCCAGTCCGCAAATGGCGGCCAGGCAGTGCGAGCCTCCTTCATAGCGGCTGGCATCGACTTTCAGATCGAAACGCGTGTTTGTGAAGTCGCCCGAATGCCGCACGCTATTCCAACCGACGCCGATCGCGCGAATTCGATCGAAGTGCGACTTTCGTAGATAGAGTAAGCCGGCACCCTCGGGGCTCAGCAGCCACTTGTGCCCGTCGGCGGCCAGGGCATCGATTGGAATCTGGCGAACGTCGAGCGGGAAGACGCCCAGCCCCTGAATGGCGTCGACAAAAAAGAAGATCTTCCGCCGCGTGCAAATGTCCGCGAGGGCGGCCAGGTCATTTCGCCAGCCAGTCTTGTATCCGACCCAACTGACGGCCAGCACGCGGGTGCGCGCATCGCAGGCCCGCTCGATGTCCCCCGGATCGACGCGCTCATTCTCGGCAGCGGCGACTTGTCGCGTTTCGACGCCTCGGCTGGCCAGATTCAACCAGGGATAAAGATTCGAGGGAAACTCGCTCGAGAGCGTGACGACGTTGTCGCCGGGCTGCCACGGAAATCCCTCGGCGATGAAGTTGATCCCCTCGGTCGTGTTGTGAATGACGGCAATTTCATCGGTCTCGGCCCCGATCAGTTTGGCGCCGAGCTGCCGCGCCGTCTCGACCGTAGTCCGCCAGCGGGTCCAATTGGCCACGCCGTTTGCCGCGCTATCGCGGGCAAATTCGATCAAGACGTCGGCCGTCGGCCCAGGAAGGGGCGCGACCCCGGCGTGGTCGAAGTAAGCCCATTTCTCGACAACGGGCATCTTCGTGCGGAAATCGTCCCACCAGTTTTGAGCCGGGTTCATGATTGAATACTTAGGCATCTACGCAAAATGACTGCCGAGGGTGGCTGGGGTCGAACCGTCTTCGGTTCGCCCCCAGATATCGGAGCACTGGGGGCGGCGAAGACGCCGACCCCAGCCACCCTGACGTTTTGCGACAACATCACCATTATGTCCGGCGCGTGCCTGCTGATCGATTGTCGAGGACATTCACGTGGATCGGGCCTTAGCGATACTTCTTGCCCATTTGATCGATTCCCGATGCGGCCAGCTCTTCGGGGGTCATGCAGGGGTGCATGTGGACGGCCGCATTGAAGGACAAGAACCACGGCTCGCAAAGGGTCGGGATGTCCGACGCCTTCTCGACGTTCACGATCAGCATCCCGGTCCTCTCGCCGCCTTCTTCATAGAAAAAAGCCGACTCGGGCTTCGTGGCGTCAAGCGCCGCTTTGATCTTTTGGCCGGCGGTGCCATCGAGCACAGCCGCATTGAATTTCTCAACCGGCATGCAGACTTTGACAAGGAATCTCATGGAGAACACTCCGTTAGAAAGCGCTGGAGCCGCCTGCCCCGAAACCAAGACGTAGGGCGTCAAATGGGCGGGCTCATTCTGACCCAGGCGCCGGGCGGTGACAATGCTGCGAAAGTTGTCGCACGGATCGGCGATTATTCGAAAGTCTTGCCCATGCTGACCCGCTCTTCGATGCGGTAGCCGAGCTTAGCGTAGAACTCGACGGTGGCTGCGTTCGAGGAGAGAACCTGCAGGTTGATCTTAGGGCAGCCGAACTGTTCGATCGCTCGTTCGACGTGTCGAACGAGGGCCGTCCCGATTTTCTGACGGCGATACGCCGGGTCGACCGCGAGCGAATAAATCCAGCCGCGATGCCCGTCGTAACCGCCCATCACGGTGCCGACGATTTTGTCGTCGATAACCGCGACGAAGAACAGCTCGCGCTGGAAGGCGAGTTTCTGGCGGATGACGCGGGCCGGATCGTTGCGCGGCTCAGAATAGGCGAAGACCTGCGACCAAAGGGCGACGACCTCTCGCTCGTCGGATTCTTGAAAGACACGGATTTCCATTGCGCCCCGCCTGATGACGACTGCCCCGATCAAAGGTAAGACAGCCAGCCTCCCGGGTAGCGCGACTTGACCTCAGCGAACCACCGGCACGGGAGGTAGAGGACGGCCAGCACTACGGCCCAAGCGACGTAGATGCCTGGAAGGCTCAGTGACCATCCCTCGGGAGGCGCGCCCAGAGCTGCCGCAGAGAATTGCCAGGCGACCGGCAATCCCCGTACGAGCCCCGTCAGAACCGCAAGCCCGTGGATGACGTACCACTGCAAGAGGTAATAGAACAGGGGGACGCGGCCGAACGTCACGAGGGTGCGGCCAATCGGGCCGCGGATGCCCACGCTGTCGATCACCGCCAGGCACGCGACCGCCGGGCCCAGCGTCATCAGCACGAAGAGCAGCGAAGGGGGTTGCTTCGTGCAATTCAGGAATGAGAGCGCGGTCAAGAGTGGAGTGGCCTGCGTCTCCCACGGACGCGGTTCGCCGTAAACGCCCCAGACGCGGAGAATCACGAAGGCAACGGTCATGGAGATGCCCGCAATTCCCATCAGTCGTCGCCTGCGCCCGGGCTCGAGCCGGATGACCTCTCCGAACCCGTAGCCCGCGGCGGCCACCCCTAGCCAGGGAAGCAGAGGGTAGCCGATGAGCACGTTTATGCCACCGGGCAGCGGCAACAAGCCGGGTCGGAACAAAAGCGACGCGGGGCTCTCGGAACTTGCCAACAAGCCTCCAACCAAACCGTGCGTCGCGATCAGTAGCATTCCGAGCGCCCCGACCACTCGGCTCGGCAGGAAGACCAGCCCCGCCAGCGCGACGAACGAGGCCCCGATCGACCACAAGACGGTGAAAATCACCGGGGCGCCCACGGGGTCGAAAAAGAGGCCCAATCGGACGACAGTCAGCTCGAGAAAGATCAGCCAGATTCCCCGGGTGCAGAGGAACGCCGCAAG